>Ga0181518_10001262_pt1 | contig 26240 bp, 16 predicted proteins | sample PEATcosm2014_Bin_28_FD_119751 | JGI IMG/M metagenome (GOLD analysis project Ga0181518, IMG submission 119751) | Peatland microbial communities from MTU Mesocosm Facility, Houghton, MI, USA - PEATcosm2014_Bin01_60_metaG | ecosystem: Environmental > Terrestrial > Soil > Wetlands > Peat | place...
CGCGACCCCTTGCGGATCGACTTCATTTTACGACAACGAGAAAAAGACTCGCGTGTCTGGTCATGTTCTTAAATGACCCAGCCGACACCCATTTCGGTCATGTAGATAAATGGCTTGACAGGTGAGGTACACGCTCGGGATGACTGGCGCTGGGTCTGGAGTTTGGTTACGCCGATGCACTACGGATTGTCCACTGTACTCGCGATTGTTGCTCGGTATCACCGAAAAACAAGGGAGTAAGGCACCAATCGGCTTTGCCCCCCTGAAAAATGAAGCGGGGCTGAATTTACAGACCGCCCTTTTTGCGGGGTTTAGTGCGTGGGTAACCAAACCCCTGGCCCGCCGCGTGCATCCTGTCGGGTGATGACTTCATTCCTGTTCCGAAAACTAAACGCTGGCGGGCGCTAACGACGCTGCCAGCAGGACGAATGTACCGATTATCAGCACCGTGTTTCTCCTTTTAGGACGACCCTTTGTGGTGCAGCACAAGCTACATCCATGCAAGAGGAGCCGACGAAGCCGAACGCAACCCCAGCTTATCGTGCCAAATCGTGCCAATACAGGCAGAATCCGTTGCATTCGTGGAATACACGGCAATGCGGAATCAATAACTTGCTTGTTATCAATGGCATAGATTGGTTCAACTCCCGCCGCCTCCACCAATGCATCTCATCGATATCCGTAGTTGCTCGTTCGCCGCGCCGTCACTCTTTTGAGCCCGTATTGTGAAGATCGCGTAACCTGCCTGGAGTGAAATGACACCAAAAATGTCGAGTGGGCGGCGAAAAAGACGCGCCGCTCGCGCGCGTATGCGCGAAAATGGATAGGAAGCAACCACGAGCACTCCAATGCATACTCCGTCTGAACTGTGGGACCGCTACCGGCAGTACCTGTGCCGCGTCGACTCGATCGATTTGACGCTCGACATCAGCCGCATGAACTTCGAGCCGGGCTTCTTCGCGCGAATGGAGCCCGAAATCCAAGAGGCATATCGAGCCATGGATGAGCTCGAACGCGGGGCGATCGCCAATCCGGATGAGAACCGCATGGTCGGCCATTACTGGCTGAGGGCCCCGAAACTTGCGCCCTCTCCCGAGATAAGCGCGGAGATTGAAAACACGCTTTCGGCCATCCGCGGGTTCGCCGCGGACGTACACTCCGGCGAAATCAAACCGGAATCGAAGCCGCGCTTCACCGAGATGCTCAGCGTGGGAATTGGGGGTTCCGCGCTAGGCCCGATGTTCGTTGCCGACGCGCTCGGCGATCCGAAGGGCGACCGCATGGCCGTGCAGTTTATCGATAACACGGACCCGGACGGCATCGCCCGAGTGCTTTCCCGCACTGAGGGCCGTCTGGGCGAGACGCTGTGCGTGATTATCAGCAAGAGCGGCGGAACGCCTGACACACGCAACGGCATGCTGCTACTGGCCGATGCCTACCGCCGCGCTCACTTGGATTTTGCGCGGCACGCGGTGGCGATTACCATGGCGGGTTCGCGCCTCGACCGGCAGGCTGAATCCGAACGCTGGCTGGGGCGTTTCCCGATGTTCGATTGGGTTGGCGGGCGCGTCAGCGAGTTATCGGCCGTTGGGCTGCTGCCCGCGGCGCTCCAGGGGCTCGACATCGACGCGATGCTGGCGGGGGCCGCCGCCTGCGACGCGGCCACCAGGGTCCACGAAACGAAGGCGAATCCCGCCGCATTGCTGGCGCTGATGTGGTTTCATGCCACAGGAGGCAAGGGGCTGAAGGACATGGTGGTGCTGCCCTACAAGGACCGGCTGTTGCTGTTTAGCCGTTACTTGCAGCAACTGGTGATGGAGTCGCTGGGAAAACGCCTGGACCTCGCGGGGAATCGCGTGGACCAGGGTATCGCCGTGTACGGCAACAAAGGCTCCACCGACCAGCATGCTTACGTGCAGCAACTCCGCGATGGGGTGAACAATTTCTTTGTCACCTTCATCCGGGTGCTCGAATCCGGCGGCAGCGGGATGGAGGTAGAAACTGGGGCGACTGCCGGTGATTATTTGCACGGATTCCTGTTGGGCACACGCGAAGCTCTGTATGCGAACGACCGCGAGTCGCTGACGATCACGATCCGGCGTGTGGATGCGCGCACGGTTGGAATACTGATTGCTCTGTTTGAAAGGGCCGTGGGTTTCTATGCCAGCCTGATCCACATCAATGCATACCATCAGCCCGGGGTCGAAGCGGGAAAAAAGGCCGCATCGGCGGTGCTGGAATTGCAAACGCGCGTCTTGCAGGCGCTCTCGAACACGCCCCAATCGGCGGCACAAATTGCGTCTGCCGCGGGAGATGCGAGTTCGGCCGAAAGCGTCTACCTGATCCTGGAGCATTTGGCCGCGGATGCCCGAATAAGGACCCTGCAGGCCGGGGGACCGGATACAGCCACTTTCAGTCGGGCCTGAATCAAAAAAAATGACGAGGTGAAGCGAATGACGAATCTGGATTCTTTAAGACAGTACACGACGATCGTCGCCGACACGGGCGACATCGAGGCTATCGCGCGGCACCGGCCGCAGGACGCCACGACTAATCCATCCCTGCTGCTTAAGGCTGCGCAGATGCCGGCCTATGAGCACCTGGTCGACGAGGCAGCGGAACTCGCCCGGGAGCGCGGGGGCAGCGAGCGGGAGATGGCCGAGGAATTCATGGACGGGTTGTCGGTCGGGTTCGGACTTGAGATCCTCAAGCTGGTCCCGGGCAGGGTTTCCACCGAAGTGGATGCGGGCCTCAGTTTCGACACCGAAGGGACTATCGCCAAGGCCCGGAGACTGATCTCTCGTTACAACAAGAAAGGGATCACAGCCGAACGGATCCTGATCAAGATCGCGAGCACCTGGGAGGGCATTCGCGCCGCCGAGCCGCTCGAGAAGGAGGGGATTCACTGCAATCTGACGTTGCTGTTCAGTTTCGCGCAGGCGGTGGCGTGCGCCGAAGCCGGTGTCACCCTGATCTCGCCGTTCGTCGGCCGTATCTACGATTGGTACAGGAAGGAGTATCCGGCCAAGGAGATCGCGCCCGACGACGACCCTGGTGTCGCCTCCGTCACCCGGATCTACAACTACTTCAAAAAGTATGGTTACAAGACGCTGGTGATGGGCGCGAGCTTCCGCAACACGGAACAGATCGTCCGGCTCGCCGGTTCGGATCTATTGACGATCAGCCCAGACCTGCTGGAGAAACTCGAACACACCGAGGGCGCTTTGGAACGCCGCCTCGACCCGGAGAAAGCCAAGAACAGTCCCGACCCACAGATCCATTTGGACGAAAAGACGTTTCGCTGGATGCACAATGAGGACGCCATGGGGACCGACAAGCTCGCCGAGGGCATCCGGAAGTTCTACGCCGACGCACGGAAGCTGGAACAGTACGCCCACACCCAGGTGGCGGCGAAGGCCGCCCGTTAGGTCAGCTTGCTTGTGGCGCAAGCTTTAGCGCGATGGAGGGCGGGCTTCAGCCCGCTTGGGGCTTTAGCCCCGCTCTTCGGCAAGCAGCCGGCTAAGACGGGTGCGGTTCCCCTTCGATCACGCGCACGGTGTCGCGCGCGATTAACAGCTCTTCGTCGGTCGGAATTGCGTACGCGGCCAGGGTGGAACTTTCGGTCGTAATCCTGGCTTCCACCCCGACCGCTTTTTGATTTTGTTCCTCGTCGATAACCAGCCCGGCCCACTCCAGTCCCGCAGAGATTTTCGCGCGGATTTCGGGCGAGTTTTCGCCGATTCCGCCCGTGAAGACGACCGCGTCCGCTCCGCCCATGCACGCCAGGTAGGCGCCGATGTACTTGCGCACGCGGTAGCAGAAAACCTCGATCGCCAGGCGAACGCGCCGGTCTTCGTTCAGACGCAGCTCCTCCAGGAGCACGCGCATGTCGTTCGTCAATCCCGAAATTCCAAGCAGCCCGGACTGCGTGTTCAGCATCGCCTCCACCTCGTGCGGCAGCAGGCCCTCCTTGGTGGCAATCAGGTTGACCACGGACGGATCCAGGTCGCCCGAGCGCGTTCCCATCACCAGGCCTTCGAGCGGCGTCATGCCCATGGAGGTGTCCACCGGGCTCCCGGCGCGAATCGCCGCGGCCGAGCAGCCGTTGCCGAGGTGCAGCGTGATCACGTGGGTCTGCTCGCGAGTCAACTGGCGCAGGAATCGGTAGCGGTAGGCCACATAGCGATGCGATGTGCCGTGGAACCCGTAGCGGCGGATGCGGTGCCGGCGATAGAGATGGTACGGCACGGCGTACAGGTACGCGAATTCCGGGATCGACGCGTGAAACGCGGTGTCGAAAACCGCGACCTGCGGCATTTTCTGGCCGAAGATTTCGCGCGCCGCCCGAATGCCGCGGACGTTATTCGGGTTATGCAGAGGAGCCAGGTCGATGCACTCTTCGATGCCCCGCAACACATCGTCCGTGATGAGCGTCGATTCCTTAAACAGTTCGCCGCCATGCACCACGCGGTGGCCCACGGCATGGATGTCCGCGAGGCTCTGGATCTCCGGGACTCCCGACCGTTCGGACGAGAGCCAGCGGATCACGTGGTCCAGCGCGGCCGAAATATCGCGCAGCGGCGCGGTCGACACCTGCCGCGCGCCCTTTTCGGTTTGAACCGTGACGATGGCCTCGCCGCCGATCCGCTCCACCTCCCCCCGGCACAGGCGACGGTCCGCGTTTGCCTTGATCTTCTCCAAATCGGTACCAATGACCTGGAACTTCAGGCTGGAACTTCCTGCGTTAAGGATGAGTACGTTCATGCGCCCTTTCCGAGTCTCACTGGCGATTGTACAGCATGTTTGCTTGTGGGGCAGGCAATCCTGCCTGCGGACGCGCTTTCCAGCGCGTCCAAGCCGGCTGGAAAGCCGGCTGCAGCCAAGATTGGCTGCCCCACAAGCAAACTGATCCGCTACACCCAAAATCGGATTTTCGTAACTGAATTGACAACGAGAGCGGTTAAGCTGGAAAAGAATGGAGAGGTCCTGACGATGCCCCGAGTTCACCCCTACAATGTCACCCCCAGCTTGCCGCCTCGGCTGCAGTGCCTGCACAAGCTGTCCCTTAACCTGCGATGGTCCTGGCACCACCCGACCATCGAACTGTTCCGCGTGCTGGATCCCAATCTGTGGGAAGAGACCGGACACAATCCCCGCCTGATTCTCGGCCGCATCGACCAGCGCCGCCTGACCGAACTCTGCGGCGACGAGGCTTTCCTGGCGCAGATGGACCGGGCGTCCGCCGATTTGGACGCGTACCTTGCCGGCGCCGGCTGGTTTGCGGCAGCGCACCCGGAAGCGATGGGAATCCGCATCGCCTATTTTTCGGCGGAGTTCGGATTGACGGAGTGCATTCCGAATTACGCTGGTGGCCTGGGCATCCTTGCCGGGGATCACCTCAAGTCGGCCAGCGACCTCGGCCTGCCCCTGGTCGGCGTCGGCCTGCTCTATCAGGGCGGCTACTTCCATCAGTACCTCAATGCCGATGGCTGGCAGCAGGAAACCCATCCGATCAACGACTTTCGCAATCTGCCCATTGAACCGGTCGAAGACGGGCCGGGAAAGGCGATTATGGTGCACGTTGACTTCCCCGGACGGCGCCTCGCGGCGCAGATCTGGAAAGCCCAGGTGGGCAGAGTGCCGCTGTATCTGCTCGATACCAACGTTGAGGAAAACACGGTCGACGACCGGCGGGTGACTGGAGCGCTATACGGAGGCGACCGCGAACTTCGGATCCAGCAGGAGATTGTCCTGGGGATCGGTGGCCTGCGGGCGCTTCACGCGCTGGGCCTGCGGCCAACCGTGTGCCATATGAACGAAGGGCACTCGGCGTTTCTAGGGCCGGAACGAAGCAGGATGATCATGGAGGAAATGGGCTTCTCCTACCACGAGGCGCGCCAAGTGGCTGCCGCGGGCAGCGTTTTCACGACCCATACGCCGGTGCCGGCGGGCTTCGACCGCTTCGATCCGGGGCTGGTGGATAAATACTTCCGCGAATACTCCCGCAGCCTCGGCCTCGGTATCGAGCAGTTTTTGGCCTACGGAAGACAGCTTCGTTCGGATCCGGGCGAGCCGTTCAACATGGCGTACTTGGCCGCGCGTCACAGCTCATACACCAACGCAGTCGCCAAACTGCACGGGGTCGTGACGCGCAAGATGGCACAACCCATGTGGCCCGGCTATCCTCTGGACGAGGTGCCGATCAGCTCGGTGACCAATGGGATCCACACGCGTTCCTGGATCTCGATGGAGATGAGCGCCCTGCTCAACCGCTACCTGGGACCGCAATGGGGCGAGAAACCCGCCGATACCGTTCTCTGGCAGCGCATAGACCGCATTCCGGACCAGGAATTGTGGCGGGTCCACGAGATCCGCCGGGAGCGCCTGGTCCACTACGCGCGCACACGGCTGACCTCCCAGGTCAGGCAGAGAGGCAGCACCGACGCGGAGATCACGGTTGCCGGCGGTGTCCTCTCCCCCGACGCCCTGACCATCGGGTTCGCGCGCCGCTTCGCCACCTACAAGCGAGCCACTCTGCTGCTGCGTGACGTGGATCGGCTGAAACGCATTCTCAACGACCCGAAACGGCCCGTGCAGATTCTGCTGGCCGGCAAGGCACACCCTCATGATAACGAAGGCAAGGAACTGATCCGCCAAATCATCCGATTCGCACGGGACCCGCAGGTCAGGCGCAGTGTCGTGTTCCTGGAAGACTACGACATTTCAGTGGCACGGTACCTGGTGCAGGGGGCGGACGTGTGGTTGAACACGCCCCGCCGGCCCAACGAAGCCAGCGGCACCAGCGGCATGAAACTGCTGGCCAACGGCGGCCTGAACCTGTCGATTCTCGACGGATGGTGGGACGAGGCCTACGACCGCGAGGTTGGCTGGGCGATCGGCAGCGGCGAGGAGTACGACAACCAGGAATATCAGGACCAGGTGGAGTCGGAGGCGCTTTACCACATCCTGGAAAACGACGTGGTGCCGCTGTTCTATGATCGCGACGCCGCCGGGATCCCGCGCGGTTGGCTGGCTAAGATGAAGGCGTCGATGAAGAGGCTCTCGCCCGTCTTCAGCACCAACCGGATGGTCGCCGAATACGCCGAGCGCTTCTATTTCCCGGCTGCCAACCGGCTCATCCGCCTGGCTGGCGACAAGGGCCGGGTGCGATCCCTGATGGAGTGGCGGGAGCGGCTGCACGCTCACGGATCCGAGGTGAAGATCACCCAGGTGGACGTGGACGGGGCAGCCGCGAGTTTCTGGTGGGATCGAAGGTGAAGGTCACTGCGCGGGTCTCGTTGGGCAGCCTCTCTCCCGGCGACGTGCGCGTGCAGGCCTATTACGGCGTCCTGACGGCCGATGGTCAGATCGGCAATGGCGCGCACGTGGATCTGGCGTTGCGCCAATCCTGGGGCACCGATCAGCTCTACGAGGGAGAGGTCGAGTGCGGGCAGAGCGGAAGCTGTGGCTTTGCGGTCCGCGTGGTGCCGTTCCACGAAGACGCTGTCTTACCCTATGAACTGCCCTGGATTCGGTGGGAGGAGTAACACTCAAGCCGTGTGGGGCACGCTCTCAGCCGGGGTGCCCTCTGGGCCGGGACTCTCAGTCCCGCTCCCCGCGAGCGAAGCTCGCCCGCGTAGGCCGCCGCGGCGCGGCGCCGAAGCGCCGGCATCCGTTCGCCCCAAGGCAAGGAGTGTTGTAAAATGACCCTGTTTCCACATTTTGGCGGGAGGCAGTGTTATGGGATCTGATAGCAGTTGCAACCGGCGGGAAGTTTTAGGGGCGCTGGCGGGCGCGTCGCTGGCGGCGGCGCTTCCGGCGGGCGCGGCCGCGAGCGCGGGCAGCGGCGACATGATCTATCGCACCTTCGGACGAACAGGCATCAAGGTTTCGGCCATCGGGCTGGGTGGCTCGCACGTGGGCTCGCCCGCGGACGAGAACGACGGTATCCGCATCGTGCGGACGGCCATCGACCGCGGCATCACGTTTATGGATAACTGCTGGGACTACCACGGCGGGAAGAGCGAAGTGGTGATGGGCAAGGCGCTGCGGGACGGATACCGGGAGAAGGTCTTCCTGATGACCAAGTTCGACGGTCGCACCAAGGCATCGGCGGCGCGCCAGATCGACGAGTCCCTGCAGCGCCTCGAAACGGACCACATCGACCTGATGCAGTTTCACGAGAACATCCGGCTGGAGGATCCGAACCGTTTCTTTGCGGCGGGCGGACCGCTGGAGGCGCTGCAGGAGGCCAAGCAAGCGGGCAAGATCCGGTTCATCGGCTTCACCGGACATAAAGATCCGATCATGCACCTGCGGATGCTGGAGATGGCCGCCGAGCACCAGTTCCATTTCGATAGTTGCCAGATGCCGCTGAACGTTCTGGACGCGCATTTTCGGAGCTTCGAAAAGAACGTGGTGCCGAAGCTGGTGGAGCAGGGGATCGCGGTGCTGGGGATGAAGCCGCTGGCGGAGGGGGAGATCCCGCGCAGCGGCCTGGTGAGCGCGATCGAATGCCTGCATTACGCGCTCAGCCTGCCGACCACGGTGGTGATCAACGGGTGCGAGAGCATGGAGCGACTGGAGCAGGCGCTGGAGGCCGCGCGGACGTTCAAGCCTTTGTCGGAGGCGCAGCTTAGCGCACTGCGGGCGAAGACGAAGCAGGTGGCGGTGACGGGGCGGCTGGAGCGTTTCAAGACGTCGGAAGTCTTCGACGGGACGGCCAAGAATCCGCAGTGGATGGGGTAGAACGGCGCGATGGAGGGCTGGCTTAAGCCCGCGCGGGGTTTCAGCCCCGCTCTAGAGATTCCCGCCAAATTCGCCGATTCCCCTATTCTCATGTTTGATTGGAAACCCGAATGCAGCGTAAAGATCCCCGAAATTGACGCCCAGCACCAGCGGCTGTTTGCCTTGGCCGCCGAACTGCATGCGGCGATGGCGCAAGGCAAGGGCAAGACTGTCCTCGAACGGTCGCTGGCCCAGTTGGTGGATTACACCAAGGTTCATTTCGCCGCCGAAGAGCAGCTCATGGGCAAGTATCGATATCCCGACGCCGCCGCTCACAAGGTGCAGCACGACCAACTCACCGCGCAGGTAGTCGATCTCCAGAGGAAGTTTCGCGCCGGAGACGGGACCTTGACCATCAGCCTGATGGTGTTCCTGAAGAATTGGCTGGAGCGCCACATCGCCGGCTCCGATCAGCAGTACAGCGTCTATATTCGCGGCAAGCTCGCCGCTTGATCGTTTGCCGAATCTTGAACGTCGTGGCGTGGTCGCCCCGGGGCGACGGTAGTGTGCGAGTATGCACGCTGGTCGTAGAAAAGGCCAGCCGCGTCTTCCGTTTTCGTCCTTCCCGAAATCCTCGCGAGCGTCTCTTTGTTGGTCCCAGCTTAGGCCGCGCTACCGCGAGGAAGGAACCTTCTCCCCAGCCACTCGGCGATTGACTGCCCCTCGATTCGAGCCAGCGCGCTTACCCATCACCTGCAGTACAGTTTCACCGACTCCTCGGTCAGACTCCCCGCTGAACCCACCAATCACCCACAGATTCCCCTGACGAGGCGAAGGTTGTAAGACCGGGACCAAAGAGGTTGTGAGCCTTCGAGCGTGATCGTGCCGGTAGCTCCTGCGTACTTGCCCGATCCCCCGGTGACCGTCAGGGTCGCGTTGACCGGCGCCGTTGAACAGCGTCGCCAGAGGATTCGCCTGCCAGGCGTAGCGGGCAGCCTTCGGATCGGGAACCGACTTCGAGGAAACGATCACGGTATCGCCCTCGATCCGGGCGTCTGCCCAGTACCACTTGCGGTCGTCACCCGCGATCGAGAATTCGCCCAGCTTTTCACCCTTGACCACGAGGCCTCCATCGGTGTGAGCGAAATGAAGTTCCAACGCGCCCGGCACGGTTTCCACCGAGGAGAGCGTCGGCCCGGAATACGGGACTTTGAGGCCGTAATACCCACCCAGGGCGCAGAGGCCCAAGCGGTCGCCCACTTCTTTCTTGTCTTGCGGGTGAATGTTGTCGGGGTCGCCGGTATCGACGGTAATGGCGACACACGAATTCGGTACCGTCGTCGCGATGAGAGCCTGGGCCTCTCTCATCTCGGCCCAGGAGTCGTCTCCCGGGGCATCCTTGCGGTGCATATAGGCCGGCAGGCTCACTATATAGAACGGAAAATCGCCCTGGCCAAACAGTTTCCGCCAATCGGAGATCATCGCCGGTAACAACTTGCGGTACTGGAAGGCGCGCTCGGAGTTGGATTCACCCTGATACCAGATCGCGCCGGTAATCGCGAGCGGAGCGATCGGCGCCAGCACGCCGTTATACAAAACGCTCACCATGCTCGTCACGCTTTCGTATCCCGGAGGCAACGGTTGCGGCGGGTGGCCGTCCACAGCTACCTTGCCTTTCCACTCGCCGGCCAGCGGCATCGCCGTGCCGTCGCCCAGAACGAGACGAAGCGTGTCGGCCGGGCTGATGAATCCACCGTTGGGTTTGATGTTGAACAACCGGATGGCAATCACGTTCCGCCCGGGTTTCAAACCCCGCGCGAAATAGACTCGCGGGTTCTCGACCCAGGAACTCGAGCCCACCTGCTGCCCATTGACGTAGACTGTATCCATCTTATCGACGTTGCCCAGAAAGATGCGGGCAGCGCCCTGCGGAAGGGGGTCGGGAAGCGTAATCTCTTTGCGGAACCAGCAAAGGCTGGGGACATCGGCCACGCCGAGTTCCTTGAACCCGCCCGGAATTTGAACCATCTTCCACGAGGAATCGTCCAGCGCGGGATCCGCCCAGGAACCGTTCTTCGAGCCGATGTCGTACTCGTCATACCAGGGCATGATGTAGTTGCCATACTCCTTGCCGCCCGTCTGCCGCTGGTGTTCGAAATCCGCGATGCGCGCGTCGAAGTCCTGCAACGGGCGCAAGGCGTCTATGCTGGTGAATGTCTCGGCCGGAACGCCGCCCACTGCCTCCTGAACCAGGCCGATAGGCACGTGTACGGACTCCCGCACCTTCCTGGCGAAGAAATACGCCGCCGCCGAAATTCCACCCCCGCGGCTGCCCAGCGTGGCCGGCGAAACCACCCTCCAGGAACCGCGCGGCACGTTCACGGGTGAATAAGACACGCGCTCGCCGACCACGTAGTAACGAATGTCGGGATAGTTGGCGTTCTTGATTTCCTCGGCCCCGTTTCTGGCCTGCCCGAGGCCGAATTGCATGTTGGACTGGCCCGCGCAGATCCACACGTCGCCCACCAGCACTTCGTGCAGTTCGACCGTCTGCTGCGGGCCGGCGATCTTAACCGTATACGGGCCGCCCGCCGGGGGAGGCTGAATTCGCGCCTGCCACTTGCCGTCCGCCCCGGCGGTCGCAATCGCGGAGTTCTCTCCGATCTCCACGCGCACCGAGTCTCCCTGCTGCGACCATCCCCAAATCGCATTTGGCTTCCCGCGCTGGAGGACCATGTTGTCGCCGAAGATCGGGCTGACGAATGGAAGCGGCGCAGCGGCTTGGGGAGGCGCGCCGAAAGCGCTTCCCCAGGCGAGCGCCAACAGACAACAGAGGTTAGCTTTGGTTTCGGTCAATTTGACTTTCCTGTTCCTTGACTCGCGAATCGGCAACCGATATTGTAGGCCGCGGCGGCAGTTCCTGCAATGGCTTAGCCACATGGGAATGATTTCTGTAAGCGATTTCGATTATTGCCGCCGGGGTATACACTAATCGGAGGCCAGAAGCTGAAACGAACCCGGCGGCGCAACCTGCATGGGTCAGTCTGCCGGCTCTTCTGGCCGTGTGTATGGGTTCATGAGGTGAGATCGTGTCGAGATTCCGTACTTCATTTCCGTCCTCGATCGCGGCGTTACTCGCTGCTGCGGCTGTCGCCGGCGGGCAGACGGCGATTGCGGAGAAAAAGCCGGTATTTGGCGGAGCGTGCCGATTATGTCCCTGGGGAGCGATGGGCGAAGTGGTGCAAACGGCGATGAAGCCCTACGGCTACGACGTGCAGATTTGTTATAACTGCAACGCGGCCGATGCTCCGCGCATCGTCAGTGAAGCGAGAACGCCGCCTCCGTACAAACCGGATCCCGCCGTACCCGAGATCCTCGCGCCGCGAAATGCGCCGGGGCTGGGAGCAGTCGACTTCGGCGCGGTGGCGATCCAATTCCTGCGAAACGCGTACCGGGGAACGGGGCCCTACGCGAGAGAGAAACCCAGGACGAACCTGCGTTTGATCGCGAACATCCAGGATCCCGTTTATGTACTGGTCGCGGCAAAAGCAGCGACGGGCATAACGGATCTGTCACAGATCCGGCAGAAGCGCTGGCCAGTCCGAATCCTCACGGCTGGAATCGGCGGTGACTTCACGCGCATATTGGCTCACTTTGGTCTGTCGAGACAGGCCATCGAGGCTGCCGGCGGCCGCATCGGCAGTGCGCCGGACGACAGGGAGAACTTCGACGTAGCCATCGGAGGAGGGGGCGGCATGACGACCGCTCCGGAATGGAGAGTTTGGACGGAGATCAGCCAGAAATTCGACCTCAACTTCATCGAGTTGCCGGACGATCTGCTGGCGGAACTGGCGCGCGAGGGCGAACAAGACCGCGGCATCATCCCCGCGGGGCTATACCGCGGCATCGAGCGGCCGATCCCGACGGTGGTGCGCACGGGTACGGCGATCTATGGCCGGGCCGACATGCCGGACGGCTTCGCGTATACCGTCGCGAAAGCGATGGACGAACAACAGCAACTGCTGCAGTGGCGACATCTGAACTTCTCTTATAACGTCCACACTGTTTGGAACGGGTACGAGGTCCCGTTGCATCCCGGCGCCGCCCGGTACTACAAAGAGAAGGGCTACATGAAGTAGACGCTGGCAGAAAAGAAAGGCGACATCAATGAAAAGAGCATTCCTGGTTGCAATATTTGCGGGAGGGCTGTGTGCCGCTCAGACACCGGCGCCGGTAAAAGTGGAAGGTGGGTTGATTCAGGGAACAGTCGAAGAAGGGTTGACCGTTTATAGAGGAATCCCATTCGCCGCACCGCCGCTGGGCGACCTGCGGTGGCGCCCGCCTCAGCCCGCCGCGAAGTGGGACGGAGTGAAACAAGCGGCGAAGTTCGGACCAAGATGCATACAAGGAATGGGGAACCCCAGTGGAGCCAATTCTGGTCCCGCACCGAGTGAGGATTGCCTGTACCTGAATGTGTGGACGCCGGCGAAATCCGCGAAGGATCGCGTTCCCGTCTTGGTTTGGATTTACGGCGGCGGGTTCAACGCGGGCGCCACTTCGGAGCCCAACTACAGTGGCGAGCAGTTGGCCGGGAAGGGCGTGGTGCTGGTGAGCATCGCGTACCGGGTCGGGAGGCTCGGATTTCTGGCGCACCCGGAATTGAGCGCCGAGAACAAGAATCACGCCTCGGGGAATTACGGACTGCTCGACATGCTCGCGGGCCTCGAGTGGGTGCGGAAAAACATTGCCGCCTTCGGCGGAGACCCGCGTCGGGTGACCATCTTCGGCGAATCGGCTGGCGGAATCGCGGTCAGCATGCTGTGCGCGTCGCCTCTGGCGAAGGGACTCTTCCACGGCGCGATCTCGCAGAGCGGCGGCTCGTTCGGCCCGCCTCGGCCCACAACGTTCCCCGGCGAAAATCTGAGACGGCTGGCGGATGCCGAGCGTTCCGGCGAAGCGTACGCCAAGAGCGCGGGATCGTCGTCCATCGCGGACTTGCGGAAGGTCCCAGCCGACAAACTCCCGGCGGCCCGGGGCATGGGCATGGGCATGGCGTGGCCGATCATCGACGGATGGGTGATTCCGGACGATCAATACAAGTTGTACGAGGCGAAGCGATATAACGACACGCCGATTCTGGTGGGCTACAACTCCGACGAAGGCGCGAGCTTTTCGCCGCCGCGCACGCCGGAGGACTACATCTCCAGCGTGAAGGCGCGCTACGGCCCGTTCGCGGATCGTCTCCTGAAGGCGTACCCCACCGAGGTCGCCACAGTTCCGAAAACCGCGCGCGACCTGGCGCGCGATGCCGCCTTCGGCTGGCATACCTGGATTTGGGCGCGGCTGCAGGCCAAAACGGGGAAATCCAAGGCGTTCTATTACTATTTCGACCAGCACCCGGAATATCCCGCCGACTCCCCCCGGGCCGGATACGGCTCGACGCATGGCGCGGATGTGTCGTACGTGTTCCAGCATCTCAATCCGTCGAATTCGCAGGTCACCAAGCAGGACGAGGCGATCTCGGAGGCCATGGCGACCTATTGGACGAACTTCGCCAAGCGCGGCGACCCCAACGGTGAGGGACTCCCCACATGGAGGGACTTCAGCGACGCCAACCCGCTGGTGATGTACTTCTCCCAGACTCCCCACACGGGGCCGGTGCCGAGCGCCGAGTCGCTCAAGGCCCTGGATGCGTACTTTGCTTGGCGCCGGACGGCGGAAGGTGAGGCGTGGGCGAAGTAGAGTAAATCTCCTGGCGCAGGAACTTGGGCATACCTACATGGCGCTATCGAGGTTCCCGCGGACTCGGCCAATGCGCCGACTTTCCATAGCGCGGAGACGCCGCCCCAGGCGTTGAAAACTCGCGGACGCAGTCGCAGTACACGATGGCTCGTTGGCAGATGCAAAACAAGCGATTACAATGTTCACTTCGTAATCCTACGAAAAGGGGAGCGCGAGCATCCGGCTGAGCGGCGCCTCCCGGATTCAATCGCAGGGCACGGAGAGCCTTTTTGACGTCGGGCAGCTTGTTCTCCCCCGCTCGCTGACTATTTTGCCGCTGAAGATGGTGAAGTCCGCCGCCGGACGGTCGTAGCGCACGAAAGCCAGCGCCGGCGTGTGTGAGGCCGCCGGATGCTGGGATACCGCGGCTGCCGTGCCGCTAAGGGCCTGCCAGGGGCAGCCGCCAAAGGGAGAGCAACGATCATGAGCCCGGTACGTACGATCTTACTGACTGCCGGATTAGCGGTGTTGGCCTGCACGGCATACGCCGAAGACACCGGAGCTACCGCCCTTCTGCCGGCGGACTCCGCCTCCGTCTTCCGGCTGAGCGGCAGCGCCGGCGAGTTCGCGAAGCAGTCCACAGCCGCAGTTACGGGCCAGCCGTTCACCAGCGCGCTGCGCATCGAAGTGTCCAGGAAGCCTGAGCGGGCCCAGGACGTCCAAATCGCCGCTCCCGTGGATGCTGCCATGGCCAGAGGCGACGTACTGATGATTTCGTTCTGGCTGCGGTCCAGCTTTTCGGGGGAAGCGACACTCGATGTAGGATTTCGTTCGGGAGCGGCTACTCGCGGCCCGGCGCCCCTGAACATGCCCGCCGTGGCGGGAAGCGAATGGAAGAAGTTCCAGTTCCCCTTGGCACTGACGCGCGCCTATAACAAGGGCGAAGCCGAGGTTTTCTTTACTCTTGGATTACGCCAGCAGACCCTCGACCTCGGCGGCATCGAGTTATTGAATTACGGCGCCGGCAAGCGGGTGGCCGACCTGCCGTTCACGCGGTTCGGCTACGGCGGTAGCGAACCCGGCGCCGCCTGGCGCAAGGCCGCGGAAGAGCGGATCGAGAAAATCCGGAAAGGCAATCTCACCGTGGAGGTGAAAGACAATGCCGGCAAGCCGGTTCGCGGGGCGCAGGTCTCGGTTCGGATGCGCAAACACGCCTTCCTTTTCGGCACTGCGGTCAACGCGACCGCCCTTGCCAGCCAGCGCCTCGGCGCGGAGAACCTGGCGCGATATAAGCAGGAGATCGTGCAGCTATTCAATTTCGCGGTATTGGAGAACGAAATGAAATGGCCGCAGTGGTCCGTCGAGGCCTCCCGTCCGGCGACCCAGGCAGCGGTCGACTGGCTGCGCGAGAGCGGACTGCAAGTGCGCGGCCATAACCTGGTGTGGCCCTCCTGGCGCAACACGAACGTGAAAGCCGCCGTAGATGCCAAGGGCGAGCCGGCCGCGCTGGCGAAGGTGATCATTGACCACATTACCGGGACCACCGCCGCGTTCCGCGGACGCCTGGTGGACTGGGACGTCATCAATGAGACGTTCACCAACCACGATCTCATGGATATCCTGGGCCGGCATGCCATGGTGGACTGGTTCAAGGCGGCGCGGGACGGCGATCCGGCAGTCAAGCTGTATATCAACGACTTCAACATCATCGAAGGCGACGACCAAGCCCATCAGGACGACTATGCCGCGACCATTCGGTATCTGATCGACGAGGGAGCACCGGTAGACGGAATCGGGCTGCAGAGCCACTTTCCGGCGCGGGTCACACCGATGGACGACCTGATGAATCGGTTCGACCGTTTCGCGGCATTCGGGAAGGAACTGGAGATCACCGAATTCGATATCAATACTTTCGACGAAGCCACGCAGGCCGATTACACCCGCGACTTCATGACCGCCGCTTTCAGCCAGCCTGCCGTGAAGGCGTTTCTGATGTGGGGATTCTGGGAGGGTGCCCACTGGATTCCGAAGGGCGCCATGATGCGGCGCGACTGGTCCCTCAAGCCAAACGGCGAGGTTTATAAAGATCTCGTATTCAAGCGATGGTGGACCAATACCGATGGCAAGACGGGTGCGCACGGGACCTTCTCGACGCGAGGTTTCCTGGGCGATTACGAAATCGAGGTGAAGAAGGGCGGCAAGGTGACGGTGCGCGTGAGCCTTCCCAAGGAAGGCGCCAAGGCCGAGTGCGTGCTGGAGTAGCGACATCCGGTCGCTAAGAGGTGTAGGGGTGATACACTCTGCGGCTTACGGTTAACGGCCGAATCGCCATCCCCTGGCTCGTGTTCCCAGGAAACTCGAACTCGATAGTTAGCCGAAAGGGCCGGCCTTTGAAAGGAGACGCAGTGTCTGATTCCAAGAATCGCATGCCAATGAATCGCCGCCAGGCGCTTCTCCTACCGGCGACAGCAGGATTGGGGGCCGCGCTGGTCCAGACCGCCCAGGCGTCGGACAGCACCAAGACCGCTGCGCACCAAGCTCCCGGCAACTGCTCGACGCCTCGTTCCGCCGTGGCGAAAACACAATACGGCAAAGTGCGCGGATATGTTGATGCCGGAGTGATCACGTTCAAAGGAATACCGTACGGGCAGGATACCGGCGGCGAAAACCGACGGCTCCCGGCTAAACCGCCCAAGCCGTGGGACGGCGAGTACCCTGCCCTCATCTATGGGGGCAACTGTCCACAGTGCCTTCACGACTTTACCGCGATCGAGCAATCGTTCCTGCAGGATTGGGACGACGGCTATATGAGCGAGGACATGCTCAAGCTGAATGTCTGGACATCCTCGCTGACCGGCAAGCGGCCGGTGATGGTCTATTTTCATGGCGGCGGCTTCAGCTTCGGCTCGTCGTATGAACTAGCCTCCCACGAAGGCGCGCAGATGGCGCGGTGCCATGACGTCGTGCAGGTATCGGTCAATCACCGCCTCAACATACTGGGATTCTTCGACGCGTCCGAAATTGGCGGATCCGCGTACGCCGAATCGGTGAACGTAGGGATGACCGATCTGGTTGCTTCGCTTCGCTGGGTGCGCGACAACATCGCCAATTTCGGCGGCGATCCGGGCAAGGTTCTGATTTACGGGCAGTCGGGCGGCGGCTCCAAGGTGACCTGCCTCATGGGCATGCCCTCGGCGGCAGGACTGTTCCATCGCGCTTCGGTGCAGTCGGGCGGAGGCGGCAACCCGCCGGGCGCCGAGCAGTCCAGAGAGTTTTCCAGACAGATTGTGAAGGATCTGGGATTGGCGTCGAACGACATCGCTTCGCTGCACAAGATGGAGTGGGCCAAACTGAACGGGCCGCCAATGCCGCCGCCGCCAAAATCAATGGGCCTATGCCGCGCACCCTCGGGATGGGCTCGCCGCCGGGGTCCACGCCGCGCGTCGGGATGGGGCCAACCCTCGATGGGAGCGTGGTGACGGTGCGCTCCTTCTACGAAGCCGCCCCCGAGATTTCCAAGAACGTGCCGATGCTGATTGGCTCGGTCAGCGAAGAAGGCAATCGCATGTCTTCCAAGCCGACCGAGGCGGAATGGCATGCTACCCTCGCGGGTCCTCTAGGCGAAGCCAAGGCGAGCGCCCTGATCGCCGCCATGAAGAAGGCACACCCGGAAAAGAGCATCCGGACACTATCCTACGGCGTCAGTGGCCTCATGGTGCGCAACAACGTCACACGCATGGCCAGGATGAAATACGAACTGAAGGGGGCGCCGGTGTATCAGTATTACTTCACATGGCAATCGCCGATGCTGGAGGACGCAGGCGCCAGGCACACGGCCGAACTGGCCTTCTGCTTCGATAATACAAAGCGCTGCGAACAGGGCACGGGCAACACGTTGGAGGCGCAGGCGCTGGCCATGAAAATGGCGACAGCCTGGGCGAATTTCGCCCGCACCGGCAATCCCAGCCAACCCGGATTAATCTGGACCCCCACCGATCCAACGCGCTGCCCAACGATGGTGTTCGACAATCACTGTCGCATGGTGGACGATCCGGAAGGGGAAGTGCGAAAAATCCTGCTCACATAGCAGCCGAATATGCACTCCTCAGATTCCCACGCGATGTCGTCTCAAAGAGTGAAAATCCCATGAAAATGGCTCATCCCATCCTCCTGGTACTCGCCGCGGTCTCGGCGGTTGCCGAAACGCCGGACTCCCATCCGGCCGTAAGCGCAAACATCGATGCTTCGAAAACTGGCCCGGTCATCTCTCCTTACGTCTACGGCCAGTTTGTCGAGCACGCCGGCGGCCTGGTTTACGCCGGTCTGTGGAGCGAAATGCTCGATGACCGGAAGTTCTTTTACCCCGTCGGACCGGCGCCCGCGCCCCCGCAGGCCAACACCGGACGGGGCAGAGGCGGCGGTGGTCCTTTCGGCCGCGGCGTCGGCCCGGGACGGTGGAATCCCATCGGCCCGCCCGAGTCCGTCGTCATGGATACGGGGAATCCCTTCGCCGGCGATCACACACCGCTGGTCACGCTGGCCGGTGGGGAGCCTCGCGGCATTAAGCAGACGGGCCTCACCTTGGCGCAAGGTGCCACCTACACCGGTCGCATTCAGTTGGCCGGCGATCCGGCGGCGCAGGTCTCCATCGCCATCGTCTATGAGGAAGCCGGCGCACGCCAGACCGTCCCGCTAGGCAAGCTGACTGCGGCGTACAAGAAGTTCCCCTTCTCTTTCAACGCGGCGAAATCCGGCAAGGCGCAACTGGAAATCAGCGGCACGGGTGCGGGATCCTTCCACGTTGGCGCGGTTTCCCTTATGCCGGCCGACAACATCAGCGGCTTCCGCCCCGACGCGATCGCCGCCCTCAAGAGCCTCCGCTCCGGCGTTTACCGCTGGCCCGGCGGCAACTATGTTTCGGCGTTCGAGTGGCGCAACGCCATCGGCGATCCCGACAAGCGCCCGCCGGAAATCGACCCCGTGTGGCGCGCCCTGCAATCCAACGACGTCGGCACCGAGGAATTCATGACCATGTGCAACCTCCTCGGCGTGGAAGCTTATATCACCGTCGATGCGGGCTTCGGCGATGCGTGGTCCGCCGGGCAGTATGTCGAATACGCCAATGGCGCGGCTACCACACCGATGGGCAAACTGCGCGCCGCCAACGGCCATCCGGAGCCGTATCACGTCAAGTTCTGGGGCATCGGCAACGAAATGTGGGGCATCTCTTACCAGTACGGAGCCATGCAACTCGCTCAGTTTGAGCACAAACACAACCTGTTCGCCAAGGCTATGAGGAAGGCGGATCCCAGCATCGTGCTGATCGCCAGCGGCGCGATGCCGGACGCCATGACCGGTTCCAAGGAGGCGCTGAAACTTGGCACCGACCTGGTGCCGAAGATGATGTCCCCCGCGGACTGGACCGGCCAGATGCTCAAGAATTGCTTCGATAACATCGACCTGATCAGCGAGCACTTCTACAACTACGGCGGCACGCACTTCGATCTCGCCCAGGGCAAACAGGTGCCGAACGACCCCAACGAGCCGGTCACGGACTGGATGCGCCGCGCCGCCAACCACGTCCGCATCAAATATGACACGTACAAGGAATACGAGAAGGAACTGCCGCAGTTGGTCGCCCATCCCAAGCCCATCAACATGGACGAATGGGCCTATACCGGCAACGGCAAGTATCCTGTCTACCCGGCCTACGCCTGGGTTTTTCATGAGATGTTCCGCTACTCCGGCATTTTCCAGATGGCGGGCCAGACCTTCGCAACCTCGCTACTTGCCCGCGATACCGCCCCTGTGAAACTGAACGCCAATGGCTTGGTCTTCAAGATCTACCGCGATCACTTTGGCGCCATCCCGGTCGACGTCACTGGCAACTCGCCCCAGCCGAAAGTCACTGATCCGGTGGGCGGCGAGCAACCCGCGGTCAACGCCGGCAGCGCCACTTTTCCCGTGGACGTAGTGGCCGCCTGGACCGCGGACCGCCGAACCCTGACGGTAACCGTGCTGAATCCCACCGATGTCGATCAGTCGCTGAAGCTCAACATCGCGGGCGCCTCGCTCACCGGCAAAGGCATGCTGTGGCGGCTGGCGCCGAACGGCAACGAGATCCAAAACCCGAGCATTACCAGCTCACCGGTCGATTCCATTCCCGATGCGCTCACTCTGCCGCGGTACAGCATCAACATCTACGAACTAGCGGCGAAGTGAGGAGGATTTGACGGCATTGATAGGCACTAGGGGCAAACCGCTTATGCGAACCATCGACGGCGATAGGACCTGAAACGCCAGAATTGCTCTGCAACCAAAACCTCCGAATAAACGAGACAGGAGAATTCCAATTGAAACCCAACCGGTTCACGGTCGCTTTGCTTTTGCTGTTTGGCCCGGCGTCATTCGGACAACAGCCAGGTCTCGCTCCCTACCAGGATCCGACCTTGTCTCCGGAACGGCGCGCCACGGACCTGGTATCCCGCATGACGCTTGAGGAAAGAATACTCCAGATGCAGAACAGCGCGCCCGCAATTCCGCGTCTCGGTGTAGCTGTCTACAACTGGTGGAACGAGGCGCTGCACGGTGTGGCGACGGGACGCGCCACGGTTTTCCCCGAACCCATCGGGCTGGGCGCTACCTGGGATGCCGACCTCGTGCATCGCGTCGCCGACGCGATTTCCACCGAAGCGCGGGCCAAATACCACGAGGCCCTGCGCCACGATGCGATACCCGAGCCGCCGCCGGGGAACGCGCCCGCCCGCGTTGCCGGACTGACGTACTGGTCGCCGAACATCAATATTTTCCGCGATCCCCGCTGGGGACGGGGACAGGAAACCTATGGCGAAGATCCCTACCTGACGAGCCGCCTGGGTGTGGCGTTCGTCACGGGGTTGCAGGGCAACGATCCGCATTACCTGAAGGTCGTCGCCACTCCCAAACACTACGCCGTACAGAGCGGTCCGGAGCCACTGCGGCATACCTTTGACGCCAAGGTGAGTGAGTCTGACCTGCTGAACACCTACCTGCCGGCGTTCCGGGCTGCCGTGGTGGTGGGGAAAGCGGCCTCCATCATGTGCGTGTACAACTCCGTCAACGGAGCACCAGGCTGCGCCAGCGACGACCTGCTGCAGAAGCGGCTCCGGGAAGAGTGGGGATTCCAGGGCTTCGTGGTCAGCGATTGCGGCGCTGTGGGCGACATATTCCGCAATCACAAATACGTCTCCTCGGAGGGCGCGGCAGCCGTTGCGGCGGTGAAAGCGGGTACGGACCTGACTTGCGGCGGCGAGTATCGCAGCCTCATCGAGGAAGCCAAGGCGGGCCACATTACCGAAGCGGAAATCGACTGCTCGGCGGAGCGCATCTTCGTGGCGCGATTCCGGCTGGGCATGTTCGATCCTCCGGAGCGCGTTCCGTATGCCAGGATTCCCTATTCCGAGAACGACTCCGCCACACACCGGCAACTGGCGCGCACCGCAGAGCGGGAGGCCATCGTTCTGCTGAAGAACCAAGGCGGAATCCTGCCCTTGAAACCCTCGGTGAACAAGATCGCGGTGATTGGCCCCTCCGCCGACGATCCGGTCGGGTTGCTGGGCAACTACAACGGCATTTCCTCGAAGCAGGTGACTCCGCTCGAAGGGATCACACGGCAGTTCACCAAGGCAAGAGTGCAGTACGCCCTGGGTGCGACCTACACAGCTACCACGAACGCACTGGTGTCCTCGGGTTTTCTGACTCCGCCCGACGGAAAGGGGCTGGGACTTGTGGCCGAGTATTTCGACAATCCCGATTTCCAGGGTCAGGCGAAGCTCCGCCGGACGGAGCCCCGCGTGTACTTCGAGGCGAATATGGAAGAGCCGGCCGTAGTTGCGGCGGTCAATGGCGACAAGTATTTCATCCGTTGGACCGGCACCCTTGTGCCGCCAGCCACCGGCGATTACGTCCTGGCAGCGCGGACCGGAATTTGGAACCGCAGTGGGAAGATCAAGCTGTTCCTCGATGATCAAGAAGTCAACCCGAGCGGACCTGCCGGCGCCCGGCCTACCGGATTGGGGCCGGGGCAGGGACCGCGGGGCGCCGGTCCGCCGCCGATGCAGTTGGAGGGCGGCCGCAAGTACGCCGTGAAGGTGGAATACCGGCAGAATGGGAAAGGTGGGGGAGCGGAACTCGAGTGGATTCCGCCGGCCTCCGCGATGCTCGCGGCAGCGGAGAAGATCGCGAAGGATTCCGATGTGGCTCTGGTGTTTGTGGGGCTTAACGGAAGGCTGGAAGGCGAGGGCCACGACCGGACCACGATCGAACTGCCCGAGCCGCAGGAGAACCTGGTAAAGGCCATTATCGCCACCGGGACGCCGGTGGTGGTGATCCTGACCAGCGGCAGCGCCCTTGCCGTGAATTCGACTGCGTCGAGCGCCGAGGCGGTGTTGTCGGCCTGGTACGGCGGCGAGGAAGCCGGTACGGCGATTGCCGACACCCTGGCGGGCATCAACAACCCGTCGGGCCGTCTGCCGGTGACGTTTTACAAGAGCACCGGTCAGTTGCCCGCGTTCACCGATTACGCCATGAAGGGCCGCACGTACCGCTACTTCACGGGCGAAGCGCTGTATCCGTTCGGCTACGGGCTGAGCTATTCGACGTTCGCGTATTCCGGCCTGATCGCGAAGCGGACCGCGACCGGCGCCGAAATCCGGGCGACCGTGCGGAACACTTCCTCGCGCGAAGGGGACGAAGTGGTGCAGTTGTACATCTCCGGCGGATTGGGGGACGACGCGCCCATCCGGAACCTGCGCGGGTTCCAGCGAATGCACCTGAAGGCGGGTGAGAGCCGCCAGGTGAAGTTCACGGTGGCGGCTGAAGACGTGCCGAAGGACAAGGTGGAGATCAGCGTGGGCGGCGGGCAGCCCGTGGGCAGCACGCCGCATGTGAAAGGCTCTTTGTGACGGCTGGTGGCCTGGACATCCGCGCCGCCAGAAACCCTGCGATATGGTAAGAGAAACGTCATGTTAGTGAAGCACCTGGTGAAGTGTCTCGTCGTTGTGATGACCTGCGGTGCGGCTTCGACCGCCCAGGATGGCAGCGCACATCCAGACTGGCCCGGCCGTGGGCAGCTCTTTGTGGGCGCCTGCTACCAGCCGGTCGACCGCACGGCCGGGCAGATCGACAGCGACATCGCAATCATGGAGCGTGCCGGATTCAACGTCGTCCGCATGGGCGACCTGTCCTGGGATTCGTTCGAGCCCTCGCAAGGCAATTTCACCTTGGAATGGTTCGACAGGATCATGGACAAGATGCAACGCAGCGGAATCAGGGTCATCGTCGACATTCCTGGTAGCCCGGCCCCGGTCTGGCTGCATCGCGCGCATCCGGGTGTGGACATCGTCAACGAAAACGGCGCGCGGGTGCCGCCCGCGGAACGATACATGGACAACATCAGCGATCCGGACTACGTTCGCGAAGCTGGACTCCTCGCCGAGGCAGTCACGAAACGGTATCGACACCATCCTGCGGTCATCGCCATCGGCTACGACAACGAGATCGGAAACGGGTTCATGTCCTATTCCGAGCCGGACCGGCAGCGCTTCATCGCCTGGCTGAAGACGAAGTATGGAACGGTCGAGAATCTCAATAAAGCTTGGGCCACACAGCGTTGGTCGCGCCGGCTGAACAGCTTCGAAGACGTCGACCTGCCGCTCGCCGACGGACCCGGACCGGCCGAGCGCTACCTGGACCTCCATCGCTACTGGTCCGATGTTACGGTCGAGCGGCTCCAGGAACTGGAGACCATCCGCCGGCGCAATATGCCCGATGTCCCGTCGATCTCGAATCTCTGGGATGCCGCCGGCAGACGAGGCTTCGACTATCTCAGCACGTACAAGTCTTATGTGTCCTATGGCGCTGAAGGGTTCTATCCCAGCGAGCCGATCGGCGGCACGCTGGGTGCGCTGATGACCAAAGGGGATCTGGAAACTCCCATCTGGTTCAACGAGTTCACTGCCGGCGGCGGAGGCTTTTACGGAGCGCGCGGCCGGAGTCGTATGTATGCCTATGTGGCACTGTTGATCGGCGCGCAGGCAGTCCTGGCGTGGACCTTCAACAGCCATGCCGGCGGCGAAGAGCAGGCGCTGTTCGGATTGCTCGACCACGATGGCACGCCTTCCTGGAAAGTCGACGAGTTTGCGCGGATTGCTTCGGAATTCAAGCAGCTCACGAAATTCGGATTTCCGCGCTATACCCGCCCCGAGGTGGCCATTGCGTATTCGTTCGATTCCTTCATCGCGTCGCACCCCAACGGACCGTCCAGCACGACGCGCCAATACTTCAAAACCCCGTATTCCAAGCAGGTCGAAGAAGCGTTTGAGCCCTTGTTCCGCGCGAACCTGGACGTCGCCGTCATCAATGTTGGCAATCACGACCTTTCGCGGTACAAGCTCGTGATTGTGCCGGCCGATTACGTGATGGACGCGGCCGGGGCAAAGGCCCTGCGCGACTACGTGAGCGGCGGCGGTACGGTTCTGATGACGGCGTTGTCAGCCAAAGTCGACGAGCACGCCCAATGGTTCGAGACGCCCCTGCCAGGGCGCCTGAGCGACGTCTTCGGACTGAAGACCAACGAGTTCTATGAGGTTGAATCGGCCCTTAACTTCGAATTGGATGGCGCAACCGTCGACAGCGGCGCACGCTGGTACGAAGTACTCGAGCCGTCAACGGCCGCGGTCCTTTCGCGATTTACCAATACGCCCAGTCATTCCCCGGCTGTCACTATCAATCAGTTCGGCAAGGGCAACGCGATCTACCTGGCGACCGAATCGAAGGCGGCGGCGATCGGGCCGGTCCTGAACTCCATCTACAAAATCGTGGGCCTTCAACCCGGCCCCAGGACTCCTGATGGAGTATACGCGAGGGTTGTGGATGGGCGGACGCTCTACGTGAACACGACGCAGCGGGAGCAGAGGGTTCCCATCGAGGGCCGGCGCAAAGGGATTATCAGCGATCGGATATACGAAGGGACTGTGATCCTGGGTCCGCAGGATGCCGATCTGATACCCTGACCTCAGCTCACGAATCGACGGCGCGTACGTGGCCTCACCAACCGGGACATTCATCCGGGACCTGGAACGCGGCGGCATAGACGAGTCCGGATCCAGTGGGACCGCACAAGATTAGCGTACGCGCCGTGTCTCTTTCGAGGGCTCAGCCGCCAGCGAAGGTTCCACCGCACCTTGCGCCAGCAGCAGCAGGTCCCTGACGCGGAGCACCGGCAGCATCTGCGCGGCGAAATCGCTGCGCGTCGTCTTCTGCGCCTGCAGGACGCGGTGCACGGCGCGGATGGCTTTTGGTATCAGGCGGCGTAGGTTCTCGCGGTAGGGCCGCAGCAGATTGCTGATCAGGACCTGGGTGGCCTCCTCAGTCTGAATGGTGCGGACGTGACGCTCGCCACAGCCGGCCTCTTGGGCGATCGCGGCGGCCTTCTTGCCCTGCAGTGTGCCACGGGCCACCACGCGGCGCTGCCCTCGTGCTGCCGAGTAGCGTTTCACCACCCGCGCGATGCGGAACGGGTAAATTTCGGGGCGCGCAGCGCCGTCTTCGACGCCGACAAGGGGTTCTTCCTCAACGGCAAATCCGTGAAGATTAAAGGCACCTGCAATCACCAGGATCACGCCGGAGTAGGCGCCGCCCTTCCCGACCGGCTGCAATCGTACCGCGTCGCGGTGCTGAAAGAGATGGGATCGAACGCCGTCCGCACGTCGCACAACATGCCCACCCCGGAATGGGTGGAGGCCTGTGATCGC
>Ga0181518_10001265_pt1 | contig 26214 bp, 23 predicted proteins | sample PEATcosm2014_Bin_28_FD_119751 | JGI IMG/M metagenome (GOLD analysis project Ga0181518, IMG submission 119751) | Peatland microbial communities from MTU Mesocosm Facility, Houghton, MI, USA - PEATcosm2014_Bin01_60_metaG | ecosystem: Environmental > Terrestrial > Soil > Wetlands > Peat | place...
CGCGGGAAACGTGGACTGGAAATGCAGGCGCTCCCTGCAGATCTGCATCAAGCACTGACAGAGGCGATTGAGCGCTGGTTTTCGATCCTGTTGTCCTCACCGGAAGCCAATCGGCACCAATTAGCCGATGTTGCTTGTGCGATCGAGCAGGTGCCGCAGCCGCGGTTTGCTGGCGCTTTGGCGAGAATGCTGGAGCGCGATCTTGCTGATTGGGCGCGTGCACGCGAAGAGCTCAGGAGATCGCCGCGACGCGGGCCCATCGGTCCGGACGTTACGATGAGTTACACGCTTCAGTACCAAAGGGCATTTGCCGCGATCGGCGGTCCAGAGGTTATCGAATTGATGAAACACTATTTGCCGGACAAGCGGTTCGGCATTGATGCTGCCCTCGTGTTAGGTGCCATCTGGGCTAAAGCAAATGGGTCCCTCATTGATCCTCGGTTTGGCGCATGGAACAATTTTGCTAACGCAAAAACGAGCCGAGTGTCGCGGCAGGACAAGCAGAATCCGCCGCCGAGTTCAGATTCCGCAGAAGCAATTTTCGAGGTGGTTAGAGATTTAGGTACGGACCAAAGTGACGGTGCAACGCAGCAGCATGCCATCCAATTGGCAATGGTGGCTCTCCGGATACCGCATGGTTCAAAACGGGCCGAGATCGATGGGTTAATGAGACTGCAGCTCCCATTTGCCCTAAAAAGAGGATTGTTGACTGCGGCAGCCGAAGCCGGAGAGGTACTTCGGGTCGAAGACCTTGTTGGAGGAGTTAAAGAGTTATTGGAACTGGCGAAGAAAGAACCCTGGCGTCTGGATAAAAACACCGGGGAGCTTTTGCCTTGGCTCACGCTGTTCCCGTTTTCAGACCGGCCCATGGTGGTCATGGAGATCCTGGAGCTTGTGTCGAGACAGAATTGCGAACCTTGGGATTTGGACCGTCTTTTAATCGCGCTTGCCAATAGTCCTCACGAGGAGGTTCTACTGGTGTTCAAAGCGTTGGTGGATTGGGACCAGCGAATCCTTAGCAATCATCACTGGTTATACTCGTTGCTGAACATCGGGACTGAAGCTGCCGCGAGCCTGATAATCGACTTGATTTGCGACGGCAGATTGCCCGCTCGAGATGGTTTCCCGGAACGTCAATTTGCAGACTTGGCAAGGCGATATCCGTCGACACGCCTGCTGATTCTACAACGGTACGCGATGTTGCAGCCAGGCAAGCCCCAGGCGACGCTCGAATCGATACTGTTGGAAATTGCAGATCCAGAAGTCGTATTAACTCTCGTCCGCGCCTACGCTCGAAACAAGCGCTCGTTCAACGGCAATCTCTCGTATGCCATCCGGCAAACGGCAGTAGGCAGGTGTCCGGCGCCAGATTGGTTTGGTGCGTATTACGAATTTAGTGTCCCACTGACTAAGCTGCGAAAAGAGCTTTTTGCTATGGTTCTTTCCAACAACTTGGAATCCGCGCTGGCTTCCGCCTGCCTGAGCGAGATTGAAGAACTGCGCGACGAGCACGGCCGAGTGAATGATGAGCCGCGCCACCCGGATATTGACTCGGGCCAGCCATGGCCGCTAGAACCAGCACACTCAGAACGTGTGGCGCTTGATTTGCCTTGATTCATGCACCGAAAAACCCGAAACGCGCTGCTTGGGTATGGTCTGACAAGCGATCTAATAGAGAAGATTGGCGACCGAGGGCACACACTGACGGAGCTTCGCGCGCTTAGGCGTCAGAAGCTTCTGGGACAATACACGAGCGAAGAGGTCGATCAAATCAAGGCCAGTATCGACCGGATACCCATTCCTGAGGAGGTCATTGCCCTAGTGGTTGCAAAAGCCGGAGGTACATGCTGCTATTGTGGAGACGGAAACAACAGTCGGCCATTTCAGATCCATCACGTTACCCCCTATTCGGAAACGCAGGATAATTCAGAAGAGAACCTCCTCTTGGTATGTCCTACGCACCACGTCACGGTTCACGCCAATAACGTCAGCTGTTCTGATCAGAAGAGTGTGAGGCGCCGATGGCACGCTACCGTCAAAGTCGCGTCGGATTTTGCCACAAAAGGCTTACCGTTTCCTTTTGGAACGTTTCAGGCGCTCGATTACGAATCCGATCCAAAGCCCGCTGAACTTATCGAGTTTGGACCTCTATCACCGAGCACGGCGCTCACCTGCTACCCATCGGAATTAGCTTCGGAGGCACGAACTCGTCTCGACTTATCTTCTTTCCTGCTGGTGTTGGGCGCCAGCGGTTCGGGCAAATCCACATATGCGGCCGCAATGGGGGGCCTCTATGCGAAAGATGGCTTCATGGTTTTTCAGCACCGGTTTGGAAAACCGCATCATGATTCCATGAAGCAGGTTTCGTTATTCGTGTCCACCTGCGTCCGGGAAGTCGCGATTATTCTGGACGACGCCAACACCTGGGCCACCGCCGCGGATCTACAGCTAATACGAAAGCTCGTCTCTGGTCGCGGGAACATACGGATTATCGCAACGTGGACGTCGGATGATTCCGATGACGGCTCCAAGCTCCAAACCGCCGATCTGCCAAAGCAAATACTGACCTGGGCAGACCTTCGCCCGACGGTAGTGGAAACGCTGCTCAAATACGAAGGTGAAATTGTCGAGGCGCTTCAGAAGTTCGAGCGTGATCATTCTGTTGGTTCACTGGGCTTAGGGTCGCTTCATTCACGGCTCCAAGACCGCATTCTTGGGTTGGGCGATACACCTAAAACGGTTTACGAGTTCATATTTGGATTGCGAGGTGATGCGGCTGTGACGGAAGAATTCCAGCAATTAGTGCAGGACGACCGTGCAGATGTTCCAGTGCTTCACGTAGCGCTTGAACAGATCGCTGGTTTTGAGCGGCCAACATCCCTTGAGGAGACTGTCGCCGCGTGCCTCCGCGTTGAGCACGGAACTCATCTTCCTTCAGCTTCACCGGAATGGGTGCAAGCCGCCCTGTGCCGTCAGGTGAGATGTAAGCGGTTGGTGCGCGTCCGTGACCGGTTCACGACCATTCACCGAAGGTGGGGTGCACGGCTTCTCGCTGCTGGGCTCGCTTCGACAATCGCAAAGTCCACAACGGAACTTCTTCTCAAGCCTGATTTTCAAGTCGGGTCAGCTTCCCCTGAGCGACTGCTTCGCCTCTGGAGTTGGCTTGAGTCTTTGGATGGGTCCCGCTCCTTCATCAAAGGTTGGGAAAAGTCACTATCTCCCAGTGAATGGACAGTTTTGGTGAGAAGGTCTGCTGAGAGAGGTTTGATGGAGGTTGGCTTCCTAGCGCGGAAGATGCATTTGCTCTTCGACACCACGGTCTGGACTCAAATCATGGCAAACGCGTTTGAACAGAATGTCTCTCAGATTGAGTCCCTCGTTCATGGAGCCTCGCCAACTGATTGGTATTGGCTGCACCAGTTGTCGATGGCGATGGAACACGCCTGTCCCGATGCGTGGAAACAAATCCTCCAAGATTGGGATCGCAAAGCTGTCGCGCGTATGCTGATGCAAACGCCGTTGGACCAATTCGAAAACCTTTGGTGGGCTCTTGGGAAGGCCAAAAGGCTTTTCCCCGGTTGGCTGGAAGAGGTGGGCAGCTATTTATCCTGGGAAGAGTTTTCCCAGCGGTTATCCATCGTTGAAGTCGGCGATTTAAGAAGCTTGGCCGAAGCATTCGGCGTTTTCTGTGCACTCGGGCACAAACTCAAGCGTTCCATGCTTAGAAGATTGACTGAAATCATGAGAATGGCATTAGCGCCTGCATCTATCGAAGACCTGCGTATACCAATGCTGGATTCAACTACGATGTTGTTGAGCATGTTTTTCCCTGACGACGCTCGAAGCGTCTTCAGTGCGCTTGACGTTCAGAAGATCGGCCGTGCTCTTGGACGAAGTCTTCCCAGGCATTGGCGGTCACTTTCTGAAATGAGCTGGTTGGCACATGGATGTGCCTCGGCGGTATGCGAACAAATCATCGCGGCCTGCGAGCCTAAACAATTACTGGAGCAGGTTCGCCGTTACGGGCCGGGCAATCGATACGAGTTACGCCTGCTTCTGCACTTCCTCTGTAGCGCAACTTCAGAATATCGTCATTCCTTTGCCATCGAAGTGAACGACGTTGTTCGAAATGCTTGTCAATGTAGGGATTCAGAAGCCAAGTCGATTATTACGGCCTATCACCGTCTGGATGCCGAACTCGGAGGGGCGCTCGTCATGAAACTTGGTATCGCGCTGGAAGAGCTCAACGAAAAAGCGGAGCGGGAATCCTTGGAGAAGGCACGCCAAGAGTTCAAGGCCAAAGACGCCACCGGCGCTGACTATGAAATCGATTTGGAGTCCGGAAGGCCCGCGAGTGATCCACGTGATGGTGAATCACTAGCGCCTTCGGGCACAGGAAGGGCATGACATGTTTTCTCAACTTTCAAATCCGCCTTCGCGAACGCAAGTGCGTATTTGGATTCCTCGGCGGCAAAGGTCTCAAAGGCGACGCCGATCTCGTTTTACCGCCGCCCCTTCCACCGGATACACCGCCCAGGACTTCGAACCGCCGGGTTCGCCCACCCACGCTGCTTGGTGCATGGACCTCAGACTTTCGACTTGCCAGTCACCCTGCTGGGCCGCCCTGAAGAGAGACTTGGATTCAGGCGACATCGGGTGCTCCGCTGCCCTGGTTTCTGCGCGTAATTGCGCGCATTTTTCGGCAATGAACCGCTTTAATTCGGCCGAGACGTCCGACTCTTCCAATGACCAAAAGGAGGTCCTCATAGCATATCTCCATCAAGAACAAACACCGCACCTCCCATAACTGTATGCGCTTGGCGGTGTTGGTTTCAACTTGGAGTGGAACGGCTCACCCCTGGATAAACATGTATCTTGATGCCGCTGAGCGTACAACTCCGGCTGTCGTCGAAGCCAACAAGTCGTGGGGGCAGGGCTGCTCAGGTCCTCGGCCAAAGCCAGCAGGAGACGGTCCGGCACGATGAACCTGGCGGCCGGTGAGGCGATCACCAGCAGGGGCGGCACGTGGCGCGACGGGACCGGCGAGAGGAACGGATCCATATAGCTCGCCTTTGATCCGGCCTTGAGGACGGAGCAGTGTGAGGCCAGCCAGCCACCAGATGGCCGGATACCTGCCCGCGACTGGCATGAGTCGAGATCGACGATCTGGTCTTTGCGGGTACGTGCGTCGCTCACCCCTGAACCTGCCAAAGGAACTGAGATTCGGTCCGCTTTACAAGCCACTGATTGCTGGAAACGGTCACCGGGGTATCGATCGGATAGACCCGCAGATCAAAACTGGTGGTTGTCGGCATACCGAGGTCGACCCATCGCTGGATGTCCTGCAAGAGACGTTCTTTCGCACCCGGATTGCCGTAAGAAATAAGATAGTCGTTTCTGGCAATCACCAGAGAACCTTTCTGATTGTCCCAAAGCCCGAAGTAGTGCTCTTCATGCGGCTGCTCTTTCGTCTTGCCAGTCTTGAAAGCCTTGAAAAGAGGTTCTGTTACCCCAAGAAAGGAACGGAGGCCCAACGTTCGCCACATGAACGACGCTTTGCCTTTGCCTCCCCACCAGAAAGGCGTTCTCGAGGTTTCCTGGCGCTGCAGGTCGGGCCACCCTGGCAGCGTCTCCAGGCAGATGGGATCCAAGCTGTCAAGATGATACTTGCCGTCCATCTGGACGAAACCACACTGCATCGCATCCAGCGACACGAAATGGTCTGCTGCTTTCCTCAGAACGAACAGGGTGTCCCCTCCTCCCTCGCACTTTATGACGACCACCAAAAGCCCGCCCTCCGTGATCTGCTGGTAAAACTGCCGTGGCAGATCGTAGGCGCCGGCGGTGAAGATGGCCCTATCGTAAGGGCCACCCGGCACATAGCCGTCCCCACCATCCGCCTCGACGATGGTGACGTTACTTCTGCCAAGAGCGTCAATTATCGCAGCGGCCCTCCTGGCAACTTCGGGAATGATCTCAAGGCTGTGGACATGGCCTTGCGGGCCGACGAGGTTGCCCATTAGGGCGGCATTCCAACCGCTGCCGGCACCAAGTTCAAACACCTTGTGCCCCGGCGCCAGTTGCAGCATGTCCAGCATCCGCAGCACAAAAGACGGTTGCGAAATGGTGGAGGGAACGTTCCGGTCGTCGTCTCCAAACAGAATCAGGGGCCTGTCTGCATAAAGGATAGGCAGATGTTCCATCAAATTGTTCGCGGTAACCTCTCTCCACTCCTTGACACCCCACTCCCGGTAAGGGGGCACAAAGAGGTGCCGCGGTGTCGCCAGGTACGCATTAGCCGTTGCCTGGCTAATAGGGGTGTCGTGGAACAGGTATTGGGCTTGTTGTAGAAGCTGCCTTTGATGTTTTTCTGCGGGTTCCATGTTTCCTCCTCGCTGGATTGGGCCTTCACGATCGCGCTGCCAATGCAGACCAGATGCACTGGCAGGAATTGGCTGTTTGCGCGCCCCATTTTACTGAGCGCTGTGCAGGTGAGGGAGAATTGGTTCCTGGTCTCACGAAGCCTGGCATGACTCTGCCCAATGCGAGCCGAGGTGTCAACTTAGGCAAGTTTTTCGGTTCTCGCGGGGGAGCTTGGCCAGCGCTGAAGATGCCGCCGCCAACGTGGAATGATGAGATTCTTCTCTTTCAGAGCACTGCTCCTTTAGGCGCCTGGGGCCTTCTCCTTGCGCGGGAGATAACGGCCAGGAGCAGCGCGGCCAAGAACCACAAGCCACGGGTCAATCGACCCAACTTGCGTGGGAGGCGCGGTGCGGTGGTTGTGGGAAGAATAAGGGATGGTGTGAACCTTTCGCGGGGTTCGTTGACTTAATCACTTGAAGGGCTGGCCAGAGCCGCAAATGATAGCGCCGAACCTTCAGATGGACGCCCAGATGCAAAGGCAGAGCGAGTGCGACGCGCGGAGCGATCTCGAGCTCGTTGCCGCTGTGAATAGCGGAGACGCAGCCGCGTTTGAGGTCTTGTACGTGCGTTACCGTGATTGGGTAGTGGGGCTGGGCTATCGGTTCACGGGGGACAACGACGCTGCGCTGGATGTACTCCAGGAGACGTTCCTGTACTTTCTGAAGAAGTTTCCTGGTTTCCGGCTGACCGCAAACCTCAAAACGTTCCTGTATCCGGCCGTCCGTAATCTGTCGATTGCCGCCCGGCGGAAGGCAGCGCGATTCCAGGCCAGCGAGCTCGAGTTAGCGAGGATTGAGCAGATGCCGGCACCCGACCCGCCAGTTCCCCCAACAGCCGAGCTTGCGGCGGTGCTGGCTTGTTTGCCGGAAGAGCATCGCGAGGTGCTCTTGCTGCGTTTTGTGGACGGCCTGAAGCTCGCCGAAGTTGCCGAAGCGGCAGAGATCCCTCTTGGCACGGTCAAATCGCGCCTGCACAACGCCCTGGAAGCGTTGCGCCGAGACCCTCGAACTCGGACTTTTTTCAGTTCGTGAACCTTTCGACCAACTCGCTCACTTAAGGATCTAGAAGATGCGAATATCGCATAACCACGAAGAGAAGGATGATGCGGACCTGCAAGCACCGGCAGAACTGGTGTCGGCACTGAAGCGGCTTGCGCAAGAACGTCCGTTTGTTCCCCCGACAGTGGATGAAGTGGTGTTCCGGGCGGCGCAGCAGCATCTGGGCAAGGTTCAATCCAAGAGGACGGAGGACGGAGGACGGGTGCCCTTTATCCAATTCCTACGTTTAATCCCGCGCTGGAAAGCTTGGCTGGCAGCAGGCACAACAGTGATCGCAATCGCGTTTCTGGTCTATCAGTTCTTTCCGTCGGAATCGAGGCGGACGTTGGGCGTGGGATTCAGAAATCCACTTGATTTCGCCAGGGGTGGGCCGGTCAGGGAAGGGGCGGCTTCAGATCGAACACCGGCACCGATGCAGGGGGGCCTCAGTCATGAGAGGCGCTTGGACATTCTCGATGCGTTCATTCTGGCCAAGCGACTGCAGGGAGGCCCTGTGCAGGAACGGCGCTGGGACGTAAACGGGGACGGGGTGGTGGATGAGCGCGATGTGCGAGCGATTGCGGTCGAGGCGGTCCGGCTGGACAAGGGGGGCCGCTCATGAGGCCGAGAATGGCTCAGATTCTTTGCCTGGCAGCCATGGTCTTTGGGCTGGCGGCGGGGCTGTTCGCGCAGTCAGCGGCTCCCGAGGAAGGCCGCAGTCGTTTTTGCGCGGTGGACATCTATGTGGATTCCAAGGCCACGCCGCTGGCCGCTTATCAGCTCGAATTCGTGGTGACCAATGGTGTGGCCAGAATTGTAGGCATTGAAGGTGGTGAACACGCGGCGTTTCACGAGCCGCCATTCTACGATCCCAAGGCCATGCAACACGAGCGCGTCATCCTGGCGGCCTTCAACACGGGGAACAAGTTGCCGTCGGGCAAAACGCGCGTAGCGACGATTCATCTCCAGGCTGCCGACAATGGGCCGCTCCAGTGCGAATTGAAGCTCCAGGCTGCAGGCAATGCCGCGGGGGTGCGGATTGCGGCCGAAGCCAGTTTTGAAGAAAGGAAATCGCCGTGAAACCATCCGCTTGGACCTGTTCAGCCCTGATCACATTAGTGCCAATCGGCTTGAGCATTGTGCTGCTCTCCGGGTGCGCGGAGAACAGGTCAGTGCGTACTGCCTCGGTTGCCGAGGCGCCACCAGACTCCGCAGCCATTCTAGCTCCCGGGGGCTGGGGAAAAGGGGTGCCAAATTCAGTGCCACCCAAGCATGGGATGGGTAGCGGCCTTTCATCCCGAACTGCCGGCGTTGTCCCTGTCTCCAGCGAGGAACTCTGGATTATTGCGCGCGGCAGCGAGCCAATGATCCAGCCGGAGAAAGACACGCCAGGCAGCGGGGAGTTGATGGCCGAAATCGGCGATCAGGAAGTCCCGATGCCGCTTAAGCACACTGACGTCCATGCTTCGATCAGCGGCTACATCGGCGTGGTGCAGGTCACTCAGCAGTTCCTCAATCCTTATTCGAGCAAGATCGAGGCGGTGTATGTCTTTCCCCTGCCGCACAATGCGGCCATTAACGAGTTCATCATGACGATCGGTGAGCGGCGGATTCGCGGTATCATCCGCCAGCGCCAGGATGCCCAACGGATTTATCAGGAAGCAAAACGGCAGGGCTACGTCGCTTCCCTCCTCACCGAGGAGCTCCCCAATGTCTTCATGCAATCCGTGGCCAACATTGAGCCCGGCAAGGAAATAGACGTGGACATCCGATATTTCCAGACATTGGCATTTGCCGACGGCTGGTATGAGTTCGTGTTCCCGATGGTGGTCGGTCCGCGCTTTAACCCGGCCGGGATGAAGGCGGGGATTGGCGCTGTGGCGCGGGGCGCGAGCGGGCTGTCGGGCCAAAACACCGAGGTGCAGTACCTCAAACCTGGTGAGCGGTCCACGCACGATGTCTCGCTCACGGTCGAGTTGGATGCGGGCGTGCCGATTGAAGAATTTGAGTGCAAGAGTCATCAGGTGACCCACGAATCTGCTTCGCCGGAGAAGCTAACGGTCTCACTCGGCTCGGCTGACCGCTTGCCCAACCGGGATTTTGTCCTGCGGTACCGGGTGGCCGGCGAGCAGATCAAATCTAGCCTGTTGACCAGCCGCGATGAGCGCGGGGGCTATTTTACGCTTATGCTTTATCCGCCGAAGGACTTAGGGCCCCTGGAGCGCCAGGCGCTGGAATTGGTTTTTGTGCTGGATTGCTCGGGCAGCATGTCCGGTCGGCCAATTCAACAGGCCAAGGCGGCGGTGGCGCGTGGTTTGCGACTTCTCCAGCCAGGGGACTCGTTTCAGATTATCAACTTCTCGGTGACGGCCTCCCAGCTTGGCCCGGCGCCGCTGGCGGCGACGCCGGAGAACGTGGAGCGCGGATTGGAATACTTAAGTGCCGTCGAAGGCGAAGGGGGCACGATGATGCTGGAAGGGGTCAAAGCGGCCTTGGACTTTCCACATGACCCGGAGCGGTTGCGTTTCGTTTGCTTTCTTACTGATGGCTACATCGGCAACGAAGCGGAGATTCTGGGCGAAATTCACAGGCGCCTGGGTCCGGCGCGGATTTTCAGTTTCGGCATCGGCTCGGCAGTCAATCGTTACCTGCTCGACCACATCGCCCAACTCGGGCGCGGGGCGGTGGCGTATCTCGGGCCGCGAGACAACGCGGCGCAGATCATGGAAGACTTTTTCGTGCGTATCAGCCATCCGGCCCTGACCGACTTGGCGATTGATTGGGGTGGATTGCAGGTGACCGAGGTGTTTCCGCAAAAGCTGCCTGACCTGTTTGTGGGGCGGCCGGTGGTCGTGACGGGCAGATTTGCCGGGAGCCCAGACGCCACCATCCGGGTTTCGGGAAAGATGGCCGGCGAAATGACTCAGGTGGAAATTGCCGCGCCGGTTAATGATTTAACTTCCACTCATCCCGGGCTGCCGAGCGTCTGGGCGCGGATGAAAATTGCCGAATTGGCTAAGCGCTCGCTCTACGAGCCGAATCGCGAGTTGCCTGAGGAAATTAAGCAGGTGGCGCTGGATTACGGGCTGATGTCGGCGTTTACCGCGTTCATCGCGGTGGACTCGAGTCGGCCGACCGCCGGGAGCGAGGGGACCACCGTGCCTGTGGCCGTGCCGGTGCCGGAGGGGGTGAAATACGACACCACGGTCAAGGAGAAGTGATTATGAAAAACTGGAAGTTCTGTCTCTTAACGATTTGTGCCTGTGCTGTGCTCGCCGGCTGCGCGAGAAGTATCCATTCCATCTCAAACTCCGGTTACCAGGCAGATCGGTCTTATTGCGGTTACCACCCTGCGGACGCCGGTTCAGACCCCGCCTTTACTTATCGTGGTGAGCTCAGCGAGTTTGATGTGCTGGGCATCACGCGCGGCCAGACGACTTCGGAAACCGAAATTGCTCAGGCCCTCGACAACGCCAAGCGCGTCAAGCTGGGTCCAGGAAGTTCCATCCTGCTCATCCAGTCAGGGGCCGCTTTCCCGGACGCGCCGATGGTGGCCGAATTGAGCAAACACTTCCGGGTGGTGCCGTTTTCGGGGCTGCCAGCGTGCCCGGCGCCGACCTCCGCCTGGCACAGTCGAGAAACCGAGCCGCAGAGCTATGCCAAATCATTACGCCTGGCCGCCGCGCGCGGCGGCAATGACATCATTCTCTGCTACTGGGGCATTTTGGAATCGGAGAAAGAGAATCTGCCGACCAAAACCATTTCCTGGGTGCCCGGGGTCAATTGGCTCGTGCCGGATGAAACGCAGTACAAACGTATCCGCCTCAAGCTGGCGCTGATTGATGTTCGGTCGGGCAACTGGACCGTCTTCAGCCCGGAGGCCTTTGAGGATTCGCGCATCAACCGCTCGCCGCGTCGGGCCGTGGCGGACCAGAAGCTGGTTGCGTCGCTGAAGCAAAGGGAGTACGCACGTGGCGTCAGGGAGTTGGTCCGGCTGTATGCGCAGAATTGAGAGCTCCTTTGATATGAAGTTGCTGGCGTTCAAATTTTGCATCGGGCTCGCTGGCGCGTTCGCAGGATACTATCTACTCTTCCTCTCGGCTGTGTTCTACGAGCTGTATGGCCCATCAGCCCGGTTCTGTGCAACGCCTCAAGCCTGGGCACTGGAAGGCGGAGCGCTTATTCTCGCGCCCAGCGCGCTGGTTGCGGCGGCGGGGCTTTGGCTTGTGGCGAGGACGAGAGCGCCCCTTGGCAGCCTCTTTCCTGAGATCAGCAAAGTGTCTCGGATAGTTTTGTTCCTATGCGCGCTAGTCAACCTCCTCATCTTTCTGCCGGTCCATTGACACCACACGAACCCGCGTCCAGCGGGGGTAAGATTCGGTCCCCTGGAGGCCGCACCCGGGCCGCTCCAACACAACGCACTTTGGCCCGGAGGCGTGCGCTCACTGTGCGTGTGGCGGGCGGACTGTTGATCGGGCAGGCCCGGCGGCTGTTGGTCTTCGCCTCTATCGTCGTGGGTGTGTTGTCGGCGGGCCGAGCTCGGGCAGATGGATGTTTTCTGAAACCCGTTTGGAACAAGCAGATAGACATCAACGAACCGACGCAGAAGGCGATTATCGTTTGTGATGCCGGCCGGGAGGACCTGGTCCTGCAGGTCAAGTACGAGGGGCCGGTGAACGAATTTGGTTGGTTGGTGCCCGTGCCCAGTGTGCCCAAGGTCGGGAAAGGGTCCATGAGCTGCTTTTACGAACTGAGCCGACTGACACAGGGAGTGACGGAGGGAAAAGGGCACACCCTGGGTATCGCCAGCGCCGGGATTGAGGACCGAAGCGCGGTCCGTGTCATCGAGCAGAAGACGGTGGGCGCTTACGAGGTGGCGGTGCTTGCGGCGAACGACGCCGGGAGCCTGCAACGTTGGCTGGAGCGGAACCAGTTCGTTTATCCCAAGGATAACGCCGCCGTGGTCGAGGAGTATATCAGGCGGGGGTGGTATTTCGTCGCGATGCGGATCCAGCTCGGGGCGGGCGATGGCTTCAAGCTGAGCGCACCCGGGGCGGTTAAAGCGGGGCCAGTGCAACGAAGCGCGGCGAGCGTTCGCGCCAAACTGGCCCGGGGCGAACTGCATCCGCTGCAAATCAGTTTCGACACACCCCGATGCATTTTCCCGCTTAAGATTTCGGCAGTGAACGGCCACCCGTCCGAGATCTCGCTTTATGTTCTTGCCCGCGAGCTGTTGATGGAGAAATCGGTCTTCGCCCAGGAGGTGGAAGGGGCTCGCCAGGAGGCGGCTAAACGCGCGGGGCAGAGCATGGGATCGTGGGAACAGATGCGGATGTTCCACCTGGAGCAGCGAGCCAGAGAATCCGGGGCCCCGATGAGCGAGGCGGAAGGGGAGGCGATGCGCGCGCTGCTGCGGACCGAACACCCCTGGCCGGATCGGCCGAGAGCGATCGTTTTCTTCATAGCAGGACCGCAATTCCATGCCAATCTCTCGTCGGTTCAACTCCCGGAATGCGCGCGGCAGTTGCCGCGGCTGAAAACCAACGAGTGGTGCCTGGCCAAGCAGGTGCGCACCTTCGCCCCTGCGGAAATGCGCGACCTGGAATTTGAGCCGGCGGCTGCCGTGCTGGGGGCTTACCTGGCGGACGAGCAGGCCGGACCGCCAATCATCCACCTGTTGCAGCAGTGCGGGCCGGCAGGCCAGGCCCGGCTGCGTCAGGCTCTTTCGAGCAAGAACGCCGTTGAAAGAAGGCTGGCGGCCTCGGCAGCAACCAGGGATGAGGAATTGCGCAAACGTCTGGCTGGCATGATTCACGATCCGGAGCCAAAGGTCCGGGCACTGGCGATCGTAGCCGGAACCGATTGGCGTGCACCTCGGGCTCGGGCGAAAACAGATCCCGAGCGACTGGAGGAGATGATCCAATTGTTCAAAGACCCGGATATCGAAGTTCGCCGGGCAGCCGCTGGCGCTATCAGCCACCAGGACGTGACCCAGAACCTGCCACGCTTCCTCCAGATGCTGCGCGATCCGGATCCACGCGTGCAGCCGGCAGCCTTTGGACTGTTGGCGCGCGACTTTCAGAACCTCCAGATACCGCGTGAGGATCTCAGGAGATTGTTCGCGACGACTAATTTCGAGTTGGCGCGTAGTTTTAGAGAAGTTCCGTTAGCTGCGTTTTCTGGGACTACTTCGGACGACGTCGCCATTCTGCTCACCAATCGCTTTGTTTCTCCGCGGCTCGCGGCCATAGCTATACTGGAGCAGCAACCGGACAAACACGCCATCGAGGTGGCGATGACCGCTTTGCAAGATCAGAGTATCCTGGTGCAAAAGCGGGCCTGGCGGTTCTTGATGGCCCAGACGGACCAGAAGTTCGCTTCGGACGAGATCCGCAAGTGGGAGGAATGGTGGGCTGCCCATCAGGCGACCTTCACCCCCAAGTCGGCCGAGCAACTCCGCGAGGAGTCTCGAGATCGGATGCAACGCTACTTTGAAAGCAGAAGATCGCGCGGGGCAGATTGACTAACCTTCGCGTCGCTTCGGCGTGGAGAGAGTCTGAGGGCTAAGTGAAGTGCACAAAGTCTTGGCAAAAATGATTTTTCAACGTCACGATTCGTCAGAAGGAGGTCACTGTCGCTCGACACCTGCCTCGTTTGCGGGGGGCGGCACATACACGCCGCCACGGCATTACTACGCTCCCCGAGCACTCATTCCGAAGTCATCCCGATTGTTCCGAGCCACTTCTCTACCACCCGAGGCCATCCGGTAATCGGATACGTCGTGGGCCGCAGCCCAAACGCGTGCCCACCCTGCGCATACAAATGCATCTCCACGGGAACGCCGGCCCTCTTCAGTGCGATATAGTAAACTAGCGACTGCTCCACACCGTCCACATGATCATCCTCCGCCTGCAGCACAAACTGAGGCGGCATGTTGCTACTGACTGGAATCGTCGGATTCAACTCAAACTCATTGGTCGTATTCTCCGTCATGTGTCCCGGATAAAGTGCCACCCCAAAATCCGGACGGCAGCTTTCGCGGTCAGCCGCATCCACCGGCGGATACAGGCGCCGGTCAAAGTGTGTGCTGATGTTGGCTACCAAATGCCCGCCAGCCGAAAAGCCGAGCACGCCAATCTTGTGCGGATCAATGTGCCACTCAGCCGCATGAAAGCGCACCAACCCAATCGTCCTCTGCGCATCCTCTAACGCCGTTGGTGCTTTCGGTTCGAGGTGGCGCTTAAGTCGCGGATCCCAATGCGGCCCCGAACCCGGCACGCGATACTTCAACAGCACGCCCGTGATCCCCTTGGACGTTAGCCAGTCGCAGACTTCCGTGCCTTCGAGATCGATGGCCAGCTCATGATAGCCTCCGCCAGGAAATACGACTACCGCAACGCCAGTGTTCGTTCCTCTTGGCGAATAGAGCGTCATCGTAGGCCGCAAAACGTTGTCTACCAAAACCCATGGTCTGCCGGCAACCAGCGGGTTCGTTACCGTCGTCGTATCGTCCTCCGGCCCGGCGACAGGCTGCGCATCAGGCACCGCCCCCGGCCATATCGGCAGTTGCGTATGTCCCGCCGATGGCTGCCAGACATTCGTTTGGGCGCTCAGGCGGCCAAACGCGAACATAACGCAGAAAGCAAAGATCAAGGGCTTCATCTTAAGCTCCATGGGGTGAAATGCTTAAAGCTTTGGCAAGAATAAATCGTAGGCCAAGGAAGATGATCGTGGGAGCTGAAGAGGTTGAATCGGCTGTGGCGATACATTCCGTCTGCGCTGGGTTTGGCCACTCCATCGGGCGAGTTGTTGGTAAGCGGTCACACCAGGCCCCAGTTGAGAGCCGGGATAACGGCCAGGGGAAGTGGGGCAAGCGTAAACGTGAGAGCGTTATGCTCTGGCGTCTATAACGCTCGCTGGAATTGACGGCGCGCTTTGCATCCAGGCCTGCGGCGTTACCTTGGTTCCTATTGCGATCGCACTGCCGGAAGAATTCAGGTTGACTGACGGTGGCACCCGCTGCGCCGCCTTGATCGCCCCCCGCAATCTCGCCATCGCCCTCGCATCCCTCCGATGCAACTTCAGCATGTGCAGCTCCAACTCCGGCGTGATCTTTCCGCTAAACCCGGAGACGCCCTTATTCGTGGCTTATCTGGAGAGTGTTCCCGGCGGCCAGGTTCTTCCATCCTTCGGGGGCACCAGCTTGTTGAAGTGGTACCAAAGCTCCATCTGGACCGCTTCCATCACATCTCTCGCGGTGGCCGGCCTCTTTTGAGAGCCTCCCCAGCGGCCTCTTTCCGAGATCGCCTTTGTGTGGTCGGTCTTAGAAGTGGTCTCCTTGTCTTTGGAAGGTTCATCGAGGAACAGCCTCACTGAGGGCGTGGCGGAGTTTTCCCCTTCGATTCTCCAATAAAGGGAGAAATTCTCTTTTTCAAGGTGCTCCAGGAATGACGTGATATCGGGTTCGAGCTTTGAAACGGAATCTACCAGAGCGGTGGCCCACTCCAATTTGTTCGCCTCTTTCAGCCGAGCCTTCAGGTCCTCCAGCTCGTCGATTCCCTGCTCGAGATAGCCAATCCATGATACTGCGTCCCCAGCCGACCCCCAAGTTGCGCGGTCAAACGGGTAGTCCTTTCCCAAGCTCTTGTTGAATTCCCGCACGAACTCTTTTGGGTCCGTCTTCTTCATCACATCCTCATAATGCCAGATCACCTCCTCTAAATCGCGCATCGCGTTGTACAGACTCTCCCGAGTTTTGAAGAACGCATTCCGAACGGAGCCACAAGCGTACACACCAAAGCCATGTGAAAACGGTTCCGGAATCGTATCGATTTCGACCTTATACGGGCTCAGGATAGTGAGCTCCCTCGTGGCGGGGACTACTACAGGTGGGACCGAGTACCCATGAACTACTTGATTCAGGGTTTCGTCGATGTCCCGCTCGTTCCCGCCGAAGCCCACGAGCAGTTGCCGGCAAAAATGCAGCAGCCGACCTTTCTGCTCTCGGACGATGTCCACCGGCTCCAGGGCAGCATCCCAAAAAGCAGGATAGTATTGGTCGATGAGCTCCACTAACCGCTCACCCGATATAAAGCGGGTGACTTTATCCAGGTTGGTCTTCCGCAGTTTCTCGAAAATTGATTCTTGGGCCCCGGGGATGATTTTCTTCGATGTGACGACCCATACCCCGTGCATAGACACCCTGGTAACCCCAAAGAGTTCCTCGTACGGCACGTTGAAGCACTGCTCTACTTGGTGTAGCACTTCTGGTAGACCGTCAGCGGAGGACACCGAGCCACTGAGGTCCACTGCTTTTGCAACGACCGCTTGATATTCCCGTTCGCCCAGCTCGTCCTCTCTATAACAGACGATGTCTTTTCCTCGCTCCTGGGGGCCATGGTAGACCGTTACACCCTTATATCCCATACGGGCAAGAAGCGGGGCCAACACAGTATCGCGCAGCGCCTTTTCGCTGAGCTCAGCCAGCCGTTTGAGTTTCGTGCTCTCAGCCATGCCCTGATGATACGCCCAGCAGGGAGGGTACAAAACACGAAAGTCACGCTTCTACTCCAGATGCCTATTCGCCGGCCCCAAGCCCGCGTGGCTGTTCGGCCTGCGCGGCGGGGCCTTCTACTGCGTGGACAACCACAAGGGCAAGCGCACCAGCCTGCACACGACCGACGAGGAGGAGGCCCGCCAGATTGTTGAGGCCAGAAACCAATCGGAACGCCAGCAGGTCTTCAATCTGCCGGACCTTCGCATGGCAGCCAATTGTTCTACTTGGCCGCCCAAGTGATAATTGTCTCCACGATCTTCGGGACCAGAAAGAGCATGACGGAGCCGCCGAGGTTTTTGCCCATGGCTTCCATGTCTCCTGACTTAAATTTGAGGGCGGCAATTCCCATAAAGAAGGGCGTTGCGGCGATCATCGCCTAGGGCATACTGACGCCAGCATTCGGATTCTCGATCGGATGCTCATTCCCCATTGTAAGTCTTCAAGATCTTGGCGTGACGCTGGGTCGACAGCGTGAATTTTCACATCGGACAGCGCGACACGGCGTTCGCCGTCGTTTCCCGTACGCCGTGGAAGGAGATTGAACCTTTCAAGAAACGTGCGAACCGTTGCTCTGCGAGTGTCCCAAGCTCGTGGTTTCGATTTGGGGCAGATCTCGCTTCCTCTTCTTCCGGTTTTCCCAGCCTGTCAGTTCGAGTGGCTTTTCAGCCGCCCGCTCGACCGTGCCAACCTCGTGCGGCTCGATTTCGGCTTTCTAACATAAAAGGAGTACTCTCTTCTCTAGCTTGGATCCGGTTCTTCGGCAATCAACCAACGAAGGCCTTCCACGAGCTCTTCGGGCAGGTAAATTCTACACTCTGGAAAATCGCTTAAATCCGGCGTCTCAGATCCAAATTCGCCATCGCTAACTATTAACAATCGTCGAGGAGGGCCATGCCAGATATCGTGAGTGACGAGCCCGACGAGAGCTCTGCAGATGCTGGTCTCTCCAGATGTGATGGCACGGCCACTGGTGGAAAGCTTTAGGCCCACATGTAACTTTTCGTTAAATGAATAGGTGCGAACCGATTTCTGCTGCAACTCGCTTACGAAAGGGAGCAAGTTGCTTTCACCGTAATGGGGTCCCATGCTTTCCGAAATATCGAAGAGGATGCATTTGCCAACCTGGGGGTCAAGGCTGTCGCGCAGCTTCGACCGGATCTCCTTTTGAAACAAGGCCAGTCCATGCGCATTACCTGGGTGGACTTCACCAAGCAGTTGACTGCCATTGGCCGCAGCGGCCAAAAGATCGGGAGCGCACTCGTCGTAATTGACAAGCATCACGCCACCCGAATCTCGCACCCCACGTGTGTACGCCTTCGTTACCTCTTCCACGTGCGCCCGATCCAGTGACCGGCGCTGCTTGCACTCGACTATCATAACCGTATCGCCGGGTACGGGAGTCTGGCTAAGGCAAACCTCTAGGTCAGGCCTAATTTTTCGGGCACCCGGAGGGGGCAAGGTCATTTCTGCTTGGACGTGCAAATAGGCAGGAGGGTAACTCTTGAATTGAGCTACGACCGCATGCGAAGGCGAATCCAGCGCAGTTCTGCCGGCCTTGATAAACAAGATCGGCTCGAAGTCGCGAAGAGTTCGTAGCACAACGACCGAGATCCAGATTTCGTAAGTGTGCCACCGATGGCGCCAAAAGGGTAAGTCCAGGGCCTGAATGGCCTGCAGCACACTCACGGGCTTTCTGCAAATATATGGGTCTAGGCGCGGCCGAAAGTTGTGGTCGTAACATTGAAATACGTCTCTTCTCGGCTGTCCAGGAAGTGAGTGCCATTGATCAAGAACGTCGTGCCATGTCGGTATGGCGTCGTGCAGAACCGCGGCTCGTTCGCGTATCAAGAGGACTTCTGAGCGGAGTTCTGAAGGCGCGTTCAGGAGCCGTGCGCCGTCGTATTCCCTCTCAAAATCGATTTTTTTGTGCCATTTCTCCGCCACCCAGTCCGCAGTGGCTTGCAAGATCGAAGAAACCACGCTACCGAAGGCGTCCTCGTCCCTTTCCACCCAAACGCTGGGAACGAGAATCCGACTGCCGTGTTCATACCTGGGATGCGTCGGGCTTTTCACTTGCTCCATCAGGCGCGCGTATGTTTCCCGACAAGTGCGCCCCAATAACAATTCGTTGAGCAAATCCGTGTTGGGTACTTCGGGAACCGCAAGACCGAACACTTCGCCAGCCGTAGCCTCCCAAACTCGAAACTGCTCCAGATCGACATCTTCAGCTTGCGGATCATCGGGAAAGCCAAACCGGAGGCGGATGGTTTCATTGGCGGCCGGCATTTTTTGCTGGGCGAGATAATACCAGATCTCACTGTACATTCTTGCAAACGGTTGAACGACCTTCAGAAAGTGGCGGAGGTAATCTTCGGCGCTCAGTTTGGAATTCTTGAGCCCGGCGCTGAACCCAGCTACTGGCAGTGTCAGCTTCACGGCTAAAGAGCGCAATAAAGCATCGTCGCGACCATTTGTTCGACGCAACTCCAGACCGCGCCTGCACATCTCCCTGTGAAGCTCGTAGCCGGTGGTAATCATGTCAATATTACAGTCTAGCCTCGGTCGCGATTCTCTTCAATTGCTCCTCCGTCCTCCCCAACTTCCTCGCCTCCTCCCGCACGTGGTCGCGGTAGAAGTCGCCTAGGCGAAGGCCGAATTCGGGGCACACTTCGTTGTGCCACCAGAGGAGCCCAGGAACCAGTTGGGGCGGGCCAGCTAGCACCAGCACCAGGCGCGTTTCGGAGGCGCCTTCCTGACGGAGTCTTTCGTAGTGAGCGACCAGCGCTTTGATTGCTGCAAATGGTTCCAGCCGACCCAGGCGATGACCAGGCCTAGGTCGGCTTCATGTTCGCAGCCGGGAAAACTGACGAAACGCTCTTTCGGCACGTTCAGCTTGCCCAGTAACCACCAAGACACCGAGGACTTGAAATCGGAGGTATTGTACGTCGGCGGGGGGGAGATAATGCCGACTGCTGCTTTCTTTCCCGATCTCGCGGTTTCCTGCACCGCCGAGGCCACACCAATGCCTCCGTGACGAGGCTGTTCCATTCGGACAGCCAATGGCAGATGCTCAATCTCGCCTAGCGCAAAACCGCCGTTGCCGAGCCGGACGACTCCCAGTAGGCGGCGGTGTTCTTCCCGGCCTTGGCCAGCATCCGGGGTGTAAAGTCCACGCCGATGGCCTGGCCACTCGCGCCGACCTCCCACCCCGCAATGAACAAGTCGAACCCGCCGCTGCTTCTCAGGTCAACCTCGCCCGGCTGTAGCGCCGGCAGCCCGTCGGATTGCCGGGGGCATCATTGAGATCAGAGCGTAAAAAGCAAAGAGGGCGAACTGACGGTTGGTGCCGACAGTGGTGGAATTCGTTCTTGAAAACAGGTGACGAGCCCACCGCGTTGGTGTAAGAACGGGTCGTGCGGAGCCTGGATCTCAATCAGGTAGCGAGCCGGTCCGGGAGCAATGCCCGGCCCAGGCCAGTTCAACCGCCCCGGCGTGAACCGCGAGGGGCTGCCATCACGGCCGACCTCTTGGGAAAGTGATTCGTAAGCACGGGTTATGAAAAGGTATCGTTATTGCATGCATGAGGTGATGGACAACGGTGAGAACCGACCCGCACTCTCAAGAAAGGCTGGCCGAGATGGGCGGTAGAGCAGCAGCGGAGAAGGTGATATGAGTACGCATGACCCTAGAAAGGTGATCGAGGATGTTCGCAACCATCTGGCGGCACACGATAGACGGCTTGCTTTTCTGTTTGGCGCAGGAACGTCGAGTTCAGTCAACATCGCACCTGCGCCAGCCCCAGGGGAGAGGCCCAAACACGAACCGCTCATTCCGGGAATCGACGGCCTGACAGAAATATGTGCGAGAGCGGTAGCGGCCATGGGTGGTACACAGGCCTCGGCTTGGCAGACGCTAGTCGCCCAATGCAAGCAAGCCGGGCACCCGGCCAACGTAGAGAACGTACTCTCAAGCGTCAGGATGAAAATGGGCGCGATCGGAGTAGGAGAGAGCTTGCTCGGACTTGACCGGGAGCATCTTTGGGAGATGGAGCGCACAATCTGCCGCTCAATCGCAGCCGTGGCCTGCCCAGCGGAAGAGAAAATCCCAAAACGAACGCCCCATCACAACCTTGCCGCCTGGGTAAAAAGGGTCAATCGCGCGGCTCCCCTGGAAGTGTTCACGACCAACTATGATATTCTTTTCGAGCAAGCCTTCGAGGTCTCACGCGTCCCGGTTTTTGACGGCTTCGTCGGGACGCATCACGCTTTCTTTTACAGCGAGTGCCTTGACGACGACGATCTGCTTCCGAGGCCGAAATGGGTCCGCTTGTGGAAACTACACGGCTCGGTCAATTGGCACTCTGAGGAGGATGCCGAGGACCGAGTTGCAGGCAAGCGAATCATAAGAACCCAGCCGAGCGAAACAGGCGAGATGATCCTCCCTTCGCACTGGAAGTATGATGAATCACGCAAGCAGCCGTATATGGCCTACATGGACAGACTGTCACGAATCCTGAACCAAGAACATGCGCTTCTGATCACCTGCGGGTACAGCTTCGGGGACCAACACATCAACGCGATTTTGTACGGAGCTCTGGATAACCGAAACACCGCGAATGTCATCGCTCTCCAGTTTCAGGATCTGAACGAGGGAGACAAGCTCATCGATGCGGCTTTGCAGCGCTCCAATTTGACTGTCATAGGGCCAAACGGTGGTGTCGTCTCTGGGGTTTGGGGACTCTGGCAACTGACAGAGGCGGTTGAGAATAAGACATCCTCGCTCATGGATTGCGCGTTTGACAGCAATGCCCTCCCCGAGGGTGAAAGCTCTCCAGCTGCGGGATCCGCAGATTTGAAGGGAAGGATGCGTCTCGGTGATTTCAACTGGTTCTGCCGCCTTCTCAAGGGAATGGGGCCAGACACTCAATGAAAGAGGGTACTGCTACGCTAATCGGCCACGTGGACTCCGTGAGGGGTGGAGTCGTCGCGATCCGCCTTCGTGACGACGTGCCAACTTTCATGATGGTGGATGGTCGCTCGTACCGAGCCGGCCAAGTGGGCGCATTTCTCCGTATCCCCCTCGGCTATACACAACTGTACGCGGTCTGCACACTCGTCGGGGCTGCAGTTGCGCCTCAGTCCGAAGGGGCAGGCGCTCCACCGGGGCATCGGTGGCTTTCTGCGACTCTCTTCGGTGAATCAATCGGTGGCGTCTTCGAGAGGGGCGTCAGCCAGTACCCGACCATTGACGACGAAGTTCACCTTGTCACGCCACAAGACATCCGGGTGATCTACGCCTCAACAAGGGAAGACCGGGCGATTACTGTCGGCCATATCGCCGCAGCGTCGGGGATTTCCGGTAGCCTAGACTTGGGGCGTTTAGTTACGCGACACTGTGCCGTAGTCGGCTCAACCGGTGCCGGGAAGTCCAACCTCATAGCCGTCCTGCTTGAAGCGATCGCGACTCAAGGCTTTCCGTCCGCCCGGGTTTTAGTTATCGATCCGCATGGTGAATATGGATCCGCTGTTGGACAATATGGCCGTGTGTTCAAGGTCAACGCGAGCAACGTAAAGAATGAATGGCCGCTGCACGTCCCGTTCTGGGCATTACCCTTCGAAGAGCTTCAAGCGATTGCCCTCGGGCCGATGCAACCCGGTTCTGAGGCCTCCGTTAGAGACGAAGTAACCGCTCGCAAGAAGGCCGCCACGGCACACTTAGCAAAACCGCCTCCAGACACAGCGATCACGGCGGACAGCCCCATTCCATTCAGCTTAAAGAAGCTCTGGTTCGATTTGGACGATTACGAGCGGCAGACTTTCCAGGACAAGGAGAGAACAAGGCCGTGCGACAGAATAAAGAATGGTGATGCTGAGAAACTCCTCTCCAATCTCTACCCAGCCCCAAATCCGGGGATGCAGGCACCGTTCGCCCACCCCCGACCGCGGAACATCGGAAAGCAACTGGAGCTACTCAGGAGTCGACTGCAGGACTCGTGCTACAAGTTCCTTTTCAACCCAGGCGATACCTTAACGCCCGACCTGGACGGAAAATGCAAACAGGACCTTCATGAACTTGTCCAGTCATGGGTTGGTCACGACCGGCCACTTACGGTTCTCGATGTATCCGGAATGCCCTCTGAAATTCTGTCCACCATCGTAGGAACCATGGTCAGAATTGTATATGACCTGCTCTTCTGGGCACAGGATCTGCCCATCAGCGGGCGAAATCAGCCTCTCCTCATAGTCCTTGAGGAAGCGCACATCTTCCTTCCCGAGGGGGGCGCGTCCCCAGCCCACAGGACCATATCGAGGATTGCGAAGGAGGGCCGTAAGTACGGCATAGGCTTGTGCGCGGTGACCCAGCGTCCTGTAGAGATAGAGAGTACGGTCCTAAGCCAATGCGGGACAATGATAGCGCTAAGGCTTACCAACGCAGCCGACCGGGCGAAAGTGGAGGCGGCGATGCCCGACGATCTAGGGGCCCTGTCGGGGATGCTGCCGGCATTACGGACTGGTGAAGGCATGGTCCTTGGCGAGGCCATGCCAATCCCGTCGCGGATCCAGTTCTTTAAGGCTCGAAAACGTCCGCGGGGTGATGATCCTGAGATGCCGCAGGCGTGGCGCAAGCCCCGGCCAGATGCCGCACACTACGTATCTGCCCTGGACAATTGGCGCCACCAGACAAACGTGATGAGAAAGGAGAAAGACAATGCCTGAAATGATCTACGTTGACTCCTCCAACGTGGAGGCCATCGGCTACGAGGAAGAAGCTCGAGAATTACATGTCCGGTTCGTTTCCGGGGGATACTACATCTACCACGACGTTCCACGCCAAGTATTTGACGGATTGCTGAACGCGCCGTCGAAGGGCAGCTTCCTGAACAGGGAAATCAAGGGAGTCTATCAGTTCACAAAGCAGTGACGCCACATTACATCCCAAGAAATTGTAGCCGCGCAGCGGGGCGGTGGCACAGGGCAAGTGTACCCCGTTCAGTGGTGCTCGGCCAAGTGCCGAAGCCTGGAGCCGCTGGCGCAATGGGAATGTAAACAGACCGGTTAAAGCGGCGGCTATGTACTTAACAAAGAGTGACTTTACAGTAGCGCGGACATGCGCCACGAAGCTGTATTATAAAAAGCTGCAATATCCATCCCTCAATGACGAGGATCCGTATCTCGAATTCCTCGCCGACGGCGGTTACATGGTGGAGAAGATGGCCAAGCTGGTCTTGGGTGACGGAAAGGAGCTTGGGCATTGGGACGATCCTGCGCAGGCGTTTGCAGAGACCTGCCGCGCGCTGGAGGCTGGTCACGGGACATTTTTTGAAGCTACGGTCATTCACGGAGGCCTGTTGGCGCGGATTGATATTCTCTCTCGTGACGAGAAGGTGCTTCGACTGATTGAGGTAAAATCCAGCTCAATTGACTCCAGTCTGGACGGGCCGAACCCATTTCGCGGGAAGAAAGGCGGGATTTCGTCAGAGTGGATGCCTTATCTTGAAGATGTGACCTTTCAGACTGTCGTCCTCCGTCGTGCATTCCCGCACTTCAGGGTGGTTCCGTTCCTCTGTGTGGTGGATAAGGCGAAGTCAGCAACGCCGAATGCAACCTTTGACAAATTCCGGCTGCGACGAGAGAGCCCCGAGGAAAGGGCTTGGGGCCGCCGGGTTGATTACGTTGGGGATGTCGGTGCCTTGAGGAAAGAGCATATTCTGGCGGTCCTTGACGTGTCCGCTGAGGTTGAGGACCTGAAGACCGAAGTCGAAGGCGCTGCGGAGGAGTTCGCAGCGTCGCTGGCATCGGGACCGGTTACGCGGATCAGCCCAGAACTCGGGAAGAAATGCAAGTATTGCGAATACCGCCTGCCACGGAGCCGAGGGGGAAAGAATGGGTTCCGCGAATGTTGGGGAAGGCTGGCCGAGCCAGAGCCACATGCGCTCGATTTGTACCGCGTCGACCTGCTCGGAGGGAAGAATCGTGACGTAATAGCCGAGTTGGCGGCCGAAGGGTGCGCGCGGTTGGGCGACCTGCCCGCCGAGCTGCTTTCTGGGGCAGCCGCAGCTCGGCAGCGCCTTCAAATTGAATACACCGCCGCAGGCCGCGAGTATATAGCGCCTGCGCTTAGGGAGCTTCTGTCCGCGCATGAGTATCCGCTTCATTTTATTGATTTTGAGGGATCACGACTTGCCGTCCCTTACCACGCGGGAATGCGACCGTATGAAGAGGCCGCCTTTCAGTGGAGTTGCCATACCATTCGCGCCCCTGGTGGGGCTGTCGAACACGCGGAGTGGCTAAATACCGAGGAAGCTTTCCCGAACTTCGCGTTTGCGCGCGCGCTCCGCGACCAGCTAGGCACGAAGGGAACAGTTTATATCTGGTCACACTACGAGATTGCTATCCTGCGCGAAATCAGACACCAGATGGAAAAGTATGCCTGCGTCGACTCTGGTCTCGCTGGCTGGCTTGAGGGCATGACGTCGCCGGGAGGCTCTCGCGTCGTGGACTTGTGTGCGCTGGCCAAGGACTACTATTTCCATCCGGCGATGAAGGGAAGCCTCTCGATTAAGCAGGTGCTACCTGCCGTGTGGGGAGCGGACGCAAACCTTCGAAAAGACCCCCTCTTTCAGAATTACGTGAAACATGACGGCCATGGAACCCTCTTGGACCCGTACGCGGCTCTCCCTCCATTGCCGATCGGCGAGACGGAAGAGGTGGTTAAGGAAGGAACTGGCGCCATGCGTGTTTATCAAGAATTGATGTTCGGTCGGGCCAAGGATGATGCCGGGCTTCGTGATACTTACAGGAAACTGCTTCTCCAATACTGCGAGCTCGACACGGCAGCGATGGTGATGATTTGGATACACTGGATCGCGGCGTCCGCCTGAATCGGGCCTCCGGTTGCCCAGAGCACGTGGGCGGCGAGCTAAATTTGTGGGCGGGGCCGCAGCTCGGGGCGGGGATGCGGTGCTCCGAAGGCGAGAGGCATGCCGCCTTCGTCCAGTCTTCTCGCCAGCGTGCGTAGTTCTTTCAAGGTTTCCAGGGCGATCTGGCGCTGTTTTTCATTCTTCCACGGATAGCTCGGCGCTTCACGCAGCTTGCTCCCGGCTGTCAAAACTCATTTGAAATGTCCCCCTGTTAACTCACGAGAAAATGTCCCCTTCTCGGGTTGTTATTCGTTGATCTGTTCCCCCCGGCTGGCGGC
>Ga0181518_10001267_pt1 | contig 26174 bp, 21 predicted proteins | sample PEATcosm2014_Bin_28_FD_119751 | JGI IMG/M metagenome (GOLD analysis project Ga0181518, IMG submission 119751) | Peatland microbial communities from MTU Mesocosm Facility, Houghton, MI, USA - PEATcosm2014_Bin01_60_metaG | ecosystem: Environmental > Terrestrial > Soil > Wetlands > Peat | place...
ACTCACGTCACTCGGATAACCAACCTGCCCCTTGTTCCCCATCCTTCCATCGTCGGTGAAGATGGATCGCTCTGACATTCCTTTGATTACAAAGGGATAAAGTTAATAACAGGCTCTAGTCCCCATGACCCTGCGTCCAGGCAGACCACTTTGTTCACCGGGCCGGTTGCTTTCATTCACGGAGCGCGGTTAGCGCGATTGCGCTTTGGACCCGCGCAACGATTCGATGACCGCCTTGGCCACCGCTAAGATGCCCGAGATCTGCCGCATCGGCCGGCTGACGACATTGTTCACAAAGCCTCCGGCGCGGTCCACGGAGTCCAGGAGGCTGGTAATCATGTGATCCACGCGATAGCTCTGCTTCCGCACCTGTTCCAGAATCTCCACGACCGAAGATTGCATCTGCGCGGTTTGCGCGCGCAGTCCTTTTGTAATCTCCGCCAGATCGCCGGCGGCCGCCTCGACCTTGGGCGAAACGCGGGTCAGGAACCCCTGCGCGTTGGCTACGAATTCCTGCGCGTTAACCAGGGTTTCCCGCGAGATGGCAAGAAGTTCCTGCGTGTCGTAGATGACGGGCATGAGCGAGGCACGCAGATTCGCGACCTCTCCCCGGATGGAACTGGCCGCCTTGCGCATGGAGATGAAGATTGCCAGCAGCATGAAAGCCTGCAGCAACACCGCCAGCCCGGTTACAACTGCAAAGGCGAGCAGGATGGTTTGATTGTCCAGTTTAGGCATTGGCATTGAAGTGATCTCGCTCAGTGAATCTACAGGCTCTGGTTCTGTTTTCTCGCGCGCTCCCCAAACCAGGCTGAAGCGTTGTCTCCGGAGCCTGCGCTTGAGCCGCAACCTTTCACGCGCGCAGGACTCCGGGCAAATGGACTGATTCTTCCCAGGGCGCAATCGGGCCGGACCGGAAGAGGGCCCAGGTGAAACGCCGGCTCAAAGCTCCTTGGGTTCTCCGGGAGCTGGGGGCGTCTTGTAGGCCTGGCGTCCGGCTTCAACGGCTGCGGTCACCCTACCGGTCTGTTCAGTAACCAAGTTCTTGCCGCGCTCCACAAACTCTTCCCACTGCGCGCGTCCGCGATCCACAACCTCGCGGCCGCGTTCCACGTATTCGCCTATCTGCTCCTTGCCCTGATCCACCAGGTTGCCCATCTGTTCGGCGGCTTGCCGGGTGCGGGCACGCAGGTATTCGGTTCCCTCCCGGGCGCCAGCGATCAGCTCTTCCCGGGTCTCGCGGCCGCTCTTGGGGGCGTAAAGAATCCCCACCAGCGCGCCGACGCCCAATCCAGCCAAAAACCACGCCAGACCGTTGATCTTGTTTTCCTCTGCCATGATAACTCTCCTTTGGCTCAGCTTGAAGATGGCCTGAGCCTATCAAATTCCCCGCTGCGGGGCAAACTGCAACCCGGTTGCCGTTCTTCCATGAACATCGGCGCGCATCTCCCAGTATAAGGAGTGAAAACGCGGAGTGTAAAACAAAGGTAACTTTTTGTATGGACGGATAAACGGTCAATAAAGCTCAGCCTGCACGGTTGCCGCCAAAAAAAGCGCAGACCCAGGGCCCGCAGACGAGTCCGAGCAGGTTGAAATCAATCAACGACCGATGCAATATCAGCAGGATGCTTGAGAGGTTCGGCGACTATGCTGTTGATCTTACGCAAAACATCCTGATCTCCATGAGAGGCCCATTTTTTCAAGGTGTGCGCCGCGCAACATCCATTGCACTGCAGGCGTTCGAGATACTTGCAGCCCAGGCACTCGTCAAGCGCGCCAACCCTGCGCATCGCCGCCAGTTTCCGGCCAAAGTGCTCGCGCAGTTCGCTAACATCAGCGAAGTTGAGCAGCGGCAGATTCTCAATATTGCTCAGAGGAAAACACGGCCAGGCCATCAGGTCCGGACCCACGTCAATCGCGTAGCCGCAAAGGGAGTGAAATCCCCGCGTGATCAAGGTAAGATTGCCTAAAACATCCTCAGGGAACATGCAGAGCGGGAATCCGCAATCAAAAGCTCCCAGCACGTTCCGCTGTTCCAGCTTGCGCAATTGATCCAGGAGGCGCAGGCCAATCGCCTTGTAGCGTTCCGGCTCAATGAACGCGTTATCCGCGCCCACGATGGGGGAAGCCAATCCCAGCCGCAGGTCGCGACTCATCTCCGCGGAATCAATGAGGTCGGGAATGAACTGGAGATCGAAGTCCTCGTGAAAAATGTTGAATCCGCATTGCCCTTGCGCGCCCGCGATCTTTATGCACTCCTTGACGCGCTGCAGTTGCGAGGCAGGCTGCATATGCGGTTCATTTACGTTGAAGAGAAACTTCACCTTCCATTCGGCCAGGGGAATCGCCTGAAGTCCTTCTCTTACCTTGCGAGGCCAGAGCCCGTTGGTAAAAACCATGACCTGCAAACCGCGCGCGTGCGCCCGGCGCAGCAGTTCCATGAACTCCGGATGCAGCGTAGGTTCGCCGCCGAGGAGTTTTAATTGCGGCATGGCGCTGCGGACGTGGAAATCCAGATATCGTTCAAAGTTGTCGAGCGAGATATCTTTCCCATCCGCCCGCGCCGAGTCATCGGAGAAGCCGACTTTGGAGCGCGCAAAGCAATAGGGACAGGCTCGATTACATGTGTCATTGATAATCAGGTTCATGTCAGGCTCCTCCTGAATGTGATGCTAACACGCTATTCCCGCTGTGGCGGCCGGCACGGGGACCGCTAACCAGCACTTTGCCCTCGCGCACCTCCACCGCAATGTCGGCCAAATCTCTCAGGTAACTATCGTGAGACGCGATGACGATGGTATGGTGTGGGGCGATGGCGCGAATCACGTCGCAAATGACGGCCTTGTTCTTCTCGTCGAGCATCGAGATGGGCTCGTCCAGAAGCAGGATTTCCGGACGGTTAATCAGGGCGCGCGCAATTGCGATTCGCTGGCGCTCTCCGCCGGAAAGCATCTCTCCGCGGTTACCCACGACGGTTTCCAGTCCGTCGCGCAACAGGGGAGAGGTCCTGGGGATTCCTGCCTGGTCAAGGGCGTGGTAGACATCTTCCTCGGTCGCGTCCGGCTTGGCATAGCGGATATTCTCAAGAATGCTCGCGTTCAGCAGCACGCAATCCTGGGGCGCGATTCCAATTTGTCTCCTCCATGCTGACGCACGAAAGAGCTTGATATCCCGTCTATCCACACGGATAACGCCTCCAGTGCTGTGAATGAACGCGGCGAGCAGGCTCAACAACGTGCTTTTGCCCGCGCCCGACGGGCCGAAAAGGACGACAACGGAACCGCGGGGGATAACAAGGCTTACACCGTCGATGATACGATGCCCCTCGCTCTCATAGACAACGTCGCTGAGGACTATCTCATCCTGGAACGCGGGCGGGTCGATGGCGTCCGCGGCCTCGCGCCAGGGCGCAGGCTGGTCTAGGAAGGCAAAGATCCGCTTGGCGCTTGCGATCGAGGTCCGCACCGAGTTCGAAAAAGTGGCCAGCGCCTCCAGTGGATAGGCTACGAAGGGCAGCAGGAACGTCATTTGCACCACGACTGCGCTCGACATAGTTCCTTTCCCAAGAACCTGGTAGCCACACCAAAGCAGAATGATCGCTCCCGCCGCCAGAAAGATCGTCGAGACGACCGCCGGAGTGAATGTGCCAATCACAATTGCTTCAATCAGGGTGTGCTTTAGCTCCTGGCATCTTTTGTCGAAGCGCTCCTGTTCGTATTTTTCGCGGCCGAATGCGCGGGCCAACAGGACGGTCGAGAGGTACTCCACGAGATGCCCCTGCACGGTGGCGCGCTTTTCTGAAACCGCGCGGTACCTGATCTCGATGGCCTTGCCCGTGATGTGAATGAACGCCGCGGCCACCAGCAGGGCAACAAGCACGTAGAGCGTGAGTTGCCATGAGAGCACGGCCATCAGCCCCACTCCCACACAGAGCCGGATGGGCTGCAGGAAGAGCCGATCGGCGCTATCCACGAATCCCGTCTGAAGCTGATCCACGTCCATCAGAAACAGCGATGCGGTAGATCCGGAGCGAAATCGCTTGTGGAATGTAAGATCGCACTCGGCCAGGCGTTCAAACAGTTGCATGCGAATATTCACCAGGACGGTTTGGGTCACTCGCGAGAACAGGACTTGCTTAAGAACCCGCAGGCCCGCGATAGCTGCCTGCGCCGCAAACACCGTCAATACGGCCGCCACCAGGGAGCGGAACGGAGTGCTCTGATTCAGGAATGTGGCTGGCAGACGATTCGGCAGCCAGGGAGAGAAACCGCCATTGATTGGCTGGCGCGTTAGCTCGCCCCTGGGCGTCAGGATGTTTTCTACAAGCATCGCGCCAACCCAAACAGTTACGACCTGCAGGCCGACAGTCAGAAGGGAGAGGAACCACGTGATGGCAATCACAACACGGTAAGGCCGAAGGTACCGTAGCAGGCGGAGTAGAGTCTTCATCGATTGCTCCTCTGGCCTGCCGGTTGCGGGTCCGCGCTGCGCTGGGGAAATTTGCGTGGTGGCGTGCATGGTCACGCCGGCCCTTTCGCGGCGTCATTAGGCGTTCCATCCCGCCAGGATTGATAGGACCGGATGGCGATTTCCGCGAATGATCTCATAAACTCGCACTCCCCCCGCGCATTCATTGTTACGCCCGATTCGGGGTCGCTGGCATAGCATCCGTCGCGGCAGAGGAACCGCGCCCAGCAATGGGAGCAAGGGGAGCTTGCGCGAGCCCGCGCGTCCCGGAATGCCGCTACTTTGGCTGCCACTGGGCCCGTCGCGAGATTCCCCAGGATGTACTGGTCATAACCGATGAAGAGCTGGCATGGATACAAGTTTCCGGCGGCGTCCACTCCGATGGAATTGTATCCAGCGCCGCAGGGCTGAAAAGAATCGGATCGGCTCAGGATTTTCCAGAAGTTCACCAGCGCGTCGGGCGCAAAGGCTTCTTCAGTGAGCGAGCGTCCTCGCAGCCGGGCGCTCTCTGATAACGCCAGCTGCTCTATGTCGGCGAGAAATTCAGACTGGCGCTTCAGCGCTTCGGCGAGACTGGCGGGAGAGGCTGCACCTGGCGGCTTTGCGGGAACCGCTTTGAAGCCCATCACGCCTTGTTCTCTCCAATAGGCGGCCACTTCGGCAAGCCGGTTCCTGGCGGCAATGACGCTATAAAGATTGCAGCCCGGTCCATCAGGAACGCTTTCGACCATCTCCCGGTATCGCTTCCAGTTCTTCAGCGCAAGATGATGGGTTGGCTCGCCTGCCGCTGTTTTTCTGTACCGGTCGTGCGATGCGGCATCTCCATCGATGCTGAAGGTGATGGAGATTTGGCGTTTGAGGCACGCCTGCAGTTGAGCTTCGGTGGCGAGCGTGCCGTTGGTGGGGATCAGAACGCTGACCGAGGTCCCCTGTAAGCGCATTCGTTCGCGAAGAGCATCCAGAAAGGCAATCGCCCGGTCGAAGTAAAGGAAGGTTTCGCCCGTCCCGAACAGGACTGAAATCTGTTCGCGTCCCGTGCTCATCTGGGCAATCCTGTCTACGAGGCTGCTGGCGGTTTCCGCGTCCATCACGGCCTGGCGACGGCCCAGGCGGCCGTGTCCGGTGTAGCAGTAACCGCAGCGCTGGTTGCAATCCTGCACGAATGCGATCTCCCAGCTATTCGGCCGGTACGGCAGCCGCGATATATCTTCATTGCCGCCAGGGCCGCAATTGGTACAGTCCGTATGACTCAATGTCACAGCCCTCCATTCCCGTGCAGATTCGTCATAATCCCCGAATTTCCCCGCCATGGCTGCCCAGCAAAATCAGGCGCCGGCCGCGCCATAACGGCTTCCTGAATCAGCCACGGCTGGCGATGCTGAAGTACCGCGCGCGCCAGCCCCCGTCTCAAGCCTGTCCTCCCATCGCGGAACGGACCAGCTCCGGCAGCACCGCCAGATTCCTGCCCAGCCGGAGTTCGTAAGCCGGGCAACATTCAACCAGCTGAATCGTAGCCTTGGCCTGCTCCTCCTTCCGGAATACGTTTGTCGGATCAAGAATCTGGCTGGTCAACTGGACGAATGCATCTTCCATCGAAATCGGCTTGAACAGATGCTCCTGCCGACCGGGTTGAATCCGTAAAAAGAACATCGCAGCGGGTGAAACCCAACGAATATCCTTGGGGTTCGAGAATAACTCGCGCGACTCCATCGCTGTCTTGCGTCCCCGCTCGGAGTTCAGAGTCTCTTCAAGCCGCGCCAGTTCGACAGGCGCTTGACCTACAAGCCGCGGCGGGGAAAGGAATCCTGACACGCGCACTTGTCCATGGGATGCGTCCAGAAGCGAGTGCTCGTCGCTGAGCAACTGGAAGCCTCCCCGCATCAGCGCCAGGGCGGTGGTCGTCTTGCCGCTGCCGCTGGGACCCATCAGCAAAGCGCCCCGGCTCCCCAGGCTCACGGTTGCGGCGTGCAGGCAAAAATGGCCGTGCGCCCGGACCACCATGTTCCTGACAATGTCCCCAATCTCTTCCAGTGACGGCGCATCTCCAAAGCTGCCCGGAGGGAAGCACCCCCCGCCGGCAACCGCGCTCGACTTTCCTCGCACCGCGCGCATCGGCCTATCGCCGGCGTCCTGGGTAACCGCCGCAACCAATATCTGAATGCGGATATTAGCCGAGAACTCCAGGGAAGCCAGCAAGTTGGATGGCCGCCAAAACGCCTCGACGCCATCCCAGCGAAAATGCAGTAATTCATCGGACGAGATGGTTGCCAGAGGGGGTTGGAATGAGGCAGAGCCGATTTCCTGTGCTCCCGCTCCCCATGGCAAGGAAATTGTCCGCTCCTGTTTCTCGTCGATCACGTGGATTTCGATCAGGCAGCCGCCGCGGCAGGCGCCGGGCTCGGGATGAGGAAGATGCGCCGCAATCTGGCGGGAGAGATAGTCCATTACGCTGGCGGAGTTGGATTGGAGGATAATCTCCTGGCCATCAAAGATGAAATTCAGCGAGTGGACAGCTCCCGTTACGCGGCCGGCGTGGGCTTCGAGCCACCAGGAAACCGGATCGAATCCGCGCGCTGGCAGATCGGGAGAAGGCAACTCGCTCACCTCTGGGCGGGTCATAAGCCTGTCTCCGCAACCAGAGGTGGAGCAACAGCGCAGCTCGAGGAGGTCAAGCCTGCTCCAAGGCTAACCCAGTACCGCACATCCCGTCCGCTATGGAAAACCGTGCCGTACGGCCGCAGATAGCCTCCCGGCTCGCAAAATGGCCGGTCGGCAATCGAAAGCCAGCAGTGCCCTTGATCCCGTTCAGGATTGAGCCTCATGCCAACATTGAGCGTCGGCTGGATGCCGATGCGGTGTACCCAATCCAGGATCATCAGGCTGCGAAACAAACAGCGCCGTCTCCACATGGACGGAAAAAGGCGCGCGCACCCATCGGCGCAAAACCCGAACCACCACTGCGGAACAAGTTCATAAGGCAGCGAAGCCCTGCTATTCACAGGATAAAGACGCTCCAGCATCGCCTCGAAACTTGTCTCCCCGCGGATCACACGCCGGATGCGCACTGCCCGGAGGCAGCAATGGGAGACAAATCGTATCGATAACGTGCAGCGTGCGATTGAGGCCATCAGGTGATGATCCTTATTTTGCCTGGAACCCTGGAGCGTTCGGCCGGGGACCCTGGAGCGCATGGAATTGCTGAACTGCCGCTCTGGACGGCTATTCAGAGAGCTCATCTCCTTGCAAATTCTTTGGGCTCCCAGGATGTGACGAGTGACGCCTTAATACATATCTCCAGCACGGCGAGATCAGGCAGCGATCTCACCTCCCCTTCCAGGCCATGGCTGGACAGTCGCACAAAGCCAGCGGTCATGGCCGTAATGGCCTCGCGTAGTTACCGGGCAGGCGGGGGACCTGCCCGATTGTAGCTTAGTACACGACGACGTAATACCCGGTTGTATAGTAACCGCACGTGGATCCTACGACGAGCGACGCCGCAGTGTGCTTGGTTACGGACGGTTTCACGTAGGCCTTCTTCGCTGGTGCTGGGGCCTCGACTTGTGGATTCTCTTTGCGCATGAAAATGCCTCCTAGCATTTGTTGAGATGTTGATCCGTGGTTGCAATAATAAGCAAGTGGATCGCCCATTTGCAACCTGAAATTAATACTTGCAACCTGAAAGTAATACCCCGTGAGGTTACGACTGGCTCCGATTGTTGCTGTTCCAACACATCTATTACCGGTACCGAATCCTTCGAGACTCATTGCCGCATCATGCTTGAATACAGAAGGTTGAATGCAGGCCTTCTTCATGTGAGCCCTGGCCTCGACTCGCGCACATATTTCATGCGCAGTCAAAACCTCCTTTCATATGACCAAAACCTCTTCACCTCTTCCCATTTGCCGTGATGGGGCCCTATTCCAGCGGCCGCATCCTTATGATTCAGCGGCCTTGAGCAGTTTTTCCTCGGTCAGATATTGCATAATTCCCACAACATCCGCCATCGCCTCTTCTGGGGAGCAATCATACTCCCCTGAAAAATTTGCCGCAATCTCTTCGGTGGATTTTCCGTCGAGCACGCCGCGAAAGGCAAGAGAAGCTGTCTCATTCAGCACGTAGTAATTGGAGTCTGTGAGATTCAGCAAGACGACGCTGCTCCCCAAGTTCTTCCAGGTGACGTTTTCGCTTACCTTGTGCATGATGATGAGCAGTTTAATACACCTGACATTGCAACGCAACAAAAAACCGAAATAAACGCAGATCGTTAATCCTGGAGCCCGTATGGCTCTGCGCGAAAATCTGACAAAGCACACAATTTGCGGTGGTTACAGGATTTCGGGCCTGCGAAAAAGACAGTCTGATTTGGCAGCCGGGGCCGGCCGGATAGGATCCCGCCGGCGCGGCGGCAAAATCGACGGCATGTTCCGGATCGCAGATACAGAGGTTTGCCTTGGGGTCTGCCCGCCTGCTTGCATAGAGCCCGTACTGCTTGCTGTATGATGTTTAGAAGTTGCCGATACAAGACACTGCTGCGGGAGAAGGGATATGTCAACGATCAGATGCGGGATGCCCGGGCCTCTGCCCGTAATTATTCCCGCGCTTGTCTGCTCCTGTCGGCGTGTGCGAGTCGCGCCCGAATCCGCGCGATACGGCGCGTCCCGCTTAGCGTCGGTTGACCGCTGCTGGAATCATCACAAACGATTGGGAAGGCGCCGGACCTTGCCTCACAGATTTTTACTCGCAGCATTCCTGTTTTGGAATCTATCGCTGGCTGGGGTGATGCCGTCGTCGGCAACTTCCGGCCCGGACTTGCGCAACACGGAGTTCATGGGCGCGGTCAACCTCATCTTCGCCCACGTTTACAATCTCGATTTTGATCCGGCCAGCGCGGACCTCGCCAGGTTGGCGGTGCAGTATCCCGAGCATCCCGCGGTCCCGCTCTACCAGGCTACTGTCCTCTGGCTGCATCAACTTGACGATAACCATGTACTCTCTCTCAATTGTTTCCTCCACCCGGCCTGCTTCACCAGCTCCACGGCGCATCCATTTGACGCCGCGACAAACCAACGCATTATGGGCCTGCTCGATGCCAGCCGGACGCTTTCCGGCCGGCGGCTCAGGATCAATCCAAACGATGCGGACGCACGCTATTACCGTGGCGCAGCCGATGCATTGGCCGCCGCCGTGGCATTCACGCTGGATCGCAGCACTCTGGATGCATTCCGTTACGGCCAGCAGGCAAACGCCATCCACCACCAACTCTTCCGGGATGATAGATCGTACTACGACGCTACGTTGATGCCTGGCCTCTACGACTCCCTTTCCTCCGGGCTTCCTTGGTATCTGCGATGGCTGGCCGGAGGAGACCGGGAGCGCGGTCTGAGCTCCGTGAACCTGGCGGCGGAGAAGGGGAGATGGTCCTGCGAGGACGCGCGCCTCATCCGCATGATGCTGCTGGTGCGAGAGGGGCGGTTCGCTGAGGCCCTGAAGGATGCGGTCTATTTCTCCGAAAAGTATCCGCGCAATTACCTCTTTCAACTGGCCCAGGGACAAATTCTGGAACGGATGGGACGGCTCGAGGAAGCCGATAGCATGTATCGGCGTGTTCTGAAACTCGCGGAAGAGCGCAGCCCAAACTACCAGAGAATCGAGCTTTCGCGTTTTCGCTGGGAGTCTGGAAATCGACTGCTTGCGCGTAATCCGCAGGCCGCTTTGGAGTTATACCAATCCATCCTTTCCGGCTCCGCTGCCCAGGAAAGGTGGAGTGTCCTGGCCCAGTTGCAGTCGGGTTGCGCCTTTGATTTGCTGGGGCGTCGCGAAGAAGCCATGGGGCGATACCAGACGGTGCTCGGGATGAAGGAATATGACAACTCCCACGCAGCCGCTTCCCGGCACTTGAAAGAGAAATTCTCTGCTCCCGGGAATTTGATCGCTCTTCCGAGGTTAGCTGAGAGATGAGCGATCGATATTCGATACTGCGGCGAAATGGCCTGACGGGCTTTGCCTCACGCCTGTCAGAGGTTGAGAGTTCGTTGCGCCTGCCCGCCCTCGCGGCCTGCATGGCTTTGGTTTGCCTGCTGCTTGCCGGGTGCGCGGCGCGTATGAAGCAAAGCGTCGAAGACTATGTGGGGTCGGCCATTTCGCGTGAAACAGCCCCGGCGGCAGGACAGGCTTCCGAGCTGGCGGAACCGGCTGTATTCACCTTTAGTCAGGCATGTAAGCGCGCCGCGGAGAATGACCACGATGTGGCGAGCGCCGTGGCCGATGCCGACAAGTCTCAAGTCGAAGTAGCCCAGGCTCACAGCCACATTTGGCCTCGCGTGGACTTTAGGGGTGCTTTCCAGCAACCCCTCGGCGGCAACACTCAAGGCGTGCCTCCTCTCAGCGGCGGCGTCTTTTTCCGCTATGACCTCCAGCAGATCATCTTTTCCGGCGATGCAACTGCGGCGGCTCGAGCCAAGGTTGCGCAGGGACGCGAAAACGTGCAAAAGGCTATCGATCGCCTGTCCCGCGATCTCTTTCTCCAACTCGCCGACCGCGAAGCACAGCGGGCCGAAGTGGCGCAACGGCGCCAGATTCTGGATCAGAACTCAGAGGCACAGGAGCGCGCGCATCAACTGGGGCGCATCGGCCGCCTCAAGACTGAGCAGGTTATCGAATATCAGATTCAGTACGAAAACTCCAGCCGGCTCTACCAGAACGCGGTTCGTAAATTGGCGGAAATTAATCGGACAATCTGTAACCTGATGCTCACCGATTGCGCCCAGGAGGTTGTTATTACCGATCTTCCGGAACTGATTGCGCGAATGAATGCGCTGGTTCCGGAGTCCAAACCCGACGCCCAATTCGTCCAGGGCGTCTGGAATAAGCGTCATGACACCAAAGCAGCCGAGGATGACCTGTTCGTGAAGGAAATGGCGGTGATTGATGAAAGGCGCAAACGGCTCCCAACCATATCTCCTTCCTTTGGGCTGGGAAGCATGAGCCTCAACTCCAGCCTCACCCAATCGCCGGCCGTTTTTCAATTAGCGGCAAGCATGCCCCTGATCGATTTTGGCGACATAAAACGGTCGATCCACAAAGCAAGCATCGAGCGAGACCTTGCCCGGCAGAACATATCCATGCTCCTGCTCAAGGTTCAGCGCGAACTCCTTGATAAGTCTGCGGCGCTTTCCGACGCAATCGCCGCCCGCGATGCCATCGAGAGCCAGCGGAATTCGATCGTGAAAAGGTCAGAGACGAACCAGAAACTGATCGAGGCTGGCGTCCTTGACCCGCTCGATTTGCTCAACCTGAAAGTCCGCGCCGCCCAGTCCGAGATCGACGCCGCCCGGGCTCGCATCGATGTCTCCAAAGCCGCGGCAGAGTATGCGTATGCCTCCGGACGCAGCCTCGATGGCGGACCGCCGGTCCAATCCGGCGGGGCGGCAGGAAAGTGAGCGCGTCTGTGGTTGTGCTTTCGCCGGGAGTTTCGCGTAACCCGATGCCCGTTTCCGCCTCGCGCCCGAGCCGCAGTTGGGAGACGTCGCATCTACGCAGGCTCAGCGCTCTCGAACTCAGTGCATTGGTCGGCGTAATGCCTGCCTGGCTGCATCGCCGCAAATGGATCCCTCCGGAAGGCTGCGACAAGGGTCTACTCTGGGAGTTCATCGAACGCCACGGACTTGCGGGCGCCCTGGGCGGACTCGCCGCCGCGGGCCTGGTTCCCGACGAAGAGATTGCGCCTCGTGCGCTTGATCGTTATCTCAGCAATTCGCTCTATTTCGAAGATGCCCGGCGCACGTGCGGCCGCATTGCCCGGACCGCATACGAGCTGGGTGTGCCGGTCCTGAACCTGAAAGGACCGGTTCTGGCCGGCCAGGCTTATGGCGACACGGGAATTCGCGCATTCTCCGACATCGACCTATGGACGAATTCGAGAACCGGCCTGCTGAGGTTGTTGCACGCGCTGGATGCGCCGATCGTCCAGGACAACGACCTTCTTGGTCCGATCCGCCGGACGCGCGCTCCGGGCTCCATTGAGGCCACCGTGGACCGCTGGGAGATCGAAGCCCGCTATCCAACCGCCAGACCCACCGATCCGATGTTGGAGTTATTATTCGAGTTGGGGCCTGAGCATTGGCGCGAGGAGGAGGGACAGCTCGCCGCGCCCGGCCCGTCCATGCATCTGCTGATCCTTCTCTTCCATATGTCCTGGTATCACTACTTTTCCCGCTTCATCTGGTTCCTTGACATTGCGGCCCTGGTCTCCAGGCGCAGGGATGAGATTGACCTGGATTGGGTGCAGTTTCAAACCCGGCGCCTGAATACTGTCAACGTCCTTGGCATCGTGGCCCTGTTCTGCCGGCAGCATATCGACGATGAGTTTCCCGGATTCCCGCTTGATACGACAGCGTGGAATTTCCGCTTTCTTAACTTGACTGTTGACACTTCCGTCATTGCCTCGGGGAGATTCTCGTTGCATCAGCGCCGCCGCTACAGTCTGGTGCGGATTCTGTGGTTCAGGGTATGCCGGCATTTCCTCTTGGCGGATCCCGCTAAGAGGGGTCTGCTCGATTCACGCCCGCTCTACTGGCTGACTGCAACCATAACCTGGGGCATCCGCGGAACAGGACGCGCGATGTTTGCCGTTTTCCGGCTGTTGGCATGGCTGTTGCTCTATCCCCCGGCGCGGCTTACCGGCTGGATCTCTCAGAAACCGTTTGATGGGGAGGCTCTCAATGAACTGCCGTAATCATCCCTTTGTGCTTGCGTTGGCCGCCTGCATTTACGGACTTGTTCCACTCATACTTGCGCCCCCGCTGAAGGCGCAGAATCACGTGGCAGCCCCTCCAGCTCCGGCGGCCAATCCAGGGTTTATCGAAAACCAGGGAATCGTCTTCCCGGTTAGGCGCTTTACCTTGAAGCTCACTCCGACTGAGCGGCTTGATGCGTTAATGGTCGCCAAAAACGAACACGTAAAGGAGGGTCAGCCGCTTGCCCGCGTCTCCGACCCGACTCTCACCGCGAGATATGTAGACCTCTCCTTGCGCCAGAATGACTACCTGGCGCTGCGCGGCGACCTGGAAACCCAAATCCTCGAACTCTCGCTGCAGCGTGCCGCCCTGAAGAGGGTCTCAGAGCGCATTGATAAGCTGCAAAAGCTCGAGGGAACGATCCCCGATTATTCCAGCACCAGAGAAACGGATCCTCTCTTCGATAAGAAATACGATCTTGAGGATCAAATCGAAAAGGGAACCCAGCGGGAGGCCCAACTGCGGCATCGCCTTGACCTGCTGCAAGGCATGGCGAGCGCTGCCGAGCGAGAACTGAAAACCGCGCGCTCCCGCGTCGATCATGACCTGATCCTTGCGCCATTCTCGGGAAACATTGTTGACCGTGTGCTGAATAGCAGCCGGCCGGGCTCCGAAGCCGTCGTCTGCGAATTGTGGGACGAGAGCTCCTATCTCGTCGAAGTGGAGCTTCTGCAGCACCAGGTCGCCTACGTCCAGCCGGGACGCACAGCGGTCATCGCCCTCGACTTCGCGCGCCCGGAGAGGGTCGAGGGCACAGTCAGCTATCTGGAACCTGGGAACCTGACCCCGGAAACGCTCGGACATCCCAGATTCAAGGCGATCATAGCACTTAAACAGCCTGTATCCTGGCTCCGCCCTGGTATGCAAGTTGCCGTCCGGATGCGATTGGACGGTAACAAATGAGCCAGGCAGTGAAGGTCGATCAACCCCTGGTCAGCCTGCGCGACGTCTGCAAGGGTTGGTACGCCGGCGGCACGCGTATCGAAGTCTTGCATCACATCGATCTTGATATCCCCCTGGGATCGTCGACGGCAATCGTGGGGCCATCCGGATCGGGAAAATCCACACTGGTCCATATACTGGCCCTCCTCACCCCTGTCGATAGCGGCGATTACTTTTTCAGAGGTATCCCCATCAGCGGCAACGACAGGTGGTGGGATTCCACAATCCGGCAGAACATCGGAATCGTCTTTCAGGATGGAAAGCTCATCCATAATCTCACCGCGCTCAAGAACGTCTGTGTCCCGCTGGCCCACCGCGGCATGTGGCCGGAGTTACAGAGAGAGAGAGCCCGGCAGGCGCTCGACCAGGTTGGCCTCTCCCACCGCATGAACAGCTTTCCAAATCAGTTGAGCGGCGGTGAGATTATCCGCTGCGCAATCGCGCGCGCCCTGGTCACCAACCCGGTCCTCGTTTTGGCGGACGAACCAACCGGAACGCTCGATTCGAAGACGGGCGACATGATTACCGACCTGCTGTTTGGCCTTGTGCAGGAACAGCGGTCACTCGTCGTCGTATCTCACCACCCCCCCATAGCCGAACGCGCGGATCGTGTAGTGCGCATCAAGGATGGATTACTCAATGCCAGCTAATCAGCCAACCGCGGAAATTGAAGGTGGATGGCCCGCTCGCGCGCTGTGCCTGTTGGTCATGACCAGCGAGGGCATGTGGATCAACAAATTTCAGCTTTGCCTTACTCTCCTCACCATGGCTATCGGCTCTTTTGCCTTGTCGCTTACTTATTTTCTTGGGGATGGCGCCAGAATTTATCTCTGGCGCGACATGGAGCAACTTATGGGCAACTGGGTTATTGCTTCACCCGCCGCCCATTATGACAGTGTCTTTCTCAAGACACGCTTTTCCCCGGATTTCACGGACCAGGATTTGAGTTTTGTAAAGGACCAACTTAGGAACGCTCGCTTAGTCGAACCCTTGTATCAGGGCACAATGACGGTCACCTATCGCGAAGTTACCCATATGATGGCGATCGATGGAGTGACGGAGGAACTTGGTCGCGAGCCGCTTTTTTCCCCCATCCGGGGCCAGGGTTTTTCTGAAGCCGGGCGCCAGATGCTTGTATGGGAATGCTTGCTCACCGAATCGGCAGTCAAGACGCTGGGCATTGATATTGACAAAAACCCCACAATCCTGGTCGATAACCGTTCTTTCCGGGTGGTGGGCGTGACCCCGGATCCACCCGATGCCGACGACATCTTTCGATCCCGCGTCATCGTGTCATACAGATGTGCGCAGGAGATTTGGATTCCTGCCGGATCGGTGGGAGAAATTCTCGTCGCCTGGAGTTCTACCCCGTTGATGGGCGAGACTGTATACAGATTGCATCTCGCGCTTGATAGTTGCCGCGGACCAGAAACCTACTTTCTTTCTTCATCGCAATTTAAGATACAAAAGAGCCGCAGCATCATCGCGAATTTCATGATGTATGGACAGATGCAGGCTTTCTTTTGCATTGCCATTGCATTTGTAGGCGTGATGAACGTCATGCTTACTAACACCGCGCGAAGGAGCAACGAGTTTGCTATCCGCCTCGCGATGGGCGCTCGGCAATCCACGATTCTGACCATGGTTCTGCTGGAAAGTTCGTTGCTCGGAGTCGTGGGAGCGTTGGCCGGGATTATCGTTTCGGCTTGCGTTGCGCCGTATGCGGCTCACATCTTGCAACAGAAGATCAACGGCGCCAGCGAACTGCTGCCTTATTACGGACTGCAGGGATTTCTCTATCCTGTGTTGGTATGCAGTTTGGCGGGGCTGATTGCCGGTGTCATGCCCGCGATCAATGTCAGAAGACTGGATGTGCTGGCCTGCCTCAGAAACGACACTTGAGAATTCATGACAGTCCGGAACGCAGTTGTGCCTCGTCGAGAGTTGAAAACATGCGACTTATTGAAGATTAAGGACTCACGAAACGCTGGAGACGCAGCTTTTGACGATTCCACACACATATTACACACGCGTAAATTGATGCAGTTCCTGACTTCGCTCAGGAGTTGGCTTCCACACGATCCCTTTCTCAGGGAATAAACAGGTGGCGCAGATTTTGAATGAAAACTGCGCTCCCGCTGTTCGTATATCTGTGTCGGACCAGGAAAGCTTTTGGTAATTTCCGGCTTGCCGGCCATTCGGGAGTCGGGCGCCAGTTTCGCACTGTTCTCTGGATGGAGCGAGGAAATCGGCGCAGGAGATGAGCGAGCTTCTGCTCCATTCTCGCCGCCGACCTCACCGCAGCCATTGCCTCCATGCGCAGCCCCAAATTCAACTAATCCAAGCTGACTGCACGTGATGGCCGTCACAATCGGGGATGCGGGCGAGGAGCATAGACTTCCCTAAATCCCCCGAAGTCGGTGGAATTTTCACCAACATGAAATAGTAAAATAGCGGAGCAGCCGTGAACTTGCGCGGGATTCGCATATCCTGCTGCGCCAGCCAATGAGGCGTACGCCCATGTTCGCTTTCTCCCAGCTTTTGCGTCTGCGGGTTCTGCTCATCGCAGGACTCATCGCGGCAACGTCCTCATCGGTCAGTCAGTTGGCATCCGCCCAGGCCAGTGGCACAAATGAATGGGCTTGGATGGGTGGAACAAAGACTCCTCAGTCCGCCGTGTACGGCACATTGGGGACGTTTGCTGTGGAAAACATGCCCGGGAACCGCGAGTCTGCGGTCAGTTGGACTGACAGCAATGGCAAGCTCTGGCTCTTTGGCGGCGATGGCTTCGATTCTGTCGGCAAAGACGGGTATCTCAATGATCTCTGGGAGTTCGATCCCTCCACCAACGAATGGACGTGGATGGGTGGAAGTAGCACGTTAAGCGGGACGCTGATTGCTACCGGGATAACAGGCACGTTGGGTACGCCAGCCGCTGGAAACATACCGGCCGGTCGCGAGGATGCTGTCAGTTGGACCGACGTAGAGGGAAATATATGGCTCTTTGGGGGCGACAACTACGGTTCCTGCCAGGCTATTTTCAATGACCTCTGGAAGTTCAGTCCTGCCACCAGCGAATGGGCATGGATGAGCGGCACCAGCCAGGATTCCACTAAGATGATAAGCGGTTATTGCGCCGTAGCCGGTGTATATGGCGTGCAGGGTACGGCGGCTGCTGGAAACGTACCCGGATCTCGAGAGAATTCGCACAGTTGGACCGACAGCCATGGAAATCTATGGCTCTTTGGCGGCACGGGCCTTGATTCGGCTGGCTCGTTCGGTTCTCTCAACGATATTTGGGAGTTCAGCCCTTCCACTAACGAATGGACGTGGATGGGCGGCGGCAGCACAGTTCGACAGTCAGGTGTATACGGCACAAAGGGCACACCCGCTACCGGAAACATTCCTGGGAGTCGCGGTGGAGCTGTGAGCTGGACCGATGGCAGTGACAACTTCTGGCTCTTTGGGGGGGACGGATACGATTCGGCGGGGAACGGCGGTTTGCTCAATGACCTATGGGAGTATGATCCCTCCACGGGCAAATGGGCGTGGATGGGTGGAAGCAGCACATACCCCGCAAGCTGCACCACCCCCCTCACTGAAGAGTGCGGAGCCGCTGGTGTCTATGGCACATTGCAAACGCCTGCTGTTGGAAACTTCCCGGGTGCCCGCAGTGGAGCAGTCAGTTGGACCGACGCAAAGGGGAACCTCTGGCTCTTTGGCGGCCAGGGCATCGATTCGGCGGGCACATGGGGCTATCTCAACGATCTATGGGAGTTCAACCCTTCCACCAATGAGTGGGCTTGGATGGACGGGAGCAGCACGTTAATTTGTGCCTCTGTTTATTGCGGCCAGCCCGGAGTCTACGGCACATTGCAGACGCCAGCCTTTGGAAACTCTCCCAGTGGCCGCGCCAATGCGGTCAGTTGGACTGACAGCAATAGCAAGCTCTGGCTCTTTGGCGGCCAGGGCGTCAACATTACTGGAGTTTGGAATTACTTCGAAGATCTCTGGGAGTTCCAGCCGAATACGGGCGGTTTATCTGTTGCTGCCACGCCGACTTTTTCGCCGAATACCGGGACGTACACAACATCGCAGCTCGTAACGATCTCCGACACAACCCCAAGGGCAACAATCTATTACTTCATCAACGGAATCTCACCGGCTGCGGTGTACACGGCGCCGATCCCCGTCTCTTCGTCGGAGTACATCGAAGCCTATGCCGTGGCCGGCGGATTCACAAACAGCTCCTTGGCGACAGCAACTTATACAATGAACATTCCGGTTGCTGCCGCGCCTACCTTCAGCCCGGCATCGGGAACATACGCCACTGCACAGACGATCACAATTAGCGACGCCACGCCGGGAACGACTATCTATTACACCACTGATGGAACGATGCCATCGGCCAATTCGGCTGTGTATGGAACTCCGATTACCGTCTCTTCGTCGATGATCATCCAGGCTATCGCAGTCGCCAACAACTACCTGAACAGCGCCATTGCGTCCACCGTTTACACCATCGGGCCAACGTCGACCCTGGGAGAATGGGCATGGATGGGTGGGAGCAGCACGGTGCTCAGTGATAGTGTGTACGGCCAGTTAGGCGTACCTTCCTCGGAAAACTTCCCCGGCGCGCTGAACGGCTCAACACGTTGGACGGATCAAAGCGGCAATCTTTGGCTCTTTGGGGGAGGTGGCATCGATTCGACAGGCAACAATGGTTATCTCAACACCCTTTGGAAGTTCAATTCCTCCTCCAACGAATGGACCTGGATGGGTGGTAGTAAAACGGCCGGCACGCCGGGAGTCTACGGCGCATTAGGAATCTCCGCTACCGGAAACATTCCTGGGAGTCGCGGTGGAGCTGTGAGCTGGACCGATGGCGGTGGCAACTTCTGGCTCTTTGGGGGCTACGGCTACGACGCCGGAGTGCAGCTTGGCGAGCTGAACGATCTGTGGAAATTCAATCCCGCTACGATGCAATGGGCCTGGATGGGCGGTAGCAGCAAGGAAGTACTCTCGTTTTACGGCTCATACGGACGACCCGGTGTCTACGGTACGCTGGGAACGCCCGCTGCTGGAAACATTCCCGGTAGCCGCTCGGGATCTGCGAGCTGGGTTGACAGCGGTGGCAACTTTTGGCTCTTTGGGGGTATAGGCCAGGATGCCGCAGGTGATAGTGTCACACTCAACGATATATGGGAGTTCAATCCGGCCACGAACCAGTGGGCATGGATGGGCGGAAGCAACGTACTCAACCCCGACGTTGGGAGCGAGCCTGGAGTGTACGGCACGTTGGGCGTACCTGCCGCAGAAAACATCCCGGGAAGCCGCTCAGGGGCCGCAACCTGGACAGACAGCAGCGGCAATTTCTGGATGTTTGGGGGCAGTGATCCCTTTGGCTCCGGAGGCAATAGCTCGCCTAACGACCTTTGGATGTTCAATCCATCCTCAAACCAGTGGACTTGGATGAGCGGAAGCAACGTGACTCCTTGCGTTGACTACGCTGCGGAGTCTGGTCTTTTTGGCGGGTACTTTTGCGGACAACTGAGCGTAAATGGCGCTTTGGGAGTGCCCGCTGCGGGTAACGTACCTGGAGGCCGCTCTCCACAAGCGAACTGGATCGATAGCCGCGGCAATCTCTGGCTTTTCGGAGGCACGGGCCTGGATGTCTCCGGAGAATTTCTCGGCCCGATTAACGACCTGTGGTACTACAACCCTTCCACAAACTTATGGGCATGGATGGGGGGGAACACCCAGACAAACGGGTGTATCTTCGATGGGCTTGATGGCATGGTCTGCGGAGGCCAGACAGGAGTATACGGAACCGCGGGAACGCCTGCTGTGGGAAACATTCCCGGAACCCGCTCGGGCGCTGTGAGCTGGACCGATAACGCTGGCAATTTCTGGCTCTTTTCCGGGCATGGACAAGGCGCCAGCTTCTTTTCTGATGTTGAGACATATGATCTGAACGATCTTTGGGAATATCGGCCATCCACAACCACAATGCCGCCGGCCATTACACCCGTATTCAGCATCCAGTCTGGAAGCTACTCGGTGGGAGTGGGCGGGGGGTCGTTGACCATCTCCAATGGAATGGCGAACTCCAGTATCTACTACACCACCAACGGAAACACACCGACTGCTGCATCGACTTTGTATAGCGGACCACTCACAATCTCATCTTCTGAGATTATTAATGCAATCACCATAGCCCCCGGCTATGGGGACAGCGCCGTGGCGTCCGCAACCTACATCATTTCGCCGCCGCGGCTATGCCATCCTTTTCCGTTGCGCAAGGAACCTACACTTCGGTACAGACGGTGACGATCAGCGATACAACGCCGGGCGCGGTCATCTACTACGCCATCAACGGAACGCCAACAACCAGTTCATCTGTGTATAGCGGTTCGATCACCGTCTCGGCCTCGGAGACAATCGAAGCGATGGCGATAGCGACAGGTTACTCCGCGAGCCAAGTGGCGAGCGCAGCCTATACCATCACTGCATCGAGTAGCGGCTTACTCCCCACCTCCACGGCTCTCACATCATCAAGCAATCCGGCGATGGCGGGCGCCTCCATCACCTTCACCGCAACGGTCAGCAGTTCGACACCGGGCGCGGGCGTGCCTACCGGCTCCGTGAGTTTCGCGGACCAGACGGGAATCCATACTTCGGAGCCTCTAGTTGCAATCAGCAGCTCGGCCTCCAGCGCCACGTTGACCACCAGCGCCATCGGCATCGGGTCCGATGTCATGAGCGCCACCTACTCAAGCGATACCGTATTTGCCACCAGCGCGGCCCATATTACACAGACCGTAGATGCGTATCCCGTCACGATCACGTTGATCGGCACTCCAAATCCGCTCGTTGTAAACCAGGTTGTCACATTCACCGTTACCGTCGCCAATCCGACGGGAAGTTCCGTCGCTGCCCCAACGGGATCTGTCACCTTCAGCGGTATTGCGCCGGGCAGTGCAAACTCAATAACTTTTGCAGGCCCAATAACATTGACCGGTGGAGCAGCAACCGCCCATGCGACTCTCGATCTCCTTGGGTTGTATTCGATCACCGTATCGTACTCCGGAGACGTGCTGCACACCGCAGGCACGGCTACGATCATCGAGCAGGTACTGAGTGCGCCTCCTTCGCCGTCGAACCCAAAAGAATGGACCTGGATGGGCGGAAGCAATACGGTCGGGGTTGGGTGTACATCATTGTCACAATGCGGTCGGCCGGGAGTCTACGGCACGTTGGGGACGCCTTCAGCTGCAAACATTCCCGGAGGCCGCATTGGCAGCGCCAGTTGGACCGATCAGAATGGCCATCACTGGCTCTTTGGAGGCTGGGGCTACGATGCGAACGGCGATGCTGACGAACTGAACGACCTTTGGGAGTTTAATCCATCCACCAACCAATGGACCTGGATGGGCGGAAGCAACACGACCGGGGTTGGTTGCAGTTCATTCGATGACTGCGGCTGGCCTGGAGTGTACGGCACGTTGGGCAGCCCTGCGGCCGAAAATATTCCCGGAAGCCGCCATTTCGCTACAGCCTGGGTTGACAAGAGCGGCAATTTTTGGCTTTTTGGGGGATATGCCTTCGATGTTAATGGTTTTCTGGGCCCGATCAACGACCTGTGGGAGTTCAATCCAACCACGAAGGAATGGGCGTGGATAAGTGGTGGCAACGTAGATTATTCGCAGGGTGTGTACGGCACACTAGGCAGCCCAGCGAGCGGAAATACTCCCGGATCCCGTATGAGCGCTTCGGGTTGGACCGACAATGCCGGAAATTTCCGGCTATTCGGCGGCTATGGAATGGATGCAAACGGAAATATGCCCTATCTCAACGACCTGTGGGAGTTCAATCCAACCACAAAGGAATGGGCGTGGGTGAGCGGAAGCAGTACGGCCCCGGCTAGTTGCGCCCTGTATGGTTGCAGCGTGCCCGGAGTCAATGGAACGTTGGGTGTGCCCGCAACCGGAAACATGCCGGAAGGCCGCACCTTTGCTGCTACCTGGACCGATGGTGGCGGTAACTTGTGGCTCTTCGGGGGAGAGTGTTTCATCGCAGGAAACCCGGATCAACTGATTGAGCTGAATGATCTATGGGAGTATATTCCATCTTCGAGCGAGTGGGCGTGGATGGGGGGAACGAGCGCACTGGGTTGCACTGGCGACCAACCCGGAGTTTACGGCACGCTGGGTGTTCCAACAGTGAGCAACATTCCTGGAGGTCGCGGCGCTGCAGCGACGTGGACCGATGGCAGCGGCAATTTCTTGCTCTTTGGGGGCGTAGGCGTCGATGGTACGGGAGAGCTAGCCGCTCTTAACGACCTTTGGGAGTTCAATCCTCCGACTAAGGAATGGACGTGGATAGATGGAAGCAGTACGGGTAACCAGTCCGGCGTCTATGGCACATTGGGTACCCCGGCAGCCGGAAACATTCCCGGAGGGCGCTATTATCCCCCGAGTTGGAGTGACGGCAGCGGCAATCTCTGGCTCTTCGGAGGCTTGGGCTGGGATGCTACTGGCACTTTGGGCTATCTGAATGACATATGGGAGTATGGCAGCACTACAAGTTCGCCAGCCGCGGCAACCCCAACCTTCAGCGTGCCACAAGGGACCTACACATCTGCGCAGTCGGTAACCATCAGCGATACGACGCCCTACGCAACCATCTACTACGCTATTAATGGGACGCCAACGACTAACTCGACGCAGTACAACGGGGCGATTACGGCCAGCTCGTCGGAGACCATCGAGGCTATCGCCGTGGCAAGCGGCTACGCGCAGAGCGCGGTGGCGACGGCCGCCTATACCATCACTCCGTCAGGTGCCATTTCAACCACCACCCTCTCCGCATCCGCGACCGCCTTGACCGCCGGCCAGACGCTCACGTTGACGGCCACGGTGACGGCGACAAGCGGGTCGACGCCGACGGGGACGGTGACCATCCTGAACGGCGCAGTCATTCTGGGCAGTGCGCAGTTAAACAACGGCGTGGCGACATTAACATTGACGCCGGCGGTTGGCAGTTACTCGATTACGGCGAGTTATGGCGGCAGCGTTTCGGATGCGGCTTCGGTTTCTTCGCCACCCGTCAGCGTCATGGTGACGAACGGAACGAAAACTTCTCCGAACATCTATACCTACGCGGGCGATGGGATTCAGGGCTACAGCGGAGACGGCGGTCCGGCAATCGATGCGGAACTGAATCTTCCGCACGGAGTTGTGTCGGACGCTGCGGGCAACATCTACTATGCGGAGGGCAACAACAATCGGGTCCGTAAGATCGTGCGGGCCACGAACGTCATCACGACTGTAGCCGGCACCGGGGCCGCTGGCTATAGCGGCGACGGCGGCCCAGCCAAGGCAGCGATGCTGGACAACCCATATGACGTGGCTCTGGACGCAGCAGGGAATCTGTACATTGCGGATGCCTGGAACGCTTGCATACGAAAGGTAAATGCAAGCACTGGGATTATTACTACCTTTGCCGGGATTTGTACAATCCTGGACGAGTCCGGAAACGGAGGCCCTGCGACACAGGCTACGGTAATCTTGCCCCTCGGCGTTGCCGTTGATCCCTCCGGCAATGTCTTTATAACGGACACGTTCCTGGTGCATGAGGTGAGCGCGGCCACGGGTAACATGACGATTTTTGCCGGCAAGATAAACGCCACCGAGCTCGGCGATGGAGGTCCCGCTACAGAAGCGCAGTTGCTATACACAATTGGGATTGCCACAGATTCAACGGGGAACGTCTACATTGTCGATAGCAACGCCAACAGGGTCCGTAAGGTGACCGTGGCAACGGGGATCATCACAACCGTCGCCGGCACGGGAACGTTCGGCTACAGTCCCGATGGAGGACAGGCAACGCAGAGCGATCTATCTCAGCCCAACGATGTCGCTACGGATGCCCTCGGAAACATCTATTTTTCAGACTCTTCCTTCAGCCGCGTTCGCAGGGTAGACGCACAGACCGGAATTCTTACCACTGTTGCAGGTGACGGAAATGAAGGCTTCAGCGGAGATGGCGGTCCGGCGATCGATGCGACCATGGCGTATCCAGAAGGACTCTGGTTCGATTCTGCCGGCAACCTTTACATCGCCGACAGCTTCAACAACCGCATTCGCGTCGTGGGCGCACCGCCTAACGCCGGTCTGATCGCTACGACGACGGTGCTCACTGCTTTCCCAGCGTCGCTATCCGCGGGTCAGACGCTGACACTGACGGCTACGGTAACTCCGGTGAGCGGCGCTGCGCCGACTGGGACAGTCACTTTCTATAACGGAACAACATCTTTGGGCAATGCGTCCTTGAACGGCAGCGGCGTGGCTCAGTTGATTCTGACGCCTTCAGTGGGAAGTTACTCCATCACTGCAAATTATGGCGGTTCCTCCACCGATGCGCCTTCGACGTCCTCGCCGCCCATCGTAGTATCCGTGAACGCCATCTCAACGACGACGACTCTCAATGCCGTTCCGACTTCATTGTCCTATGGACAGACGCTGACGCTGACAGCAACAGTGAGCCCGGCCAGCGGCGCAACGCCAACCGGCACAGTAACCTTCTATAACGGACCGATGTTGCTGGGCAATGCGCCTTTGAACGGCAGCGGTGTGGCCTCGCTCCAATTGACGCCCGCTGTGGGAAGTTATTCAATTACTGCCAGTTATGGCGGTTCCACCACCAACGCGTCTTCGGTATCTTCTCCGGCAATCGCAGTGGCCGTGAACACGATCTCAACGACAACGGCTCTCACCGCAGTTCCGACTTCATTGTCCTATGGCCAGACGCTGACTCTGACGGCTACGGTGACGGCGGCAAGCGGCTCAATGCCGACGGGGACGGTGACCTTCTCGAGCGCCGCGACTACACTGGGCAGCGCGCCCTTGAACGGCTCCGGAGTGGCGACGCTTGTCCTGACGCCCGCCGTGGGCAGCTACTCCATCACGGCAAGTTATGGCGGATCGACGAACGATACAGCTTCTGCCTCATCGTCCGTCGCGGTCAACGTGATAGCCTCCAATACCACAACCAGTCTTATCGCATCTCCCAATCCGGCGCCCTTCGGAGCTAGCGTGACGTTTACGGTAATGGTTGCCAATTCAGCTAGCGGTTCTACAATCACGCCCACGGGTAATGTATCTTTCTATGACGGCGCGACTCTGCTCGGCACGGCAACTCTTGCAGCGGGCGCTGCCTCTTACTCTACCGGCTCCCTAAGTGTCGGTTCGCATAACATTACTGCCACCTACGCAGGCGGAACTGGATTCAATTCCAGCACATCGAATATGGTCGCCGAAGTCATCTCCCCTGCCGACTTCAGCATCTCCGCCTCGCCGGCTTCGCAAACCATCTATACCGGGGAAGCCGCCTCTTACACCGTCACCATCACGCCCGGCACTGGCTTTAATCTGCCGGTAGCTCTCAGTTGCTCCCATTTGCCGGTAAATACCACCTGTAGTTTTTTACCGCCAACAGTCCCCGGGGGCAGCACAAGCTCCACTCTGGTTGTGCAAACCAGCGCGCCCATACAAGCCACATCAGTTTTCGTGCCCGCAAACAAGCTTCGCATTCCTCTGCTGACGGGTCTCCTGCTCCTCTTCATCCCCAGGCGATTACGCCGCTTCCGCAACGGCTGGCCTATGTGTCTCTTGCTCCTCGCGTTGCTGATCGCCGGGGCGGCTATTACCGGATGCAGCGCGCCCCGCACGTTGCTCGGCGGAACGCCCGTGGGAAATCCGAACATCACGATAACCGGAATCGCAACCAATGGAAGCCAAACTCTGACTCATGCAACAGCAGTAACTCTGAATGTCGAGTCGCTGTTCTAGAAGCCATCTCATAAATGTCTGGCGAGCATGAGTAGGCAGGCGAGCTGAGTAAAACCGAGGAAGTTTTCGATGTGGTATTCCCATCGGGTGACGAGTCTGCGGTAGTTTTGCATCCAG
>Ga0181518_10001268_pt1 | contig 26141 bp, 21 predicted proteins | sample PEATcosm2014_Bin_28_FD_119751 | JGI IMG/M metagenome (GOLD analysis project Ga0181518, IMG submission 119751) | Peatland microbial communities from MTU Mesocosm Facility, Houghton, MI, USA - PEATcosm2014_Bin01_60_metaG | ecosystem: Environmental > Terrestrial > Soil > Wetlands > Peat | place...
TCCTGACACGCCCAACTGAACGAAATCGTTCAGTCTTCATGCCTGAGCACTGTGCCGTGCTGCCGGATTCAGGCTATTGTCATCTTTTCGTCAGCGCGGCTGTTCGCCGAGACATCCCTCCTCACCAGCCCAAGGGCCCTCCTCTGCTCCAGCCGTTTTGCGGTAAGCTCGGACGCCCTTCGCGGGCAGCCCCAGACGCCATGAAAGCTGCCGTTCTCACCAGCGATCGAACTTTGCACTTTGGCGACGCTCCTGACCCGGACATCCGGCGCGGCGAAGTGCTGGTGCGAATCAGCAACGCCGGCATCTGCGGCACCGATTTGCACGTCTATCGGGGAGAGTTTCACGGCCGAGTGCGATTCCCCGCCATCTTGGGTCACGAATTCGGCGGCGTGATCCAGGAAGTCGGGCCGGACGTTCGCGGCCTTGCGGCCGGCGATCGAGTGGCCGTGGATCCCATCTTGCCCTGCCACGCCTGCCCCGCGTGCCTGGAAGGACACATCAACTGCTGCGCCACGCTCAAGTTGCTGGGACTGGATCTTGACGGCGGCTTTGGCCAGTTCGTGGCGGTTCCGCAAGCCAACCTTTACCGTCTGCCCGACAACGTGGCGATGAAGGTGGTGCCCATGGTCGAGATGTACGGGCTCGGTCACCACGTCCTGCAGCGCGGACACGTACAACCAGGCGAGACGGTGGCGCTCCTGGGCGCGGGCAAGCTCGGGCTGTCAGTGCTCGACGTGCTCTGCCACGGCGCCGGCGCGGCCTTCACCATCGTTTGCGATTTTGCCCCGTTTCGCTTGGATACCGCGCGCGCCTTGGGCGCGGATCATGTGGTCGACATTCGCCATGACGATCCGGTGGAACGCGCGCGCGAGCTGACCCATGGCGTGGGCGTTGATTGCGTGATCGAGTGCGTGGGGCACGCCCACGAGATCCCCGGCCGCGAGCCACCGCTGGCCCAAGCCGTAAAGATGATTCGTCCGGGCGGGCGCGTGGTGACAGCTGGCCTGGGCGAACAGCTCATGCCCGTGCACTTCAAGACTCTGGTGATGAAGGAAGGCGAGATCATCGCAACGCGTGTGACCGCAGGCGAATTTCCGCGCGCGCTGCGACTCTTGGCCAAGGGCCTGCTTCACCCCGAACGGCTCATCACGCACGAAATGCCCGTCCAAGAGGCCGCGGCAGCCTTCAAATTGGTGGACAGCGAAGATCCCGGCGTCATTAAGGTCGTGCTCAACATGCACGAAGGCATTCCTTCGAGTAGGTTGGGCACCTGATGAGGCGAGCAGCCAGGACGGGCGCTTCGGGCTTGGCTGGCTTATGCTCAGATGGTGGGATTCGCGTTCTTAATCACAGTCGTCACGCTGGCCGGCGATGCGGGCGCGGCGGTGCATCCTGACGCCGGCGTGCCCATCTGGCTCACGACGCGTGCGCCGCCGGCCGGCATGTCACAAACGGAGTACCGGCTTCGCCACGCGGGAGACGGCTACCTGTACAAGGAGCAGGCCTTCGAGGCCAGAGTCACACGGGACGGCGTGGTCACTTTTCATGATCGACGGGCGTTCTTCGATCACGTGGGGTTGGTGAGCAGACCGGTGCCTCCCACGGGCGAGACTGGGACTCTGCAAGACCTGCTCTTCGGCCGCGCGGCCAAGCGCCCGCAGCCCGCGGCGCCGCTCGCACCGCCGCCCCGCTCGCCAGCCGACAGGTTGGAGCCCTCCGAGATCTGCCCGCTCAACTCCTCCTGCTACGCGCTGCCCGACAGCCTGGTCGTCGGGGGCCCCGGTGTGACGATGGACCTGACCGATGAGATCATGCGCGCCATGGGTCAGGATCCCTATCGGGTGGAAAAGGCGCGTTTTCTCGCTGCGACTTTCGAGTTCAGGATGAAGCTGGCCGTGGCGGCTCGCTGGGAGGACATACGCAAGTCCTTGGTCCATCTGCCGGAGGCGCTTGCCGACCTGTGGGGGGATTCGCGCTACTCAGCCCGCGAGCGCCGGCGCGTCTTGTTCCAGCTTTGGCGCGAGACGGATGCCACACCCGAGGGCGTGCGCGCGGCGAATGCGATCGAAAGATTCATCCAGAGTCAGCTTCCCTGTGGAAGCCCCGTCGCCTACACTCCGGCCGAGTTGCAAGCCTACCGAAGCAGCGACATGGGGCGGGAATTCTCGCCCTACCGCGCCTGCGAGAAGGAGTGATCTCGGTCATGCCGTCGGGCTGCGCGAAGTGACGTGCCTCTTGCGGAGGCGCAGCAACCGGTCGCGCCCTGCGCGTGCATGAGCGGGCGGGCGTGCTAGATCCTTCATGGTTGCCGCCTGGTAATTCGACGGCGACGTGGAAGGAGCGTGTTCACATGTCGAGCGTCCGTGTTGCTTTCACCGCGATGGTTGGTACGTCCCTTTTCCTGCTATCCTCTCTGGCCATGTCCCAGCCCGAGTTGCCGCGTCCCAGTCCTTCGGCCAAGGTCTCGCAGGTGGTGGGCCTGACCGAGATGTCGGTCGAGTACAGCAGCCCGGCGGTCAAGGGGCGCAGGATCTGGGGCGGCCTGGTGCCTTTCGATCAGATGTGGCGAACCGGCGCCAATCAGGCCACCAAGATCAGCTTCAGCAAGGACGTGGTCTTTGCCGGCAAGCCCGTGCCGGCGGGCAGCTACGCCCTGTTCACCATCCCCTCCAAGGGCGCGTGGACCGTGGTGCTCAACAAGAAGGCCGACCAGGCTGGCACGGGGCGCGAGTACAAGGCCGACCTGGATCTCTTGCGCGTGCAGGTGCAAACCAAGTCTGCTCCCTTCCGCGAGCGCATGACGTTTGTCTTCGCGGATTTCACCGACGACGAGGCCACGCTCAATCTGGAATGGGAGCGTCTGCTCCTGCCCATCCCCATCCAGGTCCACACCGCCGAGCAAGCCCTGGCCAACATTGCCGCCAGCATCGACGGCACCTGGCGAACCTTCGCCTTTGCTGCGCGCTACATGCTGGATAACAAGAAAGACTACGCCACCGGCTTGAAGTACATCGACCAGTCGCTGGCCCTCAAAGAAGATTGGTTCAATCTCTGGATCAAGGCCTCGCTGCTCGCGGCCAAGGGCAACTACAAGGATGCGTACCCGCTGGCCGAAAAGGCCTACCAGCTTGGCCAGAAGGCCGAGTACTTCTTCTTCGAACCCGACGTCAAGAAGGCGCTGGGCGAGTGGAAGAAGAAGCTGTAGCGCCGCCGATGATTCGACGATAGGCCGCCTGGTAGCGCGCCACGGCCGGTTCGAGTTGGAACTGCGCCTCGGCGCGGTCGCGCGCGGCCCGCGACATCCGGGCGTGAAGATCCCCGTCGCTGAGCAGCCGGCGCACCCGTTTCGCCATCGCCTCCACGTCTCCCACCGGGGCCAGAAAACCGGTCTCGCCGTCGAGCACCACCTCGGGAAGACCGCCCACGTTTGAGGCCACCACCGGTACGCCGCAGGCCATTGCCTCCAACGCGCCCAGGCCGAAACTTTCGGTCTCGCTAGGCAATAGGAACACGTGGCTCGCTTGCAGGACATCCGCCACGTCCACGCCCTCGCCGAAGAATTTCACCTCGCCTGCCAGAGCGAGAGAGTCGATCAACGCCTCGACGCGCGGGCGTTCCGGACCATCGCCGACCAGGTGCAATCTGGTCGGAATCTCGCCGCGCACGCGCGCGAAGATGCGCACCACGTCCTCGACTCGCTTGAGCGGACGGAAGTTGGAGACATGAACCAGAACCTTCTCTCCGGCCACGCTCTTGCTGCGAGCCGGGCGAAACCGATGGGTGTCGACGAAGTTCGGGATCACCTCGATGGTCGTCGCGCGTGGCAGACCGAGCTGGCGGTAGGCCTGCTCCGCCAACCAGCGCGATGGCGCCGTGATGCCGTCACCGGCCAGAACTGCGAGGCGCGTGAGTGACGAGAACTTCGGGTCCACGCCGATGCGGGTGACATCGGTGCCGTGCAGGGTGGTGAGGATCTTAGGCGCGGCGGCGCCCAGAACCTGGCGTGCCAGATAGGCGCCCAGCGCGTGCGGAACCGCGTAGTGGACATGAAGCAGGTCCAGTCGTTCCCGCTGTGCCACCTCGATCATCTCGGCTGCCAGGGCCAGGTCGTACGAGCTTTGTGCCGGCACGGGATAGTCGAGGGCTGCGACCGCGTGAAAGGAAATGCCGGGACAGGACAGGTCAAGGCGCGCCGGCGGCCGATCACTGAGAAAGGCGACCCGGTGGCCCCGTCGCGCCATCGACATCCCGATCTCGGACGCGATCACGCCGCTGCCACCAAAGGTGGAGAAGCACGCAACGCCGATGCGCAGCGGAGCTGCGCTCATGGCAGAAGCTCCAGGATGTCCGTGGCAAAGGCACCGGCCTGCTCCAGCCGGTCCAGCACCAGGCGCTTGCAGACTGCGACGCCCAAGCGGCCGGCCAACCAGGGCCAACCGTAGAAGCGCTCCTGCGCAACACCGCCAGGATTGAGGACCAACTCCAGTTGCTGAATCCTTCGCTGCATCGCCTCATCGCGCTCGAGCAACCCGCGCGCGTAGCGCCCGATGAGCTGTTCCAGGGCGTGGGCCACACTATTCCGCGTTCGCTGCACCGGCCGGCGCAGGTGCTCGCCCGTCGCGGAAATGGCCGAGATGATTCCCTCCACTGCGGGCAAGATCTGCCCGGCCACGCGATCGCGCAGCTCCTGCGGATCAGGGGAGCCGGTCGGGCGTGTTGCCTGCAGCCGGGCACGGACCTCATGTGCAGGATGTGCCAGATCAGAAGCGCGCAGCCCGGACTGTTCCAGCCAGCGACGCGTGCGAGCGTCCACGCATCGAAAGCGCGCACGCGGAACCAGCAACGGGGGAAGAACCGCGAAGTGCGAATACAGCGGCCCCAACTCGGCGAAGTAATCGATCTCGCCGGGACCGCCCACATAAGCCGCGGTTGGCAGAAGCGCGTCCTGCACGATGGGGCGCAAGAGCGCGGACGTGGAGAAGCGCAACGGCTCGCGCGCGAGCAGGTCGAGCAACTCGGCGTGAGCTACGGTCTCAGTCGTCCCAGCCAAGATCCAGTCCCCCGCGCCTTCGCGCTCATTCTTCTGCAGGCGAAAGCGCGGCCCGGCTGCGCTGCCCTGGTGAAAGAACACCAGCGCACAGGAGCGAACCGGCACCTGCGTGGCAAATCCCGCCGCCGAGAGCGCAGCCTGACGGTCTTGCAAATGTCGTTCGATCAAACCGGCGTCCTCGATGCACGACCGGTAGATGGGCGCAGCCAGCGACGCTATGCGCGCGTCGCGCGGATCGAGGAAGAGCAATCCCTCGTCGGCAAACAGGGTTGCCAGCACCCCGGCAAAGGCCGCGGCCAGGGACCGCCCGGGCCGATATTCTGCCCGCAGCAGCGCCAGCACCTCTTCCGCCCCAGGCTGGCCATCGAGAAGAGCAGCCAATCGGTCGAGCACAGCGCCGATCTCCGGCCCCAGGCACCGGTGCGCCACGGAAACGCGGGCCTGCGCCTGGTTGCCCTCGGCCAAAGCCAGTTGCACGGGCTGCCCATCCGGCCCCGCCACGGCGCAGGTGCGGATCTCGGCGAAATCGTGGTCCTCGGTTTGCAGCCAAAAGAGTGGCACGCAACGGATCCCACACTCGGCCTCGATGGCCCGCGCCACGGCAACCGCCGAGGCCGCCTTGTAGAATGTGTAGAGCGGGCCAAGAAAAAGTCCCACCTGCTGCCCGGTCGCGACCACAGCGCTGCCGCATCTTCCCAGGGCATCCAGATTTGCCTGGCGAGCCGCGCTGGCGGGCAGGACAGCTTGTTGCTCGCGCAGGACATCCAGCAAAACGGCCGGCAGCTTGCGACCGGCAGCAAGCCGGGCCACCCTTTGCCGTTCGGCCGGGTCGCGAAACCCCGGCGCAAAGAACGCGTGTGCAGCAGGCTCACCCGCGAGGTAGGAATCAGAAAATGCGCGGCCCACTTTTGAGGTTGAGTATACTCGGCAGGACTCCTTCGCGCCGGACAAGCTTCCGCTTTCTCTTCTCGCTCGTCCTGCTGTCCATGACCATTCTCCCAATCAATGAAGCACAGGCTGGACCAACAGAGCTGGACAGTGCGCAGATCCAACTGGCCCTGCGCAAGCTCGGCGTGGTGGGCAGCGTGCTCTACATCGGCGCGCACCCTGACGACGAGAACACCAACCTGCTCGCTTACCTTTCCAACGAGGCGTCGCTGCGCACGGCCTACCTGTCGCTGACTCGCGGCGACGGAGGCCAGAATCTGATCGGCGCAGAGCAGGGAGCGGAACTGGGCGTGATCCGCACGCAGGAACTGCTGGCTGCGCGCCGGGTGGATGGGGCGGAGCAGTTCTTCACCCGCGCGCGCGACTTCGGCTACTCGAAGACGCCCGAGGAAACCCTGCGCATCTGGGGCAAGGACGCTGTGCTGGCCGATGTGGTCTGGGTCATCCGGCGCTTCCAGCCTGACATCATCATCACGCGCTTCTCGCCCGAACTGACCGACACCCACGGGCACCACACGGCTTCGGCGCAGCTCGCGCTGGAGGCCTTTCGCGCGGCCGCTGACCCGAAGTCTTTCCCGGAGCAACTCGGGCAAGGAGTGCGGCCCTGGCAGGCGCAACGGCTATTCTGGAACCGATCTTCTTGGAACCTCAAGCCGGAAGAGGATCTGTCGAAGTTCCTCAGACTGGATGTCGGCAAGTACAATCCGTTGTTGGGGCTTTCCTATGGCGAGATGGCGGCCGACAGCCGCAGCATGCACAAGAGCCAGGGGTTCGGCGTGGCACGCACGCGCGGGCCCATCGTCGAGTACTTCAAGCTACTGGACAAGGCACCCGCTTCTCCCCCGCTGGCCGGCAGCATACTGGGCGGGATCGACTTTCCCTGGTCGCGCATCAAGAACAGCAGCGCAGTCGCGCGCCTGATCGAGCGCGCACAGCGACAATTCGTGCCTGCGGCGCCCTACCAGACCGTCCCTACCCTTCTGCAATTGGACAAGGCTCTGGGCTCCATTGCCGACGTCGCATGGCGTACATACAAACAGAATCAGGTGCGCGAACTGGTGCTGGCCTGCGCGGGAATTTTCGTTGAAGCGACCGCCGCTGATTTCCGCGCCGTGCCCGGCGGGACTGTGGACGTCACGGCTACGGCCATCAATCGCTCGCCCGTGAAGTTCACTATACGCGAAATCCGCTTCCCGGGCTCTGACATTGCGACGAGCAAGAGCGCGCTCACCTCGCTTGAGGTAAAGCGAACCGTGCGCGTCCCGGATAGCACGGCGCTGACCACTCCTTACTGGCTTGTCGCGCCTCCCGAGCCAGGACTCTTCCACGTCGAGAATCCCGTTCTCATCGGCACGCCCGAAACAGAGCCGCCGCTCGCCATCGAGTTCGTACTTACGGCCGGCTCATCCACGCTGACTGTGAAGCGACCCATCACCTTCAAGTGGACGGATCCGGTCGCGGGCGAGCGCTATCGGCCCCTCGAAATCACACCCCCAGTGCTGATTCGGCCCACGAGTTCCGTGCTGGTCTCGCCAAATGGCGAGCCGCGAACCCTGGCAGTTCGCCTCACGGCGGTGACGGCGCCCATTTCGGGCAGCGTGCGCCCCGAGATTCCTGCAGGCTGGTCAGTATCGCCCACCAGCGCCCGTTTTGAACTTCTGGCCAAAGGCGACGAGAAGGAGTTGCTCTTCCACGTCCAGCCGTCCACCAAGGTCGACCACCAGTCTTCCGCAAACGGTGTCTTGCATTTGCTGGCCGAGGTCGGCCCAAATCGTTTCTCGCTCGGCCAAACCCGCATCGAGCACGCCCACATCCCGGTTCAGACGGTTCTTTCCAACGCCGACGTGCAGTTGGTCGCCTTTCCGCTGGAACGGAAAGGAAGCAGAATCGGCTACATTCCCGGGCCCGGCGACGAGATCCCCGCCAGTCTCCGCCAGGCGGGCTACGCCGTGACGGCCATCAGCGATTCCGCGCTGGCGGACGCGGCTGCCAGCCAGAGTGGTTCCGCCTTCGCCAATTTCGATGCCATCGTGACCGGCGTGCGCGCCTTCAACGCCAGCGCACGGCTGCGCGCCGCCCACCCGGCCCTTTTGGCCTATGTGCAGGCGGGCGGCACGCTGGTGGTCCAGTACAACACCAACAACCGTCTGAGCCCGCTGGCCACGCCCATCGGTCCTTTTCCTTTCGAGATCGGCCGCGAGCGGGTGACCGACGAAAATGCGCCGGTCACATTCATCTCGCCGGCCCATTCCGTCCTCAATTACCCCAACAAGATCACCGAACACGATTTCCAGGGCTGGTTGCAAGAGCGCGGCCTCTATTTTGCCTCCAATTGGGATGCCCGCTATCGAACCGTGATCTCCATGCGCGATCCCGGTGAGCCCGCCCTGCCCGGCAGCATTCTCGTCGCACAGTACGGAAAGGGAACCTTCATCTACACGGCTCTGGCGTTCTTCCGGCAATTGCCCGCGGGCGTTCCAGGCGCGTTTCGCTTGTTTGCCAATCTCTTGGCTGGCGTCCCGGAGTCGCATGCCCAGTGAGCCCGAGTTTCCGGCGCGCGACGAGCTTCGGGCCGCGCCGCCGTTTCTGACCTGGACCGGTCTGTACTGTGTGGTGACCGGCGTCCTGCTCGCAGAAATCCTGCTGTTCACGGCCCTCACTTTCGTATACCGATGAGTTCGCTCGACTGGCTGGTTCTCGTCGGCACCCTGGGCGCCATCGTCGGGTACGGGGTGTACAAGACGCGCGGCAGGCAGGACATGGCCTCCTATCTGCGCGGCGGGTATCGAGAAAAATGGCACACCATAGGCCTATCGGTGATGGCAACCCAGGCCAGCGCGGTAACCTTCCTGTCGACACCCGGCCAGGCCTTCGAGGACGGCATGCGCTTCGTGCAGTTCTATTTCGGCCTGCCTTTGGCCATGATCGTGCTGTCGATCGCCTTCATTCCGCGCTACTTCCATTTGCGCGTCTATACCGCCTACGAGTTTCTCGAAAGCCGATTCGACCTCAAGACCCGCCAGTTGGCGGCATTTTTGTTCCTGCTGCTGCGCGGGCTGTCCGCCGGCATCACCATCTACGCGCCTGCCATCATCCTGTCCTCGGTGCTGGGCTGGCCGCTCCGCCTCACCTGCCTGTGCATGGGTGGCGTGGTGATTCTGTACACGGTCGCAGGCGGCACGCGTGCCGTCAGTCAGACCCAGAAGCACCAGATGGTGGTGATGCTGGGCGGGATGGTCGTCGCGTTCATCGTCATCGTGGTGCGCTTGCCCGCCTCGGTTTCCCTGCGCAACGCTCTTCACATCGCGGGCACCTTGGGCAAGTTGAACATCGTGGATTTCTCCGCCGATGCGAGCCGCCGCTACACCCTCTGGTCCGGTCTCCTGGGTGGTTTCTTCCTGGCCATGGCCTACTTCGGGACCGACCAGTCACAGGTGCAACGCTACCTCGCCGGTCGCTCCATCACGGAGAGCCGGCTGGGTCTGCTCTTCAATGGCCTGCTCAAAATCCCTATGCAGTTTCTCGTGCTGCTGGTTGGCGTGATGGTTTTCGTTTTCTACCAATTCAATCTGCCGCCGATCTTCTTCAATCAGCCGGAACTCGCCCGCGTGTATCGCACGCCCCACGCGGCCCGCGCCGCCGCACTCGAGCGTGACCACCGGGCCGCCTTCGCGCACAAGCGCGCCGAGATCGAGCAACTGGACGCCGCCCTGAACCAGCACGACGAGAGAGCCATCGCTGTCGCCGAGGGGGTAGTGCGTGAGAGCGAGGCGAGCTTCGCATCCATCCGCGGCGAGATGAAGCAGGTCATCGCCACGGCCCTGCCCCACGCCACCACCAAGGACGCCGACTACGTCTTCCTGTCCTTCGTCATGCGCAGCCTGCCGCGTGGGATTGTCGGCTTGCTTCTCGCCGTGATCTTCTGCGCAGCCATGTCCGCGGTGGCCAGCGAACTTTCGGCACTGGCATCGACCACCGTAATCGATTTTTACCGACGCAGTCTGCGCAAGAACGCGAGCGACGCGCACTACGTTCGCGCTGCGCGCTGGTTCACCGCTGGCTGGGGCATCCTGGCCTTGCTCTTCGCCACCTTTGCCTCGCTGCTCGACAACCTGATCCAGGCGGTCAATATCCTCGGCTCGCTCTTTTACGGCACCGTGCTGGGCATCTTCGCGGTGGCGTTCTTCCTGCGCCGAGTGCAGGGAACCGCCGTGTTTCTCGCCGCGCTCCTGTCTGAGGCGCTCGTTCTCGCCGTCTTTCTGCGAACCGACGTCGGCTTCCTCTGGTACAACGTCATCGGGTGCGCAGCCGTGGTGCTGATCTCTGCCACCGCGACCAGCGTCCTCAGACTTGCCCAAATTTCGTGACTGCGGTGAGGTCTTGCCGTGGGCTGCCAATGGCCAAGACACTTGCGGGAACACCTCGCGCCCTGCTGCACGTGTCCACGGTTTCGTCACAGAATCGTCGCCCAAAGCGCGCCGTGGCTGGTATCATGTCGCCGGAAAGGAGCGCCCATGAAGAAAATCACTTTGAGCATCGGCATTCTGCTGACCGCAGGTCTGTTGGCCGCACCGGTCGCGTTCAGCCATTCCACTGGCCACGAGTCGCGCACGGTTGCCGACTGCGAAAAGCTCCCCGGCACGCAGGAGGCGGGCGAGCGTGGGCAATGCCTGAAGTGCGTCACCCGTCCGGTCAAGCACCACTACCACCCCGACTATCCCGAGGGGAAGCGCTGCCGGCCCGACAACGGGAAGCCGTAGTTCGCCCACGCTAGCGCAGCAAAATTGAAACCTGGGTCTACTGACCCCGCCGTTTCGGTCGTTGGCAGGGCGAGGCTACTGGAACGACAGGGCTGTCACGCAGAAGTCGAACGCCCCAGCGGTCGCGCCTGAGGCGGCCTCGAACTGGATGTTCGATGCGTTGGGCGGGCCGGTCAGCGCCACGCCACTGGCGGAGGCCCAGCACTCGGTGTTGAAGCTGGTCCAAGGAATGGTCTGGGTGGCCTTGGTCATCACCGCGCAATACTGCGCCGTGCCCACGGTCACTTGCACGCGAGCAGTCGCTCCTCCAGTGGGAAGGCTGCTCAACGTGACAGTTACACCCGAGCCAGTGAGCTGAACTGGCACGATCGTGGTTGCTGTGGTGAGCGGCGACAGGTTGAAGCCGAAGCCAGCTCCCCAGACTGTGTAGCTGGGCGGATTCTGTGCACCCACGACGCCTGCCCCGCAAAGACTGTTCGGCGACATGCAAACCGACGACTTGCCTGTCGGGTCGACAAGGCTGAAATCGTAGCCACTATATGGCGCCACCGTGCAAAAGCCTCCAGGACAGGAGATGCCACCTGTGCTCTTGGGCACTGGCGTACACGTGACCGCCGCCCCGCCGGTGGCCGTCGAGGCGCTACCGCCCGCTCCACCCGTTGCCCCTCCGCCTCCCGTTGCGCCGCTGCTGCTTGCGCCGCCGCTTCCGCCGCCGGACCCGGCCACGGCCGCATCGGGGACAGCCGAACCTCCGACGGGCGTGCTGCCGCCCGCAGCGCCGCCCTGTCCCGCCGTGCCACCGGAGCCGCCCGCGCTGCTGCCGCCCGAACCTCCGCCCCCCCCGGCGCCACCGGTGTCCGCGGGAGGGCTGACGTCGGGAGAGTACGGCACGTCAATCCCGCCGTCCGCGGGCACGGTCGCACCGCCCACTGAGCCCGCATCCGGCGCGACGCTTCCTGCCGTCCCGCCCGTCACCACTGTGGTTGTTCCACCCGTCGCTGACAGACCACCCGCCCCACCCGTCGTCGCGCCTCCCGACGTACCGCCGCCGCCCGAGACCCCGCTTCCCCCGCCGCTACCACCCCCGGCCGCGGTACTGCTTCCACCCGTGCCGCCGGCGCTGCTGGCCTGCCCCCAGGGTGGCTGCGCGAGGTTCACGCAGGCCGCAAACAGAAGGGTTGCGGCGAGCGCTGGCGGAGCAAGTGCGAAAGATCGAGTCAAGTTCCTCCGAGATTACAATAAGGGCGCGACGCTATGGCAGCCTTCCATGGATTCTTTCGTATCTTCGCACATATGCAAAGCAAAGCATTCTAAGATGGGATGACCAGCCATGGGCACCACCCGCACTTGTCCCCGTTGTGGCGGCAGTTTCGCCGGAACGCTGGATCTGTGTCCCACGGACCGCACGCCCCTGTTCGCGCCCGAGGTCATCGCCCGCGTCGGCATGTTGCTCAAGGACCATGAGATCCAGGGCGTGATCGGCGAGGGTGGCATGGGCGTGGTGTACCGCGCCCAGCACGTCGTGCTCGAGAAGCCGGTGGCCATCAAGGTACTACACGACCGGTTCGCCAGGCAGACAGAGGTTGTCGAGCAATTCCTCACCGAGGCCAAGGCCGCCAGTCGCATTCGCCACCCCAACATCATCGACGTGACCGACTTCGGCACCACGGCCGACGGGCTGGTCTTCCTGGTGATGGAATACCTCGATGGCGAGAACCTGGAGGAGCGTCTCCGTCGCATCGGCCGGTTCACCGTGTTCGACGCGGTCAACATCGTCGGACAGGTGGCGCGCGGCCTGGGCGCAGCCCACGAGCTTGGCATCGTTCACCGCGACCTCAAGCCTGCGAACATCTTTCTCATCAGCCGCGAGGGACGGCGCCGCGTGGTTCGCCGCTCCCCCGACGAAAAGGGTGTCCGTTTCGAGGTCGCGCCCGAGGGAAACTACGATGCCGTCAAGCTGCTCGACTTCGGCGTGGCAAAGTTCCTCGACCTGGGCCCTAGCGCGGCCACGCGAGCGGGAGCGATCTGCGGCACGCCGTACTACCTGTCTCCCGAACAGGCTCAGGAAAAACCGGTCGACGCGCGCAGCGACATCTACGCCCTGGGCGCCGTGTTCTACGAGATGCTCACCGGCGTGGTCCCGTTCGTTGGGAAGTCGATGCTGGAGATCCTGAACGGCCATGTGTCAGGCACGGTCGTCCCCCCCAGCCAGCGCGCGCCTGATGCCGGCATCGACGAGCACACCGACGCCGTCGTGCTGAGGTGCATGGCGAAAAAACCCGAACAACGCTTCGCCAGCGCCGACGAACTCGGCGATGCTCTGCGCGAGTGCGTGGCCGATCGCGCGTTCCTGCGCGACGCGAACCGGCTGCCCGGCATTCAGGAGTCGGGCCTCGATCTTTCGCAGTCGATCCCACCTGCACAAGACAGTTCATCGCCGCCGTCCGCGAATGTGCTGCATGAGGACGAGCCAGCGGGCGACGACCAGCCAGCGGGCGACGACGAGCTGGCCAACCTCGACTCCTTCGACCTGGATGGCTTCTCGAGTACCATGCGCATCGACGGTTTCCGCGCGCGGCGAAGGCGGCGCCTGCTGGTCGGGGCCGCGATTGTGATCCTGGCCGGGGCAGGCTCCGCGCTGTGGGTCGTGCGCAAGAACCGCGCGCCCGAGTTGCCGCAAGCGCCATCGGTCGCGATGACGCTTCCCCCGGCGACTCAACCTGCCCCGCCTCCGCCGGCCGCAGTGTTCCCGCCTGCGGTGGAGGTGCCTGCGCCGTTGCCCGTCCCTGCGGCGAAGCCCGTCCAGCCGCCGGAGAATTCGCCAGCGCCAAGCGCAGGTAAGGCGCCTGGCAAGCCTCGCCGCACGCTCGATGAGATCGTCCATCGTGCGCCCGCCGAGTTCCCACCCTCATCCCCGACGCCCCGCACCCTGACCCCGCCCGAGCCAACGCCCGCCGCTCCGGCCGAGCTTGCGCCGCCGCCCGTTGCTCCGGCCGAGCGTGAGTCGCCGCCGGCTGCGCCCGCTCCCGCAGCCCCGGCGCACCCGGCCGGTGATCCCGAAGCCCTGGTGCACGACGCCCAGCAAGCCTGGCTCAGGCACCACTACGCGGTTGCCATCGGCAACGCGCGCTCGGCTCTCGCACTGTCTCCGGACCTGCCGCTCGCCTACCAGATCATCGCAGCTTGCTCGTGCGCGATGCACAACGCGGAGGACGCCCAGCAGGCCTCGGCCCACCTCGATCCGGCGAAGCGAAAGCTGGTGAGAGCCGTGTGCGAGAAGGACGGGGTCGTCTTGAGTCCTGACTGACCTCGATTGAACGCAAATTCCCGGGTCCGCCAGGCGCCGGCCCAGATAGACGCGTGACAGCATCGTAGTCTCGCGCGTGATGGGCATCCCGTAAACGGCTGGATTTGAGCAGATCGATAGAAGGTTGCCGGAATGTCGCGCCCTTCTAGCTGACAGACAGGGTTTCGCCCTGAGAAATCACCGAACCGCTGGCATGGCAAGGAGATGTCGCATGAACAAGATCTGCTTTTTTGCTCTCGCAGCCTCCCTCACTGCATCTTTTGGCTGTGGAAATAGCGAACAGAAGCTCGCCGTTGACGCCAGTCCGCAGGGAACTGGCGGCTCCACCACGAGTGGCGGCGTGACAGGTGAAAACAGCACGATTCAGGGGACTGCGGGCGCAACGGCCGAAACTGGAGGGAGCCCCGCTTCCAGTGCGGGCGCTCAAAGCAGCACGGCCGGAGGCGGCGGGAACAGCCAGGCGGGCGGCACGACATCAGCGAGCAGTGCAATTCCGACGGGCGGCGCGACTCGGACGAGCGGTTCGACCCCGACCGGTGGCGCAACCCCGAGGGGCGGTTCGACGTCGGCCGGTGGTTCGAGCCCGATGGGCGGTTCGACCCTGACCAGTGGCTCGACCCCGACCGGTGGCGCAACCCCGAGGGGCGGTTCGACCCCGATGGGTGGCTCGACTCCGATGGGTGGTTCGATCCCGACGGGTGGTTCGACCCCTACGGGTGGTGCTGGCGGCAGTCGTGACACCGGACCGGCTGATGCGGGTGTCAACAGGGATCTGGGAAGCGGAGGCGGAACAGGCGGCAGCAGCACGACAGGTGGGGCGGGCGGTGCCGGTGGATCGAGTCAGCCATCCACCAGCTCGTGCGGTGTACTACCCGTCAGTCCCAATGCCTCGGCCCAAGCCAAGAACCTGCTCTGCTTCATTTACAGCCAGTACGGCAACCACGTCATCTCAGGGCAGCAAGAAACCAGTTGGGACAATCCCGCTGGCGACATTAGTTGGTACGCCACCAATGGCCTGAAGTATCCGGCCATCCTCGGCGGCGACTTCCTGTACCCGGCTGGTGGCAGCGCCACCTCCGAGATTAGCGGGATTTCGCGCGCCATTGCCTACTGGAACGCAGGTGGCATTTCCATGTTCCGCTACCACCAGGGCATGCCGGTGGCCGGCTCAACCTACCTGAACGACTGCTACACAGGTACCAACTGCGCCGAGTCCACTCCCCCCGCCGGCTTGCTGGACAACGCGGTCACGGCCGGAACCGCGGAGAATACAGCGTTCCTCAACAGGCTCGACTATATCTCCTATCAAATCGGGGTCATGAAAGCCGCCAACGTGCCCATCATCTTGGCGATCTTCCACGAGGCGCAACCCAACGGGTGGTTCTGGTGGAGCAAAGGGACCGGCGCCCAATACGTTGCGCTGTGGAACTACACGTACAACTATCTGACCGCAACCAAGGGACTCAACAATATCATTTGGCTCATGCCTTTCAGTGGCCTCAATGGCATAGCCGCAACAAGTTTCAGTGCCTTCTTCCCAGGCAAGAGCGTCGTCGATCTTTCGGGTCCGGACTACTCGAGCGATTCCGCCACCTACACCAAGGTCAAGGGCGTCGTCGGGTCCACGATGCCCATCCCGCTTCACGAGTCCAGCAACTTCCCCGATCCCAGTACGCTGTTCCCCAGCTCGGCGCCATGGGTGCTCTTCAATACCTGGGCGGGCTCGGAGATGAACAACGCCAGCATACCCGTAGCCTTCAAGAGCACGTTTACCGTGACGCGCGATATGGTGCCCAACCTCAACTAGCGCGATCGCAGCCATCGCTGTTCGAGCGCTCGCGTTGGGCAAACGCAGCGCTCTAGCCCGCCTCGCAGCTCTGGTTGGATGCAGCTGATAAATAAGGCGGGCTAGGGCCGTGAAGTTCCTTCACAGTGGGCCGGCCCCGCCACGAAAGCCAGCCGGAACCACTGCCACCGAGGCGCGCAGAATCCCACATTTGCCGTTCCGCTAAGCCTGTGGGCTGCCTCACCGACGCGGCACGGGGGTTGCAACACCTCTCGCTGGATATGTCCTCTCGCGAAAGTGGCCACACGATCCTTCAATACTGAGGTGCTGCCATGAAGACCAAGTTGAGTGTCTGCCTTTGTTTCCTGCTTCTCAGGTTCGGCGTCGCGCGAGCCGATGCGGCTCTGCCGCAGTCGGTGCAGCCGGCCACGCTGGCCCCTGACATGCAGCCGCCTGCGCCGCCGCTGCAGCCGCCGGCACCACCGGTCCAGGCTCAGGGCCAGGCGCAGCCGCAGATGCAGCAACCGGTAGGCTCCGCTCAGGCGGTGGGAGGTGGCCAGTGGGTCTACACCAGTGAGTATGGCTGGATCTGGATGCCCTACGGGAACCAGTACACCTACGAAGGCACGGCTGCCGACGCCTATCCGTATTCGTATGTGTACTACCCCAGCTATGGATGGATGTGGCTGGCGGCGCCATGGGTTTGGGGCTGGGGGCCTTATCCCTACTTTGGCGTCCGCGGTCCTCTAGGCTTCGGCTGGTATCGCGGTCTGTACCGGGGCGGGTATGGTTGGGGCGGATATCGCGGCGGATATCGCGGCGGCGCAGGCGGCTATCGCGGCAACGTCGGGGCTGGCTATCGCGCTGCAGGCGGATTCCGCGGCGGTGCCGGCGGATTCCGTGGCGGCTTCGGGGGCGGCTTCCACGGCAGCGCGGGCGGCGGTTATCACGCCAGCAACGGATTCCATGGCGGCTTCGGCGGTGGCCACGGTGGTTTCGGCGGTGGCCACGGTGGTTTCGGCGGTGGCCACGGTGGTTTCGGCGGTGGCCACGGTGGCGGGCACCGCTGACAGACGGTCGCGCGTGGCGAGTCGTAGTCCCGCTTGCGTACGTGGACCTACTTGGCCGCTGGTTTTCGACCAGCGGCGTGGCATGAATCACGCTGATGCCGGCCCCGTCCGCGACCTGCTATGTCGTGATCGAGAACGCGACCTTTCGCGGGCCAGATGGGCCGGTGTTTGCGCACAGCGATTTGTGCCTTTGTCCGGGCGAGCGATGGGCGATCGTCGGCCCAACTGACAGCGGCAAGGGACTGTTGCTGGCCGCTCTGGCAGGGAAGCTGAGCCTGGTCGAGGGTCGGCTGCGACATCCCTTTTTGGAAGGCGATCCACGCTTCGCCGATTCGATCTTCGGCGTGCTGCCTCCGGGTAGCATCGCGATGGCGTCCATGAATCAGCACCGCCAGTTGCTCCAGGCGCGCGAGTTTCATCAACTACGCTGGCACGGCTCGTTCACCACAGGTACCGCCTCCGTGCGCGAGCACCTCGAACGCAGTCAGGTCGAGCAACGCAATCCGTTTGCGGTGATGGATGGCCAGGGAGCGCAGCGTTTCGAGCGCGCATGGCAGCGCGAGGTGGACCGCTTCGAGCTGACGCCACTGCTGGATCGGCCGCTGGTGGCGTTGTCGAGCGGCGAGTTGCACCGCCTGCTGCTGGCGCGGGCCCTGATGCTGGATCCCAGGCTGCTTCTGGTCGACGAGCCATTCGCGAGCCTGGACGCACACAGCCGGGGCGCGCTCTTGCAGATCCTCGATGCCCTGCACAGCGACGGAACGGGCGTCGTGCTGGCCGCCGCGCGGGCCGACGATCTGCCCGCAGGAATCAGCCACATCATCGAAGTGCAGGAGCGCCGGATGGTGTACGCCGGCCCGCGCCGGGAGCAACCCGTGGCCGAACCGCGCAAGGCCACTGTCCGCGCCCGAGCGACGTCAACCGACGGTCCTCCTCTCGTCGAGTTCCGCGACGTCACGGTCAGGCAGGGCGCGGGCACACTGCTGGATCGCGTGACCTTCACCATCAACCCCGGCGAGCACTGGGCGCTGGTGGGCCCGAACGGCAGCGGCAAGTCGACGCTGCTCAGCCTGATCCTCGCCGACAACCCGCAAGCCTTCGCCAATCACGTTCGCGTGGGCGGCCGGCAACTGGGTCCGGGCTGCGGCATCTGGGACATCAAGGCGCTGCTGGGCTGGGTGTCGCCCGAACTGGAGGCGCACTATCCGCCTGACGCCAGCTCGCTGGATGCCGTGCTGTCCGGCTTCGCCAGCTCGCTGGGTGTCTACGGCGAGCCAAGCCATGACCAGAATGCGGCTGCCTTCGAGTGGCTCGACCGGCTGGGCCTGGACCGCGTGCGCGATCGGCCCTTCGCCACCCTGGCCGCTTGCCATCGCCGCCTGGTCCTGCTGGCCAGGGCCGCCGTGCATCGTCCCTCGCTGCTGATTCTCGACGAGCCCTGCCAGGGGCTGGACCAGCCCGGACGCGAGCGCCTGCTCGCCGCCATTGAGGCCACCGCCCTTGCTCTGCGAGCCGGCATGATCTTCGTCACTCACGATCCCGGCGAAATCCCCAGTACGGTGACGAATCTGCTGGTCCTTGAGTCCGGCCACCTCCGATACGCCGGATTCCGCGCAAACCGCTGAGGCGCGTCGCAGGGCGAGGCAACCCACGGTTGTCGCCGCAATTCCGCCCGATTCGTGCGACAATCGCAGCCATGGTCGGCAGTATCAAGTTGTTCCTCCGCACCACCGAAAACGACTACCAGTTGCAACTCAAGGAAGAGGCCCTGCGCCAGGGCAAGCGCGCGGGGTTCACCGTCGAGGTGGAGTCAGCGCAGGACGATGCCGGGCGACAGGCGACGCAGATCACCGCCGCCATCGAGAAAGCGCACGCCGGGAATCTGGTGGCTGTGCTGGTGGCTCCGGTTCGCGATGACAACCTGCCTCCGACGGTACGCGCTGCCGCCGAGGCCGGTGTGGAGTGGGTGCTGCTCAACCGTGAAGCGAGTTTCATTGAAGAGCTGCGCCAGCAATTCACCAGCCGGGCCATCTTCGCCGTGACGCCCGAACAGGCCGAGATCGGTCGCATCCACGGCCAGCAGGTCCGCGCGCTCATGCCCCATGGCGGCTGCGTGCTGTGCGTGACTGGGCCGCTCGGCGCATCGTCGGCGCAGCACAGGCTCGACGGCCTGAAGTCCGCCATGGTGGAGCCCTACCGTCTGGTGACCCTGAATGCCGACTGGACCAGCGAAGGTGCGCGCCTGGCGCTCGAGCGCTGGCTGAAGAAGATGAGCAAAGACACAGAAGTGCCCGGTGTCTTTGTCGCGCAGAATGACGAGATGGCTCTCGGTCTGCGCCAGGCCGCGCGCGATGCCGCGGTCCGATTGAACCTGCCGCTCGACAAGACCCCCATCATCGGCTGCGACGGTACGCCGACCCTAGGACAGCGCCTGGTGCGCGAAGGCCGGCTGCGCGGCACCGTGGTCACGCCGCCGGCCTCGGGACCGGCGGTGGAATGGATCGCGCGCATGCGCGGCCACGGCGAGATCCCGCCCGCCATCGTCGTCCAGACGCTGACATCGTTCCCTGCCCTGTCCAGCCTGCGCAAGTAGAACTATCCATCACTTCCGCAACGAGAAGCGCACCTCGTCCATCATCGCGCCGTGCTGCCTTTCAAAGGCCGCGCGTTCCACCGACAGGGTCACGTCGCTCTCCTCGTCGATCAGACTGCGCGCCCGGGGGCTGCTGTCTGGCCCGTAGCCAAGTTGCTCGAACAAACGCAGCGAGGGACGGTTCGCGGGCAGGATGGTCACGTACACGCGCACCAGGCCCAGGCCGCGCAAGGCCCATGCGTGCAGCACGGTGGTGAACTTGCGGCCGAGCCCCCTGCCCTGCAAGTTGCGCGCGCCGATCAGGATGGCGAACTCGGCTGACTCCGCGTCGAACTGCCGGAAGTCCGCGTCGCCCACCAGCATGCCGTCCTGCTCGAGCAGGAACAGGCGATCCCCCGCCGCGCGCGACTCGCTGTAGTGGGCCACCACTTCCTCGGCGGACATGTCGTCCTCGTGGGTCAGCATGGCCCGGTTGTGCTCGTCGTTGTAGTAGCTGGAAAGCTGGGCCGCGACGGCGCGCACCTCGTCCGGGGTCGGCTCGAAGGCTCGCAGCAGGGCCGGGCCGTCCCGATATTCGACGTCGTACAGAGCAGCGGACATGGCGCGCATGCTAGCGGAAGAGGGCCATCGGCACTACCCTAAGCGGCATGCAGGACAAGGCAGCGTGGTCCCGGATCGAAAGCGAAGCGAGACAAGCCTTTCTCGGCCAGGGGCGTTTCCCGGTACCTGCCTATTCGGAGTTCATGCCGCCCCCGTTCGTGGGTATCAAGCCCTTCACCGCATCGGATCCAGCCAGCGCCCCGGGCAGCACCATCGTGTGCGACGAGCGCGGCCTGGCCATCGACGAGTACGAGCAGGAGCACGAGCTTCGTCCCGGCCTGATCAAGATCGCGAACCATCTGGTCGACGAGCTGGCCAAGCTGGCTTCGGGCGCAACCCACGAATTTTCGCGCACTCTGCTCGACGGCAACCCGGCCTGGCCAGAAGCGCTGGTGGCCGCGGCCCGCGAGGGCCACTACCCGAGGCGCCCCTTCTTCGTGATGCAGACCCTGGCTCTGTCGCTCACCCAGGACGACAAGGGCAACGTCCTGTGGACCCTGTTCGGCGCCAGCCACGAGCCAGCCTCGGTGGTCTTCTGGCGCGGCTTCGCCGACACCGACGAAGACCGTTTCCTGCGCCTCATCGCATGGGCCAGCGGCGACCGGCCGCCCCCGCGCGACGGCTTGCGCGTGCTCGGCGCGGCGGCCGAGTTGCCCGGGTTCGCCCGCGCGCTGCTCTGGCGCGAGCACGAGCCTGCCGGCCGCATCCATACCCTCTTCACCCTGGAACCATTCGCTGCGCTGCCCGATTCGTTGCGGAAAGCCTTTCTCGACGGGACGCTACACATCCTGCCCACGCCCGCCAGCCACGTCTCTTCCTCGCATCCCTTGTGTCGCAAGCTGGCCAGCGCTCTGCCGCGCGCCACGCAGATCCCGCTGCTGCACCTTTTCTCGCACGTGCAAGAGGGCTACACGCTTCGCATTCCCCAGTCGGGCTGGCTCGACGAGCACGATCCCAGCCAGGCGCGGCCCGCGGGATCCCATCGCATCGCCCACCACATCACGCGCACGCACCGATGGCAGCGTACGCCGCGCGACCAACCCCTGGTCGGCGACGGCGCGTTCACCGACGAGGTCACGGTCGTGCTCTTCTCCACCAACCCGGACGATCTTGGCCTGTACGGCAAGCCCATGGCGCGGAACTCGCAGATCTGGACCCACGACTATCAGCTCCTGCTCGACGGTCCCCGCGCGAGCAAGGCCGAGCGGGATCACGCCTCCGAGATGCTCGACCGCGGCGGTCGCTTCGGCTACCGGCTCTACTATCCGCCGATGCGCGCGGGCACCCGCGAGCTGTTCTGGCACGTGCCGTTGCTGGCGCGTCTCAATCATGGCAGCGGCAGGCCGGAATTCTATGAAGACACGCTTCGGCTGGGCAGCATCACTGCCGAAGCGACCGCGCCCAGTGGCGAGGCCCCGCTTGTGCTCGCGGCCAACCTGCTCGATCGTCCCGGCCATCGCCAGGCAGCAACCCTGTTCGCGCGCGATCCTGGCCAGCTTCGCCACACCACAGCGCAAAACCTGCGCAAGCTGCTCGATTTTCGCGAGTACCTCGCGACTCCCTTGCGCAGGTCGTTCGCCCGCGCGCTGCTGCGGATCGCGAAGGAAACCACCCTGGACGCGTGGCTGGACAAGCTGCCGCAAATGGCGAGCGATCGAGAGGCCGCAGCCCGCTTGGTCGCCGATCTGCGCTCACACATTGCACCGGACGCGCCGCTGAGCCCGGCGCTGACCCTGGAGCAGACCGGAACTCGCAGCTTCGAGGAGACGCTGTGGCGGACCATCTCGGCCCTGGCCGAGGGAGAATATCGCCACAAGGAAACCGCCGACCGGGTGGTGATCAATGAGGGAAAGACCGGCGGACCGGCCGCTCGCGCGGCCCAGGTCGAGGCCGGCGCACGTCGCGATCTCGATCGGCTGGGCCAGCACCTGCACCATCGCTATCGCCAGGCCATCCAGCGCCACGGCATGCAGGGCCGCGCCCAGGTGTTCGATCATTGCTTCACCTGGCGCAGCGAGTGCGACCTGTCGTGGTCAGAAGCGTGGGAGAAGAACCAGAAGGGACAGGCGCAGGAGCGCAACATCGTGGTCGTCGTTCCTGGCAAAGATCGCGGCCAGGCCGCGATCATGGCGGACCACTACGACACGGCCTACATGGAGGATGTCTACGAGAAAGCGCGCGGCGGGGACGGCCTGCGGGCCGCAGCAGCCGGGGCCGACGACAACCATTCCGCGACCGCGACCCTGCTGGCCGCCGCCGAGGTCTTCTTGCCGCTCGCGCGCGACGGCCGGCTGGAACGCGACATCTGGCTGGTACACCTGACCGGCGAGGAGTTCCCGTCGGATTGCCTGGGTGCGCGCGCCCTGGGTCAGGCGCTGGTGGAAAAGAGCCTGCACCTGACCGCGGAGGACGGCAGCACGTGGGACGCCTCCGCGGTGCGCGTGGTCGGCGCCTTCATCCTGGACATGATCGGGCACAACAACCACCACGACCTGGACGTGTTCCAGATCGCTTCGGGCGAGGGCGTGGGCTCGGCGCGGCTGGCGCTGGCTGCCCACCTGGCCAATCAGCGCTGGAACCACAAGGCGCGGGAAGCAGCGCCGGATCGACGGGGTCTGGGCCGCGCGCAACGCATGCCCGACGGGAAGAAAGTGCCGCCGCCCTTCGCGCACCTGCCGGTGAACGGCGAGGTGCGGGTGGAATGGGAACCGCGCTCATCGCTGTACAACACCGACGGGCAGATCTTCTCGGATCTCGGCATTCCGGTGGTGCTTTTCATGGAGAACTACGACATCAGCCGCACCGGGTACCACGACACCGACGACACCATGAAGAACATCGACCTCGACTACGCCGCCGCTGTCGCGGCCATCGCCATCGAGAGCGCGGCGACGGTGGCCTGCGGTGAGTGGTAGACAAATTCCGCCCGCGCCCCAGTTGCGCTAGGGTTCCCTTGGTGAACGAATTTCCGGTGCGCTTCGGGCCGTATGTCTTGCTTCGCTCGCTCAGCGAGGGCGGCATGGGCGAGGTCTTCCTGGCCATGTCCGGCCCGCCCGGTCTGGAAACCCTTTGCGTGATCAAACGCATCCTGCGGGAGCGGCGCAGCGATCCGGACCTGGTGCGACGTTTCCGCCACGAAGCCGACATCGCGCGCCGGCTGGTTCACGGCAACATCGCGCAGACCCACGCCGTCGGCGAAATCGATGGCGAGCCTTTCATCGCGCAGGAATTCGTCGACGGCCACGATCTGCAAGAACTGCTCGACCGCGCGGCCGCCGAGCGCCGGCCGATACCGGTGGCCGCGGCCGTGCAGGTGGCGTGCGAAGTGGCGCGCGCGCTGGCCTATGCGCACGATTTCGAGTCCCTGGAACTCGTGCATCGTGACGTCACGCCCGGAAACATTCGTGTCACCTACGCGGGTGAGGTCAAGCTGCTCGACTTCGGCATCGCGCGATCCGAACTGGCTGCCGGCCTGACCGTGCCGGGCCAGAGCTGGGGCAAGCTGGCCTTCATGTCGCCCGAGCAGGCGCAGAACCGCACCCTCGATCGCCGCACCGACATCTACACCCTGGGCCTGGTGCTGTGGACCATGCTCACCGGCCACCCGGTGGGCACCACGGTCGACGGCGGGCGCGTGATCCCGCCCAGCGCCGACAAGGAGAAATTGCTGGAAGACATCCTCAAGCGGCACCCGCCCCCGCCCTCGCGCCTCAACCCGGCGGTGCCGGTCGCGCTGGACGAGGTGGTGACACGCGCCCTGGTCAAACACCGCGCGAGCCGGTTTGCCAACGCCGCGGATCTGGCAGCCGCGCTGGCGCCGTTTGCGTCGGTGGTTCCCTCGGGCGACGCGATCCTGGCCGAGCTTGTGCAGGGATCGTTCGATGGCAAGGCCGAGCGCGCCGAGCGCGCCGAACTGGTCGCGTCGGCGCAGCGAACCCTGCGCGCTGAACCTGCGCCGGCCGACGCTTCGCAACCCGCGCCGGCGTTGATGGCCAGCGCGGTGGTCTTACCGGGCACGCGCGAGGGCCGCCGGGCGCCGCAGGCCGCAGGGTGCGGCTGGCACGTGGTCGTGCTGGCAATCCTGGGCGCCCTCCTGGTCGCAGGCTTTCTGGTCTACGACTTTCTGCACCTGCGCCGGGCCACGAATGCGCCTGAGCCGGTGGAGGCCCTCGTGCCCGCGCCTTCGCCTGCGGTCGCAACACCAGAAGCTGCGCCTGCAGTCGAGCCGCCACCAGTTGCCGCGGCTCCTTCGGGAAGTTTTGCGCAATCTCACCCCGCGGCCCCGGCAGGCGATGCGGCGATTCATTCGTTCCGTCCCGAAGCGTCCCTGTCTGAACGAACCGCCCTGCTCGAACGGGCGCAGGCGGCGTTCGACGAGGGCAACCTGGATCGCGCGCAAAGCGAGGCCCGGCGCGCCGCTGCCCTGGGAAATCCCGAGGCCGACGCCCTGCTGGGCGCCATCGCATTCAAGCGCGGAAATTTGGATGACGCTGAGCGTCTGCTGAGCAAGGCCCTGGCGCGCGATCCCGGCAACCCCCGCATCGCCCGCCAGTTGCAACTGGTGCGCGCCAAGCAAGGCCGGTAGCGGCGACCTGCCATCGCCCGCTTGGTCGGCTTGAAATTCGCGCACGGTGGCGCAAAATTGCTTCCTTGGGAGAGCCAAATTGCCATGACCGTCCTGCAGCTCGTCGAACAGTCTCCTGCCGCACAGGTCGCCGCCATTGAAAAGGGGCTGCCCAGCCGCGTTCTGCACCAACTCCTGGCGCTGCTGGGCGTGTCGCGAAAGGCTCTGCTCGATGCGCTTGGTCTGGCCCCGCGCACGATCACCCACCGGCTCAACAAGAACCAGCGCTTCTCCTCGACCGAGTCCGAGCGTCTGTTGCGCGTGATGCGGGCACAGAAACTGGCGCGCGAGGTCTTCTCGACCGACGCCGCGGTGGCGCAATGGCTGACCACTCCTGATGCCGCACTCGGGAAGCGCCCACCGCTTGCCATGCTGTCCACCGACGTCGGCGCGGCCCAGGTGCACAACCTGCTGCAGGCGATGATCCACGGCGTCCCGCTGTGAAGGCATTCCGCATTGTCCTGCGGCGATACGGCGCCACGGCCCGGGCCGCGTTTAGCGGCGCCAGTGGCTACGCCACGGACGGGCGCTGGCACAGCAAGGGACGCTATCTCGACTACGCGGCCGAAAGCCAGTCGCTGGCCGTGCTCGAGCGGCTGGTACACTACAAGCGCTTCGATGGCCTTCACCCGCATGTCCTGTATGTCGTCGAGGTGCCTGATCCATTGATCCTGGTCTGCACGGAGATTCCGAAGGGCTGGGATGCGCCCGATCTCTCGCCTGCGGCGCAAAAGATTGGAAACCGCTGGTGTGATGAACGATTGTCTCCTGCGATGAAAGTTCCGAATGCGGTGACACGCGGCGAGTGCAATCTGCTGCTGAACTCGAGACATCCGGCCTGGAAGTGGGGCTGGGTCATTCGGCGCACGCCCTTCGCATTCGACGGGCGGCTGCGGGAGATCGTGGAAGCTGCCGGCAAGAAGCGCTGATTGGGAAGCCTTCGGTTTTCTTCTCCAACCTCTTGACCTTGTTGCCGAATCTCGCGATGGTGCGCGCATGCGTTTCCTTCGTGTCGGTTCGTTTGGGGTCATCCTGGCATCGGTTCTGGTTCCTCGCGCGGTCACGGCGGCGGACCACCGAGTGGCCGTGGTCGAGGCGAGCAGCAGCAAGGTCCCGCGCGGCGAGGTCGCCGGCCTGCGGGCTGATGTCGAGGAGATCGTGCGCTCGCTGGGCGCCGATGTCGTGCCCGTGGCCGAGGCCAAGGCCGCGGCAGGCGGAGACTGCAACCAGCCCGAGTGCATGATGGCGATCCACCGCGCCACCGGCGCCACGCACGTGCTGCGGGTGGAATCGGTTTTCAAGAAGGGCGCGTTCACCCTGCAGCTACAGATGTGGGACGCGCGGACGGGCCACACGCTCAGCTCGGACGGCAAGAGCTGCGACATCTGCACCCTGCCCGA
>Ga0181518_10001269_pt1 | contig 26132 bp, 26 predicted proteins | sample PEATcosm2014_Bin_28_FD_119751 | JGI IMG/M metagenome (GOLD analysis project Ga0181518, IMG submission 119751) | Peatland microbial communities from MTU Mesocosm Facility, Houghton, MI, USA - PEATcosm2014_Bin01_60_metaG | ecosystem: Environmental > Terrestrial > Soil > Wetlands > Peat | place...
CATCTCAACGGTGTGCGCAACGCCGCCGCCGCGGGATGGCGCGCGCTTGAACGCGGCGGCTCCGCGCTCGACGCGGTCGAAGAAGCCGTGGTCGTGCTCGAAGACGACGAAACCTTCGACGCCGGCCGCGGCAGTTTTCTGAACCGCGACGGCAAAGTGCAACTCGACGCTTTCATCATGGACGGCGCGACCCTGCGTGGCGGCGGCGTCGGCGGCGTCGAGCGCCTGCGCAATCCGGTCCGCGCCGCCCGCAAAATTCTCAGCGACAGCGCGCACGTTTATTTCGTGGCCGAGGGCGCCGAGCGCTTCGCCGCCGAGCACGGCATCGCTCTCTGCCGCAACGAGGATCTAGTCATCCCCCGGGAAGTCGAACGCCTGCGCGAATATCAGGCGCAGGCTTCAACCCACGGCAACGATCTATTCGCGCCCGAAGTTTCCGGCGACCTGCTTTCCCACGACACGGTCGGCGCCGTAGCCCTCGACCGCGAGGGCAATATCGCGGCTGCCACCTCCACCGGAGGCACGCTCAACAAAGCTCCCGGCCGCCTCGGCGACTCTTCGCTCATCGGCTGCGGATGCTATGCCGACAACCTCAGCGCCGCCGCTTCCACCACCGGATGGGGCGAACCCATCATGAAGCTGGTGCTGGCGAAGTGGGCGGCCGACCGCGTCCAGTCCGGCAGCTTGCCTGAGTGGGTCGCCACGGAAGCGATGAATTATCTCAAGCAGCGCCTCAACGGCCACGGCGGAATCATTCTGCTCGACGCTCAGGGCCGCTTAGGGATCGCCCACAACACTCCCCGCATGGCGTGGGCCGTCCAATCCGCGCAAAAACAAGACGCCGGAATCACGCGCAACGGTTGAGTGAGCAAAGAGTCGAGCACTCAAGAAGGCGTCAGTTCTTCCCTGTGTAACTCTGTGCCCTCTGTGGTAAAGGTTTTGCACTTAACTGATAACTGACAACTGAAAGCTGACAACTGGTTTCTAGAATTCCACATGCGCCCGGAGCGTCGGCACCACCACCGGCCCCCGGTCGCGGTTGTAGCCGGGATTGTTAATGTGCTGCACTCCGGGATCAATATAGATTCCCCGCCACATGTGCACCGTGTAATACGATTCGAAGATATTCTCGCGCCCGTAGTTCAGTCCGCCATCGCCTAAAAGAAAACCAAGCCCGCCGTCCGCCAGATAGATCTGGTGATCTTTCTTGATCCCGTTCGTCACGAAGGCAACGCCAGCGCGGTCCTGCTTGCGATGCCAGAGCGCGCCATTCACTCCCACCCCTTCGGCTAGGGTCGAGTCGACTTCGGTATAGGCAAATGACTCGGTTCTTCCGTTGTCCCATCCCCAACGGGCAAATGCCGTAACGTTTCGCGCGAGATTCTGTTCCAGGTTGACGCCGAAACCGTACTTGCCGGTGACGTGCCAGGGATGGTTCGTGATTTCCGGCACCGTCTCCGGTTTCGGAGACGTATGGTTTTCAAACTGCACAACCGCATCGCGATAAACGCCCATATTGGCGTGGTTCGTGTACGCGAGCAGCCGCACAACACCCGCTTTTTTCGGCACCACGCCACGCCGCAGTTCGTATTCAAAATTCTCCGCATGGACTTGCCACGGCCGCCATACCAGGTCGATTCCATTCGCCACCTTCGGCATGAGCCCTTCGGCGAAGCGGAACCCCCAGTCGCGGTCTTCATAATCCGCCATCACGCCCACGGTGTAGCCGCGCGTGTCGGCGGCGTAGTCCCAGACGCCGTTGTTGTCCACCGTCCAGTTGTTGAATTGAAAATGCGTGTCGGAACCTGCCGAATTCACATCGAGGAAATCCGGCAGGCTGAACTTGCCAAAGCGAATTTCCAGCCGCCGCCGAGGTAGTTCATCGAACAGCGACAAAAAACTGCGTTGGTTCTCGACCTTGTCCTTGCTCAGGGCGAATACCTTGTGGATCATGCCTCGCCCGAGGTACGGCATTTTGCTCAACAGCGGGTTGCGCACGATGTCCAAGTCGGTATTCCCGGCCAATCCAAGCCCGGTGCTGAGCGCCGCGCCGCCCGCCTCCTCGATGTCCACCAGAAACTCGGTGGAATCATTGAACCGCACGCCGGTGTAAAGCGTCATGACGCGCGAAGTGGCTTTGTCATAGTGCGAACTGAGGCTGTTCGGCCCGCTGTAGTCGGCGTGAAAATCGGGATGCGTTTGAAAAATGAAGTTCGTCTGCCCCGAAAGCCAAAAGCGCGAACTCTTGAAACGCGGCAGCATCGCCTCGGGATCGGCGGCGGCATTATCGTCGGCGGGTGGGCTTGCGGGATCGTTCCCGCTGACCGCTGGAGTATCGCCGTTGGGCACCGGCGCAACAGGCTGCTGCGCTTGCGCCGGCATAACCCATATTGCGGCCATTGTCAGCCACAAAACGGCCAGCACCGTCCGTCCAGTCCAGCCTGGCGATTTGCGATTATCCTTCAGCATTTGCCCCACAACCCAATTTATCATTATGCTTCCGGTCGGATCGGCGCGTGCGCTGCCCCCGCGGAACGATTAACGTTAATATATCATAATCAGTTAACTGTAGTTAATATCGAATGGACCGCGCACCTTCAAGAAAGTTCCCCACATTGTCGTCTCAGTTTTAAAGAATATGGAAATCGAAGATGAACGGATGGCCGGCGGAAACACGTACAGAAATTAAAAAGGACAGCCCGGAGCCCCCCAAGGCCGTCCTGATAAACCCTCCCGGTTAGAAGGGCGACTGTGATCACGATAGCCGCGCGAGATTGCAGGAATATTGCAATCTCGTGAAAGTCCGATGAATTCGATTTTGCGTCACTCAGCCACCTATAATGTAGAGGAACCATGGCCCGCCCGACCGAGCAATCCCGCAAACTGCAACAACGCGCCGAACAGCTCATCCCCGGAGGCGTCAACTCCCCTGTGCGCGCTTTCCGCGCCGTCGGAGGCGACCCGCTCTACATCGTGCGCGGCCAGGGCTCGCATGTTTGGGACGCCGACGGCAACGAGTATGTGGACTACATCGGCTCCTGGGGCCCGCTCATTCTTGGCCACGCCGCGCCCGCCGTCATCGAGGCCGTGATCGCCGCGGCGCGCCGCGGCACCAGCTTCGGAGCCTCCACTCCCGCCGAAGCTGACCTCGCCGAGTTGGTGATTGCCGCATTTACCCACATGCAAAAAGTCCGCTTCGTCAGTTCCGGCACCGAAGCGACCATGTCGGCCATCCGCCTGGCTCGCGCCTATACCAAGCGCAAATACATTGTGAAGTTCGAGGGCTGCTATCACGGACACGCCGACGCCCTCCTGGTGAAAGCCGGATCCGGCGTGGCTACGCTCGGCATTCCCGGCTCGGCGGGCGTTCTCGAAGAATTCATCCAGTTCACGCTCGCGCTTCCCTATAACGACATCGGCGCGATCGAGCAAGCCTTCGAAAAATTCAAGGGCGAGATTGCCTGCGTCATCGTCGAGCCAGTCGTCGGCAACATGGGATGCGTGCCTCCGGCCAGCGGATATCTAGAAGCTCTGCGCGCCATCACCCAGCGCAATCAGTCGCTGCTGATTTTCGACGAGGTCATGACCGGATTCCGTCTGGCTTACGGCGGAGCGCAGGAACTCTACGCCATCCAGCCGGACCTGACCACCCTCGGCAAAATCATCGGCGGAGGCTTGCCCGTAGGCGCTTACGGAGGCCCAAGCGAAATCATGGACCTGATCGCTCCGATAGGCCCTGTTTATCAAGCCGGAACGCTGTCCGGAAATCCGCTCGCGATGGCCGCCGGTTACGCGACCCTAAGCCATTTGCGCGACCACAAAGACGTTTATAAGAAACTCGACAAGCTAACCGGAGAGTTAGTCGCCGGAGTAGCCGCCGCAGCCAAAGACGCAGGCGTCGCCCTGTGCCACAACCGCGTCGGCTCGATGTTTACCTGGTTCTTCACGAAAGGCCCAGTCACCGACTGGACGAGCGCCGCGAACTGCGACACCGAAGCCTTCGGACGTTTCTTCCGCGCCATGCTAGACAGCGGAGTCTATCTGCCGCCGTCGCAGTTCGAAGCTGCATTCATGAGTGCTGCCCACAACGAGCAAGACGTGCGGCAAACTATCGCGGCAGCGAAGCTGGCGTTCGCTTAGCAGTCCGTGGTGCGACTACGATCTGTATCAGGGTATGCCGAGAGGCATACCGAACTACTGTGTTACCTAAGCGCCTTTAGGCGCCGGTTCGAGGCGCGAGGGTTTCACTGCTGAAATTGTGGCGCGCGCCAGCTCGCGCCAGACGGCCGGCTCGGTTTGATATGGAGTGCAATGGACACCGCTGATCAAGAGATCTATCAATCGCTCGTCTCCGCCGTCGATCCTTCTTTTGAGGACTTTTTCCGCATCTACGCCGAATCGATCCAACCCCGGGAACAAAAGTCCAGGGAGCTGATTTCCAGGATGCTCGGGCGCCCCGATTACAAGGTCCTTTTACAGAAGACAAATGGCGTGGCTGTCGGCATCAGTATTCTTTTTGCCCCGGTGGACGATACTTTTAGTTTGCTGGAATACATGGCGGTGGACTCCAAATGCCGGAACTCCGGCTTCGGCCGCAAATTGTTCTTACGTACACTACCCGAGAGCGTTTCGCCACGCGGTGAGCCGCTTCCCGTTTTGCTGGAAGTCGATTCCGACAGGGAACCTTCCGCCGACCGCGAGACCAGAAAAAGAAGGCAGCAATTCTACAAACGTCTGGGATGCCGGCGTGTTGAGGGTCTGGCGTACATTCTTCCCATGCCCGGAGCAAGTTCCCCTCCAGCTATGGACTTGTTCGTGCATCTACCCAGCGGCGCCCCGGCAATTCGCAAGCCGCAATTGCGGCACTGGCTGGAAACGATCTACCAGAGTGTTTATAATTGCCAGCACGACGACCCCCGAATCGTCGAGATGTTGGGGCCTGTTTCCGATCCTGTGCAGCTCGGGTGGGGCTGAGCGGCAAAGGAGTACATCGTGATTCGACAACTTGTTTCCATCTTTTCCCATGAAACGGTATGGGTCGCGATTGCCGCGATCCTCCAGGGCGTGGCGGCAATCATCGCCTACTCCGCGCTGCGTTATTCCGTGACCACCTTTACCAAATCCCTGACCGTATCGAACTACTCCGAGTTGGACAAGATGTACTTTGATTTGCTGAAGACGGCCGTCGAGAAACCGCACCTTATCGATCCTAACGGTGCGCACAGCGGCGACCAGCGGCGAGAATATGACACCTACGCCTTCATGGTCTGGAACTTCCTTGAGACTATCTATGACCGTTGCCAGGATGCAGCCGTCTTGTGCGTGACCTGGTATCCCGTGATCGACGCCGAGAATCGCCGCCATAGGAAATGGTTCGACGATCCCGAAAATCGGCCCAAGTTTAAGCAACCGTTTCGCGACTTCATCGAGCGGAATTACCCAACCGGCCTAACCGCAGTAGCAAGCCCAGCCAAGGTGGTCGCGCCCACTTCTTCCATGCGGACGGCGTAAGCGCGCGCCGAATGCAAAGCGCGGCAGAGCACAGCCGCGGCGAAGCAGGCGTTCGCGACGGCGGCGGCGTTGGAAATCCGGCCACGCCTCACCACAACGCCGGCACCGGCTCTTCCTTGAATACCGGCGGTGGGCCACCCTGATTCGAGAGTCGGATCGTCCCCAAGTAGGGTTTGGCTTGCGGATCATACGTCACAGTAATGCTTCCGCCCTTGCCTGGCGAACCATCAAAGCCGTTCCGTCCATCGGAGCCGTTGCTGCCGCTCGACCCGCTGGGCGACCCGATACCGCCGGAGCCTCCCTGGCCGCCGCGGCCGCCCCGTCCGCCTGACCCTCCAGGACCTCCATCAGCCCTTACCGTCAGCGAGCCTCCCTGAGGATCCACGAGGTACCGCTTCTGCTTGCCTGCTGCGGATACGCTCACCTGAAGGAGAGGATGGCTCCCCGCTCTGAGCGTCACCCGGACCTGCACCGGCGGCGCGTCCCCTCCATTTCCTCCATCCCCGCCATCCGAGCCATTGGTCCCGTTTCCCCCGTTTCCGCCCGCCGAAGGATTATTCGGATCGGTAGATCCCATGCTCCCGCTCGCTCCGGCCATTCCATCGCTGCCGTTCATGCCGTCGGAACCAGGGCCGCCCGAGAAATTCGCCGTGAATGCGTAGCTGTACCGCACGGGAATGTCGAGTTCCGCGCGGAGGTCCGGATGGCTGGGCACGGTGATGATCACGTGCCCCACCTGCCCTTCAGTTTTTCTGGGATCATGGGGAAACGACGCAATGCCTTTCTGGTTGACGGTCACCACACTTGGCGTGACCGCAAGATCCTTCCACAGAACCTTGCCGTGGCCTGCGCCTTCCGTCTGTAATACCTTGCCGTCGGGCTCAGTAACCACCACCACGAGCGGGGATTTTTCTCCCGGCGCGATTCCCGGACTGTTCGGCAGGCTAACCGCGATGGAAGAGATGGGGGTCTTGGCCAGGTAAACCTTCATCCCCAGCCGGACTTTGATAGGCGTGCAGCCACTCAGAGCGACCAGGCAGACGAGCCCGAGGCTGACCGCTAAGCCTGTACGCATGAAGCGTGGAATGTAGATTTTGGCCGCCCGTTTGTAAGCAGGCTGCTCTCGGGCTAACACAGGATTGGCGGCGACCGTCCCCAGTCCTAAGATACGTAAAAACCCCAGCCATTTGAAGCTGCTCATAATCGGCTCCGTTAAGCCCTTCGCTATTGCGAGCGCAAGACTTATTCGTGCGAGAAGCTGCAATGAATTGAACACATTCGCAAGTAAAGTTTTGTAGAGATTGCGAGATGAATTGTCACAGACGAGTCAATGGGTCATCGGGAAGTTACACATTTTTTGGTCGACCCGCTGCCGACGGCCGACGGCTGAAAGCCCTCATCTCCTCTACAGTCACAAACTCGTATCCCTGATCGCGATAGCGTCGAATCAGATTGTCCGTAGCCATCACCGTCTGTGCGCGGTCGGCGCCCATCGCCTTGTGTCCGCCATCGTGCAGCAGGATCACGTCGCCGCCGCGCATCTCCACCCCAGCGGGCCAGAACCAGGCCCGCTGGGGGCCCCGGATCTGCCGCGCAACTTTGTTTTCAATCACGGCGGCAGGCGGAGCGTTCCAGTCGTAGCCCGTCACGTTCCACATCACCGGCTGTAGCCCAAGCGAGCGCGCGATCTGCAGCGTCGCCGGCCGTCTTCCTCCAAACGGAGGACGAAACAATTTCGCAGGTTTGCCGATTGCGTCCTGCAAAGCCTGCTGGCAGTCAATTAGCTCCGTGCGCGTCTCAGCCGCCGACTTAAAAATCAGCAGCGGATGCGTGAACGTGTGATTGCCGACGACGTGTCCCGCTTCGGCCACCGCGCGCGCAAGATCGGGCCGTTGCCGCGCGTAGCGTCCAATCATGAAAAACGTAGCCCGCACATTGTGCTTCGCCAGCACCTCGAGCAGCTTCAACGTATGCGGATCGTTGGGGCCGTCATCGTAGGTCAGCGCGATTTGCTTGGTTCCCCGTGCGCCGCAAGCAAACGTCCGTCCATACCACTGTCCCGTCGGCGCCATGGACTGATACCCTGCCGCAGCGGCAGCAGCAGCCGTCGCAGTCGTCAGTCCAATCAGAGCGGGAAGCATGATCGAATTGTATGCGATTGCAGAGGTCAAAGGTCATGCCGGGGTCAGAGGTCAAAGGTCAGATTGCAGAGATGAAAATCTTCCGTGACCGGCGGCAATGCCGAATCGTTGAGGATTTACCTCTGCAATCGTTGCTCTAACCTCTTCACTCTGAACTCTGACCTCCGACCTGCTTTTCCCACATTGCATCCGGAGGCGAAGCGATATATTCTGCTCACGACAATCCATGGCCAAGCTTTTCGAGCTTCCCCGGTACATCGCGATCGAAGGTCCCATACGAGTTGGGAAAAGTACGCTGGCGCGGGTCCTCGGAGAGCGCCTGGCCGCCCAGCGCGTGATCGAGCCGGAGGACAATCCATTTTTGCAGGCATTCTACGAAGGCAAGCCGGGAGCGGCCTTTCAGGCGCAGTTGGCGTTTCTGATTCGCCGCTTCGACCAGCTGCGCGCGCTCGACGTGGGCCCACGCTCGAACAAGACCGTCGTCTGCGATTACATTTTCGAAAAAGACAAGCTCTTCGCCTGCCTCAATCTCAACGATCAGGAACTCGAGACCTACAATCGCTATTTCAATTATTTCCGCGAAACACTTCCCACGCCCGACCTCGTCATCTATCTGCAAGCCACGCCCGAGGTGCTGAAGAAGCGGCTGAAGAAAAGAAACGCGGCCGGCGAAAATGCCATCAGCGAAGATTACCTGATGGAAGTCGTCCGGGCCTACGAACATTTTTTCTTTCACTACACCCAGTCCGACCTGCTGATCGTAAACACCTCCGAGATCGACTTCGTCGACCACAACGAAGACCTGCAGGAACTGCTGAAAAAAGTCTCCGCCCCCATCAAAGGCACGCAGTATTTTCTGCCGCTCGGCGGCCACGATGCGGCCGGCGCGTGAAGCGGTCGTAGGTCGCTGCCTGGCTAACTCTCCCACGATCAGGCCGGTTTCTCTGCGCCATTTGTGGCTGCTGTGTCAGCGATGTTTAATCGTTAGTCAGTTGACTACCCCCCTCGCCCCGGTCTAGTGGAATCAAAGACTTAGGGGAAAGCTCCAGCCAAGTCTTTGAGTTTAAAGGATTTGCTTGTAAGGTCTTCCAAAATCAATAACTTAGCTCTAAAACTTCATCTAAAATGGGTTTGGGGCAGGTTCGAGGGCCGTCTTGGTGGACGGACACGCCTCGGAACTGCCCCAATCAGAATTCTATTGTCTGAGGTGACGGGGGTTAGGTCAATAACTCTCATTGGTGGTGGGAAATCAAAATCCTCGCCCCTTCGGCCTCGCTCAGGGCATTCTCTGTCGCAGAAAGCGCGACAGGTGCGGGGAACTCGAATGTGGTGATGAGAGAAAGACTGGGCCAGCTGTAGATTATCAAGACGTTGTACCTGTCAAAACTGAACGATTCGCCGGTAGGTCTTGAATCGAGCGGTGCAAATGTCGCCGCGCTAAGTCCGCGCCTTGGAAATCGTTACGGCCGATTCCAACATTTGCACCGCGTCCTCCAGCTTGCTTCGGCGAGCGCGTGGCGGCAATCGAGTTTGCGGCAAAGGTCCCCTGGGTGCTGGATGAAAGTCCTCCCTGCTGACGTTTGCCGCGGCTTACTTCTCATGGCGGGGCAGTGAATAGACGGATAACGCCTTCCCGACTTTCTGAAACTCAGGATCGGCCGTGACGAGCGAGGCTCCGCGCTCGATGGCCAGTTCGGCGGCAAACGCGTCGGCGTATCCGAGGCCGTACCTTTGCTTTATGGCGCCTGCCCGGGAAGCGCGCTCGCGATCCGCCGCGATGACCACGATGGGCATCTCCAGCAAATTCGCTTCGGCCTCGCGGGCCTTTGCTTCTCCGCGATAGCGCCACTCGGTGTAGAAGACCTCGCCCCAGTTTATGGCCGACATTAAGAGCGGCAAATCCTGGCGCGCCGCCTCGCCCAGCAGGCGTTCGATCTTTCCCGCCGTGCCTTCGCGGTCCTCGAAAAAGCCGATCAACGCATTGGCGTCGAGTACGTATCGTCGCGCACGTCCACGGGGAAAGACAGAGGTCATTGATCCTCTCGTTTGCGCGCACGCTCGCGCTCTTCAAAAATCCCTTCGAAGGCCGAAGGCTCGCCCGGACCCGGCTTCAGGAATCCCCGGATCTCCTTGATCCGCCGCTCAGTTATCGGGGTGAGGACCAGCCTCCCATCCGCTTTAGTCCAGACCGCGCGCGTGCCTCGATCCAGCCCGTACTCCTCGCGCAACTCGGCTGGAATCACGACCTGCCCCTTGGAACTGATCACTGTCGGGTAGCTTTGCATGGCATAATCTTACCATTTGGTAAGACACAAGTCCAGTGTCTTACTCCGAGTTCTTGACGTACGCCCTACGCCCGAAGCCTATCGACCTACGACCGCTTTGCCACTACAATAACTCCAGCGTCATCTCAACGACGCGTACAGGCTCTATCCGCCCACTTTGCGGAGGGGCACTGGAGGATACTGTGAGTCTCACGCCCATCGGCGAACCTCGTTTTGGAGAATCTCGTTTCGGCGAACTTCGCCGCAAGATCACCACTGCCACCATCCGCGAAAAGAAGTTGCAGCACGATCCCATCACCTGCCTCACCGCCTACGACTATCCAACTGCGCGGCTGGTGGACGAGGCCGGCATCGACATCGCCCTCGTCGGCGACTCGCTCGCCATGACCATGCTCGGCTACGAAAACACGCTTTCCGTCACGGTGGACGAGATGCTGCACCACGTCAAGGCTGTGCGCCGCGGCGTGAAAAACGCGCTGCTCATCGCCGACATGCCCTACGGTTCGTATCAGGTTGACCCCAGCGACGCCGTCCGCAACGCCGCCCGCTTCGTGAAAGAAGGCGGCGCTGAGGCGGTCAAGATGGAGGGCGGCGAGAAGCGCGTGGACGTGGTGCGCCGCGTGATCGACGCCGAGATTCCCGTCGCCGGACACATCGGCCTCACGCCGCAATCGGTCCACGTGATGGGCGGCTATAAAGTGCAGGGCAAGACGCTGGACGCCATCGAGCAGCTCATGCGCGATGCGGTCGCGCTCGACCGCGCCGGTGTGGTCTTTCTTGTGCTCGAAGGCATTCCACGCGAAGTTGCGGCCATGATTACCGCCGAAGTCGAAACCCCGACCATCGGCATCGGCGCCGGCCCGGATTGCGATGGCCAGGTGCTCGTCTTCCACGACCTCGTCAACCTGACGTTCGGGCAACCGGCAAAATTCGTGCGCCGCTACGGAGACGCCGCCGCGCTCATCGCCGAGTCCATACTGGCCTTCAAAGCCGACGTCGTGTCGCGCCAGTTTCCCAACGACAGCGAGAGCTACCATCTGCCCAAAGAAACCGAGGCCGCACTCGAAACGGTACTTCTCCGCAAACGCGCGATACGGCGATAATGGTGGACGGAGAAAATGCTGTGCGAAATATCGTGCCAGAACTTCTGAAAACGGCTGTTGTTTTCATCTTGATTGCGGCCCTCGCCGCCTGTTCCCAACCCCCGCAGCCGGAGCCCTCGACAGCCAGCCAAACGCGCCTGCCCACCGGCCTCGAGCGCATCCCGCTGCCCGATCCGACAAAGTATCCGCCCGTCAGGAACATGAGCGGCTGGCAAAATCCGTATTTGATCGTGCGCGAGGATGGAATCGGCTTCCTCGATCTTTCCAATCGCGAGATCCATCTCCTCACGCAGGAGGAGGTCCCCGCGGAGTTGGTCGCGCTGCCCTCGAGCGCGTGGCCGTATGGCCGCGTGGTGCTGGTCGCGCAGGCCATTCCCAGGAATCCATCCGCCGACACGAAAGCGAACCTGCGCAAGAACCGCGCCTTGCTCCTGGGAACTCTAAAAGAATTGGATGTGCAAGTCGTCGAAGCACCCTGAGGGTGCATCCGTAGAGACGGGGCTTGCCCCATTTCTGCCAGTGTAAAAAACCAAGATTCGTATCAGGGCATCGCTTCAGCGATGTCGATGGACGTTCAATTTCAAACGCCCCTTTAGGGGCTGGGATCGGCAACCGGTTTTTCTCGCATCCGATTAAAGACCCGCGCCATGAAGATCTGCGCCACCATCCCGGAAGCCCGCGCTGCCTGCCAAGCCGCCCGCGCCGGTGGCCAACGCCTCGGCCTCGTGCCGACCATGGGCGCGCTGCATGAAGGCCACCTCTCTCTGATCCGCGCCGCCAAGGCGCAGTGCGACGCCGTGGCCGTTTCCATCTTCGTGAACCCCACGCAGTTTGGGCCAACCGAAGATTTGTCAAAGTACCCGCGCCAGTTCGACCGCGACTGCTCGCTGCTCGAAAAAGAAGGCGTGGATATTGTCTTCGCCCCGGACGTCGAAGAGATGTATCCCGCGTCCAACGCCCCAATTACCTGGGTCGTGGTCGAAGGTCTGAGCGAAAAGCTCGACGGACGCTCCCGCCCCGGCCATTTCCGCGGCGTGACCACCGTCGTCTCCAAGCTGTTTCACATCATCGAACCCGAAGCGGCGTTCTTCGGCGAGAAAGACGCCGCGCAACTGGCCGTCATCCGCCGCATGGTGCGGGACCTGGATTTTCCGGTGGAAATCGTAGCCTGCCCCATCGTCCGCGAGCCCGACGGCCTTGCCATGAGTTCCCGCAACGCCTACCTGAATCGAGAAGAACGCACCCGCGCGCTGGTGCTCCACCGGTCATTACAGAAAACTCGCCAGCAGTTTCAAGCTGGCGAAAGATTCGCCGCCAATCTGATCTCCGCCGCCAAAGAAATCATCGCGAGCGAGCCGCAAGTTCGTTTGGATTACTTCGGAATCGTAGATCCCGACACGCTCGATCCCGTCGAACGCATCACGCAAAAGACCCTGGTAGCCGTTGCCGCCTACGTCGGATCTACGCGACTGATCGACAACGTTGTTCTGAATTCCTGATCTTCATTACTATTCTGAATCGGGTATCGGATCAGGGGTCCGCCCTGGTACTTTCGTTCCGGAAATAGAGTTGGCAAATCGCGCGAGGAAACATATAAAGTGGTAGACGATAATCTGATAATCTCGGGGGCCTGAGCCAGCCATCGCTGCTGTGACGGTCCTCGGGATGGATAGCCGGGCATCATAGGTATGACTTTCTGGTTTCGCTGGTTTCGCTGGTCTCGCCGGTTTCGCCGGTCGCGCTGGTTTGGATCGTGTAGCGTCCTGCTCTCTGCTGTGTTGCTGGCAGGAACGGTCCAAGCGCAGAGTTCTGAGTCTGGCAACAGCGCTTCGCATCCCCAACCCGCGGATGCTGCCCAAAAGCGGCTTTTGCAACTGTTGAGCCAACCCCTTCCAGGCCATGCGGATGCCCAGGATTCGTCTTCTTTCTACAATCCCGACAGCCTCTATCAGTACATTGACGGCGGCGCGGATATCTATTTGCTCTATGACTTTCAAATCCTGTTGCATCAGGATTTTAAGAGTGGCGCGGCGGAGCTGACCACGGACATCTACGACATGGGCAACCCGGAGGATGCTTTTGGCATGTACGCCTCTGAGCGAGCGCCCAGTTACAAATTCATTCCATCCGGTGTCGAGGGTTATCGCGGCAAGGGAACTCTTGTTTTTTTGCAGGATCGCTATTACGTGAAGCTGACGGGATCCGGCGCGACCTCCGATGCGCTCCTCGATCAATTTGCGCGCGCGTTGTCGGCGCGAATCGGCGGGACCCGAACCTTCCCTCCGCTGCTCCAGAAACTTCCTCAAGAGCATCGTGTCAGACATTCCGAACAGTACATGCGCAAAGATCCGCTGGGTCACGCATTCCTGTCGCCGGCCTACGTAGTGACGTACGCATCGGGCCAGAAAGAAAGTAAACTGCTCGTCTCGGTGGCGAACGATCCGGCAGGCGCCAAGGCGCGCCTGGAAAAACTTGCGAAACATTTCCGGGAAACCGGCGAATCCGCGCCCGCGCCCGAACTGGGAGCAGGTGGAATCCGGGCGAAGAATAGTTTCGAAGGCCAGGTGCTCGCGCGCACCGAGGGGCGCTACCTGATTATTCTGTTGAATCCCCCGGTGAACGGGGTTGAAATTGTGAAGTCGGCCGCGCTCGGCCTTCGATGATCGAGGTCCGGAGCGGCGGCTTCAGCTTGAGATGAGGCGAGAAATCTGAACTTGCAGTCACTTGCAGTTCGACGGATGCAACCGACCGCAACGTCGCGAAACACACTTAGGAGATGCGCCATGAAGAAGCAAGGGCAATGGAACCGCAGAGAATTCATCGTGAAACCGGTCCTCTGGACAGCGGCGGCAAGCGTGCTGGGCAAAGCGAATTTGCTGCTGGGGACTCCTGGCGGCACGGTCGCGAGTCCGCTGGTCGAGCGTGTTCTGGGGAAGACCGGTATCAAGCTGCCGGTGGTCAGCATGGGGGTGATGAATGCGGACGTGCCCGGCTTGCTGCGGCGCGCCTATGAATTGGGCATCCGGCTTTTCGATACCGCGGCAGGTTACCAGGAGGGTCGCAATGAGGAAATGGTCGGGCGCGTGATCCAGGAGATGGGCGTGCGCGATCAGGTGACGATCGCGACCAAGCAGGCGGCAAGAAATCATCGTCAAAGCGCCGACGCCAGCAAGGCCTTTATCGATGGCGTGGAGGCCAGCTTAAAGCGGCTGCGCATGGATCACGTCGACATTCTGTATTACCACTCAGTCGATTCGGTCGAAGACGCCAGGGCAGAGGGCCCGTTGCAGGCCTTGCAAACCCTGAAGAAAGACGGAAAGGCCCGCTTCGTCGGTATTTCGACCCACAAGACGGTCGATGTGCTGAATGAAGCCATGCGCCTGAATGTATTCGATGTGGCGCTGGTGACGCTGAATTACACGATGGCGAATGACACGGCCATGCTGGGCACAATCGAGCGCGCGGCGAAAAGCGGTCTCGGGATTATTGCCATGAAGACGCAGGCCGGAGGCACAACCCGGCCGGACTCAAAACTCCCGAAAGAGTTGCCGGCAGCGAGCCAAACGGCGCTGCTGAAGTGGGTGTTGAATCACCAGTTCGTCACCACCGCCATACCGGGCGTTGCCGCATACGATCATTTGGAACAGGACTTCTCGGTGGCGCGCAACCTCGCATATACGGACGACGAGAAGAAGTTCCTGGCCAATAAGAATTTTGTGGCCGAGGCGGAATTTTGTAAACAGTGCGGCCAGTGCGTAGAAGATTGCCCCCAGCGCGTGAATATACCCGCGCTGATGCGGTCGCACATGTACGAAGTGCAGTACAGGAATACCGGCATGGCACGGCAGGTGTTAGCCGATGTTCCAGCCGGCCAGGGACTGGACGCATGCAACGGATGCGGACCGTGCCTGGCGTCGTGCCGCAATACCGTGCAAATCGGCCGGAAGATTGCTCAATTGAAGGCCCTGCAGTTCGCGTAAATTTGACAAGCCGGGGAGCGCGAGTCTCCCGCCCGAATTGGAAATCTCGAAGGTGTTTTCACTACGCGATTCCAGGCGCGGAGTGCAGCGCTTCGATCGCCGCCTTCACCCTCGCAGATACCGCCTCTGTATCGCGCACCGTCAACCCTGCCGTCGGAATGATTTCCCCGATTCGCATCTCCAGCGGCTGGCACTTGATGTGGTAGGTGTTCATGGGCAGCAGGTCGAAGGTGCCTACCAGCGCGATGGGAACGATGTCCGCCTGCGCCTTGATCGCCAGAAAGAACGCTCCCGGAAGAAACGGTTGTACCTCGCCGTTTGGCGTCCGTCCGCCCTCGGGAAAAATGACCAGCGGCATTCCCCGGCGCAGGCTTCGCAGCGCCGACTTGATGGAGCCAATGGAATCCGTCGGGCGCTGCTGATTGATGCACACCTGTCCCGAACGCTTCAGATGCCAGCCGATAAATGGATACGCCAGCAGCTCGCTTTTGAAAACGATGCGGAACTGAAACGGCAAATATACATACAGCAGCGGAATGTCGAGCGCCGATGCATGCGTGACCGCATAAACGCGGGGTTTGGAGTTGCCGCTCTCGATGTGGCTCGCGCCCGTAATTTTCACCGGCGAGTGGATCGTCTTCATGATCAGCCAGGACCAGAAGCGGGCGAGATTGTGCTGCATGCGTCCGTCGCGGTCGATCAACGAACAGAGCAGGGAAATCGTGGCGAGAACCACGGTGTAGGCCCAGATCAGCGGGTCAAGAATGAAATACGAGCGCAGGCGGCTGGGCCAGCCATGGCGCCCTTCCTGTTGAGATGCAGGCCGCGTATCAGCCGACGTAGGGACAGCCGCCCTCGGCTGTCCCACTAAGCGCAACTCGTCCCGCTCTTTTTCCGGCTCCGCGGTTGTGGCGATCTTGTTCAAGGTTTCAAAGTTTCATTTCAGCAAGGTCTGTCATCCTGAGCGGAGCGAAGGACCCCTACATTTGCTCGCCGCGCCAGAATGCAGGGATCCTTCGCTTCGCTCAGGATGACACTTAATACTAACCTTAGATGTGAACGCCAAGCGTTCGCATCGCTTCTCCCACAATGTAAATGGAACCGGTAACCACGATCAGGCCGCGCGCCCCGGCAACTTTCCGCGCGCGCACCAAAGCCGAGGCTACATCCTCAGCCTCTTCCAAGGCAACGCCGGCGGCCACCCGCGCCGCCGCCTGCCGGATCTCATCCGGGCCTGCCGAGCGCGGATTGTTGGCGTGGGTCAGGATCACGTGTCCGGCAATCGGAAACAGAATTTCCGCAATTCCCTTCACCGCCTTGTCTCGCATCACGCCAAACACCATGGTGATCTCGCGCCCGTCTCCCAGCGCATTCTTTTCGGAATTCTGGTAAGCGTCGGAAAGCGTCGCCCGCAACGCCCAGGCTCCCGCCGGATTATGCGCAACATCGAAAACATATTCAGGCTCGTCTCCCGCGGCCAGCAACACCTGGAAGCGCCCCGGCCAACGCGTTTCGCGGATGCCCTGCGCGATCGTCTCCGCCGTGATCTGATTCATTCCGTGTTCAACCGTAGCCTGGTTGCGCAATTCCACCGCCGCCGCAATCGCCAGCGCCAGATTGCGCATCTGATGACGCCCGACCAAAGGCGATTCCACCATGATCGTCTTGCCCAGAACCTCCAGCGGATACCGTTGCCGCTGAGAACCGAGAACTGAGAGCTGGTCGGCGGCACATACGGCACAGCGTCCACCGCGCGCGCTCCCAACTCCAGGATGGCGTTTCCGATCGCGTCGTTGGCCTCGGGCAATTGCGGCAGCGTAATCACCGTCCCTCCCCGCCGTAGGATTCCCGCCTTTTCGCGCGCAATCTCGCCGACCGTTTCGCCCAGATACTTCTGATGATCGAGCGAAATATCGGTGATGATGCTGACGCGCGGCTCAACCACGTTGGTCGCATCCAGGCGCCCGCCCATGCCAACCTCGAGCACAACCATGTCGGGCCGGCTGTGGGCGAAATGTTCAAAGGCCATCGCGGTCAACGTCTCAAAAAAACTGGGATGCCACGGCAGATCGCCTTCCTGAACCAGCCGCGCGGCGGTCCGGTCCACCACTTCATGGAGCGCCGCGAAATCGTCGCTGCCAATCGCCGTACCATTGAGGCGAATCCGCTCATTGATGCGGACCAGATGCGGCGAAGTATACAGCCCCGTCTTCAGCCCCGAAGCCTGGAGGATGGAGGCAAGCGTGGCCGCCGTCGAACCCTTGCCGTTCGTGCCCGCAATCAGCACCGACGGAAACCGATTCTCCGGATGCCCCAGCGCCGTGAGCAGCACCCGCATGTGCGCCAGATCGAATTTGTGCGCCGGCGTCTGCGCCAACTCGTGGCCCAACGCGTACATCTGCGCAACTGCGGTTTCGTAGGACAAGGGCAGCTCTCAGCTATCAGCTCTCAGTTTTCAGTTTCAATCTTTGCTTCCAGGCTATCCAGAAAACCGCAGTCAAGGGTCAAACCATGCACCGAGCAGGCAAAAGCGCATCCCGGCAGGCACCTTTGAGTTTTATCGGTGAGCGTGTGGTTCGTTGCCTTCGCCGCTGAAAACTGAAAGCTGATGGCTGATAGCTGAGAGCTGTTCTACCCCGCCATAAAATCCAGCGCCCGCGCGATGTACGCCTTCATCTCCTTGCGCGGGACCACGGCATCGAGCATTCCGTGTTCCAGCAGAAACTCCGATCGCTGAAACCCCGGCGGCAGTTTTTGCCGGATCGTCTGCTCGATCACGCGCGGCCCGGCAAATCCAATCAGCGCGCCCGGTTCGCCAATGTTGAGGTCGCCCAACATGGCGAACGACGCGGTCACGCCGCCCGTAGTGGGATCTGTCAGGACGGAAATGTACGGCACCCCGGCGTCGTCCAGGCGCGCCAGCGCGGCCGAGATTTTCGCCAGTTGCATCAGGCTGATCGGGCCTTCCATCATGCGCGCGCCGCCCGATGCCGAAATGATGATCAGCGGCGTCCGCGTTTCCAGCGACTTTTCGATGGCCCGCGTGATGGCCTCGCCGACCACCGCCCCCATGCTCCCGCCGATAAACGAGTATTCCATCGAGACCACGATCACCGGGCGCCCGTTCAGCTTGCCCTCGGCGTTGATGATCGCGTCTTTCAGCCCCGTATCTTTCTTCGCCTGCTTCAGCCGCGACGAGTAGGCTTTTAAGTCCACAAACTTCAGCGGGTCGTTGGAGCTGAGATTGCTGTCAAAGACTTCGTACTTGTTGTCGTCGAGCAGCAGCGCCAGCCGCGCCCGCGCGTCGATGCGGAAATGCTTGCCGCACTTCGGGCAGACGTTGAGGTTCTCTTCCAGGTCTTTCTTCCAGATAATCTGGCGGCAGCTGTCGCACTTCGCCCACAAACCTTCGGTGTGCACTTTCCGCTCGCCCGAAGTGTCCAACTCACCGGATTGCCGTTTGAACCAGGTCATAGAAAACAGTTGTCAGTTCTCAGTTCTCAGTTCTCAGTAAACCCCGCACGAACCGCGCTCGCACTGAGAACTGAGAACTGGGAACTGAGAACTAGTATTCGATTCCTCTCTGCGCCATCACGTCCTTCTCGTAGGCGTGTTTGATCTGGCGCATTTCCGTCACCGTATCGGCCAGCTCGACAATTGTCGGATGCGCGTTCCTTCCGGTCAAGATGACGTGTACCATTTCCGGCTTCTTTTTCAGAAACTCCGCCACTCTGGCCGCGTCCAGCATACCGTAGCTGATGGCGTAATTGATTTCGTCGAGCACCACCACGTCCCACTCGCCCGACTGGATCGCCTTCTCGGCCTCCGCCCAGGCCTCTTCCACCATGCGCACGTCTTCGGGGTCGGGCTTCTCGGCGCCGACTTTCACGAAGCCGCGCCCCATCTGCCTGATGATGAACTTTCCGTCAAAAGCCTGGACCGCGTCGAGCTCCCCGTAATGCCACGAGCCCTTCAAAAATTGCAGCATGAGGACGCGCATCCCCTGCCCTACCGCCCGCAGCGCCGTCCCCATCGCAGCCGTGGTCTTCCCTTTACCCGCCCCAGTATTCACCATAATGAGACCGCGGCGCAGTTCCGGCATAAGAAAGATCCGGCGTAAAGCCGAATTTTTAATTGTACGCGGATGGGAATCTCGATGCCACATCCATCAACAAAAAGGCGGACGGTTTTGGATTCCGTCCGCCTCGCGTCACCCCGGAGAATAGGGACTCTACGGCATTTCAACAACTCTCGACAGCTTCGGCTGACCTGCGCCGGCCGCTGCCTTTGGATCTTCGGCGTCCAGCAGTCGCGCTGCGATCCGCAGGGCTTCCATCTCTTTGCGGACCCGCAGCAGCTCCTGCTCTTTCATGCGTAGTACGTCGTACGGGTTCTTCATTTGGGGGAGGGCCTCGCCTACAAACTCAGGCTTCTTTCGCCCGTCAAGAAATACTGTAAACAAGTTTCCCGCCCCTGGGAAGCTTCCAGAAGTGCATCGCGGCCGGAAATCGAGCCAGCCAGCGCGAGGCTGAGTGGCCGCTGCCCCGTTACCATAAAGTTAATGTCCCAGATGATAAGGATGGTTCTTAAGAATGGTGAACGCGCGATAGAGCTGTTCGACCAGCACGACGCGCGCCAGCTCGTGCGGCAGCGTCATCCTTCCCAGTGACAGCGTAAACCCGGCGCGCCGCCGCGCCTCATCGCTGAATCCGTCGCTGCCGCCAACGGCGAACACCAGCGGTATGGCGTTCACTTGCTCGCGCTCCAGAAACTCGGCCAGTTCTTCGGAGGAAAGCTGCTTTCCCCGCGAATCGAGAAGCACCAGCTTATGCCGCTCTTTGTTCTTATTTTTCTGCTGGCGTTCGCCCGCTGCCAATGACGAAGACAAAGACAGAATCGCGGCTTCGTCTTTCACGGCCAGCCCCGCAACCTCGGCATAGCGCGAGATGCGTTTCAGATACTCGTTGGTCAGGGCCTCAATCGCCGGCTCTTTCGTCTTCCCAATCCACGCCACTTTGATCTTCACAGGATTTCAGGCTTTTCCCGACGCCAGCACCACGTCCGCGCCGAACCGTATCTCATCGCCGACGCGATAACGCTTGATCGCCGCCTTCGCCTCGGCGCGGATCGCCGGCCAATCTTCCGCCCGCACCCGCTCCAGCATGGCGCGGAACGGGGCCGCTACGGCGCAGACATATTCGAAAACGTCTTCCGCGTCGTCCTCCGTACCTTCCTCCGCACTTGCCGGCCACGTCCACGGCAAATTGCGTGCCGACTCCTCCACCTCGGGAAATCCAGCGGCGCTGAGCACTTCCGAAAGCGAGCCCGCCGCCGCGAATCGAAAAAGGTCGGAAGCTCCCGGCTGAAGCAGCGGGCCGCCCACATGCCGGTGCACAATCATCATCGTGGTCTGCCAATACGGCTGTTCCATCGGACCCCAGGCGGCGAAGCAGGCGCGGGCTCCGGGCTTCAACACGCGGCGCAGTTCGCCGAGCGCACGTTTGGCATCGCTGAAAAACATCACTCCAAAGCGGCAGGTCGCGAGATCGAAGCTCCCATCGGCAAATGGCAAGTGGTGCGCGTCGGCCTGCTGGGTGGCGAAGTTCAGAAGATTTTTGTCTCGTGCCCGCTCGGCTGCAATTTCCAGCAGTTCCGCACTTTGGTCCACCGCCGTGACCGAACCGCCGGGACCAACGCGTTGCGCCAGGCTGATTCCCGGCTCGCCCGTGCCGCTCGCCAGATCGAGGACGCGCATCTCCGGCAACGGACGCGCGTATTCCACCAGAGCTTCGGTGACCGCGCTGCCGATCGCCGCCGATTTTGCCTTCCACTTTTCCGCCATCTTCAGGCGGAACGAAGAGCCCCACGGAACTGGATTCGCAGCGGACATTTCAGCTCTTCTTCTTGCGCGTTTCCTTAGCAGCAGCTGAAGTCGCCTTGCCAGCGGCGGATTTGGCGGGCGTTGTTTTAGCTGTTTTGGCAGGTTTTGTTTTCGTAATCGAAGCTTTGGCAAGCTTCGTCTTGCCAATCGCTGCCCGCCGCGGCTTCGGTTTCGCCAGCAATTCCGCCGGCTCCAGCCGCTTGGCCGACTTCCACAGCCGTTCCAGATCGTAGAACTGGCGTGCCTTCTCCGAGAAAACATGGACGACAAAGTCCACATAGTCGAGCAGCACCCACTCCGCCTGCTTGTAGCCCTCGGAGTGCGTTACGCGCATGCCCAGCGCTTCCAGCCGCTCGTCCACCGCGTCGGCAATCGCCTGGATCTGCCGCGGATTCGTCCCGCTGCACATCACAAAGTAGTCGGTGAACGCTCCCGAATCTTTTTCCAGTTCGAGGACGGTCACATCGTCGGCTTGTTTGTCGTGGCAGGCAAGAATAGCTTCACTGACCTGCCGTCTGAGGTCGTCCTGTTTCTTCATAAGCGTGCATTGATTGTAACCCGCAAGCAGCCGAGCGGGTGGGAGCGCAGACATCGCGCGAGGGAGAAGGCCGGTTCGCCCTTTGGAGCAGTCACGAGTGAACGCCGATCACTTGGGAAACCGCAATGTTACGACAAGTGTCGGGGGTGACTCTTACTGCGTGACAACTGGCGTCTCCCAGCCTTCGTAATCACCATTGAAATCACGGCATAACCTCAGCAGTTCAATGACAGTTTGATCGACTAATCTCTGCTCAATGGACTGAGTGCGAGTGACAGAGATGCCGAACGGAAATTCTCCCTCTGACTCAGTTTCTCCTAGGATGCCATAACCAGCGGCTGCTGCGGCTCCGCGGAACAACGTGCGAGATTCTTGCGAGCGGAATGACATCCAATGTTGGACCTCTCTGGGCACCGTGAGGACATCGCCCTTCTTGACCAGTTCATCCAACAGGTCCATGTTGGCGATGCGCTCTAAGTCCTCCAATGACGGATATAGGACGTTCAGATATTGGTTCCATGACGAGTCTTCCTGTTTCCCTGCGTCGAACTTGTACCCGTCAAAACCACTCAATGCCTCTCTGACCGCTTTGCGAAATCCATCTTTGGTTTCCCCGTAGAAGTAGAACTCGCGTCGTCCGTTAGTCGTGATCCTCCCGCTGAGTATCGCCTGGCATGTACGGGCAACACAGGCAGTGAGAGCATCTTCAATTCTGTACAGGATTGGAGCTTCTTTGCTATCGGACAGGCCATCGGGTCGCGGCGATTGGAAGTAAACCCATACCCAAAGAAGCCAAGGTTTGGAGGTAATCGGGACGGCATCTCGGAGCCCGAGATTTACGAGGATGGACGCCAGCTTGCCATTTACATTGCAGATGTACGGCTTCCAATTGTCGGTAATCTCCATTCGAAGATGATAACTGTTGTCGACAGACGATTAGACCACCTATTCGCCATCCTCGCTTCCGCCTCGTGGTGACCAGTTCTCACGCGCCCTTCCGATACAGCCCGTGCTTGCGAATGTAGTCCGCCACCGCTGGATCCACCCATCGTGTGAGCGCCTTGCCCTGCGCTGCCGCCGCCCGTATCGCGGTCGCGGAGACGCTCTGGCGAACTCCGTCCAGCAAGTGCAGCCTGACTCCGGGAAAAATCAGTTCGCCCTTGGCCGCCCGCTTCCGCAACGCGCGCGCCGCCGCCGGTTGCAATTCTTCCGGCAGCGCCAGGGCTGCGTCCCGCAACGAATATCCCGGACGGCTGGCCACTATGAAATCGCATTCCCCAAGCAACGCCCGCGCCTCGTGCCAACTCGCAATGTCGTTAAAGGCGTCAATTCCGATCAGGAAAAAAATGCGATCCGATTTTTCGAGCGTCCGTTTCAGGCGCCGCACCGTATCAATCGAATAATTCACGTTCCTGGACCACGGCTCGCCGATTCCTGCCTCCAGCAGCGACGCCACGAATCTCCGTTCCTCCCGCGTCCCCAGCGCCACCATCGCATAGCGATGAACAAACGCCGCCAACGGCTGCTTCTGTTTGTGCGGAGGAATGTTCGCCGGCACAAACAGCACTTGCCCCAGATCGAAGCGCCGGGCCGCCGCCTGCGCCAGTGCCAGGTGACCGCGATGGATGGGATCGAAGCTGCCGCCGAACAGCCCAATATTCATTTCGTGTTCCCCGGGCCGCCTGTACTCGCCCCGCCCCGCTAGTTTCGTCGTTCCCCGCCCTCGGTTGCAAGTCCCGCCGCCGGACTCTTCCCGGACTCTTTTCGAACTATTGCCAGACTATATTCCCCGAGCGCCGATTTCCACTAAAGCGTTTTGCGAAAAGAGGCAGGTGAGACTAGGCTGTGGACAAGGTGTTTGCGCCACTTTACAGGGTTTTTCCGGTTGCCCCTGGCAGCTGTGCCGCAGGGCACTATGCCGCCGGGAAATCGCAGCGCACTCTTGCAATTCGCCGCGCGCGCGGTCCGCGCATGGCATGGGCCCATACGAATGAGACTTCCCTTTACCCGCAGTTCGGCCATCGTTCCGCCGCGCACTCCCATCTTGCGCTACGGCGTCGCCCTTCTCAGCACTCTGTTGGCGCTGATCCCGACCTTGTACTTCTCCAATATCTCCGAGAGCCGCCTGGTCGTTTTCGCGGTCGCGGTCATGGTCAGCGCCTGGTACGGAGGATGGAAGCCCGGCCTCGCCGCCACCGCCTTTGCTCTCACCGTCAGCGCCTACTACTCGCTCGCCGGTAGACTGACTCCCCGCGAATATCGCAACGCGATCGTTCACCTCACCCTGTTCTTCGCCGTGGCCCTGCTCATCTGCGGGTTCAACGCCGCCCTCCGCGGCGCCCAGAATAACCTCCGCCAGTCCGAGCGCAACTTCCGCTCGCTGTTCATGAATGCCCCTTACGGCATCTGCCGCTGCGACGGTCTGGGTATCGTGCGCGACGCCAACCCCGCTCTGGTGGCTATGTTGGGCTATGTCAGCGCCGCCGAACTCAGGGGCCGTCACCTGCGCAGCTTCTACGCCGATGCCCAGCAGTGGTTTCAGACCGCCGATTATTTCCACGCCCGCAAGGAATTCAACAACCTGACCACCGAGTGCGCGCGCAGGGATGGCACGACCCTCGTGGCCCGCATTTCCGGACGCTCCATTCCCAATGGCAAAAACGGCGGCGCCTTCGAGATTTTTTTGGAGGACGTCACCGAAACCCGCACCCTCGAACAGCAACTTCGCCAGGCGCAAAAAATGGAGGCTATCGGCCGTCTCGCCGGCGGCATTGCCCACGACTTCAACAACGTACTCATGGTGATTTCCGGCTATTGCGAGTTTCTGCTCGAGCGCCTCGGGCCCGATCCCCAGTTGCGCGGCCCCGCTCTGGAAATCGCCAGTGCCACCGAGCGCGCCTCTTCGCTCACCCGCCAATTACTGGCCTTCAGCCGCAAACAGATGCTGGCTCCCAAGGTCCTCGACCTGAACCTGGTAGTCACCGAGAACCTGAAGATGCTGACCCGCATGATCGGCGAAGACATCGATCTGGTCATGCTTCCCGGCCTCGGCCTGGGAGCGGTCCGCGCCGATCCCGGCCAGATCGATCAGGTCATCATGAACCTTGCCCTCAACGGCCGCGACGCCATGCCCGAAGGAGGCAAGCTCACCATCGAGACCGCCAACATCACCGTCGACGAAAACTACGCGCGCACGCACGCCCCGCTCGCCGCCGGAGACTACGTCATGCTCGCCATCAGCGACACCGGCGTCGGCATGGACCACGAAACTCAGTCGCGCATCTTCGAGCCGTTTTTCAGCACCAAGGGTTCCAAGGGCACCGGCCTTGGCCTTTCGACGGTGTACGGCATCGTGAAACAGAGCGGCGGCTATATTTTCGTCGACAGCCAGCCGCAGCGCGGTACCGCATTTCGCGCCTACTTCCCGCGGGTCGACGGCCACGAAGAAGTCGCCACGGCGCAGAACTTTCTCGTTCTTCCCCGCGCCAATCATGGGCAGGAGACGATCCTGCTCGTCGAAGATGAGGCCCATCTCCGCCATCTCACCCGCCAATATCTGGAGACCCAGGGCTACCACGTCCTCGAAGCAGAAGACGGCGCCGCCGCCCTGCAAATCGTCGCCGGCCACCAGGGATCGATCGACCTTCTGCTCACCGATGTCGTCATGCCCGGCATGAACGGCCGCGAGCTGGCCGCCCACGTCACCAATCTGCTCCCCACCGTGCGCGTCCTCTACATGTCGGGTTACTCCGAGAACGCCGTGGGTCCAGACGGCAGGCTCGATGCCGGCATTAACTTGCTGCAAAAACCCTTCAGCCTTCCCGCGCTCAAAGACCGCATCTGCGAAGTGCTCGATGCCGACCTTGTCTCCCGAGACGTCGCTGGGCAGTCCCCCAACGCGGTCTCAGTTGATTTGGAAAAAAAGGGTCCACCCTTCCGGGCGCGCCGTTTCAATCTTCGCATCCCGCTGCTCTATCGTCCGCTCGGCGAGAAGAATTGGCGCCCCGGCACCACAGAAAACATCAGCCGCTCCGGCATGCTATTCCAAGCCCAGGAAGTGCTGAATCCCAACGCGCCACTGGAGATTAGCCTGGTCTTGCCCGCCGAGATTGCCGGCCTCGCCTCGACCGAAGTCGTCTGTCGCGGAGAAGTCGTCCGCTCCGTCGCAGCCCAGGGCCCGAGCGTGCCCCCGTTCTTGGCCGCCAAGATTCTCCAATACCAGTTCCAGCACAACACTCCTGCCGGCCGAGCGTAAAACCTGCTGTGGAGCGACGGGCGTCCTCGACCGTCCCAGTTTGCGTAGGGACAGCCGCCCTCGGCTGTCCAGCCGAGCGAAGCTCGGCAGCGGTCGAGCCTTGGCAGACCTGCGGTCTCGTATCAGGGCATCGCTTCAGCGATGCCGAAAGCTCGTCGCCATGGGCCGCCCCTTCAGGGGCCGCGTTCCGCCACCAGTTTCGATGCCCGGTTTACCCTTGGACAACGCCACCGAAGGCTGCTACATTTCCACCAGAACCACCGCGCTATCGAGTGAGGCCTAATGTCCCTGGTGGTGAAACTCGAAGACGATCTCGGCGAACGCAGCGAGTGGGTCATGCTGCACGGCGTCGTCCCCGCTACCAGCCAGGCGGATTTCCCTCTGCTCTCCGGAATCGATCCCTTCGGCAAGACCGTGTTCAATCACCTGCAGATGGAA
>Ga0181518_10001273_pt1 | contig 26073 bp, 19 predicted proteins | sample PEATcosm2014_Bin_28_FD_119751 | JGI IMG/M metagenome (GOLD analysis project Ga0181518, IMG submission 119751) | Peatland microbial communities from MTU Mesocosm Facility, Houghton, MI, USA - PEATcosm2014_Bin01_60_metaG | ecosystem: Environmental > Terrestrial > Soil > Wetlands > Peat | place...
CGACCGCAATCATGCAGCTTTGGGAGCAGGGCAAGTTTCGCATGAGCGATCCCGTCGCCAAGTATCTTCCCGAATTTGCGCAAAACGGCAAGCAGGACATCACCATCCGCCAGTTGCTGGTGCACTACTCGGGCCTGGCTCCCGATCTGGATTTGACGAGTAAGTGGGAAGGGAAGGATACGGCGTATCGGATGGCCTTCGAGGCCACTCCAGAGCGGGCTCCAGGCGCGGCCTTCGTCTATAGCGACATCAATTTCGTAGTGCTCGGAGCGCTCGTGGAACGGCTTTCCGGCGAGCCGCTCGAAGAGTATTCCACTAAGCATATTTTTGTCCCGCTCGGTATGAACGAGACGCGCTTTCTCCCGCCTTCATCGTGGGAGCCGCGCATCGCTCCCACCGAAGAGGATGAGAACCATCATCTGCTGCGCGGCGTGGTCCACGATCCCACGGCCCGGCGCATGGGCGGCGTGGCCGGTCATGCGGGATTATTCTCCACCGCCGGCGATCTGGCGATTTTTGCGCAAGCGCTGCTCGATGGTGGACGGGGCGTGCTGACCCCGCCGACGATTGCCAAGATGACCGCGCCACAGCAGCCCGTGAATGGGACGTCGCTGCGGGGATTTGGCTGGGACATCGATTCTCCTTTCTCCACCAACCGTGGCGAGCTTCTGCCCGTGGGCGGTTTCGGACATACCGGATTCACCGGGACTTCGCTGTGGATCGATTCGGCAACCAACACTTACATCGTGCTGCTCACCAACGCGGTCCACATGGATGTGGTGCATACAAATGTGCCGCCGCCGAAGGAAAAAGACCAGGGGAACGCCGTCGCGCTCAGAACCAAACTGGCAACCGCCGTGGCCGCGGCGCTGGCGCTCGATCCCTCCGCGGCGGAAAAAATGCGCGTGGCCTCGATCACCGGCTACAACGAAATGCAGAGCGCGGCGCGCAAGCTCGCGGCGCGCAACGGGACCGTCAAGACGGGAATCGACGTGCTCGAAGAAACGAAGTTCGCGGCGCTGCATCCCGCCGCCATCTGGGATCCGCGACGCATCGGCCTGCTGACCAACCAGACCGGCGTCGATTCCGAAGGACGCCGCACCATCGACGTGCTGGCCAACGTCCCCGGCATTGCGCTGGATGCCATTTTCAGTCCGGAACACGGCGTAACCGGAACCCTCGATACCACGGACATCAAGAATGCCAAGGACGCGGCGACAGGAATTACGGTTTACAGCGTGTATGGCGACAGCGATGCCGCACGGCGTCCGCCGCTCGACGTGCTGAAGCGGCTCGACGCGGTCGTGATCGATCTCGCCGATGCCGGCGCGCGCTTTTACACCTTCGAGACGACGACTGGATATTTTCTGGAGGCGGCCGCAAAGGCGGGAATTGAAATCGTCATTCTTGATCGCCCGAATCCGATCACTGGATCGTTTGTGCAGGGCCCGGTTTCCGATTCAGGTTTCGACTCTGATTTCAAATACGCGCATGAAAGTTTTACGAACTATTTTCCCGAGCCCGTCCGTCACGGAATGACTCTCGGTGAACTCGCAAACATGTTCAATGCCGAGCGCCACATCGGAGCGCGCCTCGACGTGGTTGCGATGGAAGGTTGGCAGCGCGGGGATTGGTTCGATTCGACAGGCCTTCAGTGGGTCGATCCGTCGCCCAATCTGCGGAGTCTAACCGAGGCGGCGCTTCTTCCCGGAGTGGCGCTCATCGAAGGGGCGAATGTCTCGGTAGGGCGGGGGACGGATACGCCTTTCGAACTGGTGGGCGCCCCCTGGGTCAAGAGCAGGGAACTCGCCGCCTACTTAAACGATCGCGGCATTCAGAGCGTGCGCTTTGTGCCCATCGTTTTCACTCCGTCATCGAGTAACTTTGCAGGAGCACAGTGCCAAGGCGTGAACCTCATCCTTCTGGATCGAAATACTCTGGACGCGCCGGAATTGGGCCTTGAACTGGCCTCGGCGCTGCATAAACTGTATCCCAACGATTTCAAACTGGATCGGATTGCGAAGCTGGTGGTGGATCAGTCGGTGTTCGAGGCGATCGGAGCCGGCGAAGATCCAAGGCGCATCGCCGAGGACTGGCAGCAGCAACTTGAAGAATTCCTGCGCCTGCGGGAAAAGTATTTGTTGTACAAGTAGCAGCGTTGGTGGAGTAAAAGACGATGTCGGTCTTCGACCTGCTTTTCATGCTCGCATTTCTGGCGTCCGTTGTGGCCCTGGTCGCCGCCGCAGTTTCGGCTGCCAGAGGGCGGTGTGCGCAGTCGCTCAAGATTCTTCGCATCTACGGCATTTGCGCCGCTGGATATTTACTGACTGCGGTTGCGGTTGACTTCTTGCTACCCCAGCGAGTGATCTTCGTGGGCGACCCGTGGTGTTTTGACGATTGGTGTCTGTCGGTTGAAAAAGTGGTTCGCAAGCCCGCACCGCCCCAGGTTTCTTACGAAGTCGATCTCCGCATTTCCAGTCAGGCCCGGCGCGTGACCCAACGCGCGAAGGGAGCCTGGATTTATCTTATCGACGATCGCGGCCGCCGCTTTTCTCCCGATCCAGATCGGTCCTCCGTGCCCCTCGATGTCCTGCTCCAGCCAGGGGAATCCGTCACTACCTCGCGCACGTTTCGCGTCCCATCTGACGCACGCCAACTTGGCCTCATCACCGGCCATGGTGGGCGCTACTGCGGGCCGATGGACATCCTCATTATTGGTAGCGGAGGTTGCCTGTTCAAAAAACCCACCATGATTCGGATTCAGTGAGAACGTCAAGCCGGGATGGCTCCTGAGAGACTGTTGAATATCGTTGGACGGCATCGCTAAGAGCCTGGTTCTCGCCCTGTCTTAAATAGCACGTTGGTTACTTAAGTCGCATTCCGTTGTTACCTGCCCTTTCGCCAATCATTTCTGTAAGCTGGCAGAAATCCCGGCGATTCGCGACGCCAAACGTCACTCCATCGACGAGCGGGGGGAATGGGGCATGCTGATTCCGATTGGGCACGAGAACATGCACGCACGGCGCTGGCCGGTCATTACGATTGGCCTGATCGTCCTCAACACGCTGATCTTCGTGATTACGCACGGCTCGATGGAACAGCAGAAGCCGGAGTTGGGCACAACCAGGGCGCACATCATTCTGCTGGCCGGGATGCATCCGGAGTTGAACGTGCCTCCCCAGGCGCAGCAGTTGGTGGACGACTTCAAATCGGAGAACCCGGCGGAGTGGCAGCAAGTTCAGAGTCCGAACCGGGATGTCTTCGACGCATGGGACGCGAGAGTCCGGTTGATGGAAGATCCGGCCCCGTTGCAGACGGAAATGGATTCGCTGAGCGCAAAGTTTTCCGAGTTGTCAGCGGACTCGCTGGCCGACAAATACGCATTCGTTCCCGCCCACCCGCGGGCCATCGCCTATCTGACCGCAAACTTTTTGCATGGCGGTTGGCTGCACCTGATCGGCAACATGTGGTTCCTGTGGCTGGCGGGATTTGTGCTCGAAGACGTCTGGGGCCGGCCGCTGTTTACCGCGTTTTACCTCATCGCCGGCGCCGCCGCGCTGCAGTTTTATGCCTGGACGAATCCGGGCAGCACCGCTCACTGCCTGGGAGCTTCCGGAGCGATTGCCGCGTTGATGGGAGCGTTCATGGTGCGCTTCCCGAAAATGAAGATTAAGTTGGCCTGGATCTTCTTCTTCCGCCTCTATCGCTTTAAGGCGTCCGCCTACTGGCTATTGCCGTTGTGGCTGTTGACGGAAATTTTCTATGGAGCTCTGTTCGGCGCTTCGAGCGGGGTTGCGCACTGGGCGCACGTAGGCGGTTTTGCCTTTGGCGCGCTTGGCGCCGTGGCCATTCGTTACACAGGCTTCGAGACGAAGGTCCACCAGAAGGTTGAGAAAGAGTTGACCTGGGCATGCGACCCCGAGATTGACCGCGCCAACCAACTCCTCGAGCAAAACCAGTTGGATGACGCCGCCGCGGTCCTGCAACAGCATCTTGCCGCCAAGCCGAACTCCCTCGACGCATTGAATCTGCTGCGCCAGATCCTTTGGCGCAAAGGCGAAGTCCCGGCGTACCAGGAAGCGACGGCCAAGGCCTGCGGGCTTCAACTGAAGGCGAAAAATCCCGACGCGGCCTGGCAGGACTATGAGGATTTCCTCAACTCGGGCGGCCAGACGCTGCCCGTTTCCACCTGGTTCGATCTTTGCCGCATCCTCGAAGAACGGGGAAACTATGACCGCGCCCTGGGCGAGTTGGAGGGCCTGATTCGATCCTATCCTTCCGAGCGCCAGGCGCTGATGGCGCAGATGGCGGCGGCCCGCATCTGCCTGAAGCGGCTCAACCGGCCAGAAGACGCGCTGAAGTTCTACCACGGCGCGGCCGCATCTCCAGTGCCCCATCTCGATCTCGAACCCGCTATCCAGGCGGGCATCAAAGAAGTCTCGACGGCCCGGGCCGGTGGCCAGTCCACTTCCGTAGCGGCCGGTGCCTAAAGCGATGCCAGCGTTGCCGTAATCCGCTCGTGTAGAGACGGGGCTTGCCCCGTCTCCTTCGCACGCAATTCGGAATCTTTCCGAGGTTGCAGCAATCCCGGATTCACCGTGGTCTCGCGACCCGCCCGTTCGCCTCGTGACCCGCAACTACTCCTCAGCTACAATGACCCAAAGCACGTAGGTGGGTCATGACCAAGAATCTGCTTCACATCCCGAGTGTGTTCTACCGCTGCGCCGGCCCCAATTGCGGCCTGCAAAAGGGCGGAAGCGATCGCTGGTGGGTCATGTGGAGTTCCTCGGAAGAGGGCGATGTGCCGGTGATGCATCTCGCCCCCTGGGACGAAAAACTGGCGGCCCGAAAAGGCGTAATGCATGTTTGCGGAGAGGGTTGCGCCCACAAACTCCAGTCGCAGTTCATGGGCAGTGTGCTCGACGGCCGCGCCCAAAAGGGCAGTCATTAGCAGCCCGCCGTGAAATGGCGATGTGTATCAGGGTATGTCTTCACGCATACCGTAACTCGTGTGATGAACGCGCCTTTAGGCGCTGGGTTTTGGCTCTCCATCTTGACAATGCGTTGCTGGGCTTGGTTGAAGAAAGAAATCCCCATGACGCTCATTGAAGGGTTTTGAGCGCAACGGGCTGATTACGCCAGTTCTGCTCCTGGTGCTAGGATTGGGGAGCTATGAAGGCGATGCTGGCCCTCGTACTTTTTGGCTGTGCGCTGGTCACAGGTATGGCTCAGGAGGAGAAAGTAGAGTCGGTAAACGGCACGACTCATCGCACGGGGATGCCACAAGATGGGCAGATCGGTAAACAGCAGTCATTCATCAGTGAGGCCTACAGTTGGTACCAATCGGGGAAAGTGAGGGTGTTTTTCTCAGCCGATTTCGCCCGGGCGCTTGGTCCTTTCGGCGACGGTACTGATTACAACGAGGAGTTTCAGGCGATCCTGGGCCGACTCTTTCGCTCGGGGGTCCTGAACGGCGAGATGTTCTACAAGGAGATCGGAATCCTGCCTCCCGCAGTGTCACATGTTTCCGCAAGTGACGAGGAACTACGCCAGCGGGCGGACGTTTTCCACGCGATGGAAGGCTACCCGGGACCTCTAGTCAAGATCCTTCGATACGACATCGTCTCTCGATCCGACACTCATTTCGAGACGATTACCTATGAGCTCTGGGTCACGTCGTCACGACTGGAGAGCGGATGGGGCGAGCTTCACAGATTCCGCGTGACAACCAAGAAACGCTTGCTGCTCGGTCCGAAGCTTGTCAAATTCGAGTACCTTGGCATGCAAATTTAGTTCAGTTGGGCAAGGGTGTCTTCGGGCGACATATAGCGGAGAATCGCGATCTCACTCACTGACCCAGCGACCAGGGGTTTTGAGCGCAATGCCTCTTCTCAACAGTTGGCCGCCGCATTCAGCTCCTGATTCTGGCATACAATAACAGCGAAAGCGGAGTGCACAGATGTTAAATGCGGAGAAAGTCGTGGCTTTCATCCCTACCGTTGACGCGACCAAGGCACGCTCGTTTTACGAGGGGACCCTAGGCCTGCGTGTGGTCAGTGAAGACGGCTTTGCTTTAGTGCTCGAGGCGAACGGGACCATGGTCCGTGTGACCAAGGTACAGAGCTTCAAGCCGCAGCAGTTCACCATCTTGGGGTGGGACGTCACCGATATAAACGAAGCCGCATCGCGTCTGCGCGAGCGCGGGGTTCGGTTCGAGAACTACGGCATGGCTGATCAGGATGAGCACGGCATTTGGAAATCGCCAAGCGGCGCGCGTGTCGCGTGGTTCAAGGATCCTGACGGCAACGTGCTCAGTCTCACTCAGTTCCCCTGAAGGTTTGCCGGTGCATTCATTCGGGCGCGGCGCTACTGCCGCAAAATCGGCGATAACGCTAATTGAGAGGTTTTGAGTGTAACCGCCCAATTACGACAGCTACGCAAAGAATAAATATTTGGGATAATATCCGGCAGGCATCTTAGGGTTCCTGCCCGGAATTCCAAGCGGCAGGAGGTCTGCAATGAGAAAGTACGGCCTTTCCGTTTTCTTCCCTGCTGTTGTCGCTATCGCGATTAGCTTGGCGTGCGGCTCGTCTCCGCCTCCGCGTATCTTACAGTCGGTAAGCCTCAGCCCCCCGACCGCAGATGCCCAGGGTAGCCCAGTCCAGTTCACGGCCACGGGTTACTTCAACGACCAACCCTCGTCGGCGAAACTCCTTGCGGCCAATTGGGGCGCGTGCTATCAGAACCAACGAACTACCGCCGTTTCAGTTAACACCGACGGCCTAGCCCAGTGCGCGGCCGGCGCGGTTGGCACATATACAGTTTGGGCCTGGGCCGAGAGTGCTGCCGACTCCTGCGGCGGCAACAACGGCGAGGTCCCTGCGAACCCTTGCGGCGGAGCCAGCGTCGAATGCCAACCTACAGGTACAGCGCAACTGACATGTCCATGAAATTCTCGGAGCAGGTATTTCCGAGAACCAAGCCGTTGCTTTGGTGCCGAACGCCGCACTCGAGTGCGGCCAGTTGGCGTAACATCCCGTGGCTGTTGAAAAAGGAACCAAAGCAGTAATTTCTGGGAATTTCAGCGCCTACGGCAAACGAAGATTCAATAACTTGCGAACGAATTTCGCTCGTGAAACCCAGTGAAAAGACTTTTTCAACAGCCACTCCCGATTTCACTCATTGACCGCATTTTGCGATGGCGGTCGGTGGGGTCTCAGCCGAGACTAACATCTTTCAACGCCTGCTATTGTCCGATGGAGCCGTTCCGGTGAACCCGTTGGCCTTGAAAGAAGCGGTGACGTACCATGCTGTGGCCAAGTAAAAAAAGGATGACTGCCAAGAAGACTGCAAACAGGAACTGTCTTGTCCCGAACGAAGGTGCCTTTTGTCCTGTAGGGTCCATCGCAATAGCCGTAGACTATTTTACCCACTTTCGAGAATCATGCGAAGCGTTCTGCATCATAGCTTTCAAGAGAGTTGCTGCAAAATCGCGATGTCGCTCATTGAGGGCTTGCGTGCGTAATGGCCTATAACTGTTGAAGTATCAGTATTCCACTGGTTGTCATCGAAAAATTCGCAGCTAACCGCGTACTCAGCTGGCCGCATCTGAGATGGCAGGCGTATTGTTAATCTGTTCTGAAAAGGCAGGTGTCCAATGCAGGTCCGTGCTGCTTCCATTTGGGTCGTGCTGCTGGCGGGGATCGCGGCGGCACAATCATCTCCCGCCCCGGACGCAGCCGCGCCTTCGGCCGAACCGGAGAAGCCTACCCTGACCATTCCGGCCGGAACCAGGATTCCGCTGTCGCTCAAGCAGGCCATTTCGACCAAGACGGTCAAGGACGGAGACCCGGTTTACGCCGAGACTGCTTTTCCCTTTGTGCTCAACGAGCGCATCGTGGTTCCCGCGGGAACTTACGTCCAGGGAAAGATCGAGCGCGTGCAGCGCGGCGGCCACGTCAAGGGGCGCGCCGAGTTGCTGATCCACTTCACCTCCCTGGTTTATCCCAACGGCTATACCGTCATGCTGGGAGGCTCAGTCGAAAACACGCCTGGCGCGGACAAGACGTCAATGAAAGATTCCGAGGGGACCATCCGCCAGGATAGCGAAGCCGGAAAGAAAGCTGAGACCGCTGCCAGCACCGCAACCACCGGGGCCGTTATCGGTGGCATCGTCCGCGGGGCTAAAGGAGCCGGAATCGGAGCGGGCATCGGAGGAGCCGCCGGGCTGGCCATCGGCATGCTCTCGCGCGGCGCCGACGTGAGGCTCGAACCGGGAACTTCGATCGAGATGGAAATCCAGCGCGAAGTGACCGTGGATGCGACCCGCATTGCCTCACGCCGCGAAGTCATTGTCCACAACAGCGACTAGCCGCAACCACCGCTGTTCAACGCAGCAGAGCCTTCACGAGCGCGCTCAGATTTTTCGGAAAGCCGCGCTCGCCCCGTTTGCAGTCGCCCCAGCCGGGTCTGATCCGTCGATGTCCTTCCCCAGGTCCTCCCAGATTCGGTTGGGCATTTCCAGAAAAACCTTAACCAGGTCGGGGTCGAACTGGCGGCCCGACCAAGCTTCAATTTCCGTGCGCGCGGCATCGAACGATTGCGCCGGACGGTAGGGGCGCTTCACGGTCATAGCGTCCAAGGTGTCAGCGATCGAGAAGATGCGCGCGCCGAGGGGTATCTCTTCGCCCTTCAGCCCTCGGGGATAGCCCTCTCCGTCGAAGCGCTCCTGGTGCGAGTAAACGATTTCGGCAGCCTCCGCCAAAAAGGGGATGCGGGAAATGATTTTATAGCCCCGATAGCAGTGCTCCCTCATGATCGCCATTTCTTCGTCCGTGAGTTTGCCGGGCTTGCGCAGGATGGAGTCGGGAATGGCCATCTTGCCAATGTCATGCAGGAAAGCCCCGCGAGCGATCACGTCGATCTCTTCTTTCGACAGACCCATTTTGCGCGCGATGGCGATGGTGAATGCGGTGACGCGTCTGGAATGGCCCTCGGTCTCGGCGTCCTTGGCGTCGAGCGCATCGCCCAGGGCCTCGAGCATCATGTCGTGGGACTTCGTCAGGTCGGAGAGCGCCGTCTTCAATTGCTGGGTGCGGGCCGCCACCAGCGCCTCCAGGCTGGTGCGATAGAGATCGTTTTCGCGCTTGAGCCGCCGGTTCTCCAGCGCGCGGCGCACCGTGGCCAGCAGTTGCTCTCGCTCGAATGGCTTCAGCAGGTAGTCGTAGGCCCCGTTGCGCAGGGCCTGCAGAGCCACCGAAATGTCGTGCACCGCCGTCACCATCACGATCGGCATGTCGGGGTAACGTTCCTTGACCTGCTCCAAAAGGGCAATGCCATCCATCTCTGGCATCATCAGGTCCGAGAGCACCAGGTCGAATTCCTCGCTCGATTCCAGAATCGACAGCGCTTCGTTTCCACTCGCTGCCTGCCGGGCCTGGAAATGCGCCCCGGCAAGCATCGAAGACACAATCTCGCGGATGGTTTCTTCGTCGTCCACCACCAGGATGCGGTCGTTAGTCATGGCTTTGAGTAAGTGTATCGCTGATTCTAGGCCAATGCCCTACATTCCGAAAGTAACCACCTGGACACGGAAATCTGGTAACGAGGGCTGGCCAGCGTGATATTTAAGAAGTGTAGGTGTTCGTGCGCTCTTTATGAGTCCTGCCGGGCTGTTTGGAAATTCGCTTGGCGTGGTGACCATCCCATGGTTAACTGCGCGGGAAACGGCCGCCCTGATGGTGGTGGCGGCCAGTCTGCTATTCTTCCGGGTTTTTCGGGAACGCTGTCTGCTGGCGTGGGCAGCCGGTTGGATCGCCTACGGGGCCTTTCTTTGGCTGGCCGCCGCGCGCGAGCTGCATGGCGCCTCGAAGGCCATGGCCGCTTTCGAGCAGGCCGATTTTGTGCTGGCGGTGGCGTTGTTTGCCGCGGCCGCGCTCCTCGCCTCCCACGCGCGCCGGGCCCTGACCGCGCTCCTGGCGGTGGCCTGGGTGTTGATGGTTTGCGCCGTCCTGCGCTCGCTCTATTTTCCGGATTCGAAAGGCCTCGCGCTGGGCTTGGAAATATCGTGCCGCCTGATGGCCGCCGGCGCAGCCGCCGAGCTTCTCTGGTACCGCTTCGGGCGCATGGGGTTGGGGCCGTTTCTGTTCGGCGGCGGCCTGCTCACCTTGGATCTCCACTGGGCCCGCTTCACCGCCTCCATTCCCAGCGAAGGCTACTTGCTGGCGGAAGTCCTCTTCGGTTCGAGCATCTTGCTGGTCACGCTCGATAACGCGTGGCTGCGCGCCCGCCGCCTGACCATGCTGAACGAGTTCGCGGGCATGATTGCCCACGGCCATAATCAGTCTCCCATGATGCAGACCGCGCTCGAGAAACTGAAATCCGTGGTCGGGGCCAAGGCAGCCTGGTTCCAGCTAATGGATGAGGGCCGTCTCACGCCCACCCAGCACGTCGGCCTCTCCCCAGAATCCCTCCGCGCCCTGGGGCAAACAGGAATGGATCAAGCCGGGACCGATGCAACCGAGTCCCGCATCCTTCAGGAAAATCGCGCGGTCGTCATGAAGCTCTCCCAGCTCTCCGAACTGCACCGCGAACAACTGGGGAAGCGCGGCATTCATCATGTCGTGCTGTTGCCCTTGGTGGGCAAAAAGTCGGCGATTGGGATGCTCTCCCTGGGATGCTCCCGCATGCGCCGTCAACCTCCCGAAGAACTGGAATTTCTGGAAACCGCGGCGCAGTCTCTGGGCATTGCCCTGGAGAACCTCCGCTTGCTGGAGCAAGTGTTGCGCTCCCAGCGTCAGTGGATGAACACCTTCGATTCCATTCAGGACCTCATCCTGGCCCACGACGCCGACTTCCGCATCCTCAAGACCAATCAAGCCCTGCTGCAGCGCCTGGGAAAGGCCCCGGCCGATGTGTTGGGCAATCTCTGCGAAGAAATCCTGCCAAAAAAACTCGCCTGGAGCGGATGCCCGTATTGCGAATGCGGCCCCGGCCTGACCGAAGGAATGGACCCGTGTTTTGGCGGCCAGTCCGTGATTTCGACCTCATCCTATGCCGAGCAGGGAAGCCAGCAGAAGGGCACCATCCATGTGGTGCACGATACCACCGCGCGCCAAGCGGCCGAAGAAAAGTACCGCATGTTGTTCGAACAGGCCCAGGAAGGCGTGTTCGTGGCGACCCCCGAAGGCGATTTGCTCGATTGCAACGACGCCTTTGTCACCATGCTCGGTTACGGCAGCCGCGATGAACTCATGGCTCTCGACATGGGAAGCGTGCTGCAAGCCGTCCCCGAGGAAGGCGAGGCTTTTCGCCAGGAGATCGAGGCGCACAACTACGTGCGCAACTTCGAGATTACGGTGCGCCGCAAGGATGGCACCCTGCTGGTGGTGGCCCAGAGCTGCTTTGCCACCCGCGATGCCAGCGGGAAGATCGAACGCTATCAGGGCTTCGTTCTCGACGTCACCGAGAAGAAGCGCTCCGAAGACGAGATGCGGCGCCGCAATCGCGAGTTGAACGCGCTCAACGCCATGGCTGTCATCGCCACCCAGTCGTTCGATCTCGACGAAATTCTGAACCTCACCCTGCGCCAGGTCATTTCGCTCTTTGGCGCCGAGACCGGCTCGGTCTATCTCGCCGCCGATCCCGAGAATACCTTCCGCCGGCGCGCCGGTTGGGGCCCGCGCAGCGAGGCTCGCGTCCGAATGGCCGAAGTCGTTTTCCCGGAAGGCTTGGGCGATCTGGTGATGCGTTCCCGGGCCGAAGTCGTCACCCAGGACTTTATGCCCCACTTGCCCCCGGCCGTGGTCGAGTTTGTCTGCGCCGACCGTTTGCCCTACTGGATATGGGTCGTCCTCTGGAGCAAGGACAAGCCCATCGGTGTCATGGGCATCGCCAGCAAGTCGGACCGGCACTATTCCAGCAACGATGAGAACCTGCTCGTCGCCATTAGCCGCCAACTGGCCACCACCATCGAAAAGGTGCAACTCTACGAAGAGACCTGCCGCGCCTACGAAGACTTGCGCCGCACCCAGGAGCAGTTGTTGCAGAGCGAGAAAATGTCGGCCGTAGGCCAGCTCATTTCCGGAGTGGCCCACGAGTTGAATAATCCCCTGACCGCAATCCTCGGCTACGCACAACTCCTCGAAGGCGCGGGCCTCGATACCCGTTCGGCCGACTATGTGCGCAAGCTCTTCAAGCAGGCCCAGCGCACCCACCGCGTGGTGCAGAATCTGCTCTCGTTTGCCCGCCAGCGCAAGCCGCAGAAGCAGGAAGTGGACTTGTGCAAGGTTCTGGAAGAGTCGCTCACCCTGCGGGAATACGATCTAAGGGTCAACAACGTTACCTTGGAACGCGACATTCCCGCCAACATGCCCTCGGTGGTGGCCGATCCCCATCAACTGGAGCAGGTCTTCCTGAATATCATCAACAACGCGCTCGATGCCATGGTCGAAGGCAGTGCCAGCGGTGTGCTGAAAGTCCGCGTCTCCCGCAAAGACGTCTACGTGTGCGTGGAATTCGATGACAGCGGCCCGGGAATCAAAGACCCCGCCCGTATCTTCGATCCTTTCTACACCACCAAATCGGTGGGCAAGGGAACTGGCCTCGGCTTGAGCATCTGCTACGGCATCGTCAAGGAACATGGCGGCGAGATCGTTGCCCATAACCGGCCCGAGGGTGGCGCGACGATCGAGGTCCGCCTGCTCGCCAGCGAGAAAACCGCGCTGCCCGAGACTGTGGCGCCCACCCGTCGCGAAGCGGTGCTGGCCGGGCGCGTGCTCCTCGTCGAAGACGAAGAAGCGGTGATGGAATTTGAGCGCGACGTGCTCGTGGGCGCCGGCGCCGAAGTTACCACCTCCATGAGCGTCGAAGACACGCAGCAGCGCCTTCGCGATGCTTCCTTCGATGTGATCGTCATGAACGGCCGCATGCCCGGCGGCTCCAGCGCTCGCGAAATGTATGAGTGGATCGCCGCCAACCGTCCCGGTCTGGAGAAATCCTTGCTGCTCACCTTCTCCTCCCCGACCGACGCCGAGACCCGGAACTTCCTCCAGGAGCGCAACGTGCCCTCGCTGGCCAAGCCCTTTGAAGTCGCGGACCTGATCTCGCAGGTGCGTGACCTCAACCACAAGGAAGCGGCCCCTGCCGCAAAACCGAACGAGGAAAACCAGGAAAAAGCGTCCCCGGCAAGCGCCGGAGCGTAGCCCCAAATAGCTGTAATCTCAGTTATCAGCTATCAGTTTTATGCACTGACCATTGAAAACTGACAAGTGATAGCTGAGCACTGAGAACCGAGAACTGAGAACTGTCCTAAAGCTGTCCCTTCAACCCCCGCGTCATTTCCGCAATCCGTTTTTCGTTCCGCCGGTACCAGCGCCAGTGCCCCTCGCGGTTCGCTTCCACCAGCCCGGCTTTTTCCAGGATGCGCATGTGGTGCGAGACCGTGGGCTGCGCCAACTTCACGCGCTCTTCGATATCGCCGGCGCACAGCCCGGTTTCCTTGCCCAGCGAACATCCGCCTTTCTCCTGCAGCGCCCGCAAAATCCGTCGCCGAGTGGGATCGGCAATGGCATGCAGGAAGCGATCGAGATTGAGAGCGGCCTGAACCATGATCGAAAACGTAATAGAGAGTAAGCTGCGGGCCACAACCAAATTGTCTGCTCGCAGCTCGCAGTTTATTTCTTCACAATCGGATTGTAGCCGTCGCTAATCAGGCGGGCGCGCATCGCCTCGGCATCCTTCAACTCGGTGTAGGGCCCGACCTGAACCCGATAGAACCTGTCGGTGGAAGTAGTGTCGGCGGTAAACGCCGGATATTGCTTCTTCCGCAGCGCCTCGACCAGCGCATTGGCGTCTTCCTGCCGCGTGACGGCGGCGACCTGCACGTAGTAACTGCCGGCCGTGGTCGTTGACGGAGTGGGCGCCGCATTTGCGGCGTTGGCCGGCGCTCCCGAGGTGACGGGAGGCGCGTTCGGGTTCGCCGCTGGCGCGGTCGCACCCTGCGCCGGAAGCGCGGTGTTGGCGTTCTTCTCGCCTACCGCCTTGTAAAAACTAAAATCGCCAGACGAAGCCTGCGCCGCGGGCAGGGAAGCGTCGCTTTTTGCCGCCGACGGCCGCACGATGGTCGCCGGTGTAGCCGCCGGAGCGCTCTGCGAGATTCCCCCCACAGCCGCCGTCGTCCGCCTGCCCAGCGAAAAGCCAATGGAAAAGAAAACCGCGCAGACCAGCACAAATGCAAAGAAAATGCCCAGCATCCGGCCCGTGCCAAGCGTGATCTCCGTGTCCTGCTGCGTCGTGGGCGTGTCGGCCAGTGTTGTCCTCCAGGCTGTAAAACAGCCCGTGTTTCGTATCAGGGCATCGCGTTACAACTTGCGTCCCCGCGGCTTCGTGTCAGGGCATCGCTTTAGCGATGCCACAACCCGCATGCCTGCCGATGCCCCTTTAGGGGCTGGGCGTTCTCTACTTACCCGCTGCCGGCGTGGGCGTGCTCGCCAGCAACTTCTGCATGCCGGAGAAGAAATCGATCGGCACCGGGAACACCACCGTCGTGTTCTTCTCCACCCCGATTTCCGTCAGCGTCTGCAGATAGCGCAACTGTATGCTGATCGGTTCACTGGACAGCAAGTGCGCCGCATCCACCAACCGCTGCGCCGCCGAGAACTCGCCTTCGGCATGGATGATCTTCGATCGCTTCTCGCGTTCCGCCTCGGCCTGCTTGGCCATGGCGCGCAACATCGATTCGGGCATGTCCACCTGCTTGACTTCCACGTTCGCCACCTTCACGCCCCAGGGCGCGGTGTGCGTGTCGAGGATGCTTTGCAGCCGCAAATTAATCTTGTCGCGATGGGCCAGCAATTCGTCGAGTTCCTGTTCGCCGAGCACCGACCGCAGTGTGGTCTGCGCGAACTGCGATGTCTGGTAAACGTAATTCGAGACTTCCACCACCGCCTTGTTCGGATCGATGACGCGCAGGAAAATGACCGCGTTGACTTTCAGCGTGACGTTGTCGCGCGTGATGATGTCCTGCGGCGGAACTTCCAGCGCTTCCTGCCGCAGCGAAATCCGCACCATGCGGTCAATCGGTGCAAACACCAGTATGATGCCCGGGCCTTTCGATTGCCCCAGCAGCCGTCCCAACCGGAAAATGACGCCGCGCTCATATTCCGCCAGAATCTTGATCGAGCTCAGCAGGTAGATGACGAGGATGACGATGCCAACCGTGACCACTGGGAATCCAATTTCCATATATGCCTCCAGGCAATTCGCAATTCAGAGTCTCAGCGGATTGTAGCGCAACTGGGCTTACTATGGGCGGTGATAGCAATACCCGTGGAGTTGTTGAAGAAGATTCGGGCGCTCGGTGACCAGACCCTTGATTGGCCAACGCTCAGCGATACACATCCTTGCGATGCCCGACGCTGACCACCAGCACCGTGACCCGCTGATCCTGTATGTCACAGATCGTCCGAACTTGGCTCAAGCGATAGTCGCCCACGCGATACCGCCACAATCCGCCTTTGTCGCCGTGGAGCGGCTTGCCCCACTGCCGAGGGTTGTCCGCCGCCTGCACCCGCTCTCGCAGAAATCGGACGATAGAATCCTGCGCTGTGCGGTTTAGTTTTTGGATTTGTTTCTCGGCGCTGCGGTTGATTTCAACCCGCCAGCTTCTGCCCGGCGACGTTCTACTCTCTGAAACCAAGCCGCCGCTCCAGTTCTTCGAGCGTGATGGTGGGCTCGCGCCGTTCCAGCGCCGCAATACCCTTCAGGTAGTCTTCGCGATCTTCCAGATATTGTTGGATGGCCTCGCGCGCATAGTAGCTCTTGCTGCGGCCAGTTTCCTTCGCCAGCGATTCCAGTCTTTCTTCGAGTTCAGGTTCCAGCCTTATGCCAAGCATAATTGTATAACATGTTTAACATAGCACGGCCGATGGGCATAAGCAAGGTGCCCCAGAGCCTGCCCTGAGCTTGTCGAAGGATTCGCGCCCGTCCTTTGGGCGCTAACCTGGGCCCGTGCGCCCTACTCATCGCGTTCTCGGCGATGAGCACATCCGCTACGGAGGCTAGGTAATCACCGGTCTCTCCGCCGCGGGATCGACTCGCACCGTAAGCCCATCGACCTGCCGCACGACGACCCGTTCTCCGGCGGAAACTGAAACCGAGCAGACCGCGTCCCAAAGTTCGCCGTGCACGAAGACTTTCCCGGCAGGAGCCAGCGTAGTTTGCGCGATCCCGATTTCGCCGATCAAGCCTTGTTCGCCGGTGACAATCTTGTTGCGGCGCGCACGCACCGCGATGCTCATCAGAAACGCCGTGATCAGCCCAAGCGGAATACTGACCGCGAGCGCGGTCAAGAGGTGAACGCGCATTTCGGGAATCGGAGCATCTACCAGAAACAATCCGCCCAGCGTCAACAACACAATTCCGCCGGTAGTAAGCACGCCGTGGCTGGCGAACTTGGCCTCGGCGGCAAACAGCGCAAAGGCGCCGATGATCATCGCAACCGCGGCGAACCGCACCGGCATCAGGTTCAACGCGAACGCCGCCAGAAGAATGAAGACCACGCCCACGGTGCCGGGAATGACCGCGCCCGGATGGTTGAATTCCGCATACAGCGCGAGCGCGCCGATGGCCAGCAGGATGAACGCAATGTTCGGGTCCATAAGATAGGAGAGGATGCGCTGCTTGAGCGTCATACCATAGTCCCGCACCGGTTCGCCAACCAGGCTGAGCGTGACCGTCGTGCCGTTGAATCGCTTGAAGCTCTTTCCGTTCAATTGCCGGAACAAGTCCTGCTCATTGGGAGCGATGTACTCGATCAGTTTCTTGTCGAGCGCCTCCTGCTCGGTAAAAGACTTCGACTCGCGCACCGCGCTCTCCGCCAGTTCGACATTTCGCCCGCGCTTGGAGGCGATCGAGCGCATCAGCGCGGCCGTGTCGTTTTCAATCTTCCGGTTCATCTCGTCGTCGGGCTTGGCCGCGATCGGGCCAAAAAGCAAAACGGGATGTGCCGCGCCGGCATTGGTGCCCGGAGCCATCGCGGCCACGTCGGCCGCCTCGAGGATGAAGATCCCTGCCGACCCCGCGCGGCTTCCAGTCGGCGTCACGTAAACGATGACTGGCACCGGCGACGACTCGATCTTTTCGATGATTTTGCGCGTGGAATCGAGTAATCCGCCTGGAGTGTTCATCTCGATCAGCACGGCTTGGTCATGGTTCGCGGCTGCCGTTTCGAAAGCGCGGCCGATGTATTCAACCGTGACCGGCTGGATGACGTCGTTGACTTCGATCTTCAACACGTCGGCGGAACAAGATGCGGCAAGAAACACAGCGGCAAGAAAGGCGAACAGAAAGCGCGACGCCACTTTACCTCTGAGAACCGACAACCGGGAACTGAGAACTGAGAACCGGGAACTGAGAACTGTTGTCATGGCTGTGGCAGCGGCTGCGCTTTCTCCGCAAGCTTGGCTGCTAACGTGCGCATCATGTAGTGGACTCTGGAATTGCCACAACTCGATTATATCGGCAGCGGAGATCGCGTATCACGCCCGCCGCTGCATCCCAGGGGAAGTTGGAGCAGAGCTGTCGTTTTGTCTGGAGATGGGTTGAGGCTGGATCCATCCTGGAAGTTCGTCGCTGCCGGTGATGAGCCGCGCGCCACGCTCGTATGTGAGATACGACCATGCCCATTGGATCATCACCAGCAGGCGATTGCGGAACCCTATCAAAAACAAAATATGGACGAACAACCACGCCAGCCAGGCAAAGTATCCAGACAACTCGATCCCGCCGAAGTGGGCAACGGCCGCGGCCCGGCCAATCGTCGCCATGCTGCCTTTGTCGTGATAATGAAAATCGCGGCGCGGTTGATGTTCAAGATCGCGCGCAATGTTTTTCGCCACCCAGTCTCCTTGCTGGATGGCAACCTGCGCGACGCCAGGCAGCGTCTTGCCGTTCTCGTCCTGCAGTGCGGCGAGGTCGCCAATCACAAATATTTCCGGATGTCCGGGAACACTAAGGTCGGGTCGAACCAGCACGCGGCCGGCGTGATCGAGGGGAGCGCCCAGTTTTTTGCCCAGAAGAGAAGCGGCCACGCCTGCGGCCCACAATGTTACCGTTGCTGGGATCCTCTTGTCGCCAGCCCAAACCGCGCCGGGCTCAACGTGTGTGACCGTATGTGAGTTGAGGACCTCGACTCCCAAACGCCGCAGTTGATCTTCGGCTTTGTGGGAAAGTTCTTCGAAATATGCCGGCAGAACTCGCGGGCCGCCTTCGATCAGCAGTATGCGAGTTTGTCGAGGGTCGATATTGCGGAACTCGCGATTCAGCGCATGGCGAGCGATTTCAGCCAGTGTTCCAGCGAGTTCGACGCCGGTGGGACCACCTCCGATAACCACGAACTGCAGCGGAGAAACTTTTTGCCCGTAAGCAGCCTGCCGCTCCGCAAGTTCAAACGCCAACAAAACGCGGCGGCGGATTTCGAGCGCGTCTTCAATCGTCTTCAAACCGGGTGCCAGCGGAGCCCATTCCCAATGGCCGAAATAGGCGTGGGTGGCGCCCGAGGCGACGACGAGATAGTCGTAATCGAACGCCTCCTCTTTAGTGATGACTTTCTTCCGTTCCAGCTCGAAGTCGACCACTTCTCCAAGTAACACTTCGACGTTTGAACGGTCCCTGAGTATCCCGCGGATCGGTGCCGCTATTTCGCCGGGTGACAAACCAGCAGTCGCGACCTGGTAGAGAAGTGGTTGGAAGGTGTGGTGGTTCTTACGGTCAACGACTGTAACCTGCACGGGAAGCCGTGCGACTCGCTGGGCTGCGCTCAGTCCAGCGAAACCCGCTCCTACGATCACGACCCTCGGTTCTGGCTGGTTGTTAGTTGGCATTAAGTTCCTGAGCTCTACCTATAGAGATTCATAGAATGGCTGTTCAGTCGAAAACTTTTTAGAGACAGCTTCAGACCGTCGAGTGACCCGATGGCCCGATCACCCGATGTCCTTATACACTGCTTCTGCGGACTGCTTCTCCGGATCACGATGACTTCGGCCCAGCCCAATTCGTTCCCTTGGCGTTTCCTTCTGCCTTCGGTGCGCGACATCGTTTTCATTTCTCTTTTCTGGTCGATCCTGGTTGGGCCATTGTCGAATCGTCCGCTGGCCGATCCCGATATCGGATGGCACATACGCACCGGCGAGCGGATTCTGGCGACCCACGCGCTTCCGCGCACCGATCCGTTTTCTTCCACCATGCAGGGTCAACCCTGGTTTGCCTGGGAGTGGCTCTACGACCTGTTGCTCGGCAGTCTGCATCGGGCTTGCGGGCTGAATGGAGTCGTCTGGCTGTGCGCCGTGCTGGTAGCAGCGACTTTCACATTGCTGCTCTCGCAACTGCTGCGGCGCGGCTCTGGCCTGCTGCTGGCGATTGTGCTGATGTTGCTGGCCGAGGCCGCTGCGACCATCCATCTCTACGCGCGCCCGCACATCGTAAGCTGGCTTCTTTCTCTGCTCTGGTTTGTCGCGCTGGAGAAATGGGAGCGAAGCGAGCACGCCACGGTTCCACGATGGCTCCCCTGGTTCTTTCCCGCCTCGATGTTGCTATGGGTAAACCTGCATGGTGGATGGCTCTTTGGGCTAGCGCTGCTAGGGATCTACACATTAGCCGCGTTCGTCGAGCGCCCGCGGAATACGTCAGCCGCACATCGCGCCCGCGCCATGGCTGCGGCTTGGGCCGCATCGGCGCTGGCAACGCTGGCGAATCCGCATGGCTGGCGCCTGCACGCCCACATCTATCGCTATCTCGGCGATCGCTACTTGATGAGCCATATCGAAGAGTTCCGCTCACCCGATTTTCACGGCTGGGCCGAGCGATGTTTCGCCGTCATCCTGGTGCTGACGCTGATCGCGTTCGCTAACCATCGCACGAAGCTGCGGCTTAGCCACCTGATGGTCGCGTTGCTGGCGCTCCATGCGGGATTCTATTCATCGCGCAATCTACCGGTTTCTTCAATGCTGCTGGTGCTGATTGTTGGGCCAATGCTATGGAAAAACTTCGCCGCGTTGGCGGATCAGCCAGGAGCGTGGCCATGGCTGCGCAATGTCGCCGCCCGAATTTCGAGCTTCTCCGCACGCATGGGCGCGCAGGAACTCGAGCTTCGCGGCCACCTCTGGCCGGTTGTTTCGGTGGTTTTCGCGTTAGCGATTTGCCTGCAAGGAGGATGGCTCGGCTCGCGGCAATTGATTCATGCGCAATTCGATCCCAAGAAATTGCCGGTCGCGGCCGTGGATTTTTTGCAGAGAGAATCTGTGGGGGAGCAACCGATTATTGTTACGAATGCTCTTCCGAATAACGCGCCGATTTTCTCGACCGATGCATGGGGCGGTTATCTCATCTATCGTATGTATCCCGCTCGGAAGGTTGTCTTAGATGACCGTCACGATCTCTATGGCTCGGGACGGATTCGCCAATACATGCTCCTGACGCAGGGCGAGCCAGGATGGCAAAGCGTGCTCGACCAGTGGCAGATTCGGGCGGCGCTCCTGCCCACCGATTCGACTCTAGCCAACCTGCTCCGCGAACTCCCGCAAGATTGGCAGATCGTGTACGAAGACAAGGTTGCGGTGGTGTTTGAGAAACGCTAGATGGAGGGCGACAGTGTGATCCGGTTAGGTGCCATCAAGAAACTCAGGGCATCGTGCCCACGGTTACTCTAGTTGGAAGCTCCATTTTTGCGGAGCATTTCGCGCCGGGATCGTGCTTGATTCTGACTTGATAAACATAGGAGTACGTCACCTCGAACGTGGTCGGAGAGTGATCGGCGAACTTCCATGTGCGTACGTTCTTGATGGCGTCCGGAGCCAGTTCCGGGTGACCAGAGATGAGCTTCACAGCCGTTACCCGGTGCCCATCGGTCGTGACCTGCATTTTCACCGGCCCCTGTATGCGCTCGTGCTGCGCTGTCCCTGGGTAGTAGGGACACTTGAACTCAGTCACAGTGGGCAGGGCCGGTGCGTCCTTCTGAGCAGCAACTGAAGAGGCAAACAGGCAGTAGGCAATGATCACCAGCGCTAAGTTTCGCATGTGCATGTTGTAGCACGTTAAAACGTTGTTGTGCCAGGCCCCACCCGTACTGTGACCGCGCGATGATTACGGTGTGGAAAATGAGTAGCGCCAGCATCTTGCCGGCTGTCCCGAGCGCGTCTCGCCCTCGGCGCGGCCGGCGAAGGCGCCCGCCGGACAGCCGCCGGGACACCGGCGCTACTCTTTGGTGAAACGCTACAAATCGCGCAGTCACGCTACTAGAGTAGTTTCGCTTACTTCTTATCGATCGGCGTGCCTCTTATCCGCCCTTGCGACCTGAGCGAATCCGCGTCATCAGATGTAGTTAGCCTTGGCACTGGATGCCCGCGAAGTGATATTTTTGACGCACGCGAGAACTGCCTCGCGCCGACTTCCGATAGACTGAGAACTTATGCGGATTGCAATAATTCGGCCGTGTATCGAAAGTTGTCGGGAGAACCGCCGATGAAAGCGCAGTTCCTCCCGTTCGCGCAGATTCCGCACGCCACGCGTCTCTTCCTCGACTATCTTTCCTACACTCCCGTCGTTCGCGGAATTTTTCCACGCTCGCCGATTTTTTCCGAATGGGTGAAAGACGAATCCGAGTGCGTTGTTTACGACGCCGCGCGCCGCGCCAAAGTCAGCGAAATTCTCGAGCGCCAGAATCGAGCTTGGGGAGCCTCGGCAAAAACGCTGGCCAACATTGACCGCCTCCGCCGCGGAGCGCTCGCAGCGGTCACCGGGCAGCAAGTGGGTCTCTTCGGAGGCCCGCTGTTTTCGATTTTCAAGGCGCTGACCGCGGTCAAACTGGCGGAACAGGCGACGGCGGCTGGAGTAGATTGCGTCCCCGTCTTTTGGCTGGCGACCGAAGATCACGATCTGGCCGAGGTCAATCATGTAGCGTTGCTCTCGGAAAAAGGGCTGCCGGAAAGCTTTGTTGTGAAAAGTCAGGCTGTGGAAAGCCACGCCGCCGCTGACGCGCCCGTGGGCACCATCAAGTTCGGCCCGGAGATTGAGCCGGTGGTCGAGCGCGCCGCTACGCTGCTGGGAGATTCCGAGGCCGCGACTTGGCTGCGCCAGGCGTATCGTCCGGGTGAAACTCTGGGCAGCGCGTTTGCGCTGCTCTTTGCGCGGATGTTTGCGGAGTGGGGCGTCATCCTGCTCGATCCGTCGGAAAAAGATTTTCACGATCTCGCAAAGCCCCTGTTCCGCGCCGCGATTGAACGCGCCTCCGAACTCGATGAGGCGCTGCTCGGGCGGGGCAAGGCGCTCGATGCCGCGGGATATCACCAGCAGGTGAAAGTGACTTCGGCGACCACGCTTCTTTTCGAAGTAAGAAATGGCGCGCGCACGGTAGTCCGCCGCAAGAATAATGGCGTCGTCGTTCGTAATGGCGACAGTAATGGCGACGGCATTGAGTTTGCGGTGGGCGATGAGCGGATCTCGCGTAAAGAATTGCTTGACCGGATTGGAGCGAATCCGGAAAAGTTCAACCCGAATGTGCTGCTGCGTCCCGTGGTGCAGGATTATCTTTTGCCGACGCTGGTTTATACCGGCGGAGCGGCGGAAGTCGCGTACTTTGCCCAGGCCGGCGTGGTTTACGAGAAACTGCTGGGACGAGTGACGCCGATCCTGCCGCGTTCTTCGGCGACGCTCGTGGAAGCGAAGCCCGAGCGCATTCTCACGCGCTATCAACTGGGACTGCCCGATGTGTTTCTCGGCCCGGAAAAAGTTCGAGAAGCGATTGCCGCCCGTTCACTTCCGCCGGATTTGCAGGCGCGATTTAACGACGCCTTTGCCAGCCTTGAGCAGTCGATGGCTGCGGTTCGCGAATCGGTTGGCGCACTGGATTCAACCCTGATCGAAGCAGCCGAACATGCCCGCGCTGGCATGTCGAATCAACTCAACCAACTCCGTGGGCGGGCGTCGCGCGCGGAACTGTTGCGCAACGAAGTCATCACCCGCCATGCGGATGCCTTGAGTCACGCGCTATTCCCGCATAAGTCGCTTCAGGAGCGCGAAGTCGCAGGAGTGAGCTTCGTGGCGCGCTATGGCCGGGAGTTGCTAGCGAATCTCTACCAGCAAATCAATCCCGACAACCACGACCACCAGGCGATTAACCTCCTGTAGAGACGGGGCTTGCCCCGTCTCCCGCCGCGAAAGATAAACGGAAAGCCAAGTCTCGAAGGTAAATCAAACCGCACTTTCGCGCAGCACGGCTTGCAACTCCTCAAGCGACTCCACCCGCGGCACTCCCTTATCGCGGTACGCGCCGGGCACGTCCATCAGAATCGCTTTCATGCCAACGCCAGTCGCGCCAAGGTAGTCCACGGAATAAACATCGCCGACATAGAGGCTTTCCTCGGGCGCGGCATTCATGCTCTTCAGAGCGCGGCGGAAAATTTCCGGGTGCGGCTTTTCGTATCCGACGAGTCCGGAGTCGGTGATGGTGTGGAAACAGCCGGCGATCCCGCACCTCTGCAACACGTCTCCGATTCCGCCATCCGCATTGGAGATGACCGCGATCCGGTAGCGCTCGCCGATCTCGCGCAGTTGTTCGGCCGTGCCGGGTCGAATCCGGTCCCAGTTGGCCGAATTCTGGACGCTGGCAACGAGTTGGTCGCGCATAGCGTCGTCCTTCAACCCGATCTCGTCGAGCAACTCGGTGTAAAACATCCACCAGAAGCCGTGATCGGTGCTGCCGTTTTCAGTCAGCATCCCATCGAACCGGTTCTTGGTGCGGCATTCCAGATCGCGCAGGCGCTCGCCGTCGGGCGTGAAGCCGCGTTCGGCGAGAGGCGCGTGAATGCGTTCGCGATTGAGAAACAGCAGCGTGTTGCCCACGTCAAAAAAAATAAATTTGATCTTTGAATTCATGATCGGAAATCAAGCGCAAGGCAGCTACGCCGCCCGCTATTCACAGCTGTCTAGAAATAGAGTAGCGGAAAACTATGGTCGGCGTCCTGCGGTGCCATCCGGCCGGAGGAGCGCAGGCAACCCCGCAATGCCACGCTGAAACCTCTTCCGATGGATTAAACTGAAAATTTGCCGATGCAATAAGCGATGCACTAAGTAAGATCGGAAGTTATGGCACAACTGCGCGTCGTCGTCCTCTGGCACCAGCACCAGCCCTTCTACAAAGACCTGGTGACCGGCCAGTATCGCCTGCCTTGGACGCGCCTCCACGCCTTGAAAGACTACTACGGGATGGTGAAGCTGCTCGACGAGTTTCCCAAAGTGCATCAGACATTCAATCTGGTGCCCTCGCTCATGGCGCAGATCCAGGATTATGTTTCGGGCGACGCGCAGGATCCTTTTCTGCAAGTTGCCACGAAGCCCGCCAAAGACCTGACCGAAGGCGAGCGGCGGTTTGCGCTGCAATATTTGTTTCAAGCGAATCTGGCGAATGTGATCGGTCGCTATCCGCGCTACCGCGAGCTGTGGGAGAAATTTCACGGGACCGGGGATTCTCCTGAGCGTGCGGAGAAATATTTTCTGACCCAGGATTACACCGACCTGCAGGTGCTTTCACAGATTGCCTGGTTTGACGAGTTTTTTCTGAAGGAGAAAGACGTTGCCGAACTAGTCCGCAAAGGCCGTAACTTCACCCTCGAAGACCAGCGCTTTGTGATCGCGCGCGAGCGCGAATTGCTGGCCCGCGTTCTTCCCGTGCACGCCGAGGCGGCCAAGAAGGGCCTGATCGAGATTTCGACCTCGCCTTTCTATCATCCCATTCTGCCGCTCGTGTGTGACACACAAATGGGGGCGGTTTCTTCGCCGGGTCTGACCTTGCCCCAAAACCGCTTCCGCCATCCCGAGGACGCTCGCGACCAACTCCAGCGCGGGCTCGATCTGCACCAGAAAGTGTTTGGCTTGCGCCCGCAAGGCGCCTGGCCGTCGGAGGGCAGCGTTTCGGAAGAAGCGCTGGCCATCGCACACCAGCTCGGCGTGAAGTGGATGGCCACCGACGAAGGCGTTCTGGCGCGGACTCTGGGAACAACTTTCTCGCGCGACGGTTATGGCAACCTCAGTCCGGAGGGCGCGAGCCGCCTCTACACCATTTACGCTTACGAAAGTGGCGATACCCGCATGAACCTGCTGTTCCGCGATCACACCCTCTCCGACCTGATCGGTTTCGTATATTCGGGAATGCCGCCGCAAGACGCCGCCAGCAATCTCATCCACAAGATCAAGGAATCGGCGAAGTCGGTGATTGCCAGCGGCCAGGATGCCGTAGTCCCCATCATTCTCGACGGCGAGAACGCCTGGGAATATTACCCGCAGTCCGGCCGCGAGTTCTTGCGCAGGTTCTATGACGCTTTACAAAAAGAGCCGGGCATGGAAGCAGTCACGGTAACTGAGGCGATCGCGCGCCACAAAACCGCCGCTCCGCTGAAGTCGGTGGTGCCGGGGTCGTGGATCAATTCCAACTTCAATGTTTGGATCGGAGCGGCCGAAGACAACAAGGCTTGGGACTACCTCTATCACGCGCGCAATTTCTACGCCCAGGCCGCTCCCGACGCCGCCAAGAAACAACGCGACCTCGCGTTTGAAGAGATCATGATCGCCGAGGGCAGCGACTGGAACTGGTGGTACGGCCCCGAGCACCACTCCGCCAACGATCGCGACTTCGATGAACTCTACCGCAAACACCTGTCGAATGTTTATCAGGCGTTGGGCGGGAATCCGCCCGATTATCTCGCGCAGCCGATCGCCCGCGGAGTGGCGCGGCCCCTGTTTACGCCCCAGACCGCCTACATCCATCCCAGAGTCGCCGGCGACCGCATGCGCTACTTCGAGTGGATGGGAGCCGCATGCTACACCGCCGACCAGCGTTCCAGCGCCATGCACGGCAAGCAGTTTCTGATGGATGAAGTTTTCGCGGGCATCGACGAGCAGTATGTCTACGGCCGCCTGGAGTTCGCCGGTAAAGTGCCCGAAGACGCAATTGAAGTGGTGGTCAATCTGGAGTCATGGGCCAACCAGGCTACCCAGCCCCGGCGTGAGCTGCGCTTGGACGCG
>Ga0181518_10001276_pt1 | contig 26035 bp, 22 predicted proteins | sample PEATcosm2014_Bin_28_FD_119751 | JGI IMG/M metagenome (GOLD analysis project Ga0181518, IMG submission 119751) | Peatland microbial communities from MTU Mesocosm Facility, Houghton, MI, USA - PEATcosm2014_Bin01_60_metaG | ecosystem: Environmental > Terrestrial > Soil > Wetlands > Peat | place...
AAATGTTTTATTACTCTCTCGAATACCACTGCACAAACGGAACGTTCTGGCTCCCACCCTTGGGTCCGCCTCCGCTGTTTACGCTCCTCTTATCCTTCATTTTTGCGATGGAAAGTAGCTAGGAGTTCTTTGGACGTTCACGCTACTTTTTCGATTGCTCGTTCTTGAAGATTTCATCGAAAACCCCTTGACACGCTGCGGATCGCGCAGATACAAGGGGTCATCCTTGGCGCTGGCCAAAACCTTCGGGCGTAATTGAGCTGAGCTTGGTCAACGGACATCTAAAACGTAAGGGCGGTGTTATGGGAGATCAGATTCATGGCAGAGCATTTCGGGTGGGCATTGCCGGGCCTGTGGGGTCTGGAAAAACCGCTCTCGTAGACCGTCTCAGTAAAAAACTGTTCCCGAAACTCAGTCTTGCCGTGGTCACCAACGACATTTACACGAAGGAGGATGCGGAATTTCTGCTTAGGCAGGGCACGCTTCCAGCGGAACGAGTCAAGGGCGTCGAGACGGGAGCGTGTCCGCACGCGGCGATACGTGAAGACGCATCCATGAATCTGCAGGCCATCGCGGAGTTTGAGGACAGTCTTCCAGGCCTCGAGCTGATTTTTGTTGAGAGCGGCGGAGACAATCTGGCAGCTGCCTTTAGTCCGGAACTCGTGGATATTTGGATTTATGTGATCGACGTGGCCGAAGGAGACAAAATCCCCCGCAAGGGCGGGCCGGGCATTATGCGTTCCGACCTGCTGGTGATTAACAAAATTGATCTCGCGCCCTACGTAGGCGCCTCGCTCGAAGTAATGGACCGCGACTCGCGCAAAATGCGAGGTGATCGGCCCTTCGTGTTCACGAATCTTCGAGAAGACATCGGACTCGAAGCAGTGATCGATTGGCTGGAGGAAAAACTGAATCAGCCCGCCGGCTTGCGACGTGGATTGATCGATGCTCACTTGCGTTACGCCGGGCGTCCTCATAGCCATGAGCACAGCCATTCTCACGACCATCCGCATGACCACGTCCATGGTCATGATCATTAGCAAACGTGCATTAGCAACTTTCATAGTGGATGCTGCCCATGAAACTAGGTTGGAACCTCACTCCTTTCTCGCCCGCAGCGGATCTGGCCTTTTTGCGACTCCTTCACCTTGCCGACAGTGCCTTGCCCATCGGCGCGCTCGCGCACTCTTTTGGGTTGGAATCCCTAGTCTCGGCGGAGATGCTCAAGGCCAGCGATTTGCCCGGTTTCTTGCGCGGTTATTTGGAGGAAGCGGGAATGGTTGAAGGTGTGGCCTGCCGAGAAGCTTTCCAACTTGCGGGAGCAAAACAGCGGAAATTCTCTGCCGTCAGATGGGTTGAGATCAACGATTGTTTAAGCGCGCTGAAGCCAGCCCGAGAAAGCCGAGTCGCAAGCGGCGCGCTAGGCCGAAATTTTCTCCAAGCCGCCCTCGCGCTTGTTGATTTTCCTGTTCTTCAAGAAGCCCGGGATGCCTCACTCAAAGCAATGGGTCTGATGCATCACGCCGCAGCGTTCGGTTTGGTGAGTGCAACTATTGGCTTCGACGAAACCCACACGGTTCTCGCATATCTTCACCAGATGACTGCGAGTCTGGTCTCCGCGTGCCAGCGTCTGTTGCCGATCGGTCAGAATGAAGCCACGCGCATTCTCTGGAATCTGAAGCTTGCGATTGTGGAAGCCTCGGAACTCAGCGCGAACTGCACTCTCGATACTGTGAGCTGCTTCACGCCGTTGCTGGATTGGGGTGCCATGGAGCATCCCGCACTGCCAACGCGTTTGTTCATTAGTTGAAAGTCTTGACTCAACATGGCTGGAACGGCCGAGGAATCACTCGCGGAAGGCGCTCCGGATATTTTTGAGCCGAGCCGTGTTCGCGCTACGATGCGCCTGGATTTTGCGCATGATTCCACCGCAGGCAGCACCTTCTTGGCCGCAAGCTTGCAGGAGCCTCCTCTTAAAGTCGTGCGCGCATTCACTCTGGAAGACGGCACTGCGCTGGTTCATCTCCATAACTTGTCGGGCGGCTTGCTGGCCGGAGACGATCTCGCCCTAAAAGTAAATCTCGGATGCAACACAAGCGTACAACTGACTACGACCGGCGCTACGCGCATCTACCGTCACCGCCCGGATTTCTCGCCCACTACGCAGTGCTGCGAGGTGACGGTTGGAGAAAACGCCTTGCTCGAACATCTACCCGACGCCACGATCCCTTTCGCCGGTGCAAAGTTTCGTCAGCGAACATCGATCGACCTTGCTGCCGGCGCCGGCATGTTCTGGTGGGAAATTCTATCTCCGGGGAGGGAAGCGTGCGGAGAACTTTTTGCCTATGAGCGATTCGAGATGAGAATGCGAGTGACCACACTCGGCCGCAAGATCGCTGCAGAAAATATCTGCCTGCGGCCAGGCAACCACAACGTTTCTTCCCTTGCGAGGTTGGGATCATATCGTTACGTCGCGACGTTTTATGTTTGCCGCGTGGGCCTGGATGCGAGCACCTGGCGCGCACATGAAGATCTTCTGCGAAATTTGACCAGCAGCTTGACGCGCCCCGGCGAGATCCTTTGGGGAGTCAGTTCTCTCGTGGCCCACGGTCTCATTGTCCGATGCCTTGCCCGCTGCGGGCGAGACATTTTGCCCGGACTTCACAGCATCTGGCGCGAAGCAAAGCTTCAGATATATGGGCGCGACGCGATTCCGCCGCGCAAAGTGAACTAAAATGTTTCTCTTGCTGCTGACATCGTAGGGCGCAATGAGCGAAACAAATTGATCGGGAGGCTTTCGTGCATTTAACTCCGCAAGAACAAGAGAAGCTGATGATTGTTGTTGCGGCCGACCTCGCTCGCAAACGCCAAGCGCGCGGCCTAAGACTCAACTATGTGGAGGCCGTCGCCGTTCTCACCGCCGAGGTGATGGAAGCAGTTCGTGACGGCAAGACGGTGGCTGAGATCATGAGCTTTGGCGCAAATATACTCAGTCGCGATCAAGTCATGGATGGCATCCCCGAAATGATTCATGAAGTTCAAGTCGAGGCCACCTTTCCGGATGGCACGAAGCTCGTTACGATTCATGATCCAATCAAGTGACAACGTGCTTTTGAATGGAGATGCCGCAACCCAATTCATGCCGCAGTTTCGAGGTGAAAGTATGAAGCCGGGAGAGTACCTGTTGGATCTAACCGCCGGATCGATCGAAGCAAACAAAGGGAGAAAAATCTCCCGCGTGCTCGTTAAAAACACCGGCGACCGTCCCATCCAAGTTGGCAGCCACTATCATTTCTTTGAGACGAATGCCTCATTATCCTTCGATCGCGGAGCCGCTTACGGCATGCGTCTCAACATCGCCTCTGGAACCGCAGTCCGTTTCGAGCCCGGTGAAGAAAAAGAAGTGGAACTTACGGATTTCGGCGGCCGTCGCATCATTTATGGCTTCAACAATCTGGTCGCAGGTGCTCTCGACGATCCCCGGTCTCGCGCCAATTCTTTAGAGCGAGCGCAAAAGGATGGCTTCTCATTTGAGGAAGTCGGAAGGAAACGCGAAGAGGGAAATAAACTATGAGCCTCTCCATTCCCCGTCGTACCTACGCCGACCTTTACGGACCCACGAAAGGCGATCGCATTCGCCTTGCCGACACCGAGCTGATCATCGAAATCGAAAAAGATTTTACGCACTACGGCGACGAAATCACTTTCGGCGGCGGAAAAGTAATCCGCGATGGTATGGGCCAGAGCAGCACTGCTATCCGCGAAGCGCAATCTGGCGCGCTCGATCTGGTCATCACCAACGCCGTGATCCTCGATCACTGGGGAATCGTCAAGGGCGATATCGGCATCAAGGACGGGCGTATTGTAAGGGTTGGCAAGGCTGGCAATCCTGACACCATGGACGGTGTCGATCCAGATCTCGTCGTCGGGGCGGCCACGGAAGTTATAGCCGGCGAAAATTTGATGGCCACTCCCGGCGGCGTCGACAGTCATATCCACTTCATTTCTCCGCAGCAGGTGTACGCCGCCATTTCGAACGGGATTACCACTATGATTGGCGGCGGGACTGGCCCTGCCACTGGGACCGCCGCGACCACGTGCACTCCCGGAGCGTGGAATCTGGCCCGCATGCTCCAAGCTGCCGAAGCATGGCCCATGAATTTTGGTTTTCTCGGCAAAGGCAATGCCGCTGCAAAATCACCTCTCGCCGAACAGATCGAAGCCGGCGCTTGTGGCCTCAAACTTCATGAAGACTGGGGCACGACTCCGGCGGCCATAGACGCCTGCCTGAAGGTGGCCGATGATTTCGACGTCCAGGTTGCCATTCACACAGACACGATCAACGAAGCCGGGTTCCTCGAAGCCACTGTCGCCGCCATTGGCGGTCGCGCCATTCACACTTACCACACCGAAGGCGCAGGCGGCGGCCACGCTCCCGACATCATACGGATTGCCTCTTTCCCCAATATTCTTCCCTCCTCCACAAATCCCACACGCCCCTTCACGATCAACACGATCGCCGAACATCTCGACATGCTCATGGTGTGTCATCACCTGAATCCTCAGGTGCCGGAGGACGTTGCCTTCGCCGAAAGCCGCATCCGTCCAGAGACCATCGCCGCCGAAGACATCCTCCACGATATGGGCGTGATCAGCATGCTCTCAAGCGACTCACAAGCCATGGGCCGCGTCGGCGAAGTGGTTATTCGCACGTGGCAAACCGCACACAAAATGAAAACGCAGCGCGGCGCGCTCGCCGGAGATTCCTCCCGCAACGATAACCAACGGGCGAAACGCTACGTTGCCAAATACACCATCAACCCCGCGATCACGCACGGCATGGCCACGGAAATTGGCTCCATCGAGAAAGGAAAACTTGCCGATCTGGTTCTTTGGAAACCCGCCTTCTTTGGAGCGAAGCCGGAGATCGTGCTCAAAGGCGGCTTCATCGCCTGGAGCGCCATGGGCGATCCAAACGCGTCCATCCCAACGCCCCAGCCAGTGCTTTATCGCCCGATGTTCGGCAGCTTCGGCGCGGCCACGGCTCCCACTGCGATCACGTTTGTGTCGCAAGCAGCTGTCACCGCTGGATTGCCGCAAATACTAGGCCTGAAAAAAATCGTGAAGGCGGTCCGCAACTGCCGCGGCATTGGGAAAAAAGACATGTTGCACAATAGCGCCACTCCCAACATCGAAGTCGACCCCGAAACTTACGAAGTGCGCGTGGAAGGCCAACCCATTACATGCGAACCGGCGAGCGCACTCCCGCTTGCCCAACGCTATTTCTTGTTCTAATGCTTGCCTTTTTCTTGGCAAGCGTTTCCCAACCCACTTCTCTCCTCAAAGAAAGACTGGACCCGCCACCATCAAATTCATTTCAGGTCCTGAAGAAATGCTTCCAGTACCTCATTGCGCGATGAACCTTGCCGAGTGGCTCTCTGAAAAGGTACGTCATACCGGAGGACGGATGGATTCAGCGGCGCCATAAGATTTTGCTTGATGTACGGTTCCGCAAAATGCTCAGGCAGGTAGGCCAAATGGCGGCCAGACATTACCAGGACCGCAACCGCGCTCATATCGTCGGCAATCGCTGTGACCCGTTGTGGAGAGGTGGAGAGGTGAGCCTCGGGCAGCGGGTAGCTGCGCAATGCCCACTCATACTTCGCCGCTTCCGGCGGACTGACTCGACCGGTACGAGGAAATAGGGGATGCTCCCTCCCGCAACAGGCAATTTGATGTTCCACAAACATTTGTGCGTATTCCAGGCTCGGAACCCGATGCCAGAAATAGCCGAAGGCAATATGGATCTGTCCGTTCAATAAATATTCTTCGAGATCGCGTGCGGAACGCACGACGATAGAGAATTTAACCGCCTGATCGCGGAGGCGAAACCGGGATATGGCATTGCTGATGCGCGCCGATTGAGCGACCGGCAAATGGTCGATCAAGCCAATATTGAGCACACCTACCAATTTGAGATCCATGTTCCGCACGGCAACGCTGAATTCGTCGAGGGTGCTAAGCAATTGCCGACCCTGATGCACAAACTTGGTGCCGCGTGGCGTCAGACGAAAGCCGCTTCGGCCGCGTTCGCAGAGTCGAAAGCCCAGCCGAGCTTCAAGAGTTGCGAGATGTGTGCTGATGGTGGACTGACTCAGATTGAGAGTAGCCTGAGCTGCTGTAATTCCCCCTGCATCCACGATCGACAGAAACAGGCGGATGAGGCGCAAGTCGAAGTCAAAAACGTCGCGTAGCAAGGTCATACCCTCCAACCGGAAACAATACATCGAAAACTGTAATTGTGAAGATTGAAAATTTCTGATTGTAAAGACACGGAATCTTCGAATAGCATTCGGCCTCAATGGTTTCGTTACATTGAGCGCGGTCGAAGTATAGGCTCGGCCGTCCACATTGTGACTACCGTGGCTAGCACTCGGAGGTCGTTTACAGGTGTGGGTGTTGCTCAACTACAAAGGTTGATTGACGAGGGGTGGAGCGATGAAAACGGGGCAAGTTCGATGTTCGATACTCATGGTTGCGGCATTGCTGGTGTCGGCGATCGGGGCTTGGGGACAGGGTAGATCGTCGTTGCGCGGGTCCGTTACAGACCACTCGGGGGCTGTGTTGTCCGGCGCCACCGTGATCCTGTCCAATGCGGAAACGGGTTTTACGCGGGAAGTGACGTCCGCGGCGGACGGTGTGTACCAGTTTCTGGATGTCCCGCCGGGAACTTACCACGTCACCGTTAGCGCGAAGGGATTTAAGTCCGTCAAGCTCACGAACATTGAATTGTTGGTGAACACGCCCGGCAAGTTGGATGCCGCGCTGGACGTGGGCGCCGCCACGGAAACTGTAACCGTGACATCGGAAGCCGCAACGCTGAATACGGAAGATGCGACACTCGGCAATGCGTTTGAGCAAAATCAGGTCAAGCAACTACCGATTGAGTCCCGCAACGTGGTTGATCTGTTGAGCCTCCAGCCCGGGGTGGTCTACCTCGGCAACCGGACGGACATTGACCTGAACGAGGACACGCGCAGTGGATCGGTGAATGGAGCGCGCAGTGACCAGACATCGGTTTCGATGGATGGTATTGACGTCACGGACCAAGCCACCGGATTGGCGTTTACCTCGATCCTGCGAACGACACCGGACTCGCTGCAGGAATTCCGGGTCACGACTTCGAACCCGACCGCGATGGAAGGCAACTCGTCAGGGGCGCAGGTAGCGCTGGTTACCAAGCGCGGCACGAACTCGTTCCACGGCGCACTTTATGAATATCTGCGCAATACAGCAACGAGCGCCAACGACTACTTCATCAAGGAATCGCAACTTGCAAGCGGGTTACCGAATAAGGCGCCCAAACTGAATCGCAACGTGTTTGGCGTGGCGGTCGGCGGACCTCTAAAAAAGGATCGGCTGTTCGTCTTTGCCAATTACGAGGGGCGGCGAGACAGCGAGCAGAACAGCGTTGTGACAACAGTACCCACCGAGACGTTGCGGCAGGGACAGGTTCTCTATCCTGACACCAGCGGCAACATTACGACCGTGAATCCAAGTGATTTTCAGAACTGGGATCCGCTGGGCATTGGCGTCAATTCACCCGTGCTGCAGTATCTCCAATCATTCCCAATGCCAAATGACAATTCTGTGGGGGATGGCGGTCTTAACTTTGCAGGGTATCGCTTTGCTGCACCAACTTCCGGCCGGTACGACGTATACATCGGAAGAGTTGATTACAAGATCGACGCGAAAGGTTCTCATACGCTGTTCTGGCGGGGAAGCGTGCAGGGGGACTATGTAACGGGCACTCCCTACCTACCAGGAGGTCCGCCAGAAACGAAAACGGAGGATCGCGGAAAAGGGTTCGCACTCGGCTACACCGCGATTATCAAACCGTCTTTAATGAACGACTTCCGATTCGGCCTGACGAGAGCAAGTTTGGGGAATGTTGGAGACACCTATCAGCCATTCCTTGGGCTGAACGTGATCACCGGGGGCATCACGCGTACCAGTTCGATTGTCCTACCGGTCTACAACTTGTCCGATGCGGTTTCCTGGACAAAAGGGCGCCATACCATCCAGTTTGGCACGAGCACTCAATTCATTCACGATTCGGTCGTCAGCTACAACAACTCCTTCAGTCAGGCCGCTCTGTCCACGACCTATATAAACACCGGGGGGTTTGCGAATACGGGGAGCCCGTTTGACCCAAACGCGGAGGGCTTTCCCCAGGTGAGTTCGAACTTTACGCTTGGCTACGACCAGGCGGCGTTTGATGTTCTCGGAATTATTACCAACGTTTCGGCGAACTACAACTACGACAGGAAAGGGGATCTGCTTCCGCAAGGCACCCCCGTGAAGCGGAACTACGCATTGAATCAGTACGACTTTTTTATCCAGGATTCGTTCCGGCTGCGACCCACGCTAACCATTAATCTGGGACTGCGATATCAACTGGAGTCGCCGCCGAACGAAACGAACGGACTGCAAGTCTCGTCGACGTTTCCATTGGGCCAATGGCTGCAACAGAGTGAAGCGAACATGCTGAAAGGGATTCCATCGAACCAGGATCCCGCGATTCAGTATGTGCTAGGCGGATCGGCAAACAACGGTCCTCCTTTTTATCACTGGGATTTTAAGAACTTCGCGCCACGCGTTTCCCTGGCTTATGCACCGAGACCGACGAGCGGTTTGATGAAAGGGTTATTCGGGGAAGGGAAGACTTCAATCCGGACGGGATTTGCGCTGACCTATGATCACTTTGGTACGGAACTGATCAACACGTTTGCGCAGAATGGTTCGTTTGGGCTGGCGACAAATTTGGTCACGCCGCTGGGTTCGCAAAGTGTGGATTGCGCCCCTAGAGTCATGAGTCTTACCGCCATCCCTGTGTACGGCTGTCCCAATCAGAATAATGGTTACATCGAGATTCCCGCGCCTCCGGGCGGGTTCCCACAGACTCCTCCGGTTGGCGCGGCCAACGGGGGACTTGGAAATGGCTTCAGTCTAGACGAAAACATCAAGACTCCCTATGTCTACATGCTGAATCTTTCGGTGTCCCGGGAAATCACGCCTAGCACCTCGTTGGAAGTTTCCTATCTCGGGCGTCTATCTCACCGCTTGCTTTCTCAAGAGGACTTCGCGCCGCCGTTGGATATCGTCGATCCCAAATCCGGTGTCGATTATTTCAGTGCGATTGATCGGCTTTCGACTCTGGCACGCCAAGGAGTGCCGCTCTCGCAAATTACGCCGGCCTCTGTGGGGCCAACGGCTGCGTATTGGGGCAATCTTTTTTCGCCAATCACGCAATCCAATGTTCCGAACACCCCGTGTTTTGCAGGAACATGCACGCCCGTCCAGGCGATTTATTCGATGGAGCAAATCTATCTCTACAACGAGACGTTCATTCCTTACTTCACCGACATCCCCGGTTTCATCTGTCCGAACGGGTGCGACACCCTCGGTCCATACACTTACTACAATCCTCAATTCTTTTCGCTGTATGGGTGGCGCTCCATTGGAACGGGGAATTACCATGCGTTGCAGGTTTCATTCAGGAAACGTCTGTCGCGTGGACTCCAGTTCGATCTCAACTATACGTTTTCGAAATCGATGGATCTGACTTCGGCAGCATCGCGCGTGGCTCCCATCAATGTGGCGGCGGATCTGGCCAACCGAGTTGGCGCTGGAATCATCAATTCGTTTAATCCGCGACAAATGTATGGCGTTTCCGACTACGACATGACGCATCAGTTCAATGCAAACTGGGTTGCAGAGTTGCCCTTTGGAAAAGGCAAAGCTATGGGGGCGAATGCGCCGGGGTGGCTGGATGCGGTCATTGGCGGGTGGCAGTTTTCGGGGTTGTATCGAATAACAAGCGGATTGCCGTTTTCCATCAGCAACGGCGTCAATTTGCCGACGAATGGCTCGAATGCAGGACTCTCGACGCAGATCGCTCCAATCCGGACCGGTGGTGCGACCAAGAGCCCAGACGGACGTGTACTACTGTTCCCGGATCCCACTGCGGCTTTTAACGCGTACGAATTCACGTACCCAGGACAGTCCGGAAGCCGCAACAAGGTTCGTGGAGACGGATTTCTGGGATTGGACGCGTCGTTGAGTAAGCGGTGGATCATGCCGTACAAAGAGGGGCACAGCGTGCAATTTCGCTGGGAAGTGTTCAACGTCGGCAATTTCACGCGATTCGACGTGAACTCGAATCCGTCTTCCTTGACGAACTCGACTAATTTTGGCACCTACACGGGGCTGCTCACGAATCCTCGAGTAATGCAGTTCGCGCTTCGATATGAATTCTAGAGTTGATCAGATTCGGAGCTGATGGTCGGGAATAGATTGCGGAAGAATGGGGAGAGTAGGTGAGTATGAAGCGGTTCCTGCTTATGGTCGTCGTCGTGGTTGCCTTGGCCTGCTCAGCAATGGCTCAGACGGTAGAGTTAACGGGGGCGACAATCATTGATGGTAACGGTGGTCCGCCGATTCGCGATGGCGTCATCGTGATTCAAGGGAAACGAATCGTTGCCGTTGGACCGAAATCTTCCGTTTCCGTCCCCAATGGCGCACAGGAAATCAAGCTCAACAATAAGTTCATTCTTCCGGGATTGATGGACGCGAATGTACACCTGATCCCCTGGCCCAGTTGGAGCTACATTGAATTCCTGGCGCGTTACGAGAATAAGTTCGACGCCATCATTGAAGAGGCTGCTCAGGTTGCTCTGAAACGTGGATTCACAACCGTGTTCGACTCGATGGGTCCGCTGGATCCTTTGATGCGTGTTCGTGATCGCATTGCAAACGGCGAAATCGAGGGGAGCCGGCTGTTTGTCGCAGGAGATATCGTAGGTTTTCGTGCCGTGTTTACAACGCCTGAGTCCATGCGCGCGGCCAGCCAAGTGTTTCAGAAACGCATCAATGCCATGTTTGAAAAAAATGTCGGCCCTGATCTATGCTGGAAGACACCTGCACAGGTTGGCGAAGAGATGCGCAAGTACGTTGCTCTAGGTGTCGACTTCGTCAAGTACGGTGCCACGGGCGACGGAGCTCCGGTCAACAGCGAGGTCGGGCAGGATGCCGTGTTGCGATTCACCCCGGAACAACAGCGAGCCATGGTTGAAGCGGTTCATGAGGCCGGTAAGATCATTCAAGCGCATCAGACTTCCGCCGAAGCGCTGCTCTCCGTCTTGGACGCGGGCGTGGACATGACGCAGCACTGTTCGTTTACGGGGCCCTCACGAATTCCGGACGCCACCATCCAACTGATGCTCGAACGGAAGTTCTACTGCGGGACGCAGTGGCTGACGCTTACACCGGCAGAGGAACAACAGGTGCGCGATCAGAAGTTTATCGGGTCCGATGCGGACAACGGGAAAGACAACGTGGACTACAGCCTGGAAAACGAAATCCGAATGATCAAGGCGGGCGTGCCCATGCTGGTGTCCACCGATGCTGGCTTGATCGATCCCGATGTTGCCAAAGGTCCCGTCCCTCAAGTCTCTCAGGAGGCTGGTGCTGCTCCCGATCCATCGGTGTTTATTGGTTCGGAGATCGGTGTGGCCGAGTTCACTTTGATGCATGCGATGAAGCAGAGGGGCATGACGCCGATGGCAATTATTCAGACTGCAACTAAAAACATTGCGGCGGCGTATCACAAGCTGGATCAGTTCGGAACGCTGGAGCCGGGCAAGTTTGCGGACCTCGTCGTGTTGGATGCAGACCCACTGCAAGACATGGAGAATATGCGCAAAGTTTCGATGGTGATGAAGGATGGGAAAACGGTAGAGGTGGATAAATTACCCCGCAACCCAGTTCTGACCTCGCCTGAGGCCATGAATCCTGGGCGGATCCGTACGAAATAGCGGTGAGGTGTTCGATCGGAGAGTTAGGAGGCGCATGAAGAAAGTATTACTGGCAATACATCTCGCAATGATGTTTGCTCTTTGCCTGACCAGCGCCACAGAGGCTCAGACCATTGTTCTTACTGGAGCCACAATTATTGATGGCAATGGCGGCACGCCGATTCGTGACGGCGTAATCGTCATCAACGACAAGCGTATTGTTGCGGTTGGCCCCAGGTCGTCCGTTAGCGTTCCGGCAGGTGCACAAGAGATCCGAGAAAACGGCAAGTACGTCCTGCCCGGTCTGATGGACGCCAACGTGCACCTTATTCACTGGATGAACTGGGACCACATCGAGTTTCTTGCGCGTTACGAGAATCAGCTCGAGCCGCTAATCGAAGAGGCTGCGCAAACCTCATTAAAGTACGGCGTCACTACTGTCTTCGACTCAATGGGCCCGCTTCGGCCGCTGATGCGGGTCCGCGACCGGATCAACAAAGGCAAAGTCGTCGGAAGCCGAATGTATGTCGCAGGCAACATCGTGGGCTTCCGGGCTGTATTCGACATCGATTCAATTCACTCGGCTTCCGTCCCGTTTCAAGAGCGCTACAACAAGATGTTCGAAGAGAACATGGGTCCTGGTCTTGCCTGGATGACGCCGGAACAAGTGAGAGAGGAGACCCGCAAATACATCGCGCTGGGCATCGACTTCTTGAAGTATGGTGCCACTGGCGATGGTTTTCCCATCAACAGTGAGATCGGTCAGAATGCAGTGCTGCGCTTTTCTCCCGAACAGCAGAGAGCGATGATAGAGGAGTGTCATAAAGCCGGAATCATTGTCCAGACTCACCAAAGCTCGATCGAAAGCCTGCGTGAAGTCCTGGAAGCCGGCGTGGACATGGTGCAACACGGTTCTCACACGGGGCCAACACCCATGCCTGAATCCACGTTGCAAATGTTCCTGTTTAAGAAAGTCTATTCTGGCATTCAGACCAATACGCAGCGCAAAACAAAACTACAACTTGAGCACGCACAGCACGAGTTCCCTCCGGATCTGCTGCGTGCCCAGTCGATTCGCGCAGCACACCAGAATGAAGTACGCATGATCAAGGCAGGCGTTCCGATGCTTCTTGCGACGGATGCAGGGGTAAACGATCCGGACATCTATGCGTCACGATCGGACTACCAAAAGCTGGATTGGATGCTGGTCCTCGGCGAAGGACACTACTTGTGGATGCGCGCCATGGTGGAGCAAGGAATGACGCCCATGACCGTGATTCAGTCCGCAACGAAGAACATCGCGGCCGCATACCACAAACTGGATCAAGTGGGAACGCTCGAACCCGGAAAGTTTGCGGATCTGATTGTAGTGGATGCCGACCCCCTGCAAGATATCGAGAACATGCGGAAACTCTCATTGGTGATGAAGGAAGGGAAAGTGATTGACACGAAAGCGTTGCCATTAAATCCGATCTTGACTTCCGAAGCCGCGAAAAATCCCGGCTTGGTGAGAATGAAATAGCGGTTTCAATAAGACTCAGTTCAGCTGTTCCAAAGTAGAGTCGTTCGCGAGGCGCAGCGACGCTGCTTCCAATGAAGGAGCGCCACAAGAATGTCCAGTTCGCCAGCGAAACGAATAAAGCCCAAGCAACTGCCAGAGCTACACCCGACGCCAGTGAATGCCCTCGATTATCCACGGTTCGCCGGAATTCCCACATTCATGCGACTTCCGCATATTCCGGACGCAAAGCGTTTAGACGTCGCTCTGATTGGCGTACCTTATGATGGCGGGACAAGCTATCGGCCCGGTCCCCGGTTCGGACCTCGCCGCGTTCGCGAACAGTCTGCCCTGATAAGACCTTACAATCCCGTTTTGAATGTCAGCCCGTTCGAGCGCCTGCGCGTCGCGGATTATGGTGATTTGTCGGTCAACCCGCTCTCTATTGAGGACACGTTCCGGCGGATAACGACGGAGTTGAACGCCGTCCTCCAAGAGCGCGCAATTCCCATGTGTGTCGGTGGCGATCACTCCATTCTTCTGCCCATTCTGAGGTCGATTCACAAGTTTCACGGACCCGTGGCTCTGATTCAGTTGGACGCACACTCGGACACCTGGGACGAGTACTGGGGGATTAAGTACTCTCACGGGACTCCAGTGCGGCGTGCGATCGAAGAAGGGCTACTGGCGGAGCCGTACATCCTTCAAGTTGGTTTGCGCGGACAACTCTACAACGCCCAGGACCTCGACTATGCGCGTGAACACAAAATTGACATGGTCACTGCGGAGGAATTTCACGAACACGGGCTTCCGCTAGTCCACAATAAATTGAAGGCGTTCGAGGGTCTCAAAACCTATCTCAGTCTTGACATTGACGTTGTGGATCCCGCGTTTGCACCGGGAACGGGTACGCCTCAAGTCGGGGGCCTTTCGAGCGTGCAGATTCTCGGCCTGGTGCGGGCCTTGCGAGGCTTGAACTTCGTCGGCTGCGATCTTGTGGAAGTATCACCGCAATTCGATAGCGCTGACATCACCTCTTTGCTGGCGGCGAACTTGTTGTTCGAGCAGCTCTGCCTGATGTGCGATTGAACGTGGCCCTCAGTGTTTTGGCAAAACAAGCGAACAGGCTTAAAGCCAGGCATTCTATCTGATAAGGAGACGGGACATAGCATGCAAATTGATCTGATTAACCCCAATACGCTTCACGAACCCTTTGACAATCTATACGCACAGATTGTCCGTGCGGAGGGCCGCTATTTGTATCGGATCTCTGGGCAGGTACCCATTGGACTGAAGCGTGAAAATATCGGCAAAGGCAACATGCAGGAACAGCTCACGGTGGTCTATGACATGGTCACCCGAGCTTTGAAGGCTGTAAATCTGACCTGGGCCAACGTGATTCATATTTATACATTTACGACGAATATGGAAGAGTACATGAAGTACGAGAAACCTATCGCCAAGGCTGCATTCGGCGAAAAGCCACCCGCATCCACTCTCGTTGAAGTGAGCAAACTGGTGGACCCTGATTGGCTGGTTGAAGTCCAAGTTGACGCAGTCGGTGACTGAAGAAAACTTCATGACGAGATTTCTTAAATAAAAATGAGTGATCTTTATAGTCTCGATGATCAAAGTCGTTCGCATGGGGATGGCGCCGTGCGATCGTCCGTTACCACAGTCGAACAACACGGTGTCGACTCAATCCCTGATGCGGACCGCGACGCGTCGATTCTGGACTTCGTCCGTCTGTGTTGGGGTGGCGCTAACTCAATAGCAACGGCGGTGCTGGGTGCGTTTACCATTATGTTTGGCTTGTCATTTTGGCAGGCCACCGCAGCGGCAGTTCTCGGTCTGATCGTCGGCTCGCTTGTTCTGGCGCCAATGTCGATCTTCGGTCCCATCAACGGGACCAACAACGCAGTCTCTTCGAGCGCACACTTCGGTGTCGTCGGCCGGATCGTCGGTTCGTTCTTGAGTCTCTTGACGGCGATCGCGTTCTTTGCGATCAGCGTCTGGTCAAGTGGTGACGCCGTGGTGGGGGCGGCTCGCGTTGTGTTTCATATTCGTGGATCGGAGTTTCAGTTCGCCTCGGTGTATGCAGTTTTCGCCGTGAGCGTGCTGATTGTGTGCATTTACGGTTTTAAGATGATGTTGCTGATCAATAAGATCGCTGTGGTTGCCAGCACGGTACTGTTCGTGTTTGGCCTGGCGGCTTTTGTGACGCTATTTAATCCGAAGTTTGCGGGATCCGGTCTGGGCTGGGGCACTCCCGGGTTCTGGGCGCCGTTCATCAGTTCGACCCTGATCGTGTTGGCGAATCCTATTTCATTCGGTGCGTTTCTGGGCGACTGGACGCGCTACCTGCCGCGCCGGACAAACAAGCGCTCTCTCATCATTGCCACTATCGGGGCGCAGTTGCTTACTTTCTTGCCGTTTCTATTCGGGATCGTGACGGCTTCGGTGATTGCCATTCACGCCCCAGACTATCTGGCACACGCCGAATACACGGGCGGGCTCCTTGCGGTGGCGCCGCACTGGTTCTTGGCGCCGTTGCTCCTGCTCGCGGTGTTGAGCGGTATGTCTACCGGTACGACCTCGCTGTACGGCACGGGTCTGGACTTCTCCAGTGTTTTTCCGCGTCTCAGTCGACCACAAGCTACCCTGCTCATCGGCGCAATATCCTGTGCACTTATATTCGCAGGTCGCTTCTATTTCAGTTTGTTTGGATCAATTTCAACGTTCGTATCGCTGATCATCGTCACGACCACACCGTGGATGGTTATCATGATCATTGGGTACGTTGTGCGTCGAGGTTTTTACATCCCAGATGCGATGCAGATTTTTAACAGGGGTCAGACGGGCGGTCCATACTGGTTCTCGGGAGGATGGAACGTGGCTGGTATGTCTGCTTGGATTGTCTCGTCGGTTGTCGCGCTGCTGACAGTCAATATACCTGGTCATTTCGTGGGATGGCTCGGCAACTTAGCCGGTGGCCTTGATGTATCGTTAGTGGCTGCGCTGATACTGCCGGCAGTGCTTTACCCCGTGTGCCTGAAGTTGTTCCCGGAGCCGCGGGCTATCTATGGTCCCGCGGGCTCGCGATTCATACCGACAATCGATGTCCCAATAGCACCTATCGTTGATTCCGTTCGGCCGGCGCTGAAAATTTCCACCGGAGACCCGCTCACCTAGAGGAGTCGAGCGGAGGTTCCGCGGCAGATAGCTTAACTTGGAAGATGCGCGGTCCGTCGGGCCGTCCACTTGGAGCAGACCATGGATAGTGACAGTGAAATCGCAGTCAAGACTGCCGCAGCCCATCTCGTGGCTGCTTTCGCTCGGCACGATCGCGAGGCCTACTTTGCCTGCTTTGCCCCCGAGGCCACTTTTGTTTTTCACAATCTTCCGCACCGGCTGGAAACTCGCGACGAATATCTCCGCGAATGGCAGCGGTGGGAAACGGAAGATGGATTCCATGTGGAGAGTTGCCTCTCCACCGGGCAGCGGGTGCAGTCGTTCGGGGACATTGCGGTATTTACGCACTCGGTATCGACCGAGATTGGTACAAAGCGGGGGAAGGTAACACTGAACGAGCGCGAAACGATTGTTTTCCAGTCTCGTGCCGGCCAGGCCTGGATCGCTGTTCACGAACATCTTTCAGCGGTTGATTGAAAGTGCGATCCTAACTCTATCGCAATCGGCAACTGTCTCCAGGTGTCGATCTGTCGATCGTGGGTTCTCGCGAAAACGTTAGTCGGGAAGTGAAGCTCTAGGAGCCGAACGGGTTTGAGCGGTCATTGGTAGGAAGTGCGGGATATCACCAGCGTTGTGGTGGCGGGAACATGCTTCTGAAGTTGCCGCCCGCGAAGATGGGCCAGCGGTGAAAGGGATCTCGACTCCGTAATATTGTGATAGTGAAGAGGCCGATTCCTCAGGATTCGGCCCCGAACCCACTTGTCATGTTTTGGTAGCAATTTGGTAGCAAATTGCGCCGAGTATTACGGTTCTGCCGGTTCCTCCGGTTATTAACCCCTTTAGAGTCAATTGCCGGCTGCTGCACCTCTATTGACACGGTAGAGGTCAGGAGTGCGAGTCTCCTCGTGCCTACCATATTTCTCAATGCTTTAGCGATTCTCGGCGCCTTTTTCGTTGCTCCAAAACGCTCCGTTAGCGGCCTAAGCTCTTGCGTCTTCACGTCAATCCCCTGACAGATTTTCGTCCCTTTTCCTCCCGATAAATAAAGGATGCGGACTATTCGGCATCGTTTCGCGCCCTTTCCAGCGAAATCGCTGGCACCGGATCGTCCACCTTCTCGGGCAAGATCATCTGAACTATCCGTTGTTGGGCTTGTCGCTTCGCACCCTTCCGTGCCTGCGAGTAAACATCGAGCGTAAACCGACTGCTCGCATGCCTCATCAGTTCCTGCACCACCTTCACGTTCTCGCCGTTCCCCCGCTCGAAGATGCGCGCCCTCAACCACGCGCCGAGTTCGACGAAGAACCGCGAGCAGAAGCGCGATCCCGAGATGCATCAGACGCGGAAGGGGAAGCAGTGGTACTTCAGCATGAAGGCGCACGTGGGCGTGGATAGTAAGAGTAAGTTGATCCACGCGGTGGTGGCGACGCCGGCCAATGTGGCGGATTCGCGGGTGCTGCCGGATTTGCTACACGGCGACGAGACGCGGGTGTGGGGCGATCAAGCGTATCGCGGACAGGGACGCGTGCTCGAAGAGTATGCGCCCCTGGCGCAAGATTTCACCTGTCAGCAGTACCGTTATAAGAATCGGATCGATGAAGTGGAGCGTGCCAAGAACCGCACGAAGGCGAAAGTGCGCTCCAAGGTGGAGCATGTGTTTGCGGTGATGAAGCTGAAGTTCGGGTTTGTAAAAGTGCGCTACCGGGGGATCGCTAAGAACGCGAACCGGCTGTTCGCGACGTGCGCGCTGGTGAACCTGTTTCTAGCTCGCAAGAAACTGCTGGGGATGACAGCGGCGTAGTCTCTCTAAACCGCCGAAGGGCACGCACGGGACGGGTGCAACGGAGCCGCTACACCTTCCAAACTCTCTAACATCGCTGGACGCCATGGCTTCTGCACCGAACGGTTGCAATCAAAGCTTGTTCAGATGTTCCCTAGCATTGCAGCACTTCGATGAAGCCCGAAATATCATCCACGAGGCGCAGGCGCGAAAACTGGACGAGTTTCCGATCCACAATGACCTTTATGCTCTGGCTTTTTTCGGGGCGGACTCAGCGGCGATGGCGGAACAGCAGCAATGGTTAGCGGGCCAGCCAGAAGCCGAGAACTTTGGACTTGCATTGTCCGCCGACACGGAGGCGTACCACGGTCGTGTGGGCAAGGCAAGAGAACTCACTCAGAGGGCGGTGGACTCCGCTGTACGGGCGGACAACAAAGAAGCCGGAGCGGTCTATTTCGCGAACGCTGCGGTGCAACACGCAGCTTATGAAAAGTTTGCGGAGGCGAAAGATTCTGCGGCACAGGCTTTGAAACTTGCTTCTGCGAGTCAGGGGTCAAGAGCGAAGCCGCGCTAGCATTTGCCATGGTTGGCGATACGGCAAGGGCCAAAGCCTTTAGGCCCCTTATACCCTGTTATAGCCCCAGGGGAACCCTACGCCTGGTCTCAATCGACAGTGAATGAACTGCTGCGGGAAGAGCTGAGTGTGATCACGGCAGTGAAACACCTGCAATGAAGCGATGATGCGAGGATGGTCAACTTACCTGTAGGGAAAGAAAACATCGTGCGGTGCATTGGAGTAATTGCCTTAGGACCCCTCACACCCTGTGGAACCCTGGGGGACCCTAGCCCAGGCCGCAATCTGCACAGATCAACCCATCAGCTATGAAGCTATGCCTCAGACCTGATATGAGATGAGTGAAAACACTGGTAGGGGAAGCCAGTGATTCAGGTCAACAATGGTGAGTGGTGATTATGAGCAGGGACCTTAGGACCCTGTCCCTGCAGACCGGTTCCGAGGGGCCTACCCTCATCAGTTAAGCAGTTACGCACTACTCAGCCTTTCGGCCTTTCGCGCTCGTGGCGCACGTTTGCCGACCAACCGTCCGGAATCCTGGTCATCACTTCCCTAAAGCCCGTTTGTGAACAGTTTTAGAGTTGGGCTGACAATATGCCGTCTTCCTGGGCTGCCATTTCTTGGATGGGCTGAGGACAATATCAATCTCGGCCTCGAATCGGTCCCGATTCGACCCGCCGTGAGTACCATTGAGATCGCGGCCATTGCAAGCTAAGGTCGTAACGTCTCCTTGGCTCGAACGCGCTAAAACCCTTCGACTCATTTAGCGGATTCTGCTTTTGTAATGCCGCTTTTGAGTAACTTGGCGAACTGCTGGGGAAGCACTGGCCGGCTGAAATAGTAACCTTGCGCCTCGTCACATTGGTGAGCCTGAAGAAATGCCAGCTCTTCTTGCGTTTCCACACCCTCAGCAACCACCCGCAGCTTAAGGTTTCGGCCCATGCTGATCACTGCGGTCACGATAGTCGTCTCGTCGGGAACGGTGGTGATCTGACGGACGAACGACTGGTCGATCTTGAGGGCATCGATGGAAAACTTTCTAAGATAACTCAAGCTGGAGTAACCCGTGCCGAAGTCATCGACCGCGACCTGCACCCCTCTCGCTCGCAGTGTCTTGAGGATGGATACGGTGGACTCGGCATGTTTCATAAGAACGCTTTCGGTTAGCTCCAGCTCAAGAAATCTCGGATCCAAGCCCGTATCCTTGAGGATTGCGAACACACCGTCAAGAAAGTTCTCAGCTCGGAACTCTATCGCGGAGATATTCACCGCCATGGTACCCAGGGGCAGGCCTGCATCCACCCAGACCCGGGCTTGCTGGAAGGCTTCACGAAGAACCCAGTTGCCGATCGGCAGAATAAGGCCGCAGTCTTCCGCAACGGGAATAAATTGTGCCGGAGAAACCGGCCCTCGAATAGGATGCGCCCAACGCAGCAATGCTTCCGCGCCTGTAATCTGTCCTGTCCTCAGATTGATCTTCGGCTGGTAGTGCAGCGCGAATTCCTGCCGTTCCAAGGCGCGCCGCAGACTCTCCTCGATGGATTGCCGCTCCACGGCCCGGACGTTCATGGCTGGCTTGAAAAACTGATAGCTCTGCTGCCCATTTTCCTTTGCCTGGTACATGGCGGTGTCCGCGTTCTTGATGAGCGTCTCCGCATCCAGGCCGTCGTCGGGATAGACGCTCACGCCAATGCTTGTGGTGACGTGAAGATCGTGCTTGTCGATGGGATGGGCCCCCGCCACCGCCTTTAGCATTCTTCTCGCCGCAATGGCAGCATCTTCCGATTGTTCCACTTCTGAAAGCAGCACGACGAATTCATCGCCTCCCTGCCGGCTTACCGTGTCGGAGCCGCGTACGCAATCCACCAGGCGTTTTGTGAGGGATTGAAGAAGTTTGTCGCCGATCGGATGTCCCAGGGAATCGTTGATGTGTTTGAAGCCATCCAAATCCAAGAACAGCACCGCGACTTTTTTCCTGTGACGCTCCGCTAAGATAATCGCTTGTTTAACTCGATCGTTCAGGAGCATTCGATTGGGCAAATCGGTCAGAAAGTCGTGCTCGGCAGAATGGGTCATCTGCGCTTCGGCCTTTTTGCGCGTTGTGATGTCGCGGATCGCTGCCGTGACCATGATTCCTTCGGCGCTTTCCAGCGGGCTCAGCATGATCTCGATGGGAAACTCACTTCCATCCTTCCGCCTCCCATTGAGCTCAATCCCCGTACCGATCTGCTGCGCCAGCGCGTCTTCTGCAGATCGAAGAGCGTCCGCGATCAGCCGTTCCGCGAAGCCCTCGGGAATGATGTTCTTCACCTTCTGCCCTACCAGTTCATCGCGGCGGTATCCGAACTGTTTCTCCGCCTGAACATTCAGCAGGACGATCGCCCCGTCCTGGTTCACCACCACCATCGCGTCCGGAGCCGCTTCCAGCAGCCCGCGGTACCTCGCCTCCGACTTCTCGCTCTCGCTGAGGTCGCGGCTGATCTCGCGGTTGGCGTCTTCGGCGGCTTCCTTGCTGATTTGGGCGCGGGCGTTATGGTCAGCCAAACGGTTTAGCCACAGGCTTCCTCCGACAATGCAGATGATCGCCAAGAACATCGATGCTGTCACCTCCAACTCGGAGGTGCGTGCCAGCACATTGTTCGACTCGATGAGCTGCTTGGTCTGTTCGACTTGCAGTTCTTTCAGTTGTTTGACCTCGGACAGGTGAGCGTCTATCAACCGATTGTAGGGCTCGCCGTGCAAGATGTTCCAACCCTCTTCGATCCGGTTTCCTTTTGCGAGGGCGCGGAGTTGCGTCACGTAACTGAGATAGCTCTTCCAAGTTTCTCTAAATCGTTGAAAAGCGATCTGCGCTTCAGGAGACGGGGAGGTCTTTGCGTATGACTCCGATAGCTCTTCGATTTCGCTCGATCGTTCATCCAGTTGCCGATCGAACTTGGCCGCGGCTTCTGGCCCCTCTGATTCGAGCAAGTCTCTAGACGCGATGCGCATCCTTTCGAAGGATTCCGCGATGTTCGAAATTGTCTCCAGAGGGATTGTGCCTTCGTCAAACAACCTCTGATCGGCGACCCGCATGTTGCGCGCATTCGCAACAGCGATAATGCCGATTACGAGAGGAATGAAAATAGCGAAAGCCACTCCAGCCGCAATTCTTGCATTTAGACGCATAAGCTCCCATTATCTGAGTACTGTGTAGCCATAGACTGGGTTGTGATTTTGCACGAAGCCTCAAGGTCCGGTTCTTGCGACCGTTTGTCACCAGGATATTCATCAGATTTCCAAGTCTCCAAATTGCGCGAGGTCATGTGGCGATGTCTCAGCCGCGAGAAACAGAGCAATCGTTGTGCTCGAAAAAAGGCGTACCGCTTTGACATGATTTATCAAACGGGGAACTACAAGCATTATGAGCGTCGTCACACGTACCAGCGTGATTAGATCACTCTCGACGTTACTAAAGGTCAGGCCGCAGTGCTCTTTTCCAAAGGTAGCCGCGCTTACAAGAAGAGATGATTCTGCGTCTGCGGTAGTTCCACTGGACGAGAACATTCTTCTTCGTCGTTCGCCACGTAATTGATTCGAGTGCTCGCCGAATAGCTCCGCATCAGCCCGGCCCGTTCTAGTTAGGACACTAGGTCCAGAGCGATAACTCGCTAGTGTCGTCGCCTGCTGGTTCTTGTCCCATGCTGCGAATTCCAGCCGTTGCTGTGTGTCCCCGGGTCGCCTCGCTGGCCGTTGGGTTAATTCCAAAGGGGTAGTGGGTTTCAGGCAGTCTTGCGGCGCTCTGTAGGATTTCCTTCCCTAAAGCAACTCTTCGACGGCTGCCCACAGCACGTTCCGAAAGTACTCTTTCTCTTCAAAGCTGTAGGGAGCCCAGGGTGGCATTGCCCACACTTCATACCAAACATGATTAAAGATGCGATCAAACTTCGATTCCGTCAGCACTAGAGTGCTCCGGCTAAGACGTGGGGCTCCATCCACCGGGAAATTGTACCGCCTTTTGTTGGTGATTTGGATTTTCGTGGTGCGTCCCAGTCTGGGGATTTTTTTGCAGGACCTTTTGTGGTTCTTGTGGAGCAACTGAGCAACTCGCCCAGACTGAGCAATTTTCACACTCTATTTACAATCGGCACTCGCCAAAAATGCTAGACTCCCCGCCAGCAAAGGAACCTCTCCCCATGAGACTCAACGAGAGATTGGAACCCCAGCGTTACGAGCAAAGATTGCAAGAGATCCGCTGGGAACGGAAAGCCGAGACAAAGCAGGTAGAACGGCTATCCGCAATCCTCGTGAAGAAGGCGAGTTCCGCCGACGCCAAGAGGCTTCCCGGCAGGGTCGCCTAAGTTGTCCGGTTCCGTATAAGCGGCTGAGGATTCTTTTACCTGCCCGACCCCCCACGCTTTTTTCAGATCTGCGAAGTTTCAACGCATGCGCGGAACGCGGGTTTCGCAGCCGCCGTTTCCGATCTCGCGTTAATCATATTGGCGGCAATGGACCGAGCTAGTCGTGGAAGACAACGTTGAGAAGTGAACGGTGGACTTCAAGCCCACCGTCGTAGCGAATGAAGCCCAACCTCCTGAACCTGTTCATGAAGAAATTGACTCGCGAACGAGTTGTGCCCACCATCTCTGCTAGAGTTTCCTGACTGATCTTGGGAATCGCAACTTCGGGCTTTCCGTCCTTGCCGAAGTTAGCCAGCAGGAGGAGAACGCGAGCCAGCCGTTTCTCACTGGAATAGAAACGCTGGTCAACCAAAACCTCCTCGTATCGGATATTCCGCGTCAGCAGATATGCCACGAACATGTTGGAAAACGCATGTTCCCGGTGAATCACGTCCATCATGGATTCCTTATCGATGCACATTAACGTGCAATCGGTCATTGCGGTTGCGGAGCACGTGCGAAGCGCCTGTCCCGCGAGGCAGCCTTCTCCGAAGAAGTCGCCCTCATTCAGAATGCCTATTGTGGCTTCTTTCCCGCCCTTTGCCACAACGGTGAGTCTTACCTTGCCTTTCTGAATATAAAAAACAGCAACGGACGGATCGCCCTGACCGAAGATCGTCTGCTTCTTGGGAAAAGCTGCGATTGTCCTGCCTTCGTCAACGGTTGAAAGGAATGTTTGGGGATCGAACTTGCGGTGTTTCTTAGCCGCTGCCACGGGTGTCACAATTGGCCCCCTCTCAATGCTCAAGGATGCCCAGCAACCCCGGTGTTCGGTAGCCGTCTATTTTGTTCTAGGTTCGGCTTGTCAGCGGCGATATTTGTTCGGTGTTACGAAAACCGAACAAACTAGTTCGGACTTGGAAAGCCATGCAGCACCTTTTTAGCGTGAGTACCCGCCGTCAATCTTCTCCATGATTTTCTCAGCCCACTGAATGCTTGCGGATATTAGCTTGTCCGTCCGTGGGCTTCCCTGCGGCCCTCCAAACAGATCGTCAGCGGTCTGCATGTGCAGGCTGGCAAGAATCGCCGCCGTGATTCCAATTGCCCGTTTGCTTCCTTCGTCCATCCGAGCACAATATCAGTTTCGCCTTGTGTTCGCCAGGCGTATACTGTCCGCAACCTGGGACTAAACACGACCAGTGCAGGAGTCATAGTTTTGAAGCGAAAAACCAAGTCCCTTCTGGAACGTGCGCAAGATTCGTTAGTGCTCGGCGTTGAGATTTTTAATCGGCCACACGACCAAGGACGCACCGACGGTGTGTTGTTTTGTCTCGATCACGCTTTTGAAATGCTGCTGAAAGCCGTCGTGTTCGAGAAGACGGGGCGTATCCGAAACAAGCGGGAGAAGAAAAACTACGGATTGGAGAAGTGCCTCAACATCTGTGAATCCACACTCAACGTCATCGACCGAGACGAAGCACTCGTTCTGAAGAACCTGAATGGTTTTAGGGACGCCTCGGTGCACGACATCCTCGATATCAGCGAAGGCCTGCTCTACGGTCACGCCCAATCGGCGGTTCAGATATTTGCTGCAATGCTCAAGAAGGTGTTCAACAAAGATCTTTCGAAATCATTGCCCCGGCGAATACTACCGATAGCCGCCGTAGTACCTAGTGATATCACAGCAATCGTTGCCGGGGATATGGATGCGATCAAGAACCTTCTCGGAAAACGTCGCAGACGAGAGGATGACGCAGAGGCTAGATTGCGTGCGTACATGGTCGTTGAGAAGAACATCCGGGACGTGCAAGGTGTGACTCAGGCCACCCCGTCCGTGAACAGTGTGGTAAAGAGCCTGAAAACCGGAGACTGGAAATCCGTTCTTCCAATGGTTGCTGGCTTGGTTCAGCCAGTCGCTGGCGGCATCCCTCTAAGCCTTCATGTCACGAAGAGCGAGGGTTTCCCGGTTCGAGTTGATCCTAACGCACCTACCACCATTGCCTTTCGTTACATTAAGCCAGAGGATAAGTATCCCTACCTCACAGGAGAGTTGGCGAAGAAACTCGGAGTGTCACCAAGCAAGGTCGTCGCCTTCGTCAAGATGTTTCAGATGAAGGGTAATGACGAATACCACACCAGCATCAAGGTGAGTAGCACAGGCAAAGTCCAGAGATACAGCGAGAAGGCCTATCAGTCTCTGGCTGCCGCCCTTGCGGCGGAAGGCGACGAGAAACTGTGGTCGCAGGCGAAACAAGGAAAGAGGTTAGACCCACGAGCGTTTACGCCCGAAGGGCACGCAAAAACTGACTGAGATCATCGGGGAACCTGTCAGAGCAAAGGGGAAACGAAGGAGTCTCTTAGGAATTCTGCCGAAGGATTGGAAAATGAAATAAGACTGAATAGTACACGCCGGGCGTCCGAGGGTATTCTGGGGGTGGTGTTAGACTCCAACCGTGAAAAACAGGGGGAGAAAAAAGCGCCTCGATGCGCTTCAGGGTGATTCAAAGAATCTGGCGAAAGAGGTACAAGCTGCCTGCGAGAGCCATCAAGCTCATTGAGCAGGCGGGGAAGATTCACGGGCAGCAATCAAGAGCAATACAGATTGCCGTGGAAGTCATCTGTAGCGCAAGAAACTAAGCCTTCCGAGAGGTAATCGGAAGGCTTTGCTGTTGTTCGGGCTTGCTTTAGTTGCAAGCGATAGACGGGTTGTCCTTCGCCAGAGCCACGCAAGCAGTGTGCTGTCTCGCCTGTCTCGCA
>Ga0181518_10001278_pt1 | contig 26006 bp, 26 predicted proteins | sample PEATcosm2014_Bin_28_FD_119751 | JGI IMG/M metagenome (GOLD analysis project Ga0181518, IMG submission 119751) | Peatland microbial communities from MTU Mesocosm Facility, Houghton, MI, USA - PEATcosm2014_Bin01_60_metaG | ecosystem: Environmental > Terrestrial > Soil > Wetlands > Peat | place...
CTGTTCGCGCAGGCGCGGGTGCCGGAATATCAGTTCCGCATCCGCTGGACGCCGGGCACGATCGTGTTCTGGGACAACCGTTCGACCCAGCACTACGCCGCCAACGATTATTATCCGCAGCGCCGGCGCATGGAGCGCACCGCCGTTGTCGGCGACGTGCCGGTCTGAGACGAAGCGTTATCGGTCTTACGTTTCCGCTACCGTGGCCGCACCACCGTATCGACCAGCGCCGGCTTGCCGGCTTTCACCTGCGCGATGGCGCGGCGCAGCGCGCCCGCGATGTCGGCGGGTTTTTCGATCGGGCCTTCGGCGTACCAGCCCATGCTTTTGGCCATGGTTGCGAAATCCGGCTCGGGGCCGCTGATGTCTTGCGCGATATAGGCGCGTTCGACCGGTGTGCCACGAAAATTCGCGACGCGGATCTGGTGCTCCCAGTCGTTGTAATAGGCGCGATTATTGTACATCACGATCAGCATCGGGATGTTGTTCTTGGCCGCGCTCCACAGCGCGCCAGCGTCGAACATCAGATCGCCGTCGGGCTGGATGTCGACGACGAGGCGGCCCTTGTCGCGATGCGCCAACGCGACGCCGAGCGAGGTGCCGATCTGCGTGCCGGTGCCGAGCGCCTGACCGCAGTGGCGGTAAGCCTTGTCGAGATCCCAGAGCTTGTAGCACCAGTCCTGGAGATTGGCGCCGGTCAGCACCCAGTCCTCGGCCTTGATCGCGTCCCAGATTTCGCTGGCAAGCCGCGGCAGCGTGATCGGCAGGCCGTCCCAATCCTTCTTCGCCTCCTCGGCCCATTTCTTGAACATGGCGTCGTGCTTCTGCGCGACGAGCTTGGTGCGTTCGGCAATTGCCTTGGCGAGCGCCGGATTTTTTGCAATGCGTTCGCGGCAGATGCGCGTCAGTTCGGGAATGGCGGTCAGTGTGTCGCCGAGCACGCGCAGGCTGCAGGCCGGCATGCGCCCATAGTCCATCGACCATTTGCTTAAGTTTATCTCGCCAAAACCGATCTCGATCATCTCGCAGGTTGGCGGATAATGCGGCACCACCTGGCGCTTGGTGCGGTCGTTGAAGTGGGTCGACTTCTCCCAGTCCCGCGTGTCGAGCGACAGGATCAGATCGGCATCGCGAAAAATTTCCTTCTCGCAGCTCAGATTGAGCGGATGCCGGTTGGGAAAATTCAGCCGCGCATGGACGTCGAACACTGCGGCGCCGACGGTTTCGGCAAGCGCGACGAGATTGTCGAAACCGCCTTCGCTGCGCGCGACATATTCCGCCATCAGCACCGGATATTTTGCCGCCAGCAAACGGTCGGCGACCGCTTCCAGTGCCTTGACGTCGGCCGCCATCGGCACCGGCACCTTGTTGTCGGACGCTTTCGGCAGCGCCACGTCTTTCGACAGCGGCTGCTCCTGCAGCCAGGCGTCGTAGCACATGTAGATCGGGCCCTGCGGCTCGGTCATCATCGCCGCGTAGGCGCGCGAAAACGAATCCGGCACGCCCTCGATGCTGGACGGCTGGTAGTCCCATTTCACGTAATGGCGCAGCTGTTCGCCGTTGACGTTGGCGGTGTGGATCCAGTCGATGAACGGCCGCCGCCGGCTTTCGTCCATCGGCCCGGTGGCGCCGATGACGAAGACCGGGCAGCGGTCGATATAGGCGTAATAGATGCCCATGGTGGCGTGCAGCATGCCGACCACGTCGTGCACGATCGCCACCATCGGCTTGCCGGTCGCCTTGGCGTAGCCGTGGGCGATCTGCACCGCGATCTTCTCGTGCTGGCACAGCAGGATCGGCGGCTGGTTGCCGCCGTAATTGACCAGCGAATCGTGCAGGCCGCGATAGCTGGCGCCCGGATTGAGCGCGATGTAAGGGAAGCCGTAATGCTTGATCAGATCGACAATGACGTCGGATTGCCACGCCTTCCCGGCGTAGCTGACGGGCGCGTTGGATTTAGTGACGTCGTTCATCGGTCGGGTCCTTGCGGCAATGAAATTGCGGCAGGACCATACGAGGCACGCCGCGCGGCGGCAACGCCGTTTACGGCCGCACCGCGGGCGATTCCATCGTCATGCCGCGGGCGCGCCACATCAGGAAATATTCGAGATTGACCAGCTCCGGCGCGCCAAAATCGTATGGCTCGGCGCGCATGCCGCTCATGCAATTGCGCAACCGCCGCTGCAGCGAGCCGACCTCCTGCCATTCCAGGCGGTAGATCGGGTAACCCGTCGCCATCGCCTGCGGCACCAGATTGCCGGCAAGCTTCTTGCCCCAATTGTCGTCGTGGCATTGCGCGCAGGACAGATCGAGCTGGCCCTGGCGCTGTTCGAACAGCGCGCGGCCGGCGTCGATAAACGGCTTCGCTTGCGCATCGTCCTTGACCGCGACCGGCATGCCGCGCGATTGCCGCGCGATATAGGCGGTCAGCGCCAAGAGCTCCTTGCTCTCGAACGGCAGCGCCTCGGCTTTCTGGTCGGTGACACGGCTCAAATTGATCTGCTGTTCGAGATCGATGGGGCGGCCAAGCTCCGCGGCGAAGGCCGGATAGCGCGCGGCGATGCCCTTCATGCTTTTTGCCGCGTCGCCGTGACAATCGGCGCACGACTTGTTGGTCGCGCCCGCCTTGGTGTTCCACAGCGTTTCGCCGTCGAGCACCGCCAGCATGGCCGGATTGGCGGTATCGTCGCTCTGCATGGCACGGGTGTCGGCGCTGACGAAGTCGCTGTCCGAGCGCCGCTGATCCAGGGGGATGTCGGCCGCGCGCGTACCGACGCTGCAGAAAAACGCCGAGATGAAAACCATCGCAATGACGAGACGCTCGCTGCTCCCTCTCCCCAGAGGGGAGAGGGCGGGGTGAGGGGGCTCCTGCCGAGAGGCCCGATCCCCCTCACCCCAACCCTCTCCCCGCTGGGGAGAGGGGGATCGCATCAGCAAGCCCGCGACACGTAACACCGCGCTTCTCATTCCACGGTGATCGCGGCGGTCTGCACTTGCGTCGCGCCGTGCTGGTCGGTCCAGGAGAACGCCAGGGTGCCGCTTTCGGTGGCGACGGTGAAGAACGAGATGTAGGGATTGGCGGCGATGGCCGGATAAAGCGTGGCGTGGAACACTTCCTCGCCGTTATAGGTGCAGACGAAGTCGTCGATGATGTCGCGCGGAATCGGCTGGCCGGTGACGCCGATGCGATAGCCGGTCTCCATCACATGCGAGATCAGCGTCTTGATCTCGATGACGTCGCCTTTCTTGGCGCTTGCCGGAACATGGATCAGGGCGCGGGCCATCAGTGCATGGACTCCTCGATGCAGGCGGCGAGCGTGACGATGACGTCGATATCGTCGGACCAGAACGAGCCGTCGGACAGTTCGGCGATCGCGGTGACGGTCTGCGAATCGGCGAGCCGGATGCGGGTGGAAAAACTGGCGCGTCCGGCGCGCGGCCCGAGTTTTACGCTGATCACGTTCGGTTGCGGATTCTTCTCGTTGAAGACGTGGATCGCCTTGACGTAGTCGTCCGCCGTCATCGGGCTCTCGACCGAAACGGTGCAAGACACCGAATTGCCGTTCTCAACGAGCGGCGGCAGGTCGAGCTTGACCTTGCCCTTCTTGACCGGCGCTTTGCCGATGACGCTGCGTACGGCGTCCTTCATCATCTCTGGCGTGGCGGCGGCGGGCCGGATCGAAAGCCGCAACAGCACGCCGCAGCCGGCCAGGGCACCGGCGGTTTTGAGAATTTGGCGGCGTGAGCGGTTTCGATCCATTTTTCGCTTCACTTCAAGGTCATCAGATAGGCAACCACGTCCTCGACTTCCACCGCGCTGAGCACCGGCTTGCCGCGATAGGCCGCGGCCACCCGGGTCAAAAGATCGACGCGATAGAACGGCGGCATGATGGTTTGCCGATTGAACTTGCTGGCATCGACGATGCGCAACCGCAATTGCCCTTCGCTCCACCGCGCGCCGGCGCCGGCGAGATCGGGCGCCATGGTGCCCTGGAACTTGTCTTCCGGGAACGGCCCAGAATGGCACAACAGGCACAGTCCGGTATTATGGTTGCCGACGATCGCCCGGCCGCGCGTGGCGTCGCCTTGGCTGCCGGTCAGCGATGCCGGAATAGCGTCGCCGACGATTTTGTAAGCAACGAGCTCCGCATGGCCCGGCGCGGCAGACGCGGCGAGCGGCGCGAGCGCGGTGGCCAACGCGCTAACCAAAAATCTCTGTCGTCGCGGTGCGGAACCAGGCATCGGCGTTCTTGGCTTCCTCGGCGCGCAGCGTCGGCGGCGCATCGAGCGGGCTGGAATGGATCGAGTTGTCGACTTCGGTGTATTCGCCGTTCACCGGATGGAATTCGCCGGTGATCGAGATGGCATAGCCGGGCGCGACGACGCTGTAGCAATTGCTCGACATCGGCGCGGCATCCGGCGCGGCGCCGGCAAACAGGCGGACGATCGCGGCGGCGCAGAGCCTGCCCTCGATCAGGCCGGAGAACGCCGACTTCGGCATCGAGCCGGCGAAAGCCGAATCGCCGATGACGTGGATGTTCTTTTCTTTCAGCGACTCGAACGTCAGCGCATCCACCGGGCACCAGCCGGTGCGGTCGACGACGCCGGCCAGCGCCGCGATCTTGCCGGCCTTTTGCGGCGGGATCACGTTGGCGACCGCGTATTCGTAAGTGTCGAAATCGGTCTCGATCGATTTCTTCGCCACGTCGATGGAGGCGACATTGCCGCCGTTCGACAGCGACTTCCAGGCGATCATGTCGGGATAAAGTTTTTGCCATGCATCGAGAAACAACTGTTGCATGGTGAACGCGTCTTTGGCGTCGAGGATGACGATCTTGGCTTTCGGCTTATTGGTCTTCAGATAATGCGCGATCATGCTGGCGCGCTCGTACGGGCCGGGCGGGCAGCGCGACGGATTGGCCGGCGCGACGATGGCGACGACGCCGTCATCGGCCATGGCGGCGATCTGCCGGCGCAGCAAGTCGTATTGCGCCGCGTCCGCGGTCCATGCATGCGGCACCTGCGCTGCGGCGGCTGCGCTGTAACCGGAGATAGCATCGAACTTCAGCTCGATGCCGGGCGCCAGTACGAGCCGGTCGTAGGATAATTTATCGCCGCTCGACAGCGTGACGCTGCGCGCCTGCGCATCGACGGCGGTCGCGGAAGCGATCGCGACCTTGATGCCGGCGGCGGCGATCTTGTCGTAGCCGAATTGCTGTTGCGAGAGTTCGCGGACGCCGCCGAGCACGCCGTTGCTCAGGGGCGGCGCCGTATAGGTGGGCCGCGCCTCGACCAAGGTGATCGCAAGCTTGGCATCGGCGGCGCGCAGCGCGCGGGCACAAGCCGCGCCGGCAAAGCCGCCGCCGACGATGACGATGCGCGGCTCAGCTTGCGCGCGCAGCGCCCGCGGCCACAGCCCTGCCGCGGCTGCGGCGCCAGCCGCACCGTGCAGGATTTGCCGACGGGTCGCGCGTTGTCTCGCCATTACAGGAAGACGCGGCGGGCTTTTTGGCCCGCCGCTTTTAGCCGCTTAAGCGGACGTCAGGTCGTTGTCCTTGAGCGGGAGGTTGCGGATGCGCTTGCCGGTCGCCGCGAAAATCGCGTTGAGCACGGCAGGCGCCGCCACCGCGATGGTCGGCTCGCCGACGCCGCCCCAGAACTCGCCGTCGGGCATGACGACGAACTCGACCTTCGGCATCTCGTCGATACGCATCACCTGATAGGTATCGAAGTTTTTCTGCTCGATGCGGCCGGCGCGCACGGTGCACTCGCCATACAGCATGGCAGAGAGACCGTAGACGAACGAGCCCTCGATCTGCCGCATCACCTGCTCCGGGTTGACGGCGTAGCCGCAATTGGTGCCGCCGACGATGCGGTGGAGCTTGACTTGGCCGTTGGTCACCGAGACCTCGGCGACGGCGGCGACATAGCTGCCGAAGCCCATGATCTGGGCGACACCGCGATAGACACCTTTCGGCAGCGGTTTGCTGTAGTCCGCCTTGTCCGCCACCGCTTTGAGCACGGCGGCGTGCTTGGGTTTGAGATATTTGAGGCGGAAAGCGAGCGGATCCTCGCCGACCGAATGCGCCAGCTCATCCATGAACGACTCGACGTAGATCGAGTTATGGTTGAGGTTGACGCCGCGCCAGAAGCCCGGCGGGATCGGCGGATTGCGCATCGCATGGTCGATCAGCAGGTTCGGGATGTTGTAGCCGAACTCGCCCTCCGGCCCTTTCGGCATCAGCCCATGGACGAACACCAGCGGATCCATGCCGTTCACCATCCGCGCCGGCAGCTGATACGCCAGGATCGATTGGCCGGAAATCCGCATGTGCAGCGCGACCAGGTTCTTCTTGTCGTCGAAGGCCGCTCGCATCTTGCACTGCGTGACCGGGTGATAGACGTCGTGGGTGGTATCCTCCTCGCGGGTCCAGAGCAGCTTGACCGGCGTGCCGGGCATCTCCTTGGCGATGGCCACCGCTTGGCGGACGTAGTCGGTCTGGCCGCGCCGGCCGAAGCCGCCGCCCAGATAGGTCTTGATCACGTCGCATTGCGGCACCGGCAGGCCGGCGGCCTCCGCGGTCGCCGCCAGTGCCGACTCGCCATTTTGCGTCGGGCACCACACGGTGCACTTGTCCGCCGTGTAGAGCGCGGTGGCGTTCATCGGCTCCATCGGCGCGTGGCTCTGATACGGATAGGAGTAGGTTGCTTCGATCACCTTGGCGGCGCCGGTCAGCGTAGCCTTGGCGTCGCCCGACTTGTTGCCGACGAAGGCTTCGTCGGCATCGAGGCCTTCCTTGAGCCATTGGGCGATCGAGGCGCTGGAGACTTTGACGTTCTCGCCTTCGTCCCAGACGATCGGCAGCGCATCGAGCGCCTTGCGCGCCCGCCACCACGAATCGGCGACCACCGCGACGGCGTCGTCGCCGACTTTGACGACCTTCTTGACGCCCGGCATGTCGTGGATCTTGGCTTCGTCGTAGCTCGTCACCTTGCCGCCGAACACCGGACAGGCGCGGATCGAGGCATAGAGCATGTTCGGCAGCCGCACATCGATGCCGTAGAGCGGTTTGCCGACGATCTTGTCCGGCGTGTCGAGCCGCTTGAGCGGCTTGCCGGCAATGGTCCAGGTTTTCGGATCCTTCAGCGTCACGTCCTTCGGCGGCTCGACCTTGGCGGCCGCGGTCGCGACCTTGCCGAAAGTCGTTTTGCGGCCGGTCTTGGCGTGGGTGATGACGCTGTTGGCCGCGCTGCATTCCTCAGCCGGCACCTTCCACTCGTCGGCGGCGGCCTGGATCAGCATCATGCGCGCCGCGGCGCCGCCCTTGCGCACCAGTTCGTTCGAGGAGCGGATGCCCTGGCTGCCGGCGGTGAAGAAATCGCCCCAGACGCGCTTGCGCGCGACGTTCTGCCCGGGGGTGGGAAATTCGGTCGAGACCTTCGACCAATCGCAGCCGAGCTCTTCGGCGGTGAGCTGGGCAAGGCCGGTGAGCGTGCCCTGTCCCATTTCCGATTTGGCGATGCGGATGACGATGCTGTCGTCCGGATTGATCACGACCCAGGCGTTGACTTCGGGTGTCGCGTCGGCGGATTCGGACGGCGTCAGGTCGAAGCCGAGCGCAAGTCCGGCGCCGGCCGCGGCGGTGCCGATAACGAAGGAACGGCGGTCGATTTTGGGCATATATGTCATGGCTGCGTTCCCCCTTACGCTTTGCCGGCCGCCGCGTGGATCGCGGCGCGGATGCGTTGATAGGTTCCGCAGCGGCAGATGTTGGTCATCGCCGCGTCGATATCGTCGTCGGTCGGCTTCGGGTTGGTCTTGAGCAGCGAAACCGCCGCCATCATCATCCCGCTCTGGCAGTAGCCGCATTGCGGCACGTCCAGATCGAGCCAGGCCTGCTGCACCGGGTGCAGCTTGCCGTTTTGCGCCAGCGCTTCGATGGTGGTGATCTGCTTCGAGCCGACGGTGCCGACGGGGACTTGGCAGGAGCGCGTGGCGACGCCGTTGATGTGCACGGTGCAGGCGCCGCATTGGGCGATGCCGCAACCATATTTGGTGCCGGTCAGGCCGATCGTGTCGCGGATGACCCAGAGCAGCGGCGTGTCGGATTCAGCGTCGACGTTGTAAGTCTTTCCGTTGATGGAAAGGGCAATCATACTGTCCTCCCGAGATCGAATGGTGCGCATCCCCATATGGGATCGGTTGCAGTTCAGGCGCCCACCCTTCAGGGCAATTCTAGCCTGTTCTAATTCGAATGCGAATTGCAAAATTGCGTGAGCGGAGAACTGGCCACGCCGGGAATTCTCCCATAACCTCGGTGTTTATGCCGCCCAATTGGGCAGCCGGAACTTGCGCCACCGGAGTTCCGGCCGTTCGGGGGATTACGAAGCGGATATCAGGACATGAGCGACGATTTCGAAGACCATTGCTGGAAGGACATCGTCACGCCGGACATTCTCGACATCTATTCCCATTACCGGCGCAAGACGTTCGTCGGACCGGCGCCGGCGCTGCTCGCCATCGATCTCTATGAGCTGGTCTATCGCGGCGGCGCCAAGCCGCCGGCGGAGCTCGCCAAGACCTTCCCGAGCGCTTGCGGTCACTACGCCTATGACGCCATCGAGCCGACCAAACGCCTGTTTGCCGCAGCGCGCGCGGCGGGCTTGCCGGTCTTCTATTCGACCGGCGACACGCGCAGCGAAAGCCGCCCCGATTTCGTCGGCGCCACCAAGCGCGTGAGCTCGTCGGTCGACCCGTCCGACTTCGTCATCCGGCCGGAATTCAAGCCGCAGCAGGGCGACGTAGTCATCACCAAGCAGCGCGCCAGCGCGTTCTACGGCACGCCGCTCACCGCGCACCTTACCCAGCTCGGCGTCCGGACGCTGATCATTTGCGGCGAAAGCACGTCGGGCTGCGTGCGGGCGAGCGCGGTGGATGCCTATTCGCACGGCTACCACGTCGTGCTGGCGGAGGAATGCTGCTTCGATCGCAGCGCGCTGTCGCACAAGGTCAACCTGTTCGACCTGCACCACAAATACGCCGACGTGATGCATATCGACGAGGTCATCGCGCAGCTGTCCGCAACAAGTCCCGCCGTGAAGAAGGCGAGCTGAACGATGAAGCCGTCCCGCTACGGTCCGTTTCCCTATTCGCCGATCATCCACCGCCCACCGTTGAAATGGCCGAACGGCGCCCATGTCGCGCTGTGGGTTATTCCGAACATCGAGTTTTTCGCCCTCGACGAGAAAGTGCCGCCCGGCTCCGGCGGCACCGGCGTGCCGGTGCCCGACGTTCCGACCTGGTCGTCGCGCGACTACGGCAACAGGGTCGGCGTGTTCCGCCTGATGGAAGTGCTCGACCGGCACGGCATCCGCGCCACCGTCGCGCTCAACAGCGAGCTTTGCGTCGAGCATCCCGCGATCATTGAGGAAGGCAACAAACGGCGCTGGGAATGGATGGGCCATTGCGAAAGCAATACGCGTCGCCTCAACGCGGCATCGCCGGGCGAGGAGCCGCGCATCATCAAGGATGCGCTCGCGACCATCGAGCGGGCAACCGGCACGCGGCCGCGCGGCTGGCTCGGCTCCGGCCTGCAGGAGACCTGGAACACGCTCGATTTGCTCGCCGCCGAGGCTTGCGATTACGTCTGCGACTGGACCAACGACGATCAGCCCTACATCATGTCGCTCGACGGCGGCAAGACGCTGGTCAGCGTGCCTTACAGCCACGAGATCAACGACAAGCCGGCCTTCGAGAAATTCAACCGGACGGCCGATCAGTTCCGCGACATGATCTGCCGGCAGTTCGACGTGCTCTATCGCGAGGGCGCGCAATCGGGCCGCGTGATGGCGATTGCGATCCATCCCTATCTCACCGGCGTGCCGCACCGCATCGACGCTTTCGATGCCGCGTTGCGCTACATCGGCGAGCACGGCCGGGTGTGGAAGACGACCGGCACGGAGATTGCACGCCATTACCGCGCCCAGGCCGGCAAGGCTTGATGAAAGAAGGCCTGAACGGAGGCGACCATGGGATGTCAGGCGAAGTTGCGTCGTGCTGTGCTTTCCGCCGCCGTGCTGGCGTGCTGGGCCGCTCCGGCTGCGCGCGCGGCGGAGCCGGTGACGCTCGGAACCGTCGGCCAGGCTTCGGCAAACCTGTGGCCCGAGCTCATCGCCTTGGACCAAGGCTTCTTTGCCGACGAGGGCTTGCAGGTCGATTTCGTCTACGTCCAGTCGAGCGCCGGGCTGGTGCAGCAACTCGCGGCCGGCTCGCTCGGCATCGCCACGCAGACCGGGCTTGCCGATCCGTTGCGCGCCGTCGGCATGGGCGCCCCGATCGCGGTGGTGCGGATCGACGTCCAGGCGCCGCCCTACGATCTCGTCGCCAAGCCGGGCATCACCAACATGAAGGAGCTCAAAGGCAAGGTCATATCGCTCGGCGGGCCGAAGGACATCACGCGCATCTATGTCGAGCGCATGCTGGCGCCGAACGGCGTCTACCCGGGCGACTTCGACATGGTGTTCGCCGGCGCCACCACGGCGCGCGCTTCGGCGCTGCTCGCCGGCGCGGTCGATGCCGCGATTCTATTGCCGCCGTTCAACTTTCAGGCGGAGGCGAGGGGATTCAACAGCCTCGGCCTGACGGTGGATTACGTAAAGGACCTGCCGTTCTCCGGAACCGCGGTCAATGTGGCGTGGGCCAACGCCAACAAAGCGACGCTGGAGAAATTGCTGCGGGCGAAAGCTAAGAGCATCGCCTGGTTCGATGATGAGAAAAATAGCGCCGGCGCGCTGCGCATCCTCGAGACCGCCTCGAGCATGAACGAAGACGACGTCCACAAGGCCTACAAATTCTTCCACGACGGCCATTTCTTCGAGCCGACCGGCAAGGTTTCGCGATCGAAACTCAACGCGCTCGCCAAGGCGATGGAGAGTCTCGGCGATCTGCCCGGCGCACTCGACGTCGACAAAGTCGTCCTGCCGGGCGTGACCCAGATGACGGATTGAGACGCGCCGTCATGCCCAATTCGCTGTTGAAGGGAATAGTCGTAGCCGCGGCCGTCGCGCTGTCGCCGCCGCTGCACGCCGGCGCCGCCGACGTCGTCTCGGTTGGCTCAGTCGACGCCACCTCGGCCAATCTCTGGCCGTTCCATATCGCCGTCAAGAACGGCTATTTCGACGCCGCCAACATCAAGATCGACCTGGTTTTCGCGCAGTCGAATGCGTCGGTGATCCAGCAGCTTGCCGCCGGTTCCTATGCGGTCGCGCCCACCGCCGGCATGGTCGATCCGATCCGCGCCATCGACAAAGGCGCGCCGGTTGCTTTGGTGCGCATCGTCATCCAGTCGCCGCCTTATGCTCTGCTCGCCAAGCCCGAGATCAAGACGATCGAGGATTTGAAGGGCAAGACCATCATCATCGGCGGTGCCAAAGACATCACCCGCATCTTCACCGAGCGCATGCTCGAGCCGCATGGGCTGAAATCCGGCGATTACGATTATGTGTTTGCCGGCGCCACCAGCGCGCGGTTCTCGGCGCTGAAATCCGGCGCGGTCGATGCGGCGCTCCTGACCATGCCGTTCAATTTTTTCGCCGAAACGGCCGGCTACACGAATCTGGGCTTCACTTTCGAATATCTGCCGGATATGCCGTTCGCCGGCATGGCGGTGAACCGCGACTGGGCTGCGGCGAATGGCGACGTGCTCAAGCGTTTTCTTGACGCCTACAACAAAGGCGTCGCCTTCTTCGACGATCCGAACAACCGCGAGGACGTCGTCAAGCTGCAGATGGAGGTCAGCAAGATCGACCGGGACGACGTGGAAAAGGCCTATGCCTTCCTCCACGACAAGAACCTGTTCGAGCCCACCGGCAAGGTCTCCAAGCGCAAGGTCGGCAGTGTGATCGATGCGCTACGCGATCTCGGCGATCTGCCTTTGGGCTTCACCGTCGATCGCCTGCTGCTGCCCGGCGTGACGCAGATTTCCGAATAGCGCATAACTGATCGCCATGAGCGTAACGAGTGAAGGCGTCAAAACGGTGAGCCAGCCGGAATCCCGGCCGGCGGAGGCTGCCGCGCCGCCTCACGTCGCTGGTTTGCTGCGCGTCCGATATATCGCGGGAATCCTGTCGGTCGCCGGCGGGCTTGCCCTGTGGGAGCTGATCAGCCGCTTCCTTGTCGACAATGCGCTGTTCCTCGCTGCGCCTTCGGAAATCGCGGTCGCCATCTACAATCTCGCGGTCACCGGCCAGCTCTGGCACCATGTCGACGTCAGCGCCGCCGAATTCGCGCTCGGCTATGTCATCGCCAGCATTCTCGGCATCGCGCTCGGCTTCGCTATGGCGTCGGGCACGACGATGAAACAGGCGCTGCAGCCGTGGGTCTCGGGTCTTTACGCGACGCCGACCATCGCGCTGGCGCCGCTGTTCATTCTCTGGTTCGGCATCGGCATCTGGTCGAAGGTGATCGTAGTGATCTCGCTGGTGCTGTTTCCGGTGGCGATCAACACCGAGGCCGGATTGCGCACGACGAGCGAAAGGCTGATCGAGATGCTGCGCTCGTTCGGCGCCACACGCAGGCAGATCTTCTTCAAGGTGTCGCTGCCGTCGGCGGTGCCGTTCATCCTCGCCGGCCTGAAACTCGGCATCGGCCGTGGCCTGATCGGCGTCGTGGTGGCGGAGCTGTTCGGCTCGCGTGCCGGGCTCGGCCGGCTGATCAGCCAATCGGCCGACGCCTTCAACATGCCGGAGCTGTTCGCCGGCGTCGTGGTGCTCGCCGTCGCCGGCATCGTCATGACCGCGGGTTTCGGCTGGCTGGAAAAGCGGCTGGTGCCGTGGACCAAGGACTAGACATGACCGCGAAGCTCGTCGTCACGCGCTTGTCCAAATCGTTCGGCGATCTCGAAGCCTTGCGCGGCATCACTCTCGCGGTCGAGCGCGGCGAGTTCATCTCGGTGGTCGGGCCGAGCGGCTGCGGCAAGACCACGTTTTTGCGCATCGTCGCCGGCCTCGAACACGCCAGCGCGGGCGAAGTGTCGCTCGACGGCCGCGCCGTGCGCGAGCCCGGCACCGACCGCGGTTTTGTGTTCCAGAACGACAGTCTCCTGCCGTGGCGCACGGTGCTGGCCAACGCCATCATCGGCCGCGAGGTTGCCGGCTCGATCGGCGCCGCCGACCGCAAGCGTATCATGGAGCTGTTGAAGCTCGTCGGACTCGAAGGCTTCGAGCATTATCATCCGCGGCAACTTTCCGGCGGCATGCGCCAGCGCGTCAATCTCGCCCGCGCGCTGGCCATCGATCCCGAAATCCTCTTGATGGACGAGCCGTTCGCCGCGCTCGACGCCCAGACCCGCGAGATCATGCAGACCGAACTTTTGCGTATCTGGGAGCGCGGCCAAAAGACAGTGCTGTTCGTCACCCACCAGATCGACGAGGCGGTGTTTTTGTCCGACCGCGTGCTGGTGTTCGCGCGGCGGCCCGGCCGGCTGCAGGCCGAGATCAAGATCGCGCTGCCGCGGCCGCGCGATCTCGAGATCAAGCGCACACCGGAATTCGTCGCTCTGGTCGACCGCATCTGGCGCATGATCGAGGACGACGTGCGGGCGGCGGCGCTCTATGAGAATGCTTAGTCGCGTTTCCCGGATGCGGTGCACCGCTGATCCGGGATCGTCGCAGGCTCGGAGTGCGTAACGATCCCGGGTCTGCAGCGCATCACTTCGTGCTGCGCTGCGCCCGGGAAACAGCCGCTTGAGACCTGTTCCCTTCGCCGGGCAGGCTCGGTAAGGTCTGCCCATCATGTCCCTCTCCACCCAATACCCGCCCGAACGAACGCGCCAATCCCAAGCCTTCGCCGGCGGCATCGCCTCGCTCGCCGACGACAAGCTCTACGCCCTGCAAAACCCCTTCGCACTCGATGGCCGGGTCAGCTCCTATCCGGCGAGCGCCCGGGGCTTTTCGGTGGCGAACAGCTATCTCTTGACGCAGCCCGACGCCGCCATGCTGATCGACACCGGCTTCGGCAAGGACGAGCCGGTGATCCGCGCGCAGGTCGAATCCCTGATCGCGCCCGGCCTGCCGCTGTCGATGTTCCCGCTGCGGCTCAACGAATTCATGTCGATCAACAATGTTGAAAGCTTCGCCGGGCACTTCAACGTCGAGACCTGCTACACCAGCAATATCGACGCGGCGCTGTGGTTCGATTTCGGCGCCAAGGCCGAAGGTCGCGACATCTTGAAGTCGATGAAGGTCACGGCAGTGACGCGCGCCGACACCATCGAGCTCGGCAAGGGCGGCCGGGCGATCGACGTCATGCAGGCGCCGATCCGGCTCATTGCCACGCGCTGGCTCTACGACCGCGCGACGCGGACATTGTTCTCATCCGACATGTTCACCCACACCTGGCGCGATACCGCGACCGGGCCGTGGATCGTGGACGAAACCGACAACGACTCGACGTCGCTGCGCGATGTCCGCTCGTTCATGCTCAACACGCGCTACTGGTGGCTGGAAGGCGCGCCGACCGATTCGATCCGCCGCGGCATCGGCAACGTGTTCGACAAATTCGACATCGAATGCATCGCGCCCGGCTACGGCTGCATCCTGCGCGGCCGCAATGTGGTGGCGCGGCACTACGCGATGCTCGATGAATTCTTGAAAGCCTGCGACAAGAGCGTGGCGGTGTCGCGCTACGTCACCCGCGACGAGGAGCGCTGACCATGCTGGACAAGCCGCAGAGCAAGAGCATGCTCGATACGCCGGTGGCGCAGCGCATGCCGCGCGAGATCGCGCCCGACGTGTTCTGGATCGGCGACTGCCTGGCGCAGCGCCACAAGGGCAAGGTCTATCACGGCTACAACGCCGCCTACCTGGTCGCGGGTAGCGACGCCTCGATCCTGGTCGAGACCGGACATCCGAAGGATTTTCCGGTCATCGAGCGGCACATGAACGAGCTGTTCGCCCGCGGCGTGGCGCCGCTCAAATATCTGTTCGTCACCCACCAGGAGACGCCGCATTGCGGCGGCCTCGGCCGCATCCTGAAAACCTTTCCCGATGCGCTGTTGGTCGGCGACGTCAGCGACTATCACCTGGCCTTCCCGCAATACGAACACCGTATGCGTTCGATGCAGGAGGGCGACGAGATCGATCTCGGCGGCCGCACGCTGATGGCGGTCGAGCCGGTGATCCGCGACCTGCGCACCACCTGGTGGGGTTTTGACACCAAGGAGCGCGTGCTGTTTCCCGGCGACGGTTTTGCCTACAGCCACTACCACGAGGACGGCCATTGCGGCCTCATTGCCGAGGAAGCGATGTCGCTCGATCTGCCCGACGTGTCCTCGACCTTCGCCGACCTCGCGCTGTTCTGGACCAAATTCGCCGACATGAACGTCTATTGCGACCGCCTCGACCATTTGATCGCGCGGCTCGACGTCAAGATCATCGGCCCGACCCACGGGCTGCCGATCACCGACGTGAAGACGACTGTTCCCAAGGTGCAGGCCGGCCTGAAGGCCGCGGCGCTGATGCCGGAATCGGGGACGAATGAGAAGGTGGCTGCCGGCTAAGCCACGGAACCCATGCTCCCCCTTGCGGGAGACGCGGCGCCGGACGGTCAACTGGCTCCGCTGGGCAAGCGGTCGGAGCCCCGACACCCTCACCCGACCTTTATTGTTGCACCGTGCAGGGGTCCCTCCCGCAAGGAAAAGGGTGTAATTTTGCAACGTGCAACCCGCTCCTTGCCGACGTGCAGGACTGTGTTATATTCTCTCGCAAGTATAAGATATCGCGCTGTACAATCACATCTGATCGTAGCGTCACTCGGAACGGAGACAATTCAATGAGCTTTATCGCGCTCACTCATAATGTCGGGAGCACCTCGAAGAGTATCTATGTCAATGTTGATCAGATTTGCTCGGTCGGAGATGCCATTGATGCAGCGCCGGTATACCGGACCATGATCCAGTTGGCGAATGGTGCGGTGGCTGTTATCGAACCCGTCACAACGGTCATGCAAATGATTACGGATGCGGATGACAAAAAAGGCGTTGCGTAGTGCGACTGCCGGACTGCGTTCGCTGCCGCGTGCACGGACGACGGCGTAGTCATTGACGCCCAAACGGGTTGACAGTTTATCCGGCGTTCTTCTGCTCCCGCTCGAGCGCCCAGCGATTCGCGGGAAACGGCAGGCCAAGGTTTTCGCGCAGCGTCTTGCCTTCGTATTCCGTGCGGAACAGGCCGCGGCGCTGCAGTTCCGGAATGAGCAGACCGACGATGTCTTCGAGTCCGCGCGGAAAGGTCAGCGGCAGGATGTTGAAGCCGTCCGCCGCGCCGCCGCGGAACCATTGTTCGAGCGCGTCGGCGACTTCGGCCGCGGTGCCGATGACGACACGGTGGCCGCGCTGGCCGTAGACGCGCTTGTAGAGCTGGCGAATGGTGAGGTTGTCGCGGCGCGCCAGCTCGACCATGACTTTGACGCGGCCTTTCTGCTCGACGTCGGGCGCCGGATCGGGCACTGGACCATCGAGCGGCAAGCGCGACATGTCGAAGCCGAAATGCGACGATAAATCCTTGATCGCCAGTTCCGGCGACAGCAGCGCCTGCAACCGCTCGTATTTGTCCTGCGCCTCGGCGCGCGTGTGGCCGATCACGGTCATGACGCCGGGCAGCACCTTGATCGAGTCGGGGTGGCGGCCGTAAGCCGCGGCGCGGCGCTTGATGTCGGCGTAAAACGCCCGGCCCGCTTCGAAATCCTGCTGCACCGTGAACGTGATCTCCGCGGTCTCGGCGGCAAGATCTCGGCCGTCATCGGACTGGCCGGCCTGCACGATCACCGGATGGCCCTGCGGCGAGCGGTGCACGGTCAGCGGCCCGCGCACCGAAAAGTGCTTGCCCCTGTGGTTGAGAAAATGAAGTTTTGCTTGGTCGAGATAGATGCCGCTGGCTTTGTCGGCGATAACGGCGCCGTCTTCAAAACCGTCCCACAGGCCGAGCACAACCTTGGCGAATTCGCGGGCGCGGGCGTAGCGATCGCCGTGATGCGGATGGCTCTCGCGGCCGAAATTATAAGCCTCCGCCACCGCGAGCGAGGTCACCAGATTCCACCCCGCGCGCCCGCCACTGATCTGGTCGAGCGAAGCAAAAAAGCGCGCGACATGGAACGGCTCGAAATAGGTCGTGGTCGCGGTGGCCACGAGCCCGATGCGCTCGGTGACGGCGGCCAGCGCGCCCAGCAGCGTGATCGGCTCGAGCCGCGACGCCTGCGTGGTGCGCGTCCAGGTCTCGACGTCGTCGGGGCCGAAGGTGGCGTTGGTGTCGGCCATGAACAACAGGTCGAACTTGCCGCGCTCGGCAAGCCGCGCGATGTCGACATAGTGTTTGAGCGTCTGCCTTCCGCGCGGATCGACGTCGGGATCGCGCCAGGCGGCGACATGGTGGCCGGTGCCTTCGACAAACAAGCCGAGTTTCATCATGGTCGCACCCGTGGCGCCAGGGCTTCGCAGTGCCGATGAGCGTAGCGTAATCCGCTGCATTTCGCCAACGGAAGGGAAGGGGATCAGTCCAATTAATGAGTGATCGGGATGGCGGCCTTGATCGCTTGGATGCTGGTTGTTCGCGTTGATGATCTTGTCAAGGACGGCGCGAAGCGCCGCCGCCTCCGGCGGTCTACGATCCTTGACAAGATCATCAATGCGAACAGAGTGCTGTCCAAGCGATCAAGGCCGCTCGGGATTATCCCCTGGACGCACGTAGTAGAAAGATGCTACGAGAAATAGACAGGCCGACGCTATCTCTCGTTGGGTTTTTTGGCAGCGGTAGCTGGAGGCGGTAATTCAGAGACTAGTCTAAGCCGCTTCAAGGCCGTTTCTAATTCATCCGGTGGGACCAGCGAATACACATTGGGGTTGGTCACATGAAAATGCCTCCCATTGGGAGCTTTCCATCTGCAAGTATGCTTCATGCCGTGAGTCACTTTCTCACAGCCTTCTTTGACCAATCGATCTTCAATCAACCGAACTGAGATCAGATCGCTGTCAGGATTAAACGGTGAAATCATCCGCCATTCAGGCGGCCTTTTTAATTGAATAATGCCTCATTGAGGGCCGCATCCCTTCGGGCAATTTGGCGAGATATTCTGAATACGTGTCTTCTGTGGTAACTACAACTGGAAAGCCTTCGTCGGCCTCTATGATCTCGGCAATGGCTTCCGGCACTTGAGTATAGGCCGATTCGAGGTCCGCCTCGTCTGATAAAATGCAAAATCCGGGAACCTGCGGACAAACAAACTCATGCCACCCATTCGCAGTGGTGTGCTGGACGGTGATAATCATTGCGTGGCCATCTCTCACGGCGTCCATTTGAACTCTCCCATGTAAACGAACAGTTAACGCGTACCGTAAAATATTGTTCCTTGTCAATGACTTAGTAGGCGACTCAGCAAGCCACTGACAAAGCTTGTAAACTTACAACCCTTGGGAATGGACCGCGAGACGCGAGTGCTGCGTTTCACGCGAAACAAAAAGTTTGCCTACGACAAACCTTTTTCCTTGACTCTCCGCGAGAGGGTCATCATATGGAACCTTTCGGGGTCGTAATCGCCCCTCTGAGGCAAACCATGACGAACCTTATCGGCGCGTTCCAGCCCGCCATTGATGCGCTGGAAAAGGACTTTGCAGACCTAGAACGCCAAGCGAACGGTCTTTTGCAGAGCATTAATCTGCTCCGCGCAAAGGCTGGTCTGCCGCCTAAGCCGGGTGGATGGCAGCCCAACCGGATGCAAGATGGCACTCACAATGCGGGCGCATCTAATGTGAAGCTGCATTCCGATAGCTTTACCGGCAAAAAACTGGGGTCAGCCGTCCGAGAGTTTCTCGAAATGCGCAAGAGCGCTGGTGGCGATGCTCCGGCTACCTCACGGGAAATCTTCGATGCCCTCAAGCAAGGTGGTTTTGTATCCCGCGCAAAAGATGATGCTACTGCACTCGTTGTGCTACGCACGATGCTGCGAAAGAACACGGTGACGTTCGCAAAATTGCAGAACGGCAAGTATGGGCTTCGCGGTTGGTATCCCAACCTCAAGGCATCCAAGGAAGCCTCCTCAGACGAATCAATTCAAGTCGAAGAAGATGACGTGCAGCAGCCGTCTGCAGAAGATGAAGCCGCAAGAAAGACAAAAAATATGAAAGATATGTTGGCGTCTCTTCCTGGCGCAAAAGCTCGCAGAATATGAAGAAATTGGGCCAGAGAGGTCTGACACTCTCTGGCCCCTTAACGGCGGGTGGTTCCCGTCAACCGAGCCCTCACAGGCTCCTACCGAAAGGCAGGTGATGCTCAGTGCGAAATAACCGCGCGTTAAAACGATAGCAGGTCAGGCGGCCGTTGGGGACTAACCAATCCAACGGCACGCCGCCGCGTCTAGCATATGGGACCGACTCCGTCTAGATTCCACCCATGATTACACTGACTAAAGCCTTAGAAACCGGCAAATTACGCGAGTTTATCGCGCAAGAGGAAGCCCGCGGCATTGGGCCAGCGAACCGCCGCGAGGTAGAGAAGGCTATCAAAACGCTGGCCACTACACCGACGCAATCAGAAGATCGAACATCGCCCCCGACATCGCGCGGTGGTTCGAACGGAAAGTAAATTCGTCGAGATAGCGATCCATATATTTCTTGCTTACGTGGATATGCGTTGAGCGGATCGAGTTCTTAAACAAGTTCCAAAAGCTTTCGACGTGATTTGTATGGTGCCACGCATGGGCACGGGCATCGTAGCGCGACCATTCCTTCGCGCTGTGCTCAACGCGACCATGCCGATAACCGGCTTCGCTGAGTAAGTTATAGGCCCGAAATTCATCGGTCGAAACGATTGATCCGCGTTTGACTGTCTGTTCGACGATACTGCGCAGCGTGTCGGATGTCAGGTCAGGCACGCTCTTGGCCACAGTGCGCCCGCCACGCTCGATGATGCCGAGAACAGTAGTTTTTTTCGGCTGGCGACGACCCATAGCGCCCTCTGAAACGGGAGTATGACCGCCGACATAGGCTTCATCTATCTCGATGTGGCCTTTGAGAATATCGAAGCCATCGGCCTTCGCCATGAGCGTGCGGATTTGCTGGCCCATGCGCCATGCGGTTTTGTAGGTCACGCCCAAATTGCGCTCTAGCTCTTTGCCGCTCACGCCGTGCCGCGTCACGACAAAGAGATAGATCGCATAGAACCAAACCCGGAGAGGCGTGCGGCTATCCTGAAAGATCGTACCGGCGCCAGGATACACGTGGTCGCCGCAGGAAGCGCAGGAGAACGCGCGGCGGTCGACAAGCTTATGGAAGGTGCCTTCAACGCCGCACGCTTGGCAGACGTGCCGCTGGCCGTAGCGGACCTCCATAATATGGCTCAGGCAGGCGTCATCGTCCGGGAACCGGGCGAAAAACTCACCAACGGTAAGCCTGCCAAGATTATCCAGCTTGGTTTTCGGCTTGCGAAGGCGTGGTTTGCGTTTTCTGGCCATAGCAACCTCTCAATGGTCGCTATAATAGCCCTAGTCGATACGTGTGTCAAGGGGATAATCCCGAGGCCGCTTTCTGGGCCTTCGTAACTTTCACGCCGAGGAAACGCCATGCCCGACAAGAAACTCACCGGCCGGATCGCGGCCGAGCGCATCCGGATGCAATCGACGCCGAAGCCGCCCGCGGGCGCGGTGGAGCGCTTCCTGGCGCTCGGCGAATGCACCAGCCTGATCTCCGACGTGATGGACGAGCTCGGCGTGCCCGAAGGCGTGATTGGCGCCACCACGCTCAAGCCGACCTTGCCCGGCAAATTGATCGTCGGTCCGGCGCTCACCGTGCGCAACATCCGCCAGCGCGCCGATCCGCTCGACGCAAAAACCCACGTCAACCGCATGGCCGAATTCGAGGCGCACAACCTCGCCGAAGACGGCGACGTGCTGGTGATCTCCGGCGTCGGAGGCATGTCCAATATGGGTGGCATCTCGTCTTATACCGGCCAACGCCAGGGCGAGCGCGGCGCCATCGTCATGGGCGGCGTGCGCGACGTGCGCCATTCGCGAAGTATAGGCTATCCGATCTGGGCCAGCGAGATCACGCCGGCCACCGGCAAATGGCGGCTCGAAACCGTCGAGATCAATGGCGAGATTCAGATGGGCGACGTGCGCGTCAATCCCGGCGACCTCGTCGTCGCCGACGACACCGGCGTCTGCTTCATCCCGCGCGCCGACATCATGCGGGTGCTGGAGCTGTGCGAGAAGAAAAAGCAAGACGAGGACGCGCGCATCGAAGCCATTACGCAAGGCGTCCCGGTGCCGGTGTTTTACGGCAAGGGATGAACGGTACCGGCGGTATCGTCCGCTCGGCAGCGCGATCAGGTTTCGCAATTCAGCCGAGCTTGATACCGGCGAACTTGATCACCTTGCTCCACTTGGCGTTCTCGTCGGCGATCAGCTTGCGATAGTCGGCGGGGCTCATCGCCATCGGGATGTTGCCGAGCTCGACGAGATGGCCTCTCACCGCATCGTCGTTCAGCTCGGCTTTGATCGCGGCATTGAGCTTGTCGATGATCTCGGCCGGCGTATCGCGCGGCGCGCCGATGCCCAGACCGCCGGTCACCGCGTAGCCCGGCACGGTCTCGCCCACGGTCGGCACGCCGGGCAGCGAATCGATGCGCGTCGGCGTCGTTACCGCCAGCGCGCGGAGCTTGCCGGCCTTGATCTGGCCCAGGCACGAGATGATCGGATCGAACATGATTTGGGCGCGGCCGGCGAGCAGATCGGCCTGCGCCTCCAGTTCGCCGCGATACGGCACGTGAAACAAATCAACGCCGGCCATCATCTTGAACAGCTCGCCGGAAATATGGGTGAGGTTGCCGGTGCCGTTCGAGGCCATGTTGACCTTGCCCGGATTGGCCTTGGCATAGGCGATGAGCTCGGCGATGGTCTGCGCCGGGAACGACGGCGGCACGATCACGACGAACGGCGTCGCGCCGATATAGCCGACCGGCGCGATATCGCGGATGAAATCAAAGCTGAGATTGTCGTGCAGCAATCCGCTGAGCGTGTTCGGCGTCGCCACCACGAGGAGGGTGTAGCCGTCCGGCGCGGCGCGGACCACGGCCTCGGTCGAGAGATTGGTGCCGGCGCCGGGCTTGTTCTCGGTGATGAATTGCTGGCCGAGGCGGTCCGACAGCGATTGCCCGATCAGGCGCGCAGCGATGTCGGGCGCACTGCCCGCCGTGTAGCCGACGATGAGGCGCACCGGCCGCGTCGGATAATCCAGCGCCGCCGCGGCGCGCGGCAGGACCGGCACGGCGGCAGCACCCGCTGCCAGTTGCAGAATGCGACGGCGGTGCAGCTTCATGGCGGGGCCCTCGATGCGGCTGGACTTTCGTTTCGCTCGGACTTGCTGATGAAGATTGTAACGGCAATAGCAGCGATCGGGCTACGGCGCTGAAGGTCGCGGATCCACGAAAACAAAAAGACGTGGATGGCCGGGTCAAGCCCGGCCATGACGATCCGCATGCTGGCTTGCGAATCTTTGTTTCCAAAAACACAGCGCGACGAGCCGCCGTCGGCTTGGTGGGACGTGATTTAGCCCAACAAAATCAACACTAAACCGCAGTCCCTTTTTTACGCGTCCCGGTTTTGATACAAAAGCGGCATCTCGCTCAAATAAGGGACGCCATCATGAGGGTGCTCCTGGTTGCGGAGCGAGAGCGGTCCCCGCGAGCGGAACGACACACTCCGCTCCCGGGCGGCTTTGGGGCCCCGCTCGTCCGGCACTATGACCGGTCCGCGAGGAGCTCGCTGCACTGGCGCCGGGGAGGGTCCTCCCGTTTGCACCCGGCGGTTCCAGGAAACGCGGCCCGGAGCTGAGTCAGGGTTAAAAACCTGGCGAGCGCCGCGGTGGAGCGCCGAAAGGCGAGCGCGTCCCGAAGGACGCGCGGCCACGCCCGAAGCGCGAGCAGGTGGCAACATCTGTTGGCGTGGCGAGGCCCCACGGGACAGTTGCGCCTTTTCGGCGCTCCGCCTCCCCTTATTTTTTTGGAGGCAAAAGCTTCGTGGCTTTGGTCGGCAAAACTCGGGCGCGAATGCGTCGCGAGAATGAGCAAGCTTGCCTGTCCCCCGTCATCCTGAGGCGGCCGCGCAGCGGCCCTCGAAGGATACGGCCGAGGCGCAAACCGAAATCGGGTAAACCCGATTTCGGTACGCTTATTGAGTAAGTCGGCTACAGCCGACTTGGTTGCCCGTCATCCTTCGAGGCTCGCTGCGCTCGCGCCTCAGGATGACGGGAACAACGAAAGGAGTACACATGCCCAAACGCAATTATCCCGGCCGGTTGACACGCGAACAGTGGCAGGCGCTGCCGCGCGCCAAGCGCTACGATCTGGTTACGCGCGGGCAATGCGACGTGTTGGGCTCGTTCCGGCTCTGCACCAATAAAAGATGCCGCCGCGCGCGGACGTACAGCGGCGATCCGGCCGTCTGCCACCAAAAACTTTGGCACCTGCAGAAGAAAAAGCCCAAGACGCTGCGCAGACGCTACGACAAGTTCGCGGCGTTGCTAAATGACTGACGCGCCGCGAGCTTTTTTAATTGAGCATGATCTTTTCCGAAAACCGGCGTCCACCCTCGGATCAAGTCCTAGGGCAAGCTTCCGGGATCATGCTCTACTGCGCCGCGATGTGGTTGGCTTTGATCACCTCGCCCCAGAGTTTGATCTCGCTCTTGAGCAGCGCAGCGGCGGCCTCGGGGGTTTCCTCGTTGGCTGGGTACAGATCCATGCCGCCCTCGGCAAAGGTCTTTTGCACCCTGGCGTCGTTAAGCGCCGTGCGCAGCGCGCTGTTGAGCTTGTCGACGATCGGGCGCGGCGTGCCGGCCGGCGCCAGCAGCATGTGCCAGAAATCGATGTTGAGCTTTTTGTAGCCGAGCTCGCCGAAGGTCGGCAGGTCCGGCAAGCCGGCGAACCGCTTTCGCCCGATGACGGCGTAGGCTTTCATCTTGCCGTCCCTGACCAGGGGCCCGGCGACCACCGCCGATATGATGCTCAGATCCACCTGGCCCGCCAACAGGTCGACCAGCGCCGGACCGGCGCCGCGATAGGGCACTTGGGTGACCTTGAGCCCGAGCTCCTGCATGATCAGCACATCGGCGAGATGACCGAACGAGCCGACGCCGGGATGGCCGACCTTGAGGTTCTGGCCCGGCTTTTTGGTCCACGGCAACAGCTTCTTGAAATTGTTCGGCGGCAGGTTCGGCCGTCCGGCAAGCGTCGTCGCCGCGGTATTGATCAGGCCGATGGTGACGAAATCCTTTTCGGCGTCGAAGGTGCGGTCCGGATAAAGCGTCATCGCCGCCGCCAGCGCGTCCTGGTGCAGCAGGATGGTGTAGCCGTCGGGCTCGGCGCGCGCGGCTCTCGCGGCGGCGATCGAGCCGCCGGCGCCGCCGACGTTCTCGACCACGATCGGCTGGCCGAGCGCTTTCTGCAGCGGATCCTGGATGATGCGCGCGATAGCGTCGTCGGCGCCGCCGGGCGGAAACGCCACCAGCATGGTGATGGGGCGATCGGGATAGGTTTGCGCCGCGGCGCGGCCGATTGCCAAGGTTGCCAAAACAGACGCGGCGAGAAGCGACGCCGCAAGCGCACGTGCAGACATCATGATGACCTCCCAGGACCGTCGGTTATCCGGGCGTCGCCGGTTCCCTGCGGCGGCGGCCGGTTGATTTTCGGACCGGTTCGGATCTTCGCCTTCTGCCGGGCCTCCTACAAACAAGCCCTCCTACTAAACCGCCGTGAATTTCGCGGCTTCGGCTCGCGCCAAAGGACGACGCGCGGTCGTCATCGGCGGCGACCGAATTCCCTACTGGGCCGCGATATGGTTATCGCGGATTACGCCGCCCCAAAGTTTTATCTCGCGCGCCAGCAGCGCGGCTGCGGCCTCTGGTGTTTCCTCCGCGGCCGGGAATTCATCCATGCCGCCGTCGGCAAAAGTTTTTTGTACCCTGGCATCTGTGAGCGCGGCGCGGAGCGCGACGTTGAGCTTGTCGACGATCGGACGTGGCGTGCCGGCGGGTGCCAGCAGCATGTGCCAGAAATCGATGTCGAGCTTCTTGTAGCCGAGCTCGCCCATGGTTGGCAGGTCCGGCAGGCCGGCAAAGCGGTTGCGGCCGATGACGGCGAAGGCCTTGAGCTTGCCCGACTTGACCAGGGGGCCGGACACCACGGCCGATTGCGATTCCAGATCGACTTCGCCGGACAACAGGTCGACCAGCGCCGGCCCGGCGCCGCGATAGGGCACCTGCGTCGCCTTGATGCCGAGCTCCTGCGCGACCAGCACGCCGGCCAGGTGGCCGTAGGAGCCGACGCCGGGATGGCCGATCTTGATGTTCTGGCCGGGCTCTTTCATCCACTTCAAAAGCTCGGCGAAATTGTTGGCCGGCAGCGTCGGCCGTCCGGCGAGCGTCGAAGCCGCGGTGTTGATCAGGCCGATGGTGACGAAGCTCTTTTCGGCGTCGAAATTCAGATTCGAATACATCGACATGCCCGCCGCCAGCGCCACCTGGTGGATCAGGATCGTGTAGCCGTCGGGCGTGGCGCGCGCGGCCTTGTCGGCCGCGATCATGCCGCCGGCGCCGCCGATGTTCTCGATCACGATCGGCTGGCCGAGCGATTTCTGCAGCGGCTCCTGGATGATGCGCGCAATCGCATCGGTGGCGCCGCCGGGCGGGAACGGCACCAGCATGGTGATGGGGTGGTCGGGATAAGTCTGCGCCGCAGCGGAGCCGGTTATGAAAACAAATGCAGCGAGAATCGTCGCCGCGAGCGCGCGAGCAAAAAACATGGTGCCTCCCAAAGCGGACGACGGATGACGGACGACAGAGGACGGATGAAGAATAGTCCCGATCATCTATCGCTGTCCTGCGTCCTGTTGTCATCCGAGGACAGACGACGGACGACGGACGACAGACGACGGATGAGAAGAATATCTAATATCTGTCCTCTGTC
>Ga0181518_10001279_pt1 | contig 25995 bp, 28 predicted proteins | sample PEATcosm2014_Bin_28_FD_119751 | JGI IMG/M metagenome (GOLD analysis project Ga0181518, IMG submission 119751) | Peatland microbial communities from MTU Mesocosm Facility, Houghton, MI, USA - PEATcosm2014_Bin01_60_metaG | ecosystem: Environmental > Terrestrial > Soil > Wetlands > Peat | place...
CGATCTTCCGCATCGACCACTTTCTCGGGAAGGAGGCGATCATGAATATCCTCTATTTCCGCTTCGCCAATTCGTTCCTGGAGCCGATCTGGAATCGCAACTACGTGGCCAGCGTCCAGATCACCTTATCCGAGGATTTCGGCGTACAGAACCGTGGCTCGTTTTATGAAACTGCCGGTTGTCTACGCGACGTGATCCAGAACCATCTTTTCCAAATCGTCGCGCTACTTGCCATGGAGCCGCCGGCCGGCCGGCATTTTGGAGCCGTACACAGCGAGAAAGCCAAGGTCTTTCAAGCCATGCGCCCTCTGAAGCCCGACGATTTGGTGCGCGGCCAGTACGCTGGCTACCGTCAGGAGCTAGACGTGGCGAAGAACTCCGACGTCGAGACTTTTTGCGCCTTGCGGCTTTTCATCGACTCCTGGCGCTGGGAGGGCGTGCCGTGGTACCTGCGCTCCGGCAAATACCTGGCAGCCACCGCGACCGAGGTCCTGGTGGAACTGAAGCCACCGCCGCAGAGGCTTTTCGCCGACTCGGCGCCGACAACCGGCCTGGCCAACTACCTGCGATTTCGGCTCTCCCCCAACTCGGCCATCGCCCTCGCCGCTCGCGTCAAGCTCGCAGGGAAAGAGTTCGTCGGGGACCAGCGAGAGCTCTATCTATTCGAAGAACGGCCGGGAGAGGAAGCGCCTTACGAGCGGCTTTTGGGCGACGCCATGGCTGGCGATGGAGCGCTCTTTACCCGTGAGGACGCGGTTGAGGCCGCATGGGCGGTGGTCGATCCAGTCCTTCGGACCCACCACCGGGCTCGCTCCTACAAGCGCCGCAGCTGGGGACCGAAACAGGCGGACGCAATCATCGCTTCAAACGGTTGTTGGCACAACCCCACACCCGAGGAGGCATCCGCCTCAGCTTTTGGAGAGACCACAAAGGGAACATCATGATTCTCGTCATCGGAGCTTCTGGAACTTTGAATGCGGATTGGACGATAAGCTCGCTGCGTGGCAGTAACGGCCAAGAAAGGCAATTCTGCGCGTCGCTAGGTCGGTGCCTGCAGTGCCCGACAATACATAGCTGATATCGGGTTCAGTTGAAATGCGAATAAGCGTTCGTTGTCCCTTGCCTTCGCGTTCAGTCAGTCGAACTTAATTAGGCCTGTACATCAGCCATTCAGGCTCTTCTGCACGATGGTGAGAAGAAGCGAAAAGCTCATAGGAACTTGGGATGGCCCGAAAGCAGCAGCTGAACTCCTGTTGCAGAATCTCGGGCACTGATTCGGGAGGAATCCACAGGTAAGACAAAACCCACTCAGTCGCGATCCACGCCGTAAGCATGCAAAACATCCCGCAGCGTGACCACGCCTTCCAGCTTGTGCACATCGGCGCGGCTCACCACCGGCAGGAGCTCGATTTGATTCGCGCCCATGCGATCAAGCGCCACATCCAGCCCCTGGTCAGGGTGGATATGCGGGAAAGCACGCGACCCCGCCAGTTGGTCGAGTCTCTTGTCCGCCCCCTCCGCCAGCTCGCGCTCCAGCCGGGAAAGACTGATCACGCCAATAACGCCTCGGAGATCTGTCACCAGCCAGTTCCGGAACTCACTGGATCGCACCCGCTCGTAAGCTTCTCGCACCGTAATTTCGGCAGGCAGCAACTGGCTCGCCGCCCGCATCGTTTTTCTTACCAGACGCCGGCCAAGGTGTTGACGCGTTTTCGCCGACGGTAGGTGGATGCCATCCTGCTCGGCGAGCGCTTCATAGATCGGCGCGTGCTGCAATCGTGAAGCGATGAACAGGCTCACCAGATTTGCGATCATCAACGGAACGATTACGGCGTAGTCCTGCGTCATCTCAAAAATCATCAGCACCGAGGTCATGGGCGCGCGCACGATCCCCGCGAATACCGCGCCCATTCCGACCAGCGCATAGGCGCCCGGCACCGCTGTGTAGGCGGGGAACAAATGATGCGCCACCGTTCCCACCGAGCCTCCTACCATCGCGCCTATGAACAAGGCTGGTCCGAAAATGCCGCCGGCATTGCCCGATGCATAACTAGTGGTAACCGCGAAGAGCTTTAGTACCACCAAGAGCAGCATCACCTTGAACGCCATATTCCCGTTCAACGCGTCGCCGACATATCCATAACCTACACCCATGACTTGCGGCACAAACCAACCCATTACACCGACCAGGAGCCCGCCCGCCAGCGGTTGGAACCAGACCGTATTCTTCGGGAATTTCAGGAAGCGCGCCCTCATGCCCAGCAAGAGCCGAGTGAAGGCCACGGAAACCAAGCCGCCAGCCACGCCGAGCACCGCATAGACCGCGAACTCAGCCGGACTTACGAGTTGATATTGTGGGACTTTGAAGAGCGGATGATTGCCCAGTGACACGCGCAGCACCATCCATGAAGTCGCCGAGGCCAGCACCACTGCACCGATCACCGGCGCGTGGAGATCGCCCACAATCTCCTCAAGCGAAAACAGCACCGCGGCCAGAGGAGTATTAAACGCGGCAGCAATGGCCGCCGCCGCTCCCACCGGGATCAGCTTCTTGACTTGTTCGGTGCTTAATCCAAGCAGGCGTCCCAGTACTGAACCAATGCCCGCGCCAACTTGCACCGAGGGTCCTTCGCGTCCCAGTGGGATTCCACTGGCCAGCGTTGCGGAGGTGCAAAAAAACTTGCCCAGCACGGTGCGCAGCGTGATGCGCCCTTCGCGCGCAAACAGCGCGGCTTTCGTCTGGGGCACGCCGCTGCCTCGCGCATACGGAAAATAGCGATACAGCAAGTATCCGATGCCGAGCGACCCCGCCACCGGAAACAGCAGGCGTCTCCACGGAGCTCCACCTGCCGGGTACAGCCGCATCCCCATGCGTTCGGTCAGCAGGATGAACGCAACGACTGCCAACCCGGTCAACGCCCCGATCACCAGCGCCAAAACGAGAAAGACCTGGCTCTCGCGTTGCCGCAGCTCGGCCACGCGATTGAACAGCCAGGTTTTCCAACCGCCTACGATCTTCGTTTCGACGTTTTCACTCATCGCTGGGGAATAATCCGCCAAGAGCACACCTCTCTCGATTGACTTTAGATAACCGAGTCTGCGGGCAAATGACGCTGCAACAAGCGAGCGGTAAATGCCGTTATTCCATGACCAAACCTAAATAATACCGAGTGCGCCAACCGTCGGCTCGAGAACGCGCACATGCGAATCTTAGCAGCGTTCGCTCTTAGGGAAATCTTTCTCCAGACTATACAAACTGATTGTAAAGCCAGGCGAAAATAGCGCCACCAACGAGACCATCTGCAACTCCGTAAAGAGTCCCGACAAATACATCTGTAATGCTTCGTGTTGCATGGTAACCGGGGTACACCGAAGACATTACCTGAAGGAATTGCTGACCATAGTTACCCCAGATCAAGTTGGCTAGACCCGTCACCAGCATGGCCAATCCCCATAGGATCGCCGATGACAAAGCCAGAGCTTTCGTGTTGAATTTCATAGCTTACTCCTTCGTGTGCATTTTAGTTGTCCCTCCCTAGGAACCGCGCATTCGCCATTTCGAGGGAAGTATTGGGTAATCGGCAGTGATGTCAGAGAGGAGGGCGGCCCGAAAGTGAGTCGCCCTCCGGTAAATCCGGTTAACGTTCGAATACGTAGTGATCGACTCGGTTCTGTTGCCAGCACTGTTCATTGTCCTGGGTGCAGAACGGTTTCTCCTTCCCGTAACTGACGGTCTTGATGCGTTCTGCGGAGATCCCATGCTGCAAGAGCACTTGCTTTACCGACTCCGCGCGGTTGGTCCCGAGGGCGAGGTTGTATTCCTCGGATCCACGGTCGTCACAATGGCCCTCGACGAGGACCTGGATATTCGGATGCTGCGAGAGGAAGGCCGCGTCATTTTCGGTAGGTGACGTTTGGTCGGGCCGGATGATGGATTTGTTGAAGTCGAAGAAAACGTCTTTGACGTTTTTGCCGAACAAATCCTCATCCGACGGCGGTGGGGGAGCGATGGCCTTGGCGATGGGCGCATTGACGGTGATGCGGGCGGAAGCGTCCTTCGTTCCTCCCGGTCCCTTCGCGACCAGGGTGTAGGTAGTGGATTCACCCGGCGTGATCGACCGGGAACCGGAAGGCGGCAGTGTGCCGAGTTCGGCGATGCTAATTTCATTGGCATTGCTGGTTTGCCAGGTCAGTACGGTCGACTGGCCCTGTTGAATTACGTCGGGGGCGGCCGCGAGTGTGGCTGTCGGTGCGGCGGGTGGTGGCGGCGGGGTGGGTGGCGTTACTGTAGCTACTTTCTTGTTGCAACCTGCAAACGTCAACACGCCCGCAGTTACTGCGATTAAAGCAAATGTCTTGAGTTTCGTTTGCGTCATTGAATTCTCCTCACTTTGAAGAAATATTTGAATTTGTTATGGTTCAAGGACTTATTCGACAATCTCCGCCACACTGCAAAACAACCGCCTCACCGGAACGAGACACAAATTCCGGCGGCTGCGACAGAGATTGAGGGGTTCTAGAAACGCGATCTGAGGAGAATCAGCAACGGAGGATGGTGCTGTACTGCGGCAAACTGAGCAGCCGAAATTCCGCGCTTGGAAGCGTTATCCTGGATAGAATCACTTGTGGTGAAATTAGACGATTTCCCAGGGAATTCAATGCGCTCTGCAAGATACTTATGCGCAAGCGAGCCGCTGCTCGCAAAGCGAGAAGTGCTGTAACCGGCCCGTGTACCGAGGAATATGAACCGTTAATGGATGGAAAGAAAAAAATCAATAGAACGCATAGGGCTGCGACTAAAGCCAGTTCGCACGTAATGCGGCCAGGGATCATTGACGTGTCATAGTCATTATATCGTAGGGCTACCATAGATAGAGAGAGAAATTGCGTTTCTCCCGACCTCAGCCACAATGAAAATAGACAAATCAGGAGAACAATCTCGGCACGTGTCGTTAATCCGCGCGGGCTTCGTGAATGTTGCGGCACGCGGCATTTCGGTTCAGCGATGAGACAATTCCCGGATTGTCAACCGACCGGAAGTAACCGTGACGTAGTCCGCAAACGGCGTTACAGGAAAGGTTCGCAAGTGTCGCCGATCGGCGTCACTGAATGCGCAACCAGACATTCGGGAGATGGGGGACTTGACCCACATTTCTGGCATCGGCCGCGGTGCCTGTCAGATCAAGCGGCAGACTGGAACACGTCAGCCAGTACGGGCAGCAGACCCGCCAAAGGCACACTATCCTGAACAGCGAGTAGCTAAGCTTCGACAGTGGTGCGGTTCCTCTCAGCGGCGTCCAGCTTGAGGGAGGAGAATACGGGCACACGGGTAGCTAGCCGTATGGCTAGCTGCTGCCGAGGACTTGTGGCTGAGGTGTCGGAGGGTGGCGGGTGCCTTCTGAATATTCTTTCAGTGCTTCGTCATTTCCTGTTGGTCCTTGCAAAGGGACAAAACTCCGTCGCCCGGCCCATTCGCTTGGTGCAACGACGATATGGATGGTTGGGACAGAAATTCCTCACCGCATGGGTCGCCTCGTTTCTCTCGGTGCCCCGCACTCTAAGTGCGAGTTAAGGGCTCTAAGACCGCGTTCTGTGGGTCGCACAGTCATTTACCCCACCACCCCTGTCTCGAGTGCCTTTTCGTGGCTGGAGACCCCATTTAGAGTGGGGCACTGACGCTTCTGGAAGCCGATGGCGAGGAGCTTTGCCCTGTGCTCTGGGGAAAGTTGGCGCTTCGGACGGGCGCCTGTGACTTTGATTGCGAGACGGGCTTGCTGTCGGTTGTTGGGGTCAAACGACAACGCGCCTTCGTCATCTCCGTTCTGTCGCAACGTCATTCCAGCCCCCAGGCACTTCTTACGGATTCCCGCCCAACGACGAGGACGGGCAACCGAAGCACGATTCGCAGCATGCGGATCTCGTTCGGTCTTCTACTGGCATACGCGGTGCAGAACGGATGGCTGAAAGAAGACCTGAGCAAAGGAGTGAAGCTGCCGAGGGCGGAGAATTGCGCGGGACGTAGAGTTCATCGCAGAGTCCTTAGTCCGTCGCAGACGACCTCGATTGCTGAGAAGCTGTCCGAGCCCTACGCTACGCTGGTTCTGTTCTTGGCCGTAACGGGATTGCGCATGGGAGAAGCCATCGCGATCAAGTGGTCAGATTTCGAGGGCGACGTTCTGCATGTGCAGCGCCGCATGTTCGACGGAAAGGTCGACACCACCAAGAGCCGGGATTCGAAACGAAGAATTCCGGTTCCGCCGGCACTGCTGGAGCGTTTGAAGGCTCTCGGCAATACCGGCGACTGGGTCTTCCATGCACGCGGTGGAGTTCCTTTGAATCCGGGCAATGCCCTGAAGCGTTACGTTCGCCCAGTTGCGAAAGAACTCAACATCGACCTGGGCGGATGGCATGATTTCAGGCATACGGTCGCAACTTCGATGTTGCGCGCCGGGCACGGGGTGAAAGTAGTTCGGAACTGCTGGGGCACTCCGATATTTCGATCACGCTCCGGACCTACGACCACGTGGAATCCGATGCGTTTCGGGCGCCTTTGAACGAAGCGGCGAGCCAGTTGTTATGAAGTTGTTACGAAATGAGTTCCCGCGCGAAATCGACCTCTGTAAACGATTGGCAATGAAGAGGTTGGTGAGCGCGGAAGGAATCGAACCTTCAACCTACTGATTAAGAGTCAGTTGCTCTGCCAATTGAGCTACGCGCCCATTGCCGAAGGCAAGCTGGGGACAAATTTTGATTATACCATCCACTTCTCACAGCCCAATCTGCGGCTGATATTGGATTGCGTTGGCTGCCTCGTCGCTGGCGCTCCCAGGTTTCGAAAAGCGCGAGACCTGGGGCACGCTATAATCAGACGCAGCCACGTCGCTAGCGGAGAGTGTCAGCGCTCGATCTTCACCGACTTCACCACTACGTCTTTGTTGGGACGGTCCTGGCGGTTGCGGGCGACTTTCGTTATCTTCTCCACCACTTCGTAGCCTTCCACCACCTCGCCAAAAATCGTGTGCTTGCCGGTGAGCCAGTCGGTATTCGCCACCGTAATGAAAAACTGCGATCCGTTGGTGTTGGGGCCGGCGTTGGCCATGGCCAGTTTTCCCGCCTTATCGAATTTGTGCGGAGAGCTCTTGGTCTCGTCGTCGAATTGGTAGCCGGGACCGCCCATGCCCGTGCCTTGCGGGTCTCCGCCCTGGATCATGAAGCCGGGAATCACGCGATGGAAAATTGTGCCGTCGTAAAGCGGACTGGTGGACTTCTTGCGCGTCGTGGGATGCGTCCACTCCCGCTTGCCTTCGCTCAGTTCGACGAAGTTAGCGACCGTCTTGGGGGCCTCCTTCTCAAACAAGCGGCAAACGATGGTGCCTTCGCTGGTTTCGAACACGGCATAGGTTCCGGGTGTGCGCGTCATAGTCTCCCTTCGAATTACTATTTTGGTCTTCTCACTCTTACTCTAAGGGACGAGGCCAGCCTCGTCTCCACTGTATGATGGCCGCCAGTTACGTTGGCCTCTTCACTCCCGCCGGAGGTTCCGCCGCGGGCTTGGCCGCTGCGCCGCCGCTATGGATTTCGATGTGCGTGATCTTCACAGGATGGACCGGGCTTTCGCCATGTCTGGGCATGCGCGCGATCTTCTTCACTAGTTCGACCGCCGCGTCATCGCACTGTCCGAAAATCGTATAGCCGCCATTGAGGCTGGGGTAGGGAACTTCCGTGATAAAGAACTGCGAGCCGTTGGTGCCCGGTCCCGCATTGGCGTAGGCGAGCCGTCCGGGACGATCGAACGGCACAGCGCGCGAAGTCTCGTTCTTGAATTGATAACCGGGATCGCCCGAGCCGTTGCCCGCCGGATCTCCACCCTGAATCATGAACTCCGGTATCACACGATGAAAAATCGTGCCGTCATACAGCGGAATACCGTGCTTCTTGGCGTGAGAGACGGGGTTCGTCCAGTCTTTGGTGCCGTTGGCGAGGCCGATGAAATTCTCGACTCCGATCGGGGCAACCTTCGGCAGCAGCGTGCAATGAAGATCGCCAGCCGTAGTGTGGATGATCGCAGTAGTTTCGGCGGCAGCGGTGGGACTGACTGCCTTCTGGGCGGGCGGCGTTGCCCCCGTCTGCGGGGCCGAGCCACTCTGCGCGGCGCCGAGCAGGGGCGTGAAGACGATCAGAACAAGCATATTCAGTAGATTTCGCATGGATGCTCCTGTCAGGTGCTTTAGCAACCTTCGATTGTACGACAAAAATTGTACGACAATTCGTGCGGGCCAAGCGGATGTGGGATTCGGTTGCAGGCTCTAGTTGGAAGCAGGCGCCGCGGCAGGTACTGCGGCGGGCGCGGTGGCAGAGTCTGTAGCAATAGCTGTGACCGTGCCCGGCGCGCTCGCAGGTTCTTCCGTGGGCGCTGGCGCTGGCTCTAGCGTCCGCGGGAAAATCGTCTGCGTCTGGCGCCAGTCTTCGTAGCGGTCCGAAACCATCACATGGAAGCACCAGTGCCGGCGCTCCTCCTCCGGTTCCACCAGGCCCAGGGCGTTCAGGTAAAACAAGTAGTGCTCGACGAATCGAATCTGATCCACCGTCATGCCCCGCCGCTGCAGATCGACCGTGATGCCGGCCAGATGAGAAGACGCCAGTTCGCCTTCCGCCGGAGCGGCGTTGCGATTGTGGCGCCGCAGCTTCTTCTGCACCTTCACCGTGCGCACCGCCGAGTTCACCTGGATCTGCTGGTGGAATTCGCGGTAATAAACTTCGGCGAGGTCCACCACGAAATCTCGCGTCCAGGGGCGGCAAAAGCGGCGCGAAGGATCGAGCGCGCGCTCAATCTTCACCGAGTCGCTCTCCACGATCGGCACCAGTTCACCCGAGGCCTTGAGCGCTTCCAGTTGAGCGTCGTCCTGAATCCGCGGCAGTGCCAGCCGGTTGATTTCTTCGTTTTGCCGCACCAGGGAATCGTGCGTCGGACGGAACAACGGGTTCCACAATACCCCCCGCAGTCCGCGGAAGCGTAACGTTTGCAGGATGCGATGGCGGCGCGGGTGCTGGGCCGCGTGGCGCAGCGCGAAGCCGGTTCCCGACGCAATCGTAACGAAAATTGCCAGCACGACCGTCGCACCCGCCGGCCGAGCTCGCAGCCCGCTTCGCGTCATCCATCCCGGCTTTGTCGATCTTCGCGTCATTCGGAGTGCATCGTCATCAAAGCGCCACTGAAAAACCCAGGGCCCGTGTAAAAGCCCCATATTCTATCTGGAGTTGTAATTGTAAACCACAGGTCAATGATTTTGTGAACCAATCCGCCTAAACCCTGTTACTTAAGAGGGTTAGGGGTGATGACCCAATGGTAACCCGCTGCTTTCCAGCACCAATTCGCCAAAAAACCAGTTTGGGAAGTGTCGCCGCCTAGGGATAGTCGCGTAGGGACAGCCGCCCCCGGCTGTCCGGCGGGGCGAAGCCCCGCCACTGTTAAGCTCGCACGATGAAAAAATGAAAACCCGGCCAAGCCGCGTTCGCCTGGGACCGCCGAGGGCGCCCGCCCCGACGCTGTCACTTCCGCAGCAGATCGCCCAGCGCCTGCCGCATGACCTGCCCGCCCACGTTGGCAATCGACGTCGTCAGCGGGATGTCCTTCGGGCAAACCTCGACGCAGTTCTGCGCGTACCCGCATTCCTGTATGCCGCCATCGCCCATCAGCGCCGTCAGCCGCTCGCGCTTCAGCGCCGCGCCCGTCGGATGCGTGTTGAACAGCCGCACCTGCGAAATTGTGGCCGCGCCAACAAAGCCCGTGTCTTCCGTAAACTGCGGGCAGGCTTCCATGCAGCAGCAGCACGAAATGCACCGCGACAGCGGATAGGCCACTTCCTGGTCCTCGGCCGTCATGCGCGGGCCCGAGCCCAGGTCGTAAGTGCCATCGATCGGAATCCACGCCTTGACCTTCTTCAGGTTCTCGAAGATCACGCTGCGGTCCACCGCCAGGTCGCGCACCACGGGAAACTTCGACAGCGGCTCCAGCCTGATCGGTTGCTCGAGATGGTCGAGCAGGGAAGAGCAAGCCATCCCGGCGCGTCCGTTGACCAGCATCGCGCACGAGCCGCAGATTTCCTCCAGACAGCACGAATCGTAAGTGATGGGCGTCGTCGCCTCCCCGTCACGCGTGACCGGATTGGCCGCGATCTCCATCAGCGCCGATGTGATGTTCATGTTCGGCTTGTAAGGAATCTCGAACTCCTCCCACGAAGGCTTCGCCTCGGGAGTGAGTTGGCGTTTGATTCTCAGGATTACGGTCTTATTGTTTGCCATTTAGCTTTTAGCCTTTAGCTGCTAACCCAATCAAGTTTGCTATTCCTTGCCTTCGAGGACACCTGTCAACTGCTTTCTCGCCTCGCGGAATCTCTCCTCGCTCCTGCGGTTTCGATGAATCAGAACAAATGCCACGCCAACGAAAAAGTCGAAGAACGCGTCGATCGCGTGATCCTGTTTGTGAAATACACACCAATTCCACGCGTCCAACAAGGCCATAAAGAAACAGAAAGCAGCCCACAATGCAATCCAATTTCTCTGTAACCAAGAATCGCCTTGCTCGAACATGAGGGCATCCTTTCGGAATTCGCTATTTCGAACTGCACGGATGAGGGCACCCGCCCTACCTCATCTTCCCCAGTGCTACCTCGGTCGCCGCTGAATCACCTTCGCTTCCACACCCAATCAACTTTGCTATTCCTTGCCTTGGAGGACCCTTGTCATCTGCTTGAGCGTCTCGCCGACTTCCTCCTCGTTCTTGCGGTTCCTGTGGACCAAAAGGAATGCGATGCCGACGAAACAGTCGAAGAACATATCGACGATGTCATCCGGCCGCCGGAACACATACCAATGCCACGCCTTCAACAGAACCATCAAAAAACAGAAAACAGCAAACAATGCAATCCAATTCTTCTGTAGCCAAGAGCCGTGTGTATCGATCATGAGTGCACCCTCCCTGAATTCGCTATTTCCAATCGCGCGGATCAAAACCTCCGCCCGTTACGCTCTTCCTAATACTTCCAAGGCCGCGGCGGAATCATCTCAGATTTTCCTTTCGCCATTCTCCGCTAGTCTTTAGCTCCACGCTGAAATCCCCGGTAGAGATGGTAGAGCCAAAAAATCATCACCAGGCCCCAGGCTCCCACCAGCAGCCATCCCCGGCGAAAAGGTTTATGCTCGACGACCCCCTCTATGCCGAACGCAAGCCAAAAAAGCGAGAGCAAAACCCACATCGCAGGAATCGCCCATTTCCGCCGAACATTTTCGAGCGAGTTAAACATCAACGCCTCCTCTCAATACTTCCTCGGCCGCGGCTGAATCAGCTTCGCATCCACCGCTTCGAACTCGAACTTCGGCTCATCCAATTCGGACGAATAAACGGCCTTCGTGGTCTTCATCCAATTCTTGTCGTCGCGCTCCGGAAAATCCGGCTTATAGTGCGAGCCGCGAGATTCGTCGCGCATAGCCGCTCCCTGCGCGATCACCCGCGACAGTTGCAGCATGTTATAAAGTTGTCGCGCGAATGTGATGGTCGTATTCGCCCACTGCGAGCGGTCGCTGAGGTTGATCTTCTGGTAGCGTTGCAAGAGCTCCACCACCTTGGCGTCCGCCGCCTCGCACTTTTTGTTGTAGCGGATGACGGTGCAGTTCTCGGTCATCAGCGCCCCGAGTTCGCGCCACAGCAGGAACGGATTCTCGCTGCCGTCGGCCTTCATCAATCCGTCATTGATTTCCTGCTGCCGCTTGCGCTCTGCCTCAAAATGCCCGTTCGCGGGCGCCGCCGCCAGGTTCTTCGCGTACAACACGGCGTTCGGCCCAGCAACAAAGCCGCCAAAGATGCACGATACCAGTGAGTTCGCGCCCAGCCGGTTCGCGCCGTGATATTGATACTCGGCCTCGCCCGCCGCGAAGATTCCGGGAATGTTCGTCGCCTGCTTGTAATCCACCCACAGCCCGCCCATCGTGTAGTGCATGCCGGGGAAAATCTTCATGGGCACGTCGCGCGGATCGTCGCCGACAAACTTCTCGTAAATCTCCAGAATGCCTTCCAGCTTGCGGTCGAGCGTCTTGCGATCAATGTGCGTGAGGTCGAGATAGACCATCGGCTTGCCATCGATGCCAAGGTTCTCCTCGAACACGACCTTGAAAATCGCCCGCGTGGCCACATCGCGCGGCACCAGGTTGCCGTATTTCGGATACCACTCTTCGAGAAAATACCAGCGCTCCTTTTCAGGGATCGCCTTCGGATCGCGCTTGTCGCCCTGCGTCCGCGGCACCCAGACGCGCCCGCCTTCGCCCCTCGCCGACTCCGACATGAGCCGCAGTTTGTCTTCTCCGGGGATGCAGGTGGGATGCACCTGAATGAACTCGCCGTTCGCGTAGTAGCAGCCTTGCTGATAAAGCGCCGACTGCGCCGATCCGGTGCACACCACCGAGTTGGTGGATTTGCCGAAGATCGCGCCACAGCCGCCCGTGGCAATGATGATGGCGTCGGCCGGAAATGTCTTCACTTCCATCGTCCGCAAATCCATCGCGCAAATGCCGCGGCAGACGCGCTGCCCGTCGAGCACAGCCGAAAGAAACTCCCAGTGCTCGTACTTCTTCACCTTGCCTTCGGATTCGTAACGCCGCACCTGCTCGTCCAGCGCATAGAGAAGCTGCTGCCCGGTGGTCGCTCCAGCAAACGCCGTGCGGTTATAGAGCGTTCCTCCGAAGCGGCGGAAATCGAGCAGTCCTTCCGGCGTGCGATTGAAAGGAACGCCCATGCGGTCGAGCAGGTCGATGATTCCGGGCGCGGCCTCGCACATCGCCTTTACCGGTGGCTGGTTGGCCAGAAAGTCGCCGCCGTAGATCGTGTCGTCGAAATGGATCCAGGTGGAATCGCCTTCGCCCTTCAGGTTCTTGGCGGCGTTGATGCCTCCCTGCGCGCAAACCGAGTGCGACCGCTTGACCGGGACGATCGAGAACAGGTCAACCTGTCCGCCCATTTCGGCGATCTTGATGACGGCGGAGAGACCTGCCAGTCCTCCGCCCACTACGATAATTTTAGGAGTTGCTGCCATGCTCTATAAATCCAATCTGCCGGGATCAATCCGGGCCTGCTAGTACAATCCGCGCAACATTTTCAGTCGTTAGTCGATAGTCGTTGGTCGTTAGCAAACGCCAGCAGCAAACAGTCATCGCGAGCGACGAACGGCCAACACAGCTTTCACCGCATTACAATATTTTCCGAAGAATTCGAATCCAAAGGCTGCGGCGCCGTTTTCAAGAACCCGTACATGCTGGCCGCGCCCATTGAAACCAGGCCGAGGGCGAGCGCCAGGCAGAGATATCCCAAGCGCCGCCGCGCCCTTTCGCCGGTCGTGATCCCCCACTTCGCCGCGAATAGCCACACTCCGTAGCTGAAATGCCAGGAAGCGGCGATGACGCCGACCGCATAGAACGCGACCATCCACGGATTGTGAAATTCCCCTTGGACTTTAGCGAACGACTGCTCCGCGTGCGTCGCCAGGTGCACTCCCGTGAAGCGCAAATGATAAGTGTGCTGCACGATATACGCGAACGCGATCATGCCCGTCCAGCGCTGCGAAGTATAGAGCCAGTTCCCCATCCACGGATAATCGCCGACGTTGCTTTCGCCGCGCCACCAGATATAAACGCCGTAGATCCCGTGGTAGAGGATCGGAATCCAGATGAAGAACAGCTCCAGCAAAAACACAAACGGCAGACTGTTCAAAAATGCGACTTGCTTGTTATAGGCTTCGACGCCCTTGAACGCTTCGGCGTTCGAAAGGAAGTGTTCAAGCAGGAAGGCCCCAATAGGTACGATGCCGCTGAGCGAATGCAGGCGGCGCAGCAGAAACGACATTCCCTCGCCCGCGCGCAGCGGAGCCACTCCCAGCTTGATCTTTGGCACTGGAATTGGAACTGGGGCGGCGGGGCGGGGAACGGCGGGATTGGCAGTTGATGCCACGTGAACAACTCCTCAAATAGTCCAAATGTGCAAACCACTTATTATCATTTTCCATTGGAAGCGAAGTCAAGCAGAGGTCCAGGGATTGTCACACAAGCAGGCACAGCGGAAAGCTGCTGACGGAGATTCCATCCACTGAATGCGCAATGCTCGGGCGCTAAGCCCGCCTAGCGCCAACTGCGCTGCTGGCTGTCGGAGGGGGGGACGATCATCGGCGCGTGGTGCACTCTGCTGGCGTGATCGTTGATCGCGGTTGCCGCCTGGGTGCGAAGGTTTCCGCCCCTGGCGTCGAAATCGAGCGTGCTGACGCTGTGTTCACATTGCGCGCAGGTGAACTTCATGCCGCTCTTGATGCGTTCGATGCGATAGGTTTTCACTGCCTGAATTGTAGCCCCCCGGCAAGCCGAATAGAACACGCAATGGTGACCCGGCGAAGGTAACTCCGGGCGAGCGCCCTCCTGCGGCATTACCCAGCAGGACACTGCGCACCATCGACGCCTTGGATTAGAATCGTGCTAGCGATAGCGGTCTTGGCTGGGAGACGACATGGAGAACTGGAAGCGCGCGGTAATTGCGGGATCGGCGGGAGCGGCGGCCCTGCTGCTGCTCAAGCGCAAGCGTCCGGCAGCGGTGTTGGTGGGCGGCGTCGGACTCGCGGTGCTGGCCTCCGAGTATCCGCAGCAGTTGGAAAAGATTCGCGAAGAACTGCCTGCGTATGTTCGAGCGGGAACCAGGTTTCTGGAACTCACCATGAAGATCGGCCAGAAGATCGAAGAACTGGCTGAACAGCGCGCCGCCCGGGCCTTTGAGGAGTTGGGGGAATACTAGCCGTTACAACCCGTAACTTCGCGAAATAAATTTAGGTTGTCATCCTGACCCTGAGCGGAACCGAAGGGGAAGACCTATGCATTGCGCGGGTTCAAATACAGAGGTCCTTCGCTTCGCTCAGAATGACAGTCTGTCATGATCAGCGCCCTTACTCGATTCCCAGTTGTTTGCGCGCGTCGTGACTCAGGCGTTCGGGAGTCCACGGCGGATTCCAAACCACGTTAACATTGGCGTTGCGTACGCCGGGAAGTTGCTCGACGCGAGACTTGACCTGGGCGCTGATATTCACGTGCTCCGGGCAGCCTTGGGCGGTGAGCGTCATATCGACGGTGACGTCCTGCTGTCCCTCGGCAACATCGTCAAAGCGGACCTCGTAGATAAGTCCGAGATCGACGATGTTGACCGGAATTTCCGGATCGTAACATTGCTTGAGTGCGTTCAAAACGTCATCCTGGCCAACCGGCATGAATGTTTCCTTTAGGGAACCTTTGATGAACTCGACTCACAATAGCCTTGAAAGGGCACGGCTTCAGCCGTGCCGCTACGAGTTACAACGACTTCCGGCTTTAGCCGCTGAGGGCAAGCACTATACACCATCGCCAAACCCGCCCTGGTTGGACAAGCGCCCTACCACGGGGCACAATTCTTAGATCATGTCCATGGACCCCGAGTTGCATAAAAAACTGCAGATATTTCTCCTGGCCGCCATCGTGCTTGCCGGCGGGCGAACCGCCTTCATCCTGTACCAGCGGCGCGAGACGGCACAGGAAGACGCCAAGCCCCGCCGCGAAACGTTGCTCAATCCGGATTACTACGTTACGCCCAAGAAGTTGCATCCTCACGATCTGCAGTCGGCGCGCCAGTTGACCGCCCAGCCCGTATGGGTGAGGCTCGGATATCAGATCTCCTACTATCCCTACAGCGCGGAGCGCCGCCAGGCGGATTTCGCCCATGAAGCGGGAACCCTGCCGCCTTTGCAGAAACTCGCGATCCAGGATGTGGTGACCGCTGTTTCTCCGCTCGCTCCCGGAACCACGCAGGTGCTGGCGCGCTTCGCGATCGACGGCAAAGACTTCGCTGCCCCGATTGGAGTCGAGAAGAGCGGCGTCTTTAGAATTTATTCTGACAATATTTTTTTCATCGAAGATCCGCACAATCTCTACAATCACTGGCCCGCTGATGTGTGGCATAAGATTGACGCTCACGCAGTGCAGCCGGGAATGAGCGAATTGCAGGCCGCCTTCGCCGTTGGCATGGGCATTCAGCAGGGTTCGGGCGCTTACGGTTCGCGAACTCTGCGCTATCCGAATGGCGGGAACCCGCTGACCATCGCCTTCGAAAATGACAAAGCGGTTGCGATCAAACCGGGGTCCTAGGCTACAATTCCGCTCATGAAAAGATCACTCGGCGTTGTCGCTGCCTTCCTCCTGCTCTCCATCTTCAGTTTCGCTGCGCCCCGCACCATGCGCGTGGATTATTACCACACCGGAAACTCCCGCGAAGAATGGTTCAGCCTCGATCGCGTCGTGCTTGAGCCGTTGGAGTGGCCGGGAAATCTCAACAAGTCCATCGATGAAAGCCATCTGGGAGATTACCTGTTTGAAGTGCGTGAGCGCGGCAGCGGGAAGCTGCTCTACTCGCGCGGATTCAATTCCGTGTTCGGAGAGTGGAAGACGACCGAAGAAGCGCTCCACGCCAACCGCACGTTTTCCGAGTCGTTGCGCTTTCCAAGTCCCGGCGCGCCGGTGGAAGTGTCGCTGAAAGAGCGCAATGGGAACGACGTAAGCGGCGTTCACGAAGGAATCAATGACGCTTGGAAAGAAGTCTGGAAGACCGTGGTCGATCCGCAAGATAAGTTCATCGACCGCTCGCGTCCACCCTCGCCCGGCCCGTTGCTGGAATTGCAGAAGATGGGCGATCCCGCGACCAAAGTCGACTTGCTCGTGCTGGGCGACGGCTACACCGCGGCCGAGCGTCAGGAATTCGAGAAGGACGCGCGCCGATTTATGGAGGCCCTCTTCGCCACCTCGCCCTTCCGCGAGCATCGCCAGGATTTCAACGTCTGGGGACTGTGTCCGGCGGCCGAAGAGTCGGGCGTGTCGCGGCCTTCCAGCGGGATTTACCGCCATTCGCCGGTCGGCGCTTCCTACGATACATTCGGCACCGAACGCTATGTGCTGACCACCCAGAACCGCGCCCTGCGCGATGTCGCCTCGTTCGCGCCCTATGAGTTCATCGAAATCCTGGTCAACGGCCAGACTTACGGCGGCGGAGGAATCTTCAATCAATTCGCCACCGTGGCCATCGACAATCTCTGGTCGGGATATGTCGGTGTCCACGAGTTTGGCCACCAATTCGCCGGGCTGGCCGACGAATACTACACCTCGGACGTGGCCTATCTGCCGCCCGAGCAGAAGACGGAGCCGTGGGAGCCGAACGTGACCGCCTTGCTCGATCCCGCAATTTTGAAGTGGAAGGATTTGGTTGCGACGGAAACCCCGGTGCCCACGCCTTGGGGCAAAGACGACTACGACCGCTTCGAGCGCGACATCCAGCGCCAGCGCAAAGAGCTGCGCGCCGCCGGCAAGCCCGAGGCGGAGATTGACGAACTCTTCCGCAAAGAGCGCGAGAAAGAAGATGCCATGCTCGCCGCCGAAAAGTATGCCGGCAAAGTCGGTGCCTTCGAGGGCGCGAACTACGAATCCAAGGGCTACTACCGTCCCGAGTTGGACTGCATCATGTTCACGCGCCACAAGAGCTTTTGCGCCGTCTGCCGCCGCGCCATCGAGCGCGTGATTCGCATGTATGCGGATTAAAGTCGGCGACATCCCAGCGAAATCGGCCGCAATTACCTGCGCGGGGCGGCTATCAGCCTGCGGCGCAAGCACGATTCGTATCAGGGTATGCCTTTAGGCATACCGCAAGTGCCATGTGATGAATGCGCCTTTAGGCGCTGGCTTTGGGTGCTGGAGTTTTACCACCGCCTGCCTGGCTGACTTTGGCAGGCCAAACAGGGTACTATCAGATTTCCGCATGAGATTGCCTCTGCCCTTTACGGCTGCATCCCGAAGTTGCCCGTCGCTATTGGTTGCGATGGGCCAGATTCACGGCTGGGCGCTGTTCTCCGGCCGGGCGGTGCGCGCGCTGGCTCTGGGGATATTGCCCGCCATGTTCCTTCTCCGCACCAGCCGCGACGAGATTTACAACATCCTCTGGGCGCTTGTCTTTGGCTTCGCCACGCTCAATATTTTGAGCCTCGGAGCGCGCCATTTCGAACAGCAGAAAACCGGCCTCAGCTTTGGCGAGATGCTGGCCATCCTCGTCGTCGTGGTCTCGATCGTCCTGCTGGGTTGGGAGATGCTCTATCTCTTCCACATTCTGCCCATCCGCCTCGCGCCGCAGTGACCCCGCGCTGACCCCGCGCTGACTTCGTTTGCGGTATCATCTCCTGTGGTGAAACGCGAATCCAATTTCGAAGTGACTTGTCCCTGCTGTGGCGCGGTCATGAAGATCGACGCTGCCACGCGCAGCATCATCGCTCACACCGCCCCGGTCAAGCCAAAAACCTTCAACGACATGGAAGAAGCCGCCCGCTCCATGAAAGAACAGGACAGCCGCCGCGACTCCATCTTCCGTCAATCGGTCGAAGCCCAAAAGCACGCCTCTGAGTTGCTCGAGAAGAAATTCCAGGAGGCGGTGAAGAAGGCCAAGGAAACTCCCGACACCGGCAAGCCCATCCGCGATTTCGATCTGGACTGAGCGCCAGTGGAGCGCCGGGCGTCCCCGCCCGGCTGGACCCTTCGACTTCGCTCTGGGCAGGTTCGCGAGTTTTCCGTCCCTCCACGCACATCCCCGCCATTGCTCCCGCCATCCGCCTCATTTACATTGAACAGGATGCCCACCACCGGCGAACGATTCGAGCGAGCGGTCCAGATCATGGCGCGGCTGCGCGCCCCCGGCGGATGTCCGTGGGACCGCGAACAGACCTTCGACACCATCAAGCCTTACACCCTCGAAGAAACCTACGAAGTCCTCGAAGCCATCGACAACCGCGATTGGCCCGAACTGACCGGCGAACTCGGCGACCTGCTGTTGCAGGTGCTCTTCTATTCGCAGATGGCGAGCGAGGAAGGCCACTTCTCGGTCGATGACGTGCTCGACCGGCTTGCGAATAAACTGGTCAACCGCCATCCCCATGTCTTTGGCGACGTCAAAGCCGATACACCCGCCGAAGTGCTGCGCAACTGGGAGGCGCTGAAGGCGCAAGAAAAAGAGAAACGCCTGGCGGAGGATGCCGGCAACAATAAGGACAAGAATAAGGACAAGCACCCAGACGAGGACAAGCAGGCTGAGCAGTCCGTGCTAGCTGGCGTGTCGTCGAAAATGCCCGCCCTGATGGAAGCCTACAAACTCAGCTCCCGCGCCTCACACGTAGGATTTGACTGGACGGAAATGGAAGGCCTCTTCGCCAAGCTCGAAGAAGAAACGCTGGAGTTGCGCGAGGAGTTGAAGTCCGTCCCGGCGCGTTCTTTGAAAGATCAATCGTTGGGGAAGGGAATTGCCGGATCGGGCAGGCCACAGCTTCCGCCGGAAATGCGCGAGCGTCTGGAAGATGAAGTTGGCGATCTGTTTTTTGTCTTGGTTAACATTGCGCGCTTTCTCTCGCTCGATCCCGAGTCGGCGTTGCGCAAAACAAATCGCAAATTCAAGCGCCGGTTTCAGTGGATGGAAGAGCGTCTGCGCAAGAGCGGAAGAACGCCGCAACAGGCCTCGATGGACGAACTCGAAACACTATGGCAACAAGCCAAGCAGCAGGAGAAATACGCGTGACCGCGACCGCACTCGGCGAAGTGACCGTCCGCAACTGCGAAACGCTGGACGAGATGCGCGCCTGCTTTAACCTGCAGAAAGAAGTATGGAAATTCTCCGATGCTGACTTAGTGCCGGTTCGCATCTTCGTGGTAGCCGCGAAGATCGGCGGCCAGGTCATCGGTGCCTTCGCTCCTACTGTAGAGACGGGGCTTGCCCCGCCTCCTCCAGCGAATAAAAGAAACTCCGATCAGGAACTGATCGCCTTCGCGCTCGCGATCCCCGCAATGCGGAACGGCCACTGCTATCTGCACTCTCAGATGCTGGCCGTCCGCCAGCAGTATCGCAACCACGGCCTGGGCCGCCGGATGAAGTTCTTCCAAAGGGAAGACGCGCTCGCGCGCGGCTTTGAACTGATGGAGTGGACCTTCGATCCCCTCGAAATCAAGAACGCGTATTTGAATATCGAGAAGCTCGGAGCGATCGCGCGCCGCTATAACATTAACCAGTACGGCGTCACTTCGTCGCCCTTACAGGGTGGTTTGCCCACCGACCGGCTCGTGGCGGAATGGTGGCTCAAGTCGAAGCGGGTGGAAGCCGCATTGGCGCATGCTCCGCAATCGAAGTTTGAATGCCGCGCCAGCATTGATGTGCCGGCGCAGGTTTACCATTGGAAGGCCGAGCCTGCTACACGCCCAAAGGCGTTGGCGGTGCAGGAAACAAATCGCGAGCTGTTCACCAGTGCGTTCACCGCCGGGCTGAGTGTCCTCGGGTATGATCGTGACGAGCACGGGAATGGCAAGTTTCTACTGGGAAAGTGGGACGGAGGTCGGCGGTACTAGCAAGCTGCGAAAACGCTGGACAGGATTACAAATGCCGTTGTGTAAGCTTTGCAAACAGGATCGCGAACTGCAAGAGAGCCATTTTCTCCCTGCGGCGGTTTACGCACAGCTAAGAGACCCTGCTCAACAGAATCCGAATCCAGTCTTGATTACAAGCCAGATTTCTCTAAGCACCAGCAAACAGATTACAGACCGTGTTCTCTGCGACGAATGCGAACAACGATTCAGCAGACTGGGTGAAACGTGGGTCCTGGCAAATATGGCTCGTCCTGAAGGTTTTCCAATTCAGGAAGCTTTAGCCGCAACAGCGCCGATCGCCGCGAATGAGAGCTTTGCCTACTACTCATCGGCGGCTATATCGACGATTAAAATGGATGCTCTCGTCTATTTCGCTCTTAGCATATTCTGGAGAGCATCTGCTCACAGATGGAGGAATGTGTCAGGGTTTATGGAAGGCATCGATCTCGGCCCGTTTGAGGAACCAATTCGATGCTTTTTGCTCGGGGATAGGTTCCCTGCGGACACCGTTATTCTTGTTTCTTGCTGGCCCACCAGGGACGTCGTTCCAGCAGCCTATACACCGCGCCGAGGTAGGGCTCCTGGGTATCACTGCTTCAACTTTCTTATCCCGGGACTGGAATTCAAACTTTTGGTCGGCAGGCAGATACCGGAGATCCTGCGAGCTATGTGCTCACATGCATCTGCCGACAAGTTGATATTCTGCGCGATGTTGGTAGTGTCGGACACTACGGAGGCTTTTACGAAACTGGCGACCACGAGTCGTGTCTCGAAGGGCCTTCAGGGCATTACCAAATAGTTGCTGCAATGCCCTCTGGTGATCTGAGAGTTTGCCGGTGCCGTTGTCAGTTGAGCTGATGTCTAATTCATGAAAATCGAATCCGTAACTCTTCGCGAAATCCACATGCCGCTCGTCCACTTCTTTGAGACGAGCTTTGGCCGCGTTACCAGCCGCCGCACTTTACTGGTAAGCATCGCCTCCGAAGGGGTCCGCGGCTGGGGCGAGTGTGTCGCTGGGGAAGGTCCGTTTTTCAGCTCGGAGTGGACGGATACCGCCTGGCCCACCATCAAGCACTATCTGGCGCCGCTGCTGTTGCAGAGCGATCTCCCTTCCGCCCGCGATTGCGCCGCGCGCTTTGCCCGCGTCCGCGGCCATCGCATGGCCAAGGCCGCGCTCGAAAATGCGGTCTGGGACGCCGAGGCGCGCCAGCAACAACAGCCGCTCTGGAAGTTGCTGGGCGGAACGCGCCGCGACATCGCCTGCGGCGTTTCCATCGGCATCCAGGATTCGCCCGAACAACTTCTGCAAAAAATCGACACCGAGCTGGCGGCGGGATACCGCCGCATCAAAATCAAAGTCAAGCCTGGATGGGATCTCAATGTGCTCGAGAAAATCCGCGCCCGCTGGTCCGAAATCGTGCTCAGCGTCGATGCCAATTCAGCCTACACTCTCGACGAGGTCGAGCACCTGCGCAAGTTCGATGCCTTCCACCTGCTCATGATTGAGCAGCCCTTGTGGGACGACGACATCTATCTTCATGCCCGGCTTCAGAAAGCCATCCAGACCGCGATCTGCCTCGACGAATCGATCCATAATGCCCGCAACGCCGATTTTGCGCTCGAGACCGGAGCTTGCCGCATCATCAACATCAAGGTCGGCCGCGTGGGCGGATTCAGCGAGGCGATCAAAATCCACGATGTCGCCGCGCGCCACAACGCTCCCGTGTGGTGCGGCGGAATGCTGGAATCGGGAGTGGGACGCTCCCACAACATCGCCTTGTCGACACTCGAAAATTTCCGCTTGCCCGGAGATGTGTCGGCCTCAAAGCGTTATTGGAAACAAGACATCGTCGAACCCGAAGTCGAGGTCCGCCCCGATGGCACGATCGCCATCACCGATGCGCCTGGTACGGGCTACGAGGTGTGCGAAGAACTGGTGCGGAAATTTACCGTGCGCGAAGAAACTTTTCGTGCAGCGAAATCATAAAACGGAAGCGCCGGACGATCGCTTGGCAGCCCGTCGTGAAAGCAAGATTTGTATCAGGGTATGCCTTTAGACATACCGCAAGTGCGTGGTGTCCATGCGCCTTTAGGCGCTGCTTTTGGATGCCGCACTTTCACCACGGGCTGCTAGAGATGCGGCAAACACCGTCTCTAGCGCTGGGAAGCCGTCGCCGCCGATTCTTCCTTCTTCAACAGTTCCAGCCCCTGCGCGAACGTCAGGTCCGGCGAGACCCGCTTGAAGCCGCTGAAAATCTCTGTCGAAACAATGGAAAAACTCTTGATGAGCAGGATCCTTCCCGTGAAACTCAAATTCATCTCTGAAACTTCCCAGAAATTATTGCCCACTTCCTGCTGGTGGACCACGAAGCGCCCGCCCCGATCCAGGTGTCCGAGAATTCCCCAGCCGAATCCGACTTCCCTGAAGAGCGTGCCGTCAATACTGGCGATGCGGTAGTGGGTGGCGTCCACCAGCAAGTACCCCTCCATCCCGGTCAAAACCTCTTCTATTCGCGACGGTGGATGGTAGTTGGGATTGGGACGGAATTTCAATTTAACCAGAGGGTTGCCGGCCCGCCCTATGCCTTCCGATCCTTTTTCTTCCCCTGCGTACTCGAACAGAAACGCATCGGGCATCGCCCGAACGATGCGCTCCGTGCGGTCCTCATTCTCGTGCTCCTGCTCCCGCTTCTTTTTCAGTTCTTCGGGGTTGCCGACGAAACGTCCGACCCGCGCCTCTTCCTCCTGTCGCTGTTCGGGAGTCAAAGCCTTGCCGTTATAGGCCACCACCAGGCCGGCCGTGGCCTCCTTGGTCTCAACATAGATTCTTGTCGTGGACCCCTTGGGCGTGGTCTTGGTGCCGCGAAACAAAAAGCGCATGCTGCTGTCATTGTCTGCCGTGATTTCGTTCTGCACCGCCTTCCGCACCAGTTGTCCCGGATCGCCATAAGAAGAATGTCCCGCTGCCTGCCCGCCAAAGCTGGCCGCGCTGAGCAGCAAAACCAAGGCGCCGGTGTGGACGATCCTGTGAGTGGCGAAGTCGCGCGAGATAAAGTTGCTAGACCCGGAGTTGACGACCCTCAAGATGCGATTGGGCACTTTCATCCTTATTATGTGATGGTAGCAAAGCCGAGGCGCCGGCGGGGCCGCGTTTTTCGCCGCTATCCTAAGTTCCTCAGCGAGAATGAATTGCCAACGCCGAAACCAGCCGCAATCCAGCCGAATGATTTACAATCGGTGCATTCGCGGCGACCAGAGCGCGACCGGATGGAGGCCAAAGCGATGAATGCTCCGCAGACCAATGCTCCGCAGACCAAAGAGTTAGCCCACATCGGCAAGTCCATCGTCGTCAAGGGAGAACTGTCGGGCTCCGAAGACGTGTATGTCGAGGGCATCGTCGAAGGCAAGATTGAGCTGCCCAACCACAGCCTCACCGTGGGTCCGAACGGAAACGTCAAGGCCGCGGTCATCGCCAAAGCCGTCGTAGTTCAGGGCAAGTTGGAGGGCTCCGTGACCGCCTCCGATCGCGTGCAGTTGCAAAAGTCCGCGGTGTTCAATGGAGACGTAATCGCGCCGCACGTGGCCATTGAAGAGGGCGCGTTTTTGAACGGCAAAGTGGATGTTCAGCAAGCGTCTGGAAAATCCGCCGGGCCCGCGTCTTCCTAACTCGTAGCGCGCCCGTCCCGTCAACCGGCGCGCCGATCGCTGAACATGACAGACCTGGCGGACATGGCATCTGTTTCTGACAACGTAATGAGATTCTTCCGCAGCTCTTCCAACCAGACCGCGGTTCCCCCAGTCCCGCAGAAGCGGACCCGCCGCTCCAGCGGCATGGCCGAGATTTCGCAGCTCCTCAACTCGCGCGAAGGCCTGTGCGTGCTCGACCTCGGCCCGACCTCCGCCGGCAATATCCGCTACTTCATCGACAAGGGACACAAAAACTACAGCGAAGACCTGCTCTATTCTTCCCTCGACCCGGAGCTCCGCATCAAAGACACCGCCGGCAACTCCATCGTCGACAGCAAGACCTTCATCGCCCAGAACCTGGTGTACGAGAACGCCCAGTTCGACGTGGTGCTCTGCTGGAACCTCCCCGACTACATGGAAGAGAGCCTGGTCAAGCCCACCATCGACCGTTTGTGGTCGATCATGAAGCCGGGAGGATTGCTGCTCGTCTTCTTTCACACCCGCGACGCCGGCCCCGATTCCGTCTGCTATCGCTATCACGTCACCGACAGCGACATATTGCAGATGCAAGAGGTGAAGTTCGCCCCGCCCGGCCGTCCCGACTACGAAAAACAATCCCCGCGCCTCCAGCGCGTGTTCAACAACCGCCACATCGAAAATCTCTTCCGCGACTTCGCCTCCATCAAATTCTTCCTCGCCCGCGACGCCATCCGCGAAGTCCTCGTCGTCCGCTGAGGTCCCGCTCGCGTGGGGACGGCCGCCCTCGGCCGTCCAAGCCGAGCGCAGCTCGGCAGCTGCCCGTGGTCAAAGCATCTCTGGATTTGATGTGATAAACGCTCCTCGCCTAAGAGCTGGACTTGCACGCAGGGCACGTCTTCACATGCGCCAGCCGCGCCTTGTGTGCCCGCTCGTACGCTTCCCTCTCGTCCTTCTGATGCTTCCGCTTGGCCTTCTTCGAAAGCTTCGGCTTGTTTTCGTTGCGGTAAAGAAAAGAAGCCCATGCCGCCTGCGCGCGGTCCTCGCGCTCTCTCAACTCCTTGTAGACGGCGCATTCCGACTCAGACATCGTGAGCCCCCAGTCGTTGACTCGTTTTCGGAAGGCATCGAAATCCCCCAACACTCACAGCAATCCCGGTAGCACATACGGCAACTGCGTAGATCACCATGACGTGCGATCGAGTGGGCAGATTTCCGATCAGAGCGCCCAGCATTCTGCTGCTGGTGTTGAAGAAGGCGTGCAGCACCATGGCAACCAGTATGCCGAAGCGCGCAAGATTGGCGGCCCACGTCAGCAGCAGCGATACGCCGACGAGAATCAGAACATACTGCCAAGGTGAAGCGCTGTTCCAATCGGGAATGAGGAACAACGGCCAGTGCCACAGCGCCCATAGCGGAGCCAAAATCAGAGAAGCCACGAAGGGACCGAAGCGCGACTGCAATTTCGGCAGGGCAAACCCGCGCCATCCCGCTTCCTCGTTGACCGGGCCGCCGAGAAAGGTCGAGTAGTTGATGCCGTAGACACTCCAGTGCAAAAGCGCTGACCAGTGGAGCGCATAAATTGGCGCTTTAACGAGCGCAATTGCGGGTACCGCAACCGTCGCCGCGAAGAAGCCAGCCAGGCCAAATACCAGGCCCGTGAGCATTTTGCTCCACCCCGTCCACAGCGGACAGATTCTGAAGTCTCGATATGCGAGCCATCGCGTGACCAAGGCCGCTACCGTGGGTCCGCACGCGCCCACCATGATGAAGCCGATGTCGAATGCGTCAGATTCCCACCCCAGCGCAAAATGTGTTACCACGCGCGGCACTACCAGC
>Ga0181518_10001282_pt1 | contig 25985 bp, 31 predicted proteins | sample PEATcosm2014_Bin_28_FD_119751 | JGI IMG/M metagenome (GOLD analysis project Ga0181518, IMG submission 119751) | Peatland microbial communities from MTU Mesocosm Facility, Houghton, MI, USA - PEATcosm2014_Bin01_60_metaG | ecosystem: Environmental > Terrestrial > Soil > Wetlands > Peat | place...
AGTCTTGGCCGAAGTTGCCCGCCGCGGTTTGACTTGACGCCTTCGCCCGCGCTATCGTGCAAGTAGCCACAACCTCAGCAGGGCGCGGTAGCCAAGTGGTAAGGCCAAGGTCTGCAAAACCTTCATTCGTCGGTTCGATTCCGACCCGCGCCTCCAAAATATTTCCTTTAAAATCAGCAAGTTCCAATTGTGCGATTTGGTATGTGCGGGTTTTTGGGCGATGATGGGGGAAGAGGCATTTATGCTCACCCTCTGGCGCCGCCACCGCTCGGAATGCCGACATAAGGCTGATCGCTATTTCCGCAAGTGCAAGTGCGCCATGTGGTGCGAGGGAACGGTCGAAGGAGCATACCGCCGCGAATCTCTGAAGACGCGAAGCTGGGAGCGCGCCGAGGAACTCAAGCGCGAGATCGAAGACGGCAAGAAACCGGCCGCGCCCGCGATCACCCTGAGGTACGCCACTGACACGTTCATCGCCGACCTCACGGCGCAGAACAGAACCGGCGACACGATCCGGAAATATAAGCTCCTATTCAAACAGCTTGCCGAGTTCGGCGAGCGGAACGGACCGTCAGACATTGCCCAGTTTACGTTCGATGTTCTGGTGAAGTTCCGGGGCGAATGGGCGGAGGCCGGCCCGGCGACGCGCAACAAGAAGCTCGACCGGCTCAAGGCGTTCTTCGGTTTCTGCCACGATGCCGGCTGGGTTCCGACGAATCCCACGAAGGCGATCAAACCGGGGAGCGCGCTGAAAGCCCGCGTCCAGCCGTTCTCCGCCGACGAGCAGAGGCGAATCCTGGCCAAGCCGCAGACGGCGAGAATCCGCGCGTTCGTCCACACCCTCTACCATTCCGGACTGCGGATCTCCGATTGCTGTTTCCTCAGACCGGAGGACTTCGACGGCAATTGCATCCGCAGAACGAACCGGAAGAACCAGGTTGAGATCTACGTTCCGATGCCCCCCGACCTCAAAGCGGAATTGGACAGGGTTTCCCTGTCGGGCGGTTACTATTTCCTCATCGGAGAATCGGTGAACTTGCACACCCAGACCGATGCGTGGCGGAGCGTTCTGAATGACCTGTATCCCAAGAGCGAGTTTCCCGGTTTCCATCCGCATCGCTTCCGCCATACGCGGGTCGTGGAATGGCTCGCCGCCGGTCTCACGATGGAGGAGATTTCCGGCATGCTCGGCACCAGCGTGAAAATCCTCGAAAAGCACTACGCGAGCTTCGCGCCGGCACGCCAGCAGGTCGTTGCCGAGAAGCTATCGCGGACGTGGCACGCCGCGCCGAAGCTTGTCAGAGTCAAATAGCAAGATTCTCTCGCTCGAAGCTCTCGCGATAATAGATCGGAAGGTAAAGGTATGCCCGCACTTCCGCGGCATATGGTCCCAGATTCCTGTTACAATGCTTCGCAGAAATGGGAAACGCAGAGAAATTGTTTCTTGTGCGGCCGGAACAACAGGCCGAGCCCGATGCCAATCTCCGCAACATCGTCAATTATATTGCGAGCCCCGGCGTTCTCTTTTCAAAAGTCGCGGAGGAGTACACCTCTGCACTGCTTCATTCCAACTTGGACAATCTCATCGAGATTTGGTACTGGTTCGATTCACTTAACGTCGTGCATCGCATTGTGTTTTGGGGCGATGACCTGGAATCCCCAGACGCCATCCTGAGGGCTGAAAACTACGACCCCTGTGCCGAGCATCCATACTATTGGTTTCCCCTCGTTCTCTACGATGCCTTCATCGACCAGGATCTTCCCGGCGGCGACGGAGCACTCACCAAATGGAATGCTGCTTTCTGGAACTCGCCGCGGAGCCATCTTTCCCACCTCATTGAGCATGGCTACTCGCTTCACTCAGAAGCGCGGCTCTCCCCCGATACCGTTTCCGAGATAGCGGCTAACGACGAATCGTCATCCGCACCGCCCCCGTCGGGTGAGGGATGGGATGCGACATTGATGCTTGTCGAATATACTAACCGCATCCCCGCGATTCCGGCACCCAAAGCGGCACGCTTGTTGGGCGTCACCGAGAAGACCATCCGAAACCAATGCGGAAAAGGTCTGGAGTGTCTCCCCCGGAAGGGAACAACCTGGGTCACCAAGCGATCTATCCAGAGCTTTCTTCAAGAGCGCTATCACCCCACCCCCGCTTTCAACCTCTGGAATGATATCGAAGACGCTCTCAAACGAAACCAAACGGACGCCGCGGTGAAGCAGCAACAGCAGCAAGATTATCTGGATCGTCGTAAGGAAACAGGGAAAAGATTGTAAAGTCGGAAACGGCGGAAACCGCATAATCCGCATACTGCGGTTATGGAACCGCAGAATCAGCAACTCTCCCGCGAACCGCACCTTACCGTCGAGCAGGTTGCCAGACGCAGGAACCTTTCCTCCGACACCGTGAGGCGGCTATTCCTCACCGAGCCGGGCGTCATTGTCATCAAAACCCCCAAGCCGCACAAGCGCGTCTATCGCTCGCTCAGGATACCGGAGAGCGTCGAACAGCGCGTTTTCGGGCGCTTCACGAATGGAGGCCGGATATGACCGGCCTCATTCTGTTCTTCGTCGCCGCTTATCTCGTGGCCGTAATTCTCTCATACCTCATGCACCCCACCGTCACGTTCGGTGCGGAGTTCAACCCCACGTTGTCCTATGGGACGAGAGCGAAGATCACCGCCAGCTTCACCGTCAAAGGCGTCGGCCCGGCGTATATCTTCTCCATCCTCGTTCCCTTTGCGAGCATCGAAGACAACACAAACGCCGGCATCTGGGAGGAGCTTTACGCACTCGCCTCGTGCGCCGTTTCGTCATGGGCGTTGCGCCCGAAAAGAAACCCGGACGAACTCCTACAGAAACTATCGGACCTATCGTCGCCATGCTTTTTGGTTGTCCGTTGCGCCATCACGGACATGGTAATCCCGCCAGAACCCGCGAAGCCGGAACCTCCGCCGCGACCCAAGTCCCACGCCGAGCGAATGCTCGACGAATTCGACGATCGTCTGTTCGGAGCATCCCTTTTTATCAACCGCGTTTCATCCGCCAAGAGAATGTATCCCGAACTCTGGACCGACCCTATCGGGAGAGGCATCCTCAGGAAGGTTTCTAACGCCATAAAGGGGCAAATTCTCAAAGGAGAACCGACGGAACAATCGTATCGGGGCTACCGCGTCGGCGCGAGAAAAAACCGCGCCGAAGGATTGGGCTAATGCCCGCGCCGAGTGGCGTTTACGGGTTCGCCACCGTACTCTCCCCAAAGGTCGAGTATCCCGTCCCTTCTCATTATCAATCGTTGTCTATCGCCACCGGTCCGGGATACTCGACCTTGCGCTATCGCTTGGGGCGCTCCCTGACGGTCGCCGGTGGCGCTACTACGGGTCAACCAGTTTTGGAAAGGAGCCCTATCGTGTATCCCGAAATGTACGACTATCGCACCCACTGCCACGTCATGGGAACTACCCAGTCTGGCAAATCCAAGTTCGTCGAAGCCTGTTGCCGCGAGCACATCGAATCCGGCAACGGGTTTGCCGTCCTCGACTGGCACGGCACGCTCTACGAGAACCTCGTCGATTACCTTGCCTACCGGCAGCCGGACCAGCAGATCATTCTCGTGAACCCCTCATCCGGAACGTCCGTCGTGCCGTGGAACCCGTTCCGCTTTGAGGGCGGCGATCCGTCCGCGCACGCATCACGCCTCGTGATCCTGCTCGCCAAACTGTGGGGCATGGAAAACACGAACGATACGCCGAACTTCCGGCGTATCGCGCAAATGCTTTTCACCTGGCTTGCCGTATCCGGCGAGCCGATCCAACATGCGGCGACCCTCCTCGAATACGGGAACCGAAGTATCAGAAACCACGCGCTCGGTGTTCTCAACGACCAGCCGCGAGCGCGGCAGGAACTCCAGAGGCTCCAGCTCATATCGGCGAAGGAGCCGACCATCTCGGCGCTCAAAGAGTGGGAGTGGAACGTCGGCTCGACGTGGAACCGGCTGGGAAAGCTCCTCGATTCCCGCGCCCTCGTCCGCATGATGGGACTCGCCGGCAAACCGACGCTGGATATCGACGCCGCCGTGGAGAACAACGCCATCCTACTCGTGAACCTGGCCGGTTCCGGGGAATTGGACAGCGAATCCGCGGCCACATTTGCCGCCCTGCTCCTCGGAGAGTTTCAGCGCGCTGCCCTCACACATGCCGGTGAGGAACAGCCGTACTTTCTCTATCTCGATGAGTTTCAAAATTACTTCACGTCGGACGCCGCGCGGCTACTCGACCAGACCGCGAAAGCCGGCATGAGGATAACCCTTATTCACCACCACATGGGACAGTTTGCCGGCAACGAACCGCTCAAGGCAGCCATCGAGATGAACGCGCAGATAAAGGCTGTCTTCGCCGGGCTTCCCCCCGACCAGGCCGCCCGCTATGCGCAGGAGCTTTTCATGGGCGAACTGAACCAGGAATGGGTGATACGGGAGAGGACGAAATTCGTCACCCAACATCGACGGGAAGCATACGAATCTTGGGACGAGCATAATTCGTTCTCCGAGGGGGAATTCAGCAGCTCATCCACCGAGGGCGTCACCGTTCACCATGGCGACCGCGACGTTCCCGAGCTTATTGAACTGCCCGACAGCCCCGACACATGGGGTCGCGACGAGAAGCTCGGCCAACTTGTGGAACGCCTAATGCGCCTGCCCGCGGGGTGCTGTTATCTCAAGACCCCCGATGGCACGGAATACCACGAAGTGCCCTTCATCGACACGTATTCACAAGAGCCCGCTGACAAAGTAGAATACCAGCACACGGCGAACACCCTCGCCATTCCATCCGCCGAAGCGGACCGCATTATCAAACAACAAGCAGAATCTTTCCTTAAACGGAGCCTAACCGATGCAGGCCGAACCAAAACCCGACCCGCGAAGAGACCGGCGCGTCTACACGCTCAAGAGTGACCGCGAGATCCTGAAATATTTCGCCGAGTTTCAGTACCTCACGAACGCCCAGCTCGCAGAGCTTACGGGGCGCAAAGAAAGCCGGATGCGCGAACGGTTGCGCAACCTCTATTTCGCCGGCATTCTGAACCGCGTGACGAGCGCGGCCGAAACCAGCGTGTCGTACCTCTCGCCGCAGCCCTACATCTATTTCCTCGGCAAGAAGGGCGGCGAGTTCGCGTACGATCTTGGGTATCTTCCCGCCGCGCGCAGCACGGAATCGAAATCGCGCCTCATGATCGGCCACGACCTTGAGATCACGAAGTTTCATCTCGCCCTCAAGTTCGCACTCGACGGAATTCCCTGCGAGTGGAAACAGTGGCGGAGCGAGCTGAAGCACACCATTACCGTGGAGGGTGAGAACCAGGCGCTCATTCCCGATGCCTATTTCTCATTCCAAAACAGGTGTTTCTTCTTGGAGATCGTGAAATCGCAGGAGACCGAGTACGTGAACGGCGAATCGAACATTGTCCGCAAGTTCCGCACGTACCTCGCCTTTCAGGACGCCTTTGCCGAGCGGTACGGTCACGAGGATTTCCGGGTCATCTGGGTGTTCCCGACGCGCGAGCGCGTGGCCCGGCTTCTCGCAAAGCTCGAAACCCAGTTCCCGTACCGCAAGTTTTGGCTCACGGACGAGCAATCATACCAGGCGAACCTGAAAGGAAAGATATTCTGGACGCCGAAGGATTTCCGCGACGCGACGTACGGGCTCTTCGCATAGAAATGTTTCTCGGCGAGCCGATTTTCGCGTTGTGATGGCGGCGCGATTGGAGGTATAACGGGATTCGGGCGGTTTTCAATGTGGGCCGTTCGGCTCCCCGATCAGGTGGTTCCGTTGGACCATCGTTCGACCAGTGCACAGGTGAGTAGGCGTTATGCGAATCAGCTTTGTTGTTGCGGTCCTCGCGCCATCGCTCGCAATGGTTGGTCTGCCCTCGGCAAAAGGGCAGACGTGGAGTCTGACTACGGGAGACACCTCGGGCGGCTGCCCGACGCTCACGGTCCCGTCAAGCGGCGCGATCGTGCAAGAATGCACCATGGCGAACGCTATGGCCGGCATTGATTCGAACGACGCGAATAATTCATGGCGGACGACGTTCCGGTTATTCAACCGGGACCGAGTTGCTCACAATGGTGCGGAAGAATCCTTCGTGCCGGACGGAAGCTCGCCCTACTCAGCAACATGGATGAGTCCCATCGGCATTTCCGAAGTAACGACTGGTTATGAAGGTCCGGGAATTGCACCGCTTGGAAGCTATCGCTTCATCTTGACGGGAGCAACTTCCACGACCCTTGCGTCGCCGCCGATCGCGGTGACGCTGACCGCCCTGAAAGGATCGGACGGCCTTCCGGTTCTGATCGGCGAGACGCTCGTAGAGCAGGTGGACGTCGACGGCAACACGCTGAAGGCGTATGCCGTGGCCGACCCGGCGACGATCATCACGACTCCGGGAACGTCATTCGGCGTCCAGATGGACGTCGGCTATTCCGACGAGAACACGCTCATCGTGCTTCAGAATCCGGAACGCACCGCCGCAACCGTTCAGATTTCGTTCTGGGCCGGTTGGAACGATCTATCGGACTTCGCTGTGCGCGAAGCCACGGAGGTCTTCGCCACGACCACGATCACGGTTCCGCCCGCAACCGAGCAGATTCGTCGGCCGCTCTTCGCGAGGCCGGGCCGTCCCGTTGGAGGGACTACCGATGGACAAGCGACGTTTGACTTCGGGAGCTTCTGTTCCGCGGACGCGAACTGTCAGAAGTTTCTTGAAACGGGGACTGCGGTGAATGGGCTCACGTGGCCGAGCGGCACTGGTCCAGGAACCCAAACGCTCGTAGTTTTCACGAGCAACACGCCGGTGATTCCTCGGGTTTCCCGCGTCATCGTGAACCCCGACGAGAGTAGGGTGACAGTGAGCGGATTCGCTTTCCCGCTCATCCCGCAGACCCACTAACTTCACCTCCAGGCATCCCGCCCACGATTTGAGTCCGGCCACCATTCGACAAATTCTCACAACCCGGTACGATTAAGAGCAATCGCTCGAAAGAGCGGGACTTCGCCCGCCCTCCCTTGCGCCTCTGCGCGTAACCCGCGCTTCTGATGGCGCTCGGGACAGCGGGCAACCACTTCGTTACATGCATGTTCCCATCGGGTCCAAACTCTCCCTCGGCGGCCACAACCTTTTCGAAATAGATTCCCAAAAGCACACGCTCGTCACCGGCAAATCCGGCGTGGGCAAATCCACCCTCCTCGTGAACGTCGCCGCGTGGCACATTCGCAACGGCGACGGCCTCCTTTTCATCGACCCGCACGGCGACGCCGCTGACAAGGTGCTTTCCCATATCCCAAAATCACGCATCCGCGACGTCATTCTGATCGACCCGTCCGCGAAGAAAGTGCCCGGCCTGAACATCTTCGATTACGACGACGACGAGGACAAAGAGCGCGCGACGCAGGCGTTCCTCACCATGATGAAAAGTATCGCGCAGGAGAACTGGGGACCGGAGACGGAACGCATCCTCAACGCCGCGTCCAGTGCCGTCCTGTCGCATTTTAAGCATCCGACCGTGCTCCACATTTATCTTTTCGTTGCCCGCCAGCGATTCCGCGCCAAGATCGCCGAGGAAACTCATGATTCGATGCTCAAGGATTTCATCGAGCAGTACGACAAGGAGCTTCGCCCCTCGGAACGCATGAGCAAATTCTCGCCGCCCATGAACAAGCTCGACAAGTTCACCCGGCCGGGCGTGCGGACGCTCATTGGGCAGGGGACCTCCATCGACTTCCTGGACGCGATGGACTCCCGGAAGATCATCATCGCCCGTCTGCCGAAAGGCGAGCTTGGTGCCCTGGCCTCGTCCATCGTGGGCTCCGTCATCGTTTCCCACCTCGCCATAAGCTCGCTCCGGCGCAACGGCTTGCGCGCTCCTTTCGTGGCCGTGATCGACGAGGTGCACAACTTCGTGCACGGCATCGATCTGCCGACTCTTCTCGCGGAGGCGCGCAAGTACGGCGTGACATTGTTCCTGGCTACGCAGAATCTTGCCCAGCTCCCGACACCCTCGGCCGTGTTCGGCAATTGTTCCAACCTCATCACCTTCCGCATGGGCGGCAAAGACGCGGATATCATGGCGCAGGAGCTCGGCGACCCGCTCCTTACCCAGCCCATCGTGAACCTGCCCGACCGTACGTTCTACGCATCCGTCGTCAGGGACGGCACGCCGATTCTCGGCAAGAACATCGACGCCCTCCCGCCATTCAAGCGGCTTGGCGACGAGGCCGACAAGCGCGCCGTCATCAAAGTGTCCCGGATGAGGTACGGCAAGAAGCGCAAGGAGCTCGATGCGAAGATCCTGAAGTTTCTCTCTCAGTAAGGTGGGGCTCCGCTCGCCCTTCGCGTCTCACCCTCGCGGACTCGGGTTTACGCTACAGGGCTTCGCTCTGCCCCTCATCGTTTCCCGCCCGGACTTGTGGTTCTGAACGGACGCTACCCGGCACGCCCGCTTGCGCGTCTGACCCGTTCGCCTGTACTATACAAGCATAAGCATCGGCTTATACGGATTTTGATCGAAGCCCTGCCGCAAGGCAGGGCTTTTGAATTCTTACCCTCCCCGGCGCCGATCCATGGTAAGCCGATATTCGAAGTCATCCGCAAAAATGATTTATTCGATCACGCCGTCCCGTTTTGCGTCCAGCACTTCCCGTCCGAGATGCCCCCGCGCACTCATGACCGTCGCTTGCTTTTGATACTCCTAAGATCGATGTATATGTCAGATGTATATGTCTACTTGACAAGACAGGAGTTATAAGTTATGGTTCACACCAGCATAGGTTGAATCCTCACGGCAGCAGGAAGCGCCTTACCCAATCCGTAGGACGGTTCCAGACTGCCTAAAGGAGCAACCTCGTGAGCACAACAGAAGACCAAGAGTACTTTGCCGCCTTACGCTACGTGCGTGAGGAACCGATAGTCGATGTGCTGATCCAGCTTGTCGATGCAATCATTCCGGAAGTCCGTTCCGAGCAGACTGCGGTAGCGGTCGCGCATTTGCAGTCCCTCCGCAAGCTACTCGCGGACCCACGGTTCCGCGACCTCTGCGACCTGGAGAACCTGCATAACGAGTTCATGCAGAACATGGTTCTCAAGAAGCAGAACTACGAGTTTGCGCTCCAGGTCGCGGAACTGACGGACAACCAAGAGCGGGCGCGGTACATCCGCGAACTCCTGTCTCGCATGGACGGGTTTTTCGCCGCCGGGATCGAGGATCTCGATCCCGTTCCACTGCGCCCAGAGAAAAGGCGCTAACCAGGAGCCGCGCCAAGCAGTTTTACGGCCACCCCTTCCCGTTGGGTGGCCGTTTTTCATGTCCGCAATCGTCCTAAACTAACGCGCCGACAAAACCAGAAACTCCTGAACTTCCTCTCCCAATAAAGGTGGCGCTCCGGCGGGCTGCCCGCGTTCCGCGGAGCCATCCCGCCTCGCCGGAGCGCCTCGATCAAATGTCGGCAATCGCCGCCTGTTTCGTTCGGTTCGCGGGCCACCTGGATTTCCCGCGACCGAAACGCGAGCGGCCCGCGATCTTCATTTCCCACCCGGACTCGCGGTGCAGAAAGACCGCCCTTCGCTATCGTTTTGTCGCACGGGAAGATTGGAACGCGCAACCCCTCGTCGGGCTACTCACAAGCAGTAACCCGCCTTCGGGGTTTGCCGCGGTGCTTTTAAGAGCCGTGCGACAAAACGGCGCAAAGGTCGAAACAAACCTACATCAAAAACCATGGCTGACATCTGCAGCTCATGCGGCAAGGAGGTGCGGGGCGGTTTTGACGTGTACGAGCGGACGCTCAAAGACGGCACGCCGATGGTCGTCGTCGATACGACGCCCGACCGGAACTTCAACGTCTGCGATTCATGCAATATCCTCGTCTGCTTCCATTGTTCGGAGCACCCTGATTCCGGGTACTGCAATACGTGCTATGCAAAGATATATTCGCCGGATGACGATTGAAAGCGCGGCCCCGGCGGAGCGTGCGGCTCTGGCGGGGCCTGGTTCGGAAAATAACAAACTCATCTTACATCACCATCCATGAAAATCAACAACAGCCAGCGCGCGGGTATGGTCAAGGTGCTGACCGAAGCCCAGCGGCGGCTGGAGGTCGCCGGGAGCACCTGGTTCTCGTATTCCACCTACAGCGGTTTCTGCGCGCACGACATCACGGCCGACCCCGAGGGCAAGATAGCGGCGTTTGCGAAGGAGCTTGAGGCGAAGTATGAAATCGCCGGCATGAAAGACCAGAAAGACAAGCTCGACAAGAGAATCGACGAGGCGTGCGAGCGTATCCAAGCGGGGCTCACCGCGCACAACGAACGTCTCGAACGCGAGCGGAAAGGCGAGCTCAAAGGCGTCAAGCTCGCCATCCGGGACATCTGGGCGACAGACACCATTGAAGAGGCGAAAGCCATCGTCGCTCCGTTTGTGAAGTAGTCGCGTAAAGACAAGGCCCGCAGGTAGCTTGTGGATGTCTGCGGGCTTGTGCTTTTCGGGTCACGAAGTGAACCTAACAACACATCAATGAAAAAGGAAATCGTGGGACGGGGGACGTGTCCTGATTGTCAGAAGGTCGTGAACGTCGTGTACGGTCCGTGCGACTGCGATGAGAGCTGTACGCTCCAGACGTGGGTCTGCGAGAAGTGCGGGTGCGGCATGACGCCGGACAAGGAACTAACCTGATACAAAAACATGGAACCAGAACTCATGGAGAGCCTTCACCGCATCCTCGACTATCTCCACGACGACGAGATAAAGGACTGGGACGAGAGCGGATGTCCGAGCGACCACATCTACATCGACGTTCGCCGTCTGATGAATTGGCTGGGTGAACAGCCTGATTAAGCGTCCCGAAGAAGCCCCGCTGACCGCGGGGCTTTTTTGCCCTTCGGGTGACCGCGAGCCCTTCCCGCCCTGAAGAGGGATACAATGCCGTTTCATGGCAAAGCGTTCCAGCATCTTCACGGCCGTTTTCCTCGGCATCGTCGGCATCGGTGCCGTCGTCTACTTGGGGATAAAGATGTTCGAGTTCCGCTCCCTTATCCGCGCGGCGCAGGAGCGACCGGCGGCCTATGGCTCCGATTACCGCCGGACTCCGATATGCGACACGGGGGATGAAAACGCGAACGACCACAGCAAGGATACGAACATCTCCGAGTTCGCCGTGGTCCTAACGGAGGGATGCTTCTCGCTCGGATTCGTGAAGCCGCCGCGCTCGTGGGGTTCGTGGAGAATCCAGTTCGTAAAGCCGAACCGAGCCACGGATCACGTGGGTTTATGGTTCTACGGTTCCCAGAATCCCGAGGGGCCGTGGAAACCGGGCGACCTGCCCGACTTCCCGTACCGATATCCGGCGTGGCGGGTGGAGGGCCACGGGACGCTCCGTTTCATCAAGACGGGCTGAAGCGGCTCCGCGCGTCAACGCGCAGGCCGTCCTCTCGGGCGGCATTGCCCAGCTTCTCCATTTCCGAGAAATCAATCGTGATGCCTTCCGGTCGCTTCTTGGTATAGGTAGCAAGCTGTCGCCGGAACCCCGTGAGCCACGCCTTCGCTTTGAAGGTGAAGACGACCACCCCGACGCGCTCCGTTTCGTCCCCGTAGATGAAGCAGAGGTCGTTCGGCTTTTTGTCGTAGCTGTTACTGTCCAGCGGGTGGTCGTCGTTCAATCGCATGGTGCCTATTCTACCGCCGCGCTTGGAACAGCGGAACAATTCCGCGCGGTGTGCCCTTCCTGCCCGCACTTGGAGCATTTGTTTTTCTTGGGCGCGGCCCCGGCCCCGTCAAATCCAAACAGCGCCAACTTCTCATCGATGGCCTGCCGTTCGGCGACGAGCAGGACAATCGCTTTCTGCCGAAGTTCCTCGGCCTGGTTCAACGTTTCGCTCATCGACGCTCTCCTTTTAAAATGGCCACCAGCTTTTCGTTTCCCGTATGATCGGGACGTTCTTCGGCGGCTGGAACCGTTCCGCCTTCGCTTTCTCCCGCCGCTCGTTGGCTGCCGCCGCTTCCCTGCGCGACGCGTTTATCGCCCGCAGGCTCCCGTCGGCCCGGTCGTACCACGTCGGCATCGGCGCACCCGTGGGACGTCCGGGGCGGCGCCGTGCCACTTGGTGGATGTGAAGAATCTTCTTGTCAAACTTCATCGCGGTTCCTTTCAAAACAAGTAAAAGGGGCGCTCATGGGAGCACCCCTTTCAGAAGGTTCTGGATATCGACGGACGAAAGCCCGTCGGGTTGTGTGCCGTCCGGCACGATTGCCTGACGGACATAATGCGTTTTGGAAAGAGCGAGGGTAAGGCTGTCTTCGGATTCGCGGCCGGGCGCGTCGCCATCGAGCATCAGGACGATCTTCGGGAAGCGCGCGAGGAGCTTCGCCTGCTCCTCGGAAAGCGTGCGCCCCATGAGGGCTGCGACGTTCGGAAAGCCGGCCTGGTGGATCTTGTAACAGTCGAAGAATCCTTCACAGACCACGATGCACTCGGCTTGGGCGCCGACGGCATTCAGGTTGTAGAGGACGTGCGCCTTGTGGAATCCGGCGGGGAGCTTGTACTTCGGCTCATCACCGTTCAGGGACCGGCCGGCGTAGGCGACCAGTTCGCCCTGTTCGTTGCGGATCGGGATGACCACGCGGCCGACCATGCTTCCCTTGCCGGGAAAAAAGCCGACGCCGAAATGGGACGCGGTTTCTTGCGAGATGCCGCGGTGCTCAAGATACTCGTGGTACGCGACGCCTCTCAGCTCGAAGGCGAGCGGGCGGTTCACTTCCGGCGCGGCCGGCGCCGGGGGTGGCGAGGGTGTTTCCGGTTGGCCGCTCGCTTCTCGCTTGGTTTGAACCGGCGAGGAGCCGTTGGGATACCACTCATTCAGCCTCGCCGCCGCCTCGTAGGGCGAGCAGTTCTCCATCGTGGATACGAAGTCGATGACGTTACCTCCGGCGCGGTGGCCGTTCTTTTTGCACGAATCCGAGTGACAGTACCAGACTGACTTCTCGGTGTTCACACAGAACGTATCGGGGTCCTTTGAAGTGTGGGAAGGCAGCGGGCAGTTCGCTTTCAACTGCGTGTTATTGACCTTCTTGACTTGCACCTTATAGCGGTCGAGCACGTCCAAGAAACTGACGCGAGACTTGATCTCTTTGAAGTCCAGAAAGGGACGCTTATCCATTGGGACACCTCCTTAAAATGTCCTAACTTCAAGCGTACTGAGTTATGGCAATATTACAAGGCGAAGAACAACTGCTCAATGTGCATGATACGGTTCTTATTCTCGTTTGTAGCTGTATTCGAAGGAAGGGGAATAGAGACATCAGTAAGACCGCAGGAGGTCAGTCGGTTTGAAGAGAGTCTGGTGGATGACCGAGCAGGGGAGTCACCCCTGATCTTTCAGCGAAGTGGCTTTATCCCCACGCGACGTTTACTGTTGTTCGCTAATCCTATAAAATCAAGACAATCCCTCCTGTTCGTGAAACACATCCCGCTCAAAGTCTCTCTTATCCTTGTCATGCTCGCAGGAGCCGCGCTCCCGTGGGTTGTCCGCGCGGCGCCGCTCACGTATGTCGCGCCCACGATGATTTCCCTTTCCTCTCCCGCGACGACACTCACGATCGCATCCGGTTCTATCGCCGACGCGCTCCAGGTGAATGCCACGAGCGTCGTGATAACCCTGTCGAACACGACCGGCGGCGCCTTCACCCTGCTTTCGCCTTCCTACGATCTTTCGGTCGCCACATCGAGCGGCGGAGGAATCGCAACCATCTCCTGCAGCAGCGGCACCGACACCGTGGTGCTTTTGCAAAGCGCCGGATCGGCGATCTACACGGTGACGCCGACCACCCAGAACTGCGCGGGCGCGTCGCCACCGGGTATCACGAGCGTCACCGCCACGAATGTCACGACGGGTAGCGCGACCATCACGTGGACGACGAACGTCCCCGCCGACAGCACGGTGTTCTACGGTACGACGGCCGCCTACGGAGCGACCTCCACCGCTCCGACGCTCCTTACCGCGCACAGCATTCTTCTCGCGAACTTGAATGCGGGCACGCTCTATCACTATGCCGTCGCGTCCTCCGAGTACAGCACTTCAACGACCTCAGGCGACAATACGTTCACTACCGCTTCTTACGGCAGCGTGTCGGAGGTCATCACAGTGACCCAGGGAGCGAACGGTACCATCACGCCGGGCAGCCTGGACGACGTCCCGAGCGGCGCCCAGGAAACCTTTTCGATTACCCCGGCTTCCGGCTATCAGATTGCCGATGTGTTGGTTGACGGCATGCCGGTCGGAGCCGTCGCCTCGTATACCTTCTCCGATGTTTCCGTTGGCCACACTATTACCGCGAACTTCTCTCTGATCCCGACGACCCCGAGCGTTGTCGTGAGTAACGGAGGCGGAGGATCTGTGGCTCCGGTACCGGCGACCACCACGGTTCCGACAACGACCAGCGTTTCGAGCAGTACTACCTCCGGAATTTCAAGCGCAGCCCCCTCAACCGCTTCGTTGCAGGCCGAGCTCGCCGCCCTTCAGGCCGAGCTCCAGGCCCTCCTTAAACAGGCCGGTCAATCAGCAGCCACCCCGGCCTCCGCGCCTTTCGTCTTTACCCGCGGCCTGTCATTCGGCATGACGAGTAATGCCGTGAAGCAGCTCCAGAAGTTCCTTGCGAAGAACTCCGCCATCTATCCGCAGGGCATCGTCTCCGGCTATTTCGGTACGCTCACCGTGAAGGCCGTCCAACGCTTCCAGTCGAGATACGGTCTGGCGAAGCCCGGCCAGAGCGTCTATGGGTATGTCGGCCCGGCCACGCGAGCCAAGCTCAATGCGCTCATCCAAAACGGTCTGAATCCATAATCGACTTTCCATACTTCCAAATATTCCGTAAGTCGTTTAGTATGAACAGTATTCACCAGGTACCATGTATGCATCCCTAAAAAGAAACCTTCCCAGTTTTGTAATTTCTGTCATCATCGCCGCCATCCTCGGAGGAGCTTCGATTGCCTTTGCTGCCCTCACCTTCAGCGGTACGAGCATCACGGGGGATTCGAATAGCGTCATTGACGCCACGGGCACGATCTCGATTGGCGCCACCTCCGCGACGGGCATTACGATCGGCAGGTTCGGCATTACGGCGACCTTCCCCGGAACCGTCACGATCACGGGTACCACGACGTCGCTCCAAAACCTGGTGGTAAGCGGGAGTTGCGTCGGATGCGGCGTCGGCAACTTCACGGCGGGTGGCGACCTCTCTGGCAGCTCGACCGCACAGAAGGTGATCGGCCTTCAAGGACAGCCGATCTCATCCACTACTCCTTTAACAAATCAGGTTCTCACGTGGAACGGCAGTTATTGGACGCCGACCAACGCTTCGACCACGGGCGGCATCTCGGCCATCAACGGACTTTCCAACAGTACGACCTCGATTGTCGGCGCAGGGAACATAACAGTTTCCACTTCGTCGCCAAACATCATTACGATCACGGGCACCGGTTCCGGCGCGACCACGATCAACAGCTTGGCCACGTCCACATTCCAAATTCAGGGCACGGCGAACCAGATCACCGTTGCTACGAGTTCGCCGAATATCATCACCTTGAGCTTGCCGCAGAATATCGGGATAACCAGCATTCCGACTTTCGGAGGGCTTCTCCTCAACGGCAACGCCACGACGACGAATTTAGCCATCACTGCATTGGGCACATCCGGCGCAAACTGTCTCACGGTGAACGCCGCAGGGAACGTGGCGACGACAACATGCGGTAGCGGATCGTCGCAATGGACAACGACCTCGACGGGTGTTTTTTACAATGGCACCGGAAACGTTGATATTGGGACTATGATGCTTAACCAAAGCGGCGGCAACGGTTCCGCCCCTGACATTACCATCGGATCAGACACTCCTACTGGCATCTTATATAGCATCAGCGAGCAACGACAAGTGTCCGGTGCCGCGCTGTACTTCGATGCTATCCATGATGAAAACAGCGTCAACGTGGGGACTGGGGGTTACGCATCGTTCGATTCGGACGCAACCATAAACGGCTCCACGGGCATGAACCATACGGCGGCTTTTCAGGATCGTATGATCTACAACAATACTGGCGGAATAGGTCAGATTAACGGATTCGTAGAGGAACCCGTAATCAATGCCCACGCGACTTCGACAATCGGATTCCAAGCCTATGACATAACAGGAATGGGATCGGCATCGAACTATACCGCATTTCTTTGCGATCCTTTCACCTTTGCATCCTCTAGTTACTGCGTATATGAGGATGGCAATAACCCGAACTACTTCGGCGGCAACGTCCAATCAGGAGGAACTATTCAGAGCGTTAACCTGACAGCCACGGGCCTGGCGGGAACTTATGGTCAGCTTGTCTCTACGTCGGCCGCCGGTGGTCTTATTGTCAATCCAAATCTCACTATAGTAAACGGGGTATTGCAGTTTGGGTCAGCCACTTCGACCATCAACTTCGGTGGCACGACGGCCAGCTTCCCTGCGATCAGGAGAAACGGTGCAGCTCTGAATTTCCGCTTAGCTGACAATTCTGGAGATGCGGCGATTACAGCGGGTGCGGGAACATTTAGCGGCAACGTGGGGATCGGAACGACCGCACCTTCGACAACGCTTCAGGTTGCCGGTGCGAGTTCGACGATTCGCATTGGATCATCCGCACTAGCCGGTTGCCTTGAAATGGGGAACAGTAATGGCACTGCTGGCATAAACTATATCACGGTTTTGAACGGCGTGCTGACCGCCACGACGACGCAGCCGAGCAACTGCCAGTAGTGCATCACTGATAGAATAGCGTGAACACAATTGCTAAACTGAAGATGCGCGCGACTCTGATCGGGCGAAGCTGAGGTTGCACAAATGAAGCCGCGAGAGCCACTGCAGGCTATAATCGATCCATTCATCAAGGGTTGCGGCGGTGAGCTCGTTGCGGAATTGCTGGAGAAGAATGCAATCCTACCTCAGAACGCTGACTATCTTTTCCGGCGCCCTGGAGTGATTGGTGAAATTGAAGGCGCTCGAAGAAAACAGTTTTGGGGAACCGTTTCGGAAGAAGATGGGTGCGCTCATGGGTTCTTGGCGCCGGCGGGGTCTCCTGATCGTATATGGGACCCGGCGGATCGACTTGGACCAACTGCCTTCGGTATGCCAGCAAGAGGTTCTGGCCCTCATTGGGAAGTCATTACAGTACAAGATACTCGCGAAGGCGAACCAGCAGATCAGAGCAACCAAGGAATTTCTCAAACTGCCCGACGCAAAAGGTCTTCTGATGGTTGCAAGCGACGGGAACGAAGATCTTTCCCCCGGCGACATCTTGTTATCCTTCGAACAACTGCTTCAAAAGAAACATCCAGACGGAAAACCGCAATTCTCAAACATCCATTCGTTGGTATACTTCAACCCCCGCATGCCGGCTCTCTTGCCCGCCACCGGGCAACCGGCGCTTTTATGGGCGACTGTGCTGCGCCAAACCGAGGATAAAGAGATGGTCGGTTTTCTAGACGCGCTCGGCGGTGCATTTCAAGGGTATATGGAAAGAACGATGGGGCTGCCTTTTCCCGAAGTCGAGTTGGAAGGGGCACAGCATCGGAACCTCAAGTTTGCCGGCGTGTCTCCACGGATGCCCCATATTCAGGTTACCGATTCTCCTGCCAAAAAAGAAATCTAGATCACAGTCCGCTCCACTCGCCGAGCGTGGTCTTGTCGCTTTCGCCGTCTGGTACAAGGTCGCGGTCGCACTCAAGAGTCCGCGACCGCGCCCTCTGGGCAATCGAGATCCACGCCGTGTACAACAGGACCAAATAGCCATCAGCACGCTCACGACTGCTTCTTGATTTGAACATCGCTTGCCATACTCGGCAGAGGAGAGTAGCCGGCGAATCCAGGGTAACCAGGGTAACCGGGGTAGCCCGGATATCCGGGATAGCCTGGGTATCCTCGATACGGGTGATTCGAGAAATGGTAGATGCGGTCGTTCTCAACGATCGTGCCTAAGTAGTCTCCTTTGGGCGTGACGACATCATCGTCACCCCACGGCATCCAACCGATCCAGTTCCCCTCGGTGTCAAAGACGTTCGTTTCCACGCGGTGAGCGATCCATGTGCCTCCGGAGTTGAACAGGTACTGGGTGGTCATTAACGGAATCCTTTCATTGAGATGTTCATCTGAAATCGTGACGAACTAACCTCAAAATGGAACATCATCCAGAGTATCGACCGCGGGTTCCGGCTGTGCACGTTTTTCGAAGTGACCCTCCAAACTCCGCAGGAAACGGATCGAGCCTGCGATGTGATTGAAGATCAGAAGGCCTTCATCGTAGTTGAGGATCGGGTTGTCATGGGCGAGACTCTGGTTGTTGCGGACATCGTTGAAAGCCTCAAGGGTCGAGATGCTTGATTTCAGAATGCGCAATGTCATCTCGGATTCGATGTGTCCGCTCTCCCGTAGACGTTTCACATACTCACCGAACAGGCTATGCAAGGCCTTCTCCCGCGTGAAAGCGATGCCATGCTTCGAGCAAAGCGAACGGACGTATTTAACGACAAAAGTATGCAGACGATCGAGGCCGACCTCGGGCTGATTCTTTTCGATGGTTTCCCGGATTGCCTTTGCGACCACTTCAAAATCTTTCTCGTCCGAGAGTGTGGTAAGGGCATCCAACTCAGCAACCGGGACGTGCTGCATCAAGCGCACCACAACCTGGCGGCAGTCTGACAGCACGGGATTGTCTTTGGCAAAGATGCGTTCCTCAGTGCCATAGTCGAGGATGTCGCCCATGAGCTTGCCAACAACTGGATTCGGCTCGACGTTCCAGAAGGCTCGCAATCGATTCGCCTTGGAGCCGCTGCCATAGTCATACCGCGAATCGTAGATGGCGCGCCCCGTGCTATCGAGGATGAACTCCTCAATAGTCCGGTTAGAAAAGTTCAGAACATACCCGCTCCCCATTTCGAGCAAGCGTTCGAACTTCCGCTTCTCCAGATTGTTAAGGTCGGACATTTGTCTTTACTTTAAATCACAATTCGCTCAACCTCATCGAGCGAGATCTCGTCACCGCGCCGGTCGTAAAGGCCGGTAGTGCGAGCGGACTCGTGTGCGGCCATCTGTTGCGCCACTTCGAGCTTACCGCCGTTCGTGAGGTACGCGGTAATTCCCGTTGCGCGGAACGTGTGGCATCCGATCAGGGTCTTGATGCCAGCACTTGCCGCGCGGCGCCGAATCATGAGATAGACCTCCGGCTGGGTGATTCGCCGTTCGGTGAGTCGTTGCGTCTTGCCCCTGGCCGTCCGAAAGAGGGGAGCGCCTTTCTCTCCGGCGATACCCGCGGCATCGATGTAGGCCGCCATGTACTCTTCGAGGTTGTGATGCGCCGGCATCTCGTGCCGCTTGCCACCCTTCTCGTGTAGCCGCACCCACCACCGCCTTCCCTGAAAATACCAATCCTCAACATCCATACCGGTAGCAGCTCCCACGCGGGCGAAGGTGAAGACCATGAGGCCGATGAGCGCGCGATCGCGGAGACCGACGACGGAGGACGTATCGATGGCATCGAGAAGTTGGCGCGCTTCCTCCGCTGACAGGACTGGCGTCTTGCCCTTTTTGGTCGTGAACCGCGGTCCGCGGACAGACGACGCGGGATTGAAGGGCACAACCTGGCCGACCACCAGCCAATCGAACAGCATGCGAATCGCGGCGAGCTGCTGCTTCACCGTCGGCCGGGAAAGTTCTTTACCGAGCACCTCAATATAGGTCGCGACGTGGACCGGCCCAATCTGATCGAGCCCGAGGCCGCGGGACGCGCACCAACGGAAGAAATCGGAGCACGCCCGGTGGTATGCGCGCCGAGTATTCGGGTTCCGGATATTCGCGGTGAAGAACTCAATGAACCGCAGGCCGGCTTTCTTCCCGGCGGCCATGACGACGGCGGGCACACCGGCAGCTCCGCCGGCACCCAAACTTTCATCTCTTTTTGCAACCAGTTCCCCTGCCATGTTTGTATATGATAACGTCCTTTATCATATACTCCAGAACGGTGGCGTCAAGAGGCAAATGCCGCGACACGTATCGCATTGTGCCAGCCCGTAACGCAGATCGGTTCCGTGTCCATCCGTCTAATGACACTCGCCTGGTGAGGCCATGAATTGGCTATAACAACAGATACTCGTGACGGCCAAGCCAGCGCTACACCCCGAGTGTCCCACTCCTTAAAATGCGCCGGCACGCAGATCAGCTTGGGGACAGTCCCGCAGGTGTCGAGGCGCTCCAAGAGAGCCTTGTGCCTCTCGCTCTGGCAATTCACATTAAATGCAGCGGCATCCACACAAATCAGGGCCGCCACGTAAACGCCACGATGAAGACATGGGCTGTCGCAATTCCCCGAGATCTTATAGTTGCCTGATTGATCATCTTGCATTTTCCGTGACAAGCGCTCGCAAACATCGCCATCGATCAGGTACGCGGAACTGTGAGGCCCCTCTCCGTCGCTTTCTTCGATCAGCCCAGCGACAAAACCGACCTTGAAGGACGCTGACAGTTCCTTGAGCGACTGTGCAATCCCAACATCAATGCGCTTGCCGGGCATCTCGTAACCATTTCGAATATTGAAAGCCTCTGGCAGCACGAGCAGGCAGTCATCAAGCCTCTCCGAATGCGGCGACTTTTCTAGCGAATCCCGCAATGATCCAACTGGGTTCGATTGGCTTTCTTCGCCGAAATGAAAGAAGCCGATCTTCGCTAGCGTGTGTTGCGACATTGAGCCACGTCACTATTCTGTGTCGGGTATCGGGAGCGGCCCCAGGCGCGTTTCGCCACAGGACTCACGTCCAGTTGTTCCACAACTCCGCAGCCGCATTAAGGAACCGATCACAATCGGCGCACGGCCAGCATACCGCCGCAGAATCCCGCACAAGATAGTGTTGATTGCTCGCACATACGAAGTTCGTGCGCTCAGCTTGAAATATCCAGTTGAGGGCAGCCACGAACGAATCGCCATATTTCTTCCCAAACTTGTCGTCAGGGACATTGAACAGTAGACCCTCCAGAAAATACGATGGGGCGGTCCCCGGCTCGATGGAACCATTTTCCACAAGCCTGCGGCGCACGTTCTTCAGAATTCGCACCATCGGCTTAAACCATGAATTCGTCGCCTGGTGCTTCGCTGTGCAGTTCGTCGAGTGCTGCTTTGGATAGTTATCGATCCGGCCGCCCATTGAGTTGAAGAAAGAAATCCCGCTCTCGTATTGCGGGCCAAATAGCCCCGAATAATAACGACGGAACTCGGCCGCAACGACGACATCCGCGCTCCTCCGGCCGCCATTCGCCTTAATCTTGATGGCCTTCTTGCCGGCCTCCACATCGGCCGCCCCAAACCTGTTTTGCAGCGCTGATAGCACGTGACTCTTATAATCAGCGTAAGAATATGTTCCAGGACTGAGCCCAGCATTGAACACAGCGAGATCCTGCGGGCTTAACGCCGAGGTATCGTAGTAGTAGATCGAGTCGAGGCGAATGACCACGTCCACATCGCTTTCCGCGTAGATATTTGTATCGTTGCCGTACGACCCTTGCAGAAATACCTCGAAGCTCTTGGCGGCGTACTTCGCATCCGCCGCTTCAAGCGCTCGTTTTACTGCTGCGTATGTGGCGCTCGATTGTGTGATCGAACCTTGGTGGGACCAGGTGTCGAGCTGTGATTCTGGGATGGCCATGTTTTTGGTTGTCTCCGGTGACTCCTTGCGTTACCTATGAATTGTCCACCAGCATGCGCTTCAGCTCCGCCTCGTGGTTTGCAAAGGATTCTCCGCCACGCTGGTAAAGTAGATTCAGCTTCGTGAGATTAGACTCCATCAGATCGGTCGCCATTTCCGGGCGCTCGAACGTGTCATTGATACGGACCGTCCAAATGTCCTTAAACAGGATCGTCCGTAGCTGTTCCATCGAGAAGGTGTTCACGTTAAGGGTCTTCTGTAGCAATTGCACGCTCAGGAAGCGCTTTGCCAGCCACGAACGCCAGCGTTTCGGTTCTGGATACACCCCCACGCCAATGCTGATGACCCGCAGGTCCGTATGGGCCTTCTTGAGTGCGATAACCGCGTCCGCGATCGCATAAAGCGTCGGGTTGTTGGCGCAATACCCGCCATCAATGAGGATGATCTCATCGCCCTTTGATGTTTTGACGGACGCTTTCTCGAAAAATGGGTAGGCGGAACAGGAAGCCCGCACCGCGTCTGCGATCGTACAGCCGAAACCCGGAACGAAGGTGCTATGCCGACCGTGCGCTTGCGCCACGCTCGTCTTAAAGATCATCGGCTTCTCGAAATCCCACCTGGTAGCCACGATTCCCACGCCAGTTTTGACTTCGACAAAAGTCCGATTGCCAAAAACGGTTTTCGTGAGATAGGTTAATGCCGCCGATTTTCCGCAAGGAGTGCGTTGGCGCATTACAGTCGGCACATGTTCTCGGTAGAGCTTATGGACATCATCCACTGAATACCCGAGTGCGAGCAATGCCGCGATAATGCCACCCGTGCTGGTGCCGAAGATCAGGTCAAAGCACTCATAGAGCGGCCGTCCGACCATCGCCTCGATTTCCTTCAACACTCCCAACGTGTAAAAACCCTTAGCGCCGCCGCCATCCAGCGACAGCACTCGACAGCGATTTGCCAATGACTGAGGAGCAAGTTCTGAGTCCATGTTGAGTCGTTCAAGTTTCCAATTTGGGCATTGGGTTTCGGCGTGGTGGCCGCCACGACCACCGGGCGCCGCCCGGATATTGAGTTTACGCGTTTAGGACATGATAGTCCAGAACATGTGAAATAGGCAGCAAGGGACCGGAACTGAACTCTGCCGGTTCTAACTACAGGTCAGCGTGCGATTGATCTGCATGTACAACTGTTGATACGTCGCCGTCCTAAAGAACGGATGCTGTTGCGGCGGCGCGATGAATTTCGTGCGCCCAAATTGATCGAGCCAGACCAGGACGACATTGCCGGCGAGACCGGCGCTGGTGGCGCTTACCTGGAGCGCCGCGTGAATGGTTCTTTGATCCTGCGGGGACTTGTGCTCGAATGCGCTCGCAAGAAAGACGACGATGACGTTGACGCTCTGAATATTCAGATGCGCGACTTGAAAGGTCTCCATAATCGGATTCTCCGAGCCGCCCAGTGGTGGGCGGCGGTTACACAGTGAAACGTTGGCACGCCGGCCCATGGATTGAGATGGCGCTCAGGGACGGTTGCAGACCGCTACAAGCGGATTTGAAGGGGCGGCTCGACGCAGGGCATCACGCGGCCTTGTTCCACGCGGAAGCGATGCTTGCGTCATCAAGACTACCGCCCCTCGTGTTTGTATTCGGATGTCTCTATCTGAATCTCCATGGTTTAGGGGCTTTAGATTGCCGGATTGCTAGGGCCAGATCCAGCTCCCCTGCTTGGTATTCGGTTATGCTTCGTACTTTTTACGCCCGCTGCAGCATTTTTTATGGAAAAATAGCAGCGGCATGTTCGAATACTTGGTGTAGCCCCCATCCGCTCATCGGGATTCGGCCGGGAAGGTGGTGAAGGTGGCCCACTGGAACAAGTTGGACTGGGAGAGGCTGTATAAGGTTCTCCGGGTTGCGGCGCCTGTCGCCGTGCGGGGCGCCCCAGACTCGTTTGATCTGGGCGTGTCCGCTGAGGATCTCGTGCAGGAGACCGTCTCGGCGTTCTTTGCCTCGTCGAATGGGCTTGGCTGGACGCCGGAGAAAGGCCAAATTGAGAAATTCCTCGTCGGCATACTATGGAACAAGGCGCGGGATCACTTAAGGCGGCAAAAGAAGGTTGGCGGCTCGTTGAATGACGAAGCCGGCGGAATACCCCCTCCGGCAATTGCAGGTAGGCAGGATCGGGATTGTATTTTCAATGACTTGCGTGAAAAGCTGTATGCGGCTGTGGATGGGGACCACGACCTGAAGGACCTCATTGCAGCAACCGAGTTGACGACCGGCGCGCACAACGTGAACCAAGAGCTAGCCGAGATTCTGGGCAAGACGCCGCCGCAGGTCGTCAATCTCAAGCGTCGCCTGATGAATGACCCGAGAGTGAAGGAAATACTGTATGGCAAGCGATAACTCTTCCAAGAAAAATGCCGAAGCCGAGTTCCTGGACAAGATCTTCGGCGACATCACCGAATTGGGTGATGAAGAACTCGACATCCTGTACGAGTCCGTCGCTCCCGGCGAGAACGCCTCTGCGGCCATGCGCGCCCTCGCCGAGCAGTCGGCCGCGCAGTACCGCAAGGCGGGGAAGGTATCGCCGTCCCACGTTGACGCTGCCCTCCAAGCCACCCGCGAAAATGCCAGCCTAGAGGGCGCGAAGCCGCCTCTCCTGAAACGAATCGTTGAATCCCTGAAGCCGCCGGCTTTGGGACCGGTCGGTGACCTGTCCTATTCGTATCGCAACCGTCAAGACGTGACTGAAGATGACAAGCAGGCCCTGGATGAACTCGCAGGAGAACTTAACGAGGACTGGGGGGAAGAGGACGAAAAGTGAGCCCCGCTGCCCAACTGGCAACTCTGCTGCTGGAGCATCTGAAGATGGCCGGCAAGCCCGACCTGGATGAGGTGTGTCGCGCGCTTGGGCTCCGTGTGAGGGAAAAGGATCTCGTCGGATTCGAGGGTACTCTCGTGCGCTCCCGGACCGCGCAAAAGGGGATCATCGGCGTCAAAAGATCAGTCCGCGAAGTCAGTCGCAAACGGTTCACGGTTGCCCATGAAATCGGGCATTTCGTTATCCCCTACCACAAGCACCTCGAATCAACATGCGGCCGGGCGGTCATTGATCGATTCAGCCACGATCTGCCCAGACCGGAGCTGGAAGCCAACGAGTTCGCGGCCGAGTTGCTGCTCCCCAGCAAAGTCGTTCGCAACCACTTCGATTTGCGAAAACCCTCCGTGGCAAACATTTCCGCAGTCGCCACCGATTTTGAGACGAGCCTCACGACGACCGGCTGGCGCTACTTGGATCTCACGGACGCGCCCTGTGCGATGATATGGAGCCGCTCCGGGCGCGGAATCTGGTACCGAACGAGCGACGCCCTTCCACTTAAGCTTCCCCTTCACGACTTACCATTTGCTGCTTCAGTCGCCGGCCGGATCTTTGCCGGTGCAGAAACCTCTCCGGGCCCAGAAGAGGTGCCCGCGGACCTCTGGTTCTATCCCAGTCAGGCCGAGCGCATTGACCTTCTCATGGAGGATTCTATTTCACTGCCAAATTACGATGCAGTATTCACACTTCTCTGGGTTGTTCAAATGCAAAAAGGCGCGCTGAGCGAGTACGAAGAGGAATTGTTGCCCGAACTTGATCCCACGGAGTTCACGCTTGCCCGCGAGAAGTGGCCACACTGAAAGCTCAACCGCAGTGCCAAAGGGTCGGTGCGCGAAAGCGATCCGAATGTCACCGTGTAATCCCGCCGAAACACCCCTTCACGTAGCCACGCTGTCACAACTCCCCCGCAAACGCCTTCGAGAGCACCGCTGGCAGTAGCGCGTCCAGTTCGGCCGCCGTCTCCGCTTGTGAGCCCTTCAGTACGTCTACTTGCAGTTGGATTGCGTCAAACCATTCCTGCTCTGCCATGGTTGGAATGGGAACTTGAATGTGTTCCAAAGCCGCCAGGCCGAGAGTACGATTCCTCCCAGCTCCGCCTGGCGAAGCAGATCGAATTTGTTCCAATCCCTCTTGAGTCAAAAAATAGAACCAAAGGAAGCGCGAGGTGGCAACATCAGGCTTGGGTACGCAGGTGATGTAGCGGTGGGAACCGTAGCGACCAGCGTCCGCTGTCTTGGCTACCGCAATTGCTCCTTCCCAGGCGAACACATTGCTAAATAATAGGTCACCTGGTTCGATCCGGAATATGCGTTTGTCGCCAACTTCTATCCCGCTGAGTACGGGCTTATGAAATG
>Ga0181518_10001283_pt1 | contig 25974 bp, 20 predicted proteins | sample PEATcosm2014_Bin_28_FD_119751 | JGI IMG/M metagenome (GOLD analysis project Ga0181518, IMG submission 119751) | Peatland microbial communities from MTU Mesocosm Facility, Houghton, MI, USA - PEATcosm2014_Bin01_60_metaG | ecosystem: Environmental > Terrestrial > Soil > Wetlands > Peat | place...
GGGCTTTCGCTTTACGCCACCGCCCCCTCGCCAATCAACGTGTCTCCCAATCCGGAAAACTGCGTCCTGCCCATCACGAACATCCGTGAAAAGCAGCCGGTGGAACTACGTGAGAAACGACAGCTAGGAGGGCCACGACTACGAGGCATCCGCGCCGAATGCACCGGCTCTAGGCCAATGGTAGACATCGATCTCAGCGCCACTGGACTGCGGCCGCAGCTCAAACTGCGCTGAAGGGGTATCCTCGACGCCTTGGGATTCGGCGCCACAATTATTTTTGATCATTTGCGTGGGAAAGATGGTTTTTTTGCGACGAAACTCGTGAGCAAGCGAGCCCGGCGCTCCGCTGTTGTCTCCGTCGAGAACACCCTGATCCGCGCGATTTCCAGAGACATTTCCAACGAATTAAAAGCATAGCAATTTCAGCTAGTTGGATAAATAACTAGCTGACATCGGAGAGCCAAAAGATCGCCCCGGAATGGGTTTTCGAGAATTAAACCCTAACAATTTCGTGAGGTTAGCCACCGTTCGACGAACAACGGGGCAAACAGATCGTTCCTGCTCATGCGCGCGCACCGCCCCGTTATTTCAAATCCGAAGCCTGCCCGAACAATTCCTAGCGAGGATGGGCACGAGCCCACCACAAGCCCCGGCCCTGCCCTTGGCAACACTCTATTTCGTCCCTGCGGGCGAGCCATTCGTGCGGCATGGACGTTGGTTGCGCGATCACGGCATTGCAGTTGGCAAATTCCTCTTGATCGGCGTGTGCGCCTGTCCGACCCTGAAGGCGTGGACATCGTGCCGTATGGTCCCCCACAATTCGGCCGAGGAGTCGCGGCTCTGATCGACGCCCTCGGGTTCAAGGCATATGGAAAGATCCCCCGCGTCCTTCCGTCGAGGTGGAGAAGACGAATCCAGAGGAGGCGAGATTCCTCCGCAGCCGAGCTGATCTTCTGTGCGAACAACTGCCGCGGGGATACGTCTCGGCTCGTGTCCCAAGACCGCATGCCCGTCAGCAGATCGCAGAACTACGGCAGGACCCCGCTTCACTGAGACGGCGGCGCAAGTTGAACACGTCCCGGGTCGCCGAGGTCAGGAACGGATGCCCGGCGAATCGAACCGTGGGCCTGGAGAAGTAGAGCACCATGACAAGAGCGGCCGGCGGGAAAAAACTAGAGGAGGGGAAGTTCTGGTGCCCACGCTGCTTGGTCAAGCAAGCGAGGCAAGACATCAAGGCGGGCTTCGCGCTGCTACCCGACGAAGATTTTGAGAGATTCATCCAGGGACTGAACACGCTCTGGCAGCTAACGCTGCCGGAGGATTTCCGCCACAAGCTTCAGGAGCTAGCCATCACCGTCGGGCGGGAGTACGTTGAGGACGGATTGGACGGCAAGACGCTGATCGCAGCTTGTGAGTCGTATGCACCCACCATCGCGAAGTATCTGGAGCTGGGCGAGTGGAGCGTTGACACGGTACGAAAGTGGATTGACCGCCTACTGCTACCGGCGGCGGCGATGTATGCGCTGAGCCGTCTGGCGGAGCGCACCCAGGGTCTGGAGCCGAAGATCCGCAAGCTGCGGACGGAAGCCCGACAGGTTGAGAAGACGGATCCGAAGCACGCGAAACTCATCCGCGACCAAGCAGACTATCTCTGCGAAAGCTTCCCGCGAGGCTTCGTTCCGACGGCAAGGAAGATCGGACGCCCCAACTTGAACCCGTGGCGGGCCAAAGCGTTGGACCTGCTGTTCGAGGACGGGGCGCCCATCTCGCAGATGGCCAAGGCGCTCGGACAAAACGCCGCTTCCCTCAGACGGCGGCGCAAGTTGAGCAGATCCAAAATCGCCGAGGCCCTCCGTCGTCCGGTTGCACGGCGGAGCGCCGACCCGAAGCGGTAGACCGCTCCGCCCTGAACAGCCGTCCAGAGGCCAAAACTCCACGCTTTTGGCCCGCTACCGCAGGTCACGGGCGCTCGGTAGCGTGCAGTTCATGAGAGTTGTCGACACGAATCAGCCCAGCGATCCCGAATTCCTGACCCGCGCCGAGGTCGCCGCTATGGCGCGCACGACCCTGGAGCGAGTCCGGTACTGGGATCGCAAGGGGCTTCTGCCGCGAGTGCGGCCCTCCGGAACCCGCCTCGTCCTGTACCCACGTCAGCCGATCCTGGCGTGGCTTCGTGGCGACTGGCCGCCTCGTACGAGCGGAGGCTGCCCATGACCATCGAGGATTTCCTCGGGCGCCTTGAGGGCGTCAGAAAAACCGCGAGCGGGTGGACAGCACGCTGTCCAGGTCACGACGATCGGCGGCAGAGCTTGAGCGTTTCGCAGGGAGAAAAAGGAATTCTTGTGAAGTGCTTCGCCGGCTGCAAAACGAAGGACGTTCTCGCGACGCTTGGGTTGAAGGAGCGAGATCTTTTCTCCAGCGATAGAGCGCCGGCACGCGGCCCGGTTTCGGCGAGAAGATGGGGCGCGCCCGAAGCACTGTATCCGTATCGGGACGAGCAGGGGTGCGTCCGTTTCGAGGTCGTCCGTTTTCCAGGGAAGAACTTTCGGACGCGGCGGCCGGATCCCGAGCGCCCGGGCGCCTACGTGTACAATCTCGAAGGCGTCCGTCGCGTGCCATTCCGGTTGCCGGAACTCCTGCGGGCTGACCCAGCGGCAGTCGTTTTCATTGTGGAGGGCGAGAAAGATGCGGAGAACATCAGCCGCTTGGGTGAGGTGGCAACGACGAACCCGGGCGGCACCGGCAACAGCAGACTGTGGGAGACAGCGCCGTTCCGTGAGCCTCTCCGCGCTCGGCCCGTCGTCATTCTGCCGGACAACGATGAGCCCGGCAGGCAGCACGCCGAACGTGTCGCCCGGGCCATCCAGGGCCACGCGCGATCCGTGAAAGTGGTCAGCCTGCCGGGCGTGCCGGCCAAGGGCGACGTGACCGACTGGATAGCCGCTGGCGGTACGCGCGAAAAACTGGCAGCACTCGTGACCGCCAGTTCGCCATGGGAGCCGTCGGCCACTTCCTCGACCACCGAACAACCGAGCGAGAACGAAGAGGTCACCGCGCAGAAGAAGAGCCAAACCCAACGCCTGCTTGAGCTAGCGTCTGCCAAGATCGAACTCTTCAGGACTCCGACAAAGGAGCCCTTTGGGTCGGTGAACCGATGCGGGGTTCAAGAAACGTGGCCCGTCGATTCTGAGGAGTTTCGACTTCTGCTTCGGCGGATGTTCTATGAGGAAGAGAGCGCAAGCGCGGCGCGGAACACACTCGCGGACGTGGTTGAGGATCTGAAGGCCCAAGCCACGTTCGGACCCAAGATCATACCCGTAGCACTCCGCACGGCTCAAGAGGCTGGCACCATCTACCACGACTTGGGCGGAGTCGACTGGCGAGTGGTCAGGATCACGCAAAATGGCTGGGCTGTTGTTCCCGCATTGGGGTGTCCAATTCGATTCCGTCGCAGTGCCAATACGCTTCCCCTCGCCGCTGCTACGAACGGCGGAGAACTGGACGATCTGCGCTTCTTCGTCAACGCCGGCACTGACGAAAATTTTCAGATGATTGTTGCCTGGCTGACCTTCGCGATCGCGGGACAAGGACCGTATCCCGTGCTCGTCATCCAGGGCGAACAGGGGAGCGCAAAGTCAACGACAACCAGAACCATTGCGTCGCTGGCGGACCCCTCAGAGTCTGACCTGATGATCCCGCCGATGACAGATGAGGATCTGATGATCGCGGCGAACAACTGTTTCGTTCTTGCCTACGACAACCTCTCGGGCCTGTCGCCCCGGCTTTCCGACGGATTGTCCAGGGTCGCCACCGGTGGGGCGTTTACAGCGCGGAAGAAATACACCGACAAGGGGATGTCGGTTATGCGAGTTCGTCGGCCTATCATTCTGAACGGAATTGACCAGCTCGCCGCACGCCACGACCTCGCGGACCGGTCCATCGTCATCCATCTGCCAGCAATCCCACCGGCGAACCGTCGCACGGAAGCCGAGTTCACCAGAAACCTCGATGGTCACAAGGCCCGCCTTCTGGGCTCGATCTACGACGCTATTGTGGGGGCGCTGAAGAAACTCCCGGAAGTCAGAGAGGCAACCCTTCCTCGCATGGCCGATTTTGGGCGCTGGGGCGTGGCCATGGAGCGTTCACAGGGCTGGCCGTCCGGTTCCTTCATGTGCGCCTATGGCGCCAACCTGAAGGAATCGGCTGCGACGGCCACCGAGGCCGACCCGATCTTCTTGGCGCTTACGGAACTGATGGACGAGCGCTCCGGCCGGTGGGACGGCACCATGGAAGACCTGCGAAAAGAGCTTGAACGATTGGTTCCAGAGAAAGATCGAACACGCCGGTGGCCAGGATCTCCGCAGGCCCTGTCCAACCGGCTCACGCGGCTCGCCCCAGATCTCCGCCGCGAGGGGTGGGAGAGGGCACCTCTTGAGCGGGGCAAGCGGGGCCGCCGATGGTTGATCGCCAGGGTCACCGGTCATGGCGGAGAAAGTTCGTCACCAGCGTCACCGTCAGCAATAGGCCAGCAGATTTCAACACATACCGGTGACGAACCCGCTGACAAACCCGTAGACGCTGTGCGCGGCACATCGGGAGTGGTGACGAACGGTGCCGAAGAGACAGCGCATCGAGAGAACTTTGTCACTGCCGTTCGTCCGTCGGTGGGTGACGAAGATGACAAAGGTGACGAAATTCTCCCTCGCTTGACTGGAGGAAAAGAGGGAAGGGAAGACGATTCGGGTTCTCTCCCTTCAGCAGGAGGCCGGCAGTGAGCCTCTTCAACGAAACCGAGCTGCGGGAACTCATCCGCGATGAGATCCGGAGTACGATCCGGCAAGAGCTGGGCAAGAAGCCGGCGACCGCCGGCGAGTTCGTCAGCGTGGCCGATGCCGCGCAGATCGCCTCCGTCACCACGCAGACGATCCGCGTCTGGGTGCGAGAGGGCAGATTGAACGGGTACCACGCCGGCCGGGTTCTGCGGGTGCGACGCTCGGAACTCGAAGCGTTCCTTGCCAACGGTCCATCCCCGGGCACGCCGGCCGGGATGAGCCCGGAAGAACTCGCTGACCGGCGCTTCAGGCAGCGCCAGGCCACCGGGCGCGAGCGACGCATGTGCGCACACGGCCGGCCGCCCGGAGGCGCGCCTTGAGGCGGGCTTACATCCCAGCCCAGTTTGGGCGCGGTTCCCCAGCTTTGCGCTTGCCCAAGTGGGTGAAGAATCGCCCTTGCGACGCAAGAAGGCCAAGAGCGTCTCCACTGCCCAGTCGGACCCCGCATTCCTTGACGTGGTATCAATGATGGAGTATCAATGCTGAAGGAACCACTACCGGCGGACGAGGCGAAGCGCCTAATAGTGAAGGCGATCGATTCTGACAGGGTCGACTTCAAACAGGTCCATGCACGCGAGGAGATGACCGACGATGATCTATCCATTCGGGACGTGTTGCGCGTTCTCCGCGGTGGCGTGGTCGAGCCCGGCGAACTCCGCCGAAACACCTGGCGCTACCGCGTCCGCACGTCCTGGGCCTACGTCGTGGTCACGTTCCGAACCGAGGACAACGTGGTGGTGGTGACCGCCTGGATGAAGCGATGAAGAAGACAAGGAAACAGACGGCGAAGAAGGGGCCGGCCTGCGTCGAGTGCGGCGCGACCATGCGCACCGAGAAGGGCGACTTCAAGTTCACCATCACCCCGCGGTGGGCCGTCACCATAGCGGACAGCGAGCTGCACACCTGCCCGAAATGCGGAAACCATGAGGGCACCGTTGTCAGGGCTTCCGCGCTGGAGAGGAAGATAGCCGTCGAGGTCCTGGCCAAAGACAGTCCCCTGGCACCTGACGAGGTGAAGTTCTTGGTGGAGTCTTTCGACTGGACGAAGCGCCACGTAGCCGCACGCCTCGGGATCGCGCCAGAAACGCTATCGAGGTACGAGCAGGGTGCCTACCGCATCAGTCCCGCGGTCGATCGTCTGCTGCGCCTAATGGTGGCCGTGTTGTACGTGCGCGACCAGGAGTTGGCCAGCGCCGTCGTCTCGAACCCCGTCGCCGGCAAGACAGCCGACCCTCTGAAGCTGACCCTGCGGCTTGACCAGAGCGGCGAGTACCAGGTGATCAGCGATAGCCAGACCGGCCATCAAGTGGCCGCCTAGTCTGGAAAAGGAAGGCCATGGCCAGCGTCTACAAGAGGGGTAACAAGCTGTGGGCACGGCTCAAGGACGAGTCCGGCAAGTGGTCGTGTGAAGCCACGCCGTTCCGCCCTGGACAGGAAGTTGAGGCGCGGCGCTACCTGAAGCGGCTGGAGGCCCGGATCGAGGCCGCGAGAGACGTCACGGACGCGGCCGAGCTGGCGCCAGGCACGCCGATCACAGTGGCGCAGTATGCTCAGAAATGGCTCAAGGATCGAGAACCCCTCCGACACGCGTCCCACAAGGATGAGGTGTGCCGGATTGTGAAGCACATGCTGCCAAGGCTTGGCCACATGGAGCTGACCGAGGTGCGGCCTCGGCACATCCGCGAATTCGTGCTTGGCCTGCGACAGGGCGATCTTGCGCCGCGGTCGATCTACCACGTGTACCAGAGCACGGCCCTGCTCTTCCGCACGGCCGTGGTCGAGGAACTCATAGACGCGAGTCCGTGCGTGGTCGCGAGGGGAGTGCTGCCCAAGAAGGTGGACAAGGATCCGGCGTGGCGGGCTACGGCCATCTACACGCGGGAGGAGGTCGAACGCCTGATTTCCGATAGCCGGATCCCGGAGGATCGCCGCGTACTCTACGCCCTGAAGGGCTTGGCCGGATTGAGACACGGCGAAGCCGCTGGGCTGCGCTGGAGCCAATACGACGAGAAGGCCGAACCACTCGGGGCCTTGAACCTCGCCAAGACGAAGACCGGCGTACCTCGGCGCGTTCCCGTGCACCCTACACTGGCCCGCGTCCTTGCCGAGTGGAAGCTCGCAGGCTGGGAGCGCACCTACGGCCGGATGCCAACCCCTGACGACTTCATCACACCCACGCGCAACATGACCGAGCGAACGGCGCAGGAAACGCCGAAGCAGCTTCACGAGGATCTGGACTTGCTGGGCTTGCGACGAAGACGCGGCCACGACCTGCGCCGCACGTTCATCACGTTCGCACAAGTCGACGGCGCTCGTCGAGACTTGCTCGAAACCGTCACCCACGGCCCCCGCGGGGACATCGTCAGCATCTACACCACGTTCCCCTGGCCGGCGCTCTGCGAAGAGGTCGCGAAGCTGAAGATCGGGCTACGCGAGGGGAAGCTTCTCGACGGAGATTTCGGTTCGCTTGCTACAGTCCTTGCTACATCCCAGCGAAGGGCGCGAAATCGTTGGCAAAAAGTGGTGACCCCATCGGGACTTGAACCCGAGATTACGCCGTGAGAGGGCGCCGTCCTAACCGCTAGACCATGGGGCCAGTCGTAACTTTCAAATTCTCTCACGCTAGATTGTGTTCGGGGACAAGGATTCGAACCTTGATAGCCAGATCCAGAGTCTGGCGTCCTGCCATTAGACGATCCCCGAGTTCTCCGCGCCGAGGCGGTCCGCGGCGGGAAGGAAAGTTGTAGCAGTCGTGCTGGGCGTGTCAAGACCGGCATCCGCCTTGCCGCGCCAGTTCTTGCTGGCCCCGGGGATAGATGCTATTCAGGCTCGTTTCGGCGAAGCGGTCACCGTGCAGGACATACCATGGATCTGAGTTTCTGGGCCGCGACCGACGTCGGTCGGAAGCGACAACACAACGAGGACAACTTCCTCATCGACAAGAAGTTGTCGCTCTTTGCGGTCGCCGACGGCATGGGGGGCCATGCCTCGGGCGAAATCGCATCGCAGATCGCGGTGACCGATTTTCGCAACGCGATGGAGGCCCGAAAGGATCTGCTGGACGGATATGCGCGCCATGAAGATGGCATCACGACGCAAGACATCCTCGCGGCGATGGAAAACGCCGTACAACAGGCCGGGGTCACCATCTTCGAGCGCGGACAGAAGGAGCGCGAGAAGCGCGGCATGGGCACCACCTTGTCGGCTCTCTTGCTAGTGGGCGAGCGCGCCTTCATCGCCCACGTCGGTGACAGTCGGGTCTACATGGTCAGGCAAAACCAAACCGTGCAACTGACCGAGGACCACTCGCTGGTCAACGAGCTGATCCGCCACGGCAAGGTCACGCGCGAGTCGCTGGCTGCCTCGCCCTACGCCTCGTACAAGAACGCCGTCACGCGCGCGCTTGGCGTGTACGAGACGACACAGGTCGATACCATCGACCTGGAAGTCCTGCCCGGCGACCAGTTCCTGCTTTGCTCGGACGGATTGCACGCCTACTTGCAGGACAAGGATGTCACCAGCTTCCTCGGCGGCGACCACGTGACCGCCATTCCGCAGAAGCTGGTTGACCATGCCAACAAGGGCGGCGGTCAGGACAACATCACCGCAGTCATTCTGCGCGTACAGGTCGACACGACCGATGCGGGGCAGACGCGCGCCCAGGAACTCAACCGCAAGGTCGAGGTCTTGCGGCAGATGCCGCTCTTCCGCCACCTCACCTACAAGGAAATCCTGCGCGTCCTGTCGGTCACCAAGGTCGTGGATTTCAACACCGGCGACGAGATCCTGCGCGAGGGTCAGCCGGGCGATGACCTGTTCATCCTGCTCAAAGGCAAGGTTCGGCTGCACAAGGACGGGGCCTTCGTCACCCAGCTCGGACCAGGCGCGCATTTCGGCGAGATGGCCCTCATCGACAAGCGACCGCGTTCGGTCAGCGCCTCGGCCGAGGACCGCACCCGCGCCCTGGTACTGCGCCGCCAGGAATTCAACGAAATCATTCGCAACGAACCGCGTCTGTCGGTGAAGTTGTTGTGGAGCTTCGTGCAGGTGCTGGCCCAGCGTCTGCGCAAGACCACGGCCGATCTCACTGGCGCACGGCAAGAACTTCCTGACGCCTCCGACGAGACCATGTTCGACGAGTAGCCGGTCATCGGCACCCCCGAACGCAGGTCACCGATAGGCGCCCTTGCGCATTGACGGCTACTGTGACCGCACCTTCCAGATCTGTGCGATGCATACCTGTGTTCCGCGCGGCGTATCGGGCCAAGGTCGCCGGGCTGGGCAGATGGAAAGTGTTGTGCTTGCCCACCGATACGACCGCCGTGCTTGGCTGCACGGCCGCCAGGAACTCATCCCCCGACGACATCCGGCTGCCGTGATGGGGAACCTTGAGCACGTCGCTGGCGATGGCCAAGCCCGTTTCCCCTCGCGCCACCAGCTCGGCCTCCCCGTCTTCACCGATGTCGCCGGTGAACAGCACCGCGTGGCCGGCATAGCTCGCGCGCACCACCAGCGAGGCGTTGTTCGCGTCCAGGCCCGGCGGCGGGCCGATGACATCGCCGACCCACGGGCCCAGTGGTTCGACCCGCACGCCCTCTTTGTCGAACCCGGCCGGCACCGGCGTGGCGACCCCACGCTGATGCGCCAGCGCCAGCAGCTCGTTGTACTTGGGGTTGTGGCCATCGTCGCCGCTGGTCCACAGAGTGCCCACCTCGAAACGCGCCAGCACGCGCAAGAGGCCGTTGAGATGGTCGGGGTGCGGGTGGGAAAGCACGACCAGATCGACGCGTCCGATGCCACGCGCGCGCAGCACCGGCTCCACCACGCGCGCCCCGGTATCGAAGGAATCATCGTAACGACCACCGCCGTCGACCAGCATGACGAACCCGCCCGGCCCCTCCAGCAGGGCCGAATCCCCCTGGCCCACGTCGATGAAAGTCACGCGCATTTCGTCAGCCGTCTTGCGGCGCAGATCGCGCACCACCAAGCTGCCGGCGGCCAGCGAACCGGCCAACAAGGCCGACAGCAACCATCGCAATCGCCGACCCGTGCCGCGTGAAAGTCCGTAAAGAAGAAGGCCCGCGCTGGCCACCAACGCCGCGCTTTCGAGCAGGTTGGGATAGCGAACCAGTATGATGGGCGCCAGACGCCGAAATCCCTCGGCCCCGTAGAGCGCCGCTTGCGAAGCCACACCCGCGATCCAGAGCGGCGCAGCCCCGAGTACCGGATGGGCGAGGGCCAAGAGCGCGCCCACCAACCCGCAAGGCAAGACCGCCAGTTCGACCAGCGGTACCAGCACTAAGTTGCCGACCGGCGCAACAGGCGTCACCTCACCAAAATGGTGTGCCACGAGTGGCATGGTGCTCAGGCTCGCGACGGAACTTGCGGCCAGACAGCGGCCAAGCCACCCCAGAGCCCGCCGCCACCATCTTGCACCTCTGGGCGGTGCCGCAGGCGAAAACCGCTGCGCAAAGAAGCCCAAGGCAATCACCGAGGCAAAGGAAAGCTGAAACGAGACATCGAGCAGAGCCAGCGGCGATTGCACCAACAAGACCAGCGCGGCGAACGCGATGCTGGCCGCGAGGGAGAACGGTCGATTGACCAGCATCGCGCCCAACGCGACCACAGCCATGAAAGCCGAGCGCAGGGTGGCCATGGCCTCGCCAGTGAGCAAGGTGTACAGCGCCACCGCGGGCAGCGACAGCGCAGCGGCCAGCGCCGTGGCATTCATGCGTAAAGCCCATTGGGGGACCAACAGGGCCAGCCGGCGCAACAACCCGAAGACCAGCGCTGCGACAACCGCCAGGTGCAGTCCCGAAACCGACAGAACGTGCGTGGCCCCGGCCGCGCGAAACCCCTCTTCGACCTCGGGTGACACCTCGGTGCGCTCGCCCAGCACCATGGTGCGCACGAATGCGGCCGCAGGACCGGCGAGGCGCTGATCGATCACCCGTGCCATGGCCGAGCGCAGGCGAAAGGCCAGACGTCGCGGCGGCCATCCCGAGCCCTCCAGCCCAGAGACGATTTGGATGTCTGCTGCGCTCCGGACGCTGGCGAGCAGGTCCACGCCCTGTGCCTTGGAGAGAAGGCGCGCATCGGGCAAGCCGGGATTGGCGAACCCGCGCGGCAGGAAAAGCCGTGCGCTGAACGCCACCTCATCCCCTGGTGCCAGATCGGGCACGCCCTCTGTCACGGTCACCACCGCACTGACGTTCAGGGGAGATCCGTCGAGCGAGTGAACCGCCAGCAGGAACCGTATCTTCTTGCTCTCCCCCTGCCCTGCGCCTGCCTCCGGCCCCATGACGACCTGGCCTGACAGCCGAACCAGCGTGTCTTCGGGCACGGCCCACGATGGGGCCTCGCACTCACGAACCGCTCGAATACCGAGCCCGGCACCTGCCGCCAGCGCTCCTGCCGCGACTGCAGTGACCCACGCGCGACGGCTCAGACTCCAGGCCAGCAGCCCGAGCGCCACCAGCCCGAACCCGGCCGCGACATAGGCCGCAGAGAGAATCGCGACGGCGATCCCGCAAGCGAACGCGCAGACCCATATAGCGAAGACCATGTCGGATCATCGTCCGACTCGGCCCTAAGTTGTGTCCCGGCAGACACATCCACCGGGATCAAATTACAACATCTCGCGCTTGGCCATTGCCTTGCGCATCTTGCCCAGGGCCTGCTCCTGCAGTTGGCGCACCCGCTCGCGTGACAGACGGTATTCGTCGCCGATTTCCTTCAGCGTGCGTTCGCGGTCGTTCACCAACCCAAAACGCTTGCGCAGGATGTCTGCCTCGATGGGCTTGAGCACGCTCAGCAGCTTGAGCATCTCCCGCTGGGTCTCGCTGCTCATCATCTGGTCAGGAGGAGCCGGTGCCTCGTTGGGGTCGACCAGGACATCGATGAGTCGCCGGCCATCGTCGTCCGAGAGCGAGCGATCGAGCGACACGGGGTTGTCAGCCAAGAAGGTGCGCATCTTCTCCAGCTTCTCGGCCTCGATCCCGGTCACCGAGGCAATCTCGTCGGTGGTGGCTGGACGCTCCAGCTTGGACTGCAACTCGCGTTCGGACTTGGCGATGCGGTGATAGGCGTCGATCATGTGCACGGGCAAACGCACCGCCCGGCCCTTGTCGGCCAGCGCCCGGCTGATCGCGTGCCGAATCCACCAACTCGCGTAGGTGGAAAAGCGGAAGCCGCGACGATAGTCGTAGCGCTCGACAGCCTTCATCAGGCCGATGTTGCCCTCCTGGATGAGATCAGGCAGCGGCAGACGGCCATGGTTAAACCGCCGTGCGATGGACACGACCAGGCGCAGGTTCGCCTTGACGAACTCATTCTTGGCGCGCTTGACCACTGCCGCCTTCGACGAAACGCTCTCGACGAACTGACGAAACGCCTTGTTGTTGGTCGGGAAGCCAAGGCCCTCCACCGGACGCCCCAACCTGGCGGCGCCATTCAAACGATGGATCTCCGCCATGGCGGCATCGACGAAGACTCGGTCGATGTCCAGTTCCTTCAGCTTGATGGCAAGGTCGTCTATCAGTTTCTCGAACTTCTTGTTCTTCGCAACCACGGCACGGCGTCCGATCCGCTCAGCCAGCATCCGGTAGGCCTTGAACTCAAGCAACGGCTTGCCGACCGCTGCCTCGACGGTTGCGGCGGCGTGCCCTGCCCACGGCGTGAAGGCCAGGATAACCCGCCACAGGCCCAGCTCGAGTTCCTCTATGTGGCGCGCGGTTTCGAACTCCTGTTCCGGCCGCAGCACATCCAGCTCCGCCATGTCGCGGAAGTACATCGAGAGGAAACTCTGCGGCTCCTCGGACTTCTTGGTTTCGCCTTCAGGCCCAGCAGGGCGCGCGACGACCTCCTCTTCGTCTTCCGAGTCGTCATCGGCCTCTTCTTCCGGAACCGTAGCCAGATCGACCTCCAGATCCTCCTCTGGAACAGCCACCACCACGGCTTCGATGGGCTCAATCTCCACAGGCAAATCATCGACCGCGGCTACGAAAACAGCCTCGGCCATCGTCGGCTCTGGCAATCCCATCTCGATGCCAACGTCATTGGCCGGTCGCGGCAAGGGACCTGACTCCTCAGCAATGCTTCTGACAGTCCGGCGCCCAGCCTTGACGCGGCTGTTTCCGTTAGCCGGCCGCTGCCTGCGAGCTGATTTCATTCTTGTTGCTGTACGGTCCATTGCTTCTTCTCTTTGGATAGACGACTTTAGGCCTCCCCTACTACACGTATACGGTCCGGGGCGCCAGAATATTCCTGGCAGCGCTTATTCTCTCTCGTACACTTTGATGTTTGACTCCCGTCGTTGGTTTCAGAGGCGTCAAATGCGACAGGGCTAGCGCAACGCCGGTGGCAAGTCGGAGCCACCCTGCGCGTTCCGAACTGACGCCCCTGTTTCCAAGACGTTAGTGTCGCGAAGCCGCCGGATCGTGCAGTCGCGGCACGGAAATCCGCAAATAACTCCCTGAGTTATCCGATTTACGTCAACTGACGCTCACAAACCAGGACGACATGACGCGACGCGGCTCCAAGAAACGGCTCCTTGTTTGCCAGACTTCCAGAGACTTCAAGTACTTGGAACCCGGCTCGACGCAAGACCCTGCCCATCTCGTGAAGGCTGTAGGCACGAATCGAAATCTCGTTCTCGACCTGGCGTCCATCCCCGAAGACGATTGAACGGCGAATCAAGACCCTGCTCGTATGGAAGTCGAAATCCACCTCCTCTAGCACCACGCAGCCGTCGCCTTCCCACCAGACCCGGCTGGGCAGATCGGACACGATGTAGTCCCGGTTGATGGTGTCAACCAGGAACCGCCCTCCAGGTTTCAGCGCGCGACAGATCGACGAGGCGACGTGCAGGTTGGTTTCCTCGTCGAAGTAGCCGAACGATGTGAGAACGCAGTAGGCGGCATCGAACTGGCCGTCGTAGGTCATTTCGCGCATATCTGCATGCACAAAATTGACCGACAGTGCCCGACGCTGGGCTTCGTCGGCGGCACGGATGAGAAGTGGCAAAGACAGATCGAGCCCCGTCACCCGGAATCCACGCTGGCCGAACTCGATTGCATGTCGGCCGTAGCCGCACGCAATGTCCAGCACTTCGCCCGCAACTGGCGGAGACAGCGCCTCCTTCATGAAGGCCGTCTCCCGCAGCGTCTGCTGGGCGGTCATGAAAGGCAGGGTGCGCAGATAGTCCTCGTCGAAGACCTCCTCGAACCACGGCTTGAGCCTCTTCTTGAGGGGCCGGCGGGACAGGGCTTCGGGAAGGAGTGGCGCCTCACGCACAATGGCTGGGGCGGTTTCACGCCCGACGGATCCGCCTGCCTCCGAGGGAGATTCTCGCCCCCGCGGCTGCGACGGTACCGCCAGCGCCCCGGCAATGCCGGGTACCGGCGGCGGTGTTGGGGCCGTCGATGCTGCTGGGGTCGATGGCGTATCGGCAGGCTCCATGACCTCGAATTCGCCCTCAACAACCTCGGCGGTCTCGGCCATCCTTATCGGGGCCTCTGGCAGAGCGCCGGTCGTGAGAGTTGCCTGCGAAGCTGGACGAGAGGCGTCTCCGCCCTGCCCTGTCATCACCCCGGTTTCCGCCACCAAGCGGGGTGATGTCGCCGGGGCTTGCTCGGCCAGCGGAGTGGGGGCGACTGATTCTCGCCTGGGCGGCGGAGTCACGACCTCCGCCTCTCGTTTCGGCAGCACAGTTACCGTCCGCGCTTCTGGTCGAGGTGGTGGAGTCACGACCTCCGCCTCTCGTTTCGGCAGCACAGTTACCGTCCGCGCTTCTGGTCGAGGTGGTGGAGTCACGACCTCCACTTCTCGTTTCGGCGGTGGAGTCACGACCTCCGCCTCTCGTTTCGGCAGCACAGTTACCGTCCGCGCTTCTGGTCGAGGTGGCGGAGTCACGACCTCCACTTCTCGTATGGGTGGCGGAGTCACGGCCTCCGCTTCCCGTGGAGGTGGCGGAACCACGGTCCGCATCTCTGGCAGGGGCGGCGGAGTCACGCTTGCCATCTCGTCCGTCGCGCCAGGTGGCTCGTCCTCACCATCTTCCGGCGGGCCATCGGCAACAATGATCTCGAAGCTCTCGCCTCGTGGCGAAGAAGTGTCGCGTGCGGATTCTTGGATGGCCTCTGGCAGCGCTCCCTTGATCGCGCTCTCGGCGGGAGTTTCGGGCGAACTCGATGCAACGGGCGTTCCCGCGCTCGGCTGGTCGGAGCCGGGCTCACTCGCTAGTGGCTGGCTCGCCAGCGGCAAAGCCAGCGCGCGATGGCCGTGCAGATCCGGAATGCACCACTTGAGCGTCGGATCGTGGCCCTCCTGATTCTCCGCCGGCGGGCGACTATTGGCCGTCCCAGGAATCGCGACGGTCTCGGGCGGTACAGGGGAAGGCGGACCAGCAGCAGAATCATTCTTGTTCATGACGACACACCGGATGACGAAGGGACAAGCATTCCTACCGCCGATCCCATGCGTATTGCGCTCCCTTCCGCCAGCTTTTCGAGAACCACATGCCCCGGCTCGAACACGGCAATGGTGGTGGAGCCGAGGTTGAAAACCCCAAGTTCATCCCCGCGCCCGATGCTTCTCGGATCGCGAAAGCTCTTGCTGCGCACACCGCCTGCCGCGAACCCCGGACCATGGGTGGCCACATCGAGATCGTAGCTGGCCGTAATGTGCCCTACGCCAACAGCAGCGACCATCACCACGACGGAGAGGCCGGCCGTGCCGTTTATGACAGTGATGAAGCGTTCGTTGCGCGCGAACAACCCCGTCTCTCGCGCAACGCTCCGTCTTCCCACCGGGAACAGTCGCCCGGGAATGTGCGTCCACCGCGTGATCTTGCCGCTCACGGGCGCGTGGACACGGTGGTAGTCGCGCGGCGAAAGGTAGGTCACCAGATACGGCCCCCCGTCCAGTCGAGCCGCCAATTCGCCATCGGCGAGCAGATCGGACAAGGTGAAGACTGAGCCCTTCGCCTCCAGCAACTTGCCCTGCGAAACCACGCCGGCGTCGCACACCACGCCATCGGAAGGCGCCACGACTGCGTCGGCCCTCGATGCAACCGAGCGTGCTCCGGGGCGCAACCTACGCGTGAAGAACTCTTGCAGGCTCGTGTACCGGTCAAGCGGCCATTCGGCCTCAGCCAGATCGATGTCGTACTTCCGGGCAAATGACTTGAGCACCAAAGAGCGAACCGGCCCAGGCAAGGTGCGCCTGGCTCCCCATCCGACGAAACCGGATAGAGTTCTCTGCGGCGCAAGCCGCCAAGCGGACCGGACGACACGCTCACCGAGAGACAGAGTGGACATTCCGGTTCAACCAACCGCAAGAAAGTAAGCCTAGATGGAAAACTCTAGGCTAGGTCTTGCGTTCTGTGCAACCGCTTTCGATGCATCTCTGCCGACAAAGGCTGGTTCAAAAATGCAAGAAGGCGCTGACGCATGCGCAAACAGGCATTCTTGCCGTGCGCGGCTGCGACAGCGCCTTCGTGAGCGGCTTACCCGCGCGTGCGCTACGCGTCGAAGTACAGTGCGAACTCAAGCTGGGTCGGGCGTAGGCGCGATGGCTTGATCTCGTTCTCCTCTTTCCAATCGATCCACGTGTCGATGACGTCCTTGGTGAAAACGTCGCCCTTGAGCAAGAAGGCGTGATCCTTCTTGAGGGCTTCAATGGCCTGTTCGAGCGAGCCGGGCGCCTTGGGAACGTCTTTCATTTCCTCGGGCGATAGGGCGTAGATGTCCTTGTCCAGTGGGTCGCCGGGCTTGATTTTGTTCTCGACGCCGTCGACACCAGCCATCAGCATAGCGGCAAAAGCCAGGTACGGATTGGTCGTGGGGTCTGGGCAGCGGAACTCAATGCGCTTGGCTTTGGCCGAGGCAGCCACGGGCACACGAATGGCGGCCGAGCGGTTACGCGACGAGTAGGCCAGGTTCACGGGCGCTTCGAAACCGGGCACCAGGCGGCGATAGCTGTTGAGCCCTGGGTTCGTAATGGCCAGAAGGGCCGGCGCGTGCTTGATGAGACCGCCGATGTAATAGAGCGCCGTCTCGGACAAACCGGCGTACTTGTCGCCAGCAAAGACGTTCTTCTCACCCTTCCAGATGGACTGGTGACAGTGCATCCCCGAGCCGTTGTCCCCGAAGAGCGGCTTGGGCATGAAGGTCGCGGTCTTGCCATTACGACGCGCGACGTTCTTGACCACGTGCTTGTACCACATGGTTCGGTCGGCCATGACGGTGAGCTTGTCGAAGAGCATGGACAGTTCCGCCTGACCGGCCGTCGCCACCTCGTGATGGAAGACCTCGATGGGGATCCCGACCCCTTGCAGGGTCAGCGCCATCTCAGCGCGAATGTCGTACTGGGTGTCGTTGGGTGACACCGGGAAGTAGCCGCGTTTGTAGTCAGGCTTGTAGCCGAGGTTTCCGCCCTCTTCATCGTTCGCGCTGTTCCAGCGACCCTCGACCGAATCGACCTTGTAGAAGGAGTGGTTCGGCCCTTCGCCGAAACGGACCTCGTCGAAGATGAAGAACTCCGGCTCCGGTCCCAGGTACACGGAATCACCCAGGCCGATCTGCTTGATGTGAGCCTCGGCTTTCTTGGCAACATAGCGCGGATCACGGCTGTAAGGCTGGTGGGTAACGGCGTCGACGATGTCACAGATCAGCGAGAGGGTCGGCTCCTTGAAGAATGGGTCGACGCACGCGGTGCTGGCGTCGGGAACAAAGATCATGTCGGACTCGTGGATGGCCTTCCAGCCGCGGATGGAGCTGCCATCGAAGCCAAATCCCTCGGTGAAACAGTCTTCGGTGATCCGGTGGATCGGCATGGTGGTGTGCTGCCACTGGCCCAAGAGATCGACGAATTTGTAGTCGACAAGCTTGAGTCCGCGTTCCTTGATCAGTTTCAAAACCTCGGCTGGTGACATTTGCTACGCTCCTCCTGCGCGTTCGATGCGCATATTTGTTCGGCGAACCACTCAATCCCTCTGATTAGAGGGCGTCCTCGCCACGCTCGCCAGTACGTATGCGAATGACTTCCTCTACGGGCAATACGAAGATTTTTCCATCCCCGATGTGGCCAGTGCGGGCCACCGACATGATGGCCTCCACCACGTCCTTGACCATGTCGTCCTTGACCACGATCTGGATGCGGACCTTGGGCACGAAATCCACGACGTAGGCGGAGCCGCGATACACCTCTTTCCGGCCTCCCGTTCGCCCGAATCCCTTGACTTCCGAAACCGTCATACCCTGGACGCCGATCTCGCGCAGTCGATCCTTGACGTCATCGAGCTTGAACGGCTTGATGATTGCTTCGATCTTTTTCATGAGTCACCGGGCGCAGAGACTAGAGGGCCTTGGCCTTGGCTTCAATCTTCTTCGTGAATGACGCCGAAAGAAGATTAGCCATCCTAGGTTTCCGGCGTATTTCCTGTTGGCAAATTTGGCGTAACCCTGTGTCCGCGCGCAGAACCCCATAGAAGATCTGCCAGCGCGACGCGACATTTTCATCGTGACCTTTTCCCATGGGTCGGCCGGCGGCTAGTGACCAATCGCCAAGCCGCCGATGAGTTCGCGCACGTCATTCACGCCCTGAGCATGGCAGTAGCATTCGATCTCGCGGACGATCCGTTCTGCCGAGGCAGGGTCAACGAAGCTCTGCGTGCCGACCTGCACGCAGCTGGCTCCCGCGAGCAAGAACTCAATGGCGTCGGTACCGTCCTGGATGCCGCCTATCCCGCAGATGGGTATGGGAATCCTCGCCCGATGCACCTGATAGACCATGCGCAGGGCAACCGGCTTGATGGCCGGGCCGGACAACCCCCCGAAAACCGTCCCGATCTTCGGCCGGCGAGTGCGCGCGTCGATGGCCATTGCCGTGATGGTATTGATGATGGAAACCGCGTCCGCCCCGTTGTCGGCGCATGCGCGTGCCAAGGCCACGATATCCGAGGTATTGGGGGTCAACTTCACCCAGAAGGGCTTGCGTATCACGGCCCGGCAAGCCCTCACCAGATCACCAAGGACCGATGGATCGCGACCAAACTCGATGCCTCCCGCCTTGATGTTTGGGCATGATACGTTCATCTCCAGGCCGTCAACCCCGTCAAGCGCGGCCAGTCGAGCGCCACAGTCGACATACTCGTCGAAGGTAGTGCCGAAGAAGTTGACCAAGACGCGGGTTCCGCAGGAACGCAGGAACGGGAGTTTCTCTAGAGCAAAGGCCTCGACGCCGACGTTCTCCAATCCGATCGAGTTCAGCATGCCGGCGGCCGTCTCGCAGATGCGCGGGGGCGGGTTGCCAAAGCGGGGCTTGGGCGAAATCCCCTTGGTGACCAGCCCGCCCAATCTGGGCAGGGAGAGTAGCGTGTCAAACTCCTGGCCATAACCAAAGGTGCCAGAGGCGGTGAGCACCGGGTTGCGAAACTCGATTCCGCCGCAGCTCGTGCGCAGGGTTGGCGTTCTTTCTTCCCGAGTGTCCAAACTGGACGTCATGGGGCGCCCGCTTCCATTCCGCTGGTCGATGCGGCCGGCGCGTGGGACATCACCTCGGCAGCGGGAAAGACTGGACCCTCCTTGCAAACATAGCGGTACTGGCGCGTCCGTGCCGCCACGGCGCAGCCCAGGCAGACGCCGATACCACAGGCCATCTGTTCCTCCAGCGATAGATAGCACTCGATGTCGCAATTCTGTGCGATGCGCCCCACGGCCCAAAGCATCTCGCGCGGACCGCAGGACATGATGCGCAAACGCCGATCTGAATCCGCTGCGCGCCAGCGCTCGATCCGAGCTTCCAATTCATCCGTCACGCGGCCCCGACGGCCGAGGGAGCCGTCTTCGGTGACCAGATGCATGGCAATTCCCAGGCTGCGCATCTCGCCCAAGAGCACCAGATCGCGTGAAGTCCGGCCGCCATAGAGCATCTCAGAACCGTCAGCCATGCCAAGGCGGGCAGCTGACTCGGCTTGCATGAAGAGTGGCGGCAAGCCGACACCGCCAGCCACAAGCAAGTCGGTCATGTTGGCCGAAGGCACAGGAAAGCTGTTGCCGAGGGGACCGAGGACCGAAACTCTTGCTCCCGGGGACGACCGCTCCATCAACGCAGTGCCCCTGCCGACCACCTTCGCCAGAAGGTCTGCTCGCCCCTCGTGAGCCACTGACAAGAGCGACAGCGGCCTCGGCAAGAGAGGGTCGCGTCCCCAATCGCCGCGAAGCATCACGAACTGACCAGGCCTGCTGCCTGCGAGAGGTTCACAGCCCCCAAGGCGAAGAACGAAGTAACCACCTCCAAGCGAGCGGTTCTCAATCACTCTGGCGTCGAAATAGCGCATCTGCAGCCTAGACCAGCTTCTACAACAACGCCCCACGGAGTTTCCACGCCCGTCCGCGCTCCCCTCTGGTGTTTTCTTCTACTTGATGTTTCACCGATGGTTCATCTCGCAACAAATTGAAATGATTTACAAATACTTGATGTGCCTTCGCGGCAAGAGGAAGAAAATCCATGTTTTTCCAGTGTTACGCCCCGTGATTTGTTGCACGTAGCAGTCAGCTGTGTTACTAGCCGAAGTTGTCGTGAATTCAGGGTTTTGATGATGGACTTCATGTTCGAAGATGAGGTCGACGAAGTCGGATCGGATGTAGAAGCCTTTTGCCCAAAATGCAAGGCTGACACGACTCACGTCGTAATCTCCAAGTACGAAGACGAGATTCGCCGCGTTCAATGCAATCCTTGCGGAGACGTGCATTCGTTTAGAAAACCGCGCGGCGAGGCGGAAGACGACGTCCCAGAGCCAGTCGCAGCGCGTAAGCGCGCGATGATGAAAAAGTTCACGTGGGAGGAGTTCTTCGCGAAGCACGGTGAGAAAGAGGCCAAGCCGTACGAGTTCCGGGACTGCTATCGTGAGAATCAGATCGTCTTCCATCCGAAGTTCGGCAAGGGATTTGTCTCCGAGATTGTTTCGGAGAGCAAGGTGGAGATCACGTTCGCAGACGCGCGCCGCATCTTGGTCCACAATCGAAAGGACATCCCTGGATCGCCGTTGGCGGCCGAGGATGATGGGCTTCCGTCGAGCGCTCTTCCCAACAAGCCAGCGGCCGGGACCAAGTCCAAGGAAAAGAAGCTCCCGGCGCAGGCCAAACCCTCACAACCTGCGCGGGAGACTCCAGCGGAGGTTTCGCGAAAAGCAGGCGCTTCGGTGCCCGCTCAGAAACTTTCCGCCAAGAAGCCGGCCGCCAAGAAGCCGGCTGCCAAGAAGCCGGCTGCCAAGAAGCCGGCCGCCAAGAAGCCGGCTGCCAAGAAGCCGGCCGCCAAGAAGCCGGCCGCCAAGAAGCCGGCTGCCAAGAAGCCGGCCGCCAAAAAGCCGGCTGCCAAAAAGCCGGCTGCCAAGAAGCGCAGATAGCAACCGGGCCGGCCGGTGCTTTCGCCGCTACTTGATGACGAGCACGAAGATGTCGTAGAAGGCGTGGGTGTAGACGGCTACCGCAAACCCGCGCCGCCAGAAGAGCAGCCCGAAGAAGATCCCGGCCAGAACTCTGAATACGAAAGGGCTGATCGCAAGAGGGTCACCGTAGGGCGGCAGATGGTGCATCGCGGAGAACAACGCCGACGAGAGTACCAGAGCCCCGAGCAGCGCAGCCCACCGGGCGACGCGCACGACCTTCTCTAGCACAAGAGCCAGTCCGCTGAGCAAACCCAGGCGAAACACACTTTCTTCGTACACGCCCGCACCCAGCGACATCACGAAGCGGGTCAGCAGTCCCTGCCCTTCGATCCCGCCCGCAAGTCGGGGCGATATACCAAGCATCCTGGTCATGACAAAGACGATCAAGGATCCCATGGTGAGTGCCCAGACCACGCTTTCGAGTATCACTGGTATTACCACCGCGCCGTTGAAACGCTGGCGCCGACCAAGCGCCATCATGGTTACCAGAAACAGAACCAGAACGCCTCCCAGAAAGCCGAGATAGCCCGTCAGGGTCAGCCCGAAGGTACGGAAAAGGAGCGTCGTGACGAAGTCCACTCCGTTCAGCACGGGAAGCGTAAACAGGATCCCCACCTGATAGATGAGAAACAACGGGAAGACGAGGATGAGGCTCGTCAGCAAATTCCTGGGGTTGTCCGCTGCCGCTGGCATGGGGCCTACCTGGAAATCGGTCGTGCGTCCGGATCGTATCGTAGCTGCCGAGTGGGAACAGCCTCGCCCGATCGGCCGCGGGATCCGGCCACGCTCCCGCCAGAACGCGCCGCCGCCCGCGCCGCACCGGGCGTCTGCACAGGCGGCTGGACCACGGCCGTCACCTCGCGCTTGGGGTCGAGGTACTTGCGCGCCACCCGTGCCACGTCGGCGACCTTGACCTTCATGATGTTGTCGCCGTAAAGGCGATACGATTGCCAGCCCTGACCATAGGCTTCATAGAACGCCAGCGCGGCCGCGATCGCGCTCTTGCGCTGCAACCCGATCGCGTGGGTTCCGATGAGATAGCGCTGCGCTCGTTGCAATTCGTCCGCGGAGATGCCGTTCTCAACCACGGCCTTCAGCTCCTCCCGAATACTGTGAATGGCTTCTTCCACTTTCTCTGGGCTGGTCGCCACGTAGACGGCGAAATACCCTGGGTCCATTCCTTCAAGGGAAAAGGCGCTCACCCGATAGGCCAGGGCTCGCTTCTCGCGAATCTCACTGAACAAGCGTCCCCCCTGCCCGGACAGAACATGCGCCAGCACCTCCAAGGAAAAGCGGTCAGGATTAGCGAAGGTCACGCCTGGGAAGCCGAGCACCACATGCGCCTGCTCCTTGGCCATGAACTTGAAAACCTGGTTCGGCACTTCTGGAGGCGCCTCGGTTGCAATCTCAGGCAGTTGGGCGCCGGCGTCCGATGCGCCGGCAAAAAGCGTCCCCACCTTGGCAATCACACGGCTGGGATCCACGTCCCCCACCACCGCAAGCGTGAGATTCTTGATAGCGTAGAAGCGGTGGAAGTACTGCAGCAGCTTGCGTCGGGTGAACCCGGCGACGGAATCAGCCGTGCCCAGAGGGTCGAGACGATAGGGGTGCTGCTTCCAGAGGCCCGAATGGAAAAGGCGGAATGTCACCTGACCCAGGTTATCTTCCTGCGCCCGAATGTCGTCGATGACGATGCGCCTCTCCTTGTCCAACTCCTCGTCGGAAAAAGTGGCGTTGAGCAGACAGTCCGCCACCAAGTCAAAGCCGCGATCGAGATAGCGCGACAGGAACTCGGCCTGCAGCCCCAGACTGTTGCGGCCCGAATAGCCCGAGATGCTGCCTGCCATGCCCTCGACGTCATTCATGATTTGCTCTGCGCTGCGGGTCTTGGTGCCGCGCGAGAACAGACTGGCCAGCATGTGGGAGATGCCGTTGGATCGTTCGTCCTCGTAGCGGAGTCCACCGACCCAGGTCGCGCGCACGGCAACGATGGGCACCGAGGCGTCACGCAGAACCAAGAGCTTGAGCCCGGAGGAAAAAACGTGCGTGACGACGCGATCGCCCTCGCCAGCGGCGGTCACGCGGGCAAAGCGCGCGTCGGCTCTGGTCTCGGCCAACTCGGCCAGCTTCTTGATAGTGGCCGCGATCTTCTCCGTCCTAGCCTTCTGCTTGTCAGTCTTTGGCTCTGGCACCTGGGCGAAGACCGTCAGGTTCGACACCCGCAGGTACTGGGCAGCGACACGTCTCAGATCAGCCGGGCTCAGCTTCTGCAGGCTGGCAAGATAGCGATCCTCGAAGTTTACGTCGCCAGCGATGGCCGCGAAGAAGCCCAGCTTGCGCGCATGGCCCTGGACCGTCTCCTTGTCGTAAACACGATCACTCTCCAAGATGGTGCGCGCCTTGGCCAACTCCCCCTGCGCCATTTCCTCGTGCGACAAGCGCAGAATCTCGTCGAGCATGGCGCGAACAGCCTCGTCGACACGCCCCGGGGGAAGGCTGGCGGCCACTACCATGAGTCCGGGATCGCGCGCGGAAAACAGATAGGCCGAGGTGTTGGTCACGAGTTGGCGGTTGCGCACGACTTCAAGATTGAGCCGCGAGCTGTCGCCCTGGCCGAGCGCCACTGCCAGAAGGTCGAGCGCGGGCACGTCGGCGTGGTTGATGGATGGGGTGTGAAAACCCAGGAGGAGCTGGGTTTCCTTCACGTCACGCGCAGCCGCGACCACACGCAGCTGGGACTGCTCGGCTTGCCGGGGCCGGGCCGCAACCGGGACTCCCGCGGGAAGAGCAGAGAAGGCCTGCGTGATCTTGTGGCGCGCACTGTCCGAGTCGAAGTCGCCAACCACGACCAGCGTCAGGTTGCTGGCCACGTAGCACTTGGAAAAGAAGGCCACCAGATCTTCGCGGCGCAAGCGGCCCACGGTGGCCTCGGTCCCGATGATGGGGCGCCCATAGGGGTGTTGGTCGAACGCCGCGCGAAACAGGCCCTGCCCCGCCTGGCGTTCCGGGTCGTCGAGTCCTTGCTTGATCTCTTCGAGCACGACATGGCGCTCACGATCAAACTCGGCGGGGTCGAAGCTGGCGTTCTGAAGCGTGTCGGCCAGGATGTCGAGGCCGGCATCGAAGAACCGACTGGCCAGCACGAGGTGGTACACGGTTTCGTCGTGGCTGGTCCAGGCGTTGATCTCGCCGCCAGAGCCCTCCACCTCGCGCGCGATCTGGCCGACGCCGCGCCGCTTGGTGCCCTTGAACAGCATGTGTTCGAATACGTGCGCGATGCCTGCCAGTTCAGGGGGCTCATCGGCTGACCCGATCTTGACCCAGGCCTGAAATGCCACTACGGGCGCGGCGTGGTTTTCTTCGAGAACCACTTCCAGGCCGTTGTCGAGACGAAAGATCACGGGTTTTCCTCTCCCGGCTACAGCCTCTGGTTGCGTCACCCCCAGAGCGCCATTCGGCCATCTGTGACTACAGCCGGCGGCCACCAGGAGCGTGCAAGAGAGGACAGCTAGCCTCACCGCCGCAACCGTAGCACGTCACGGGCCTGCTTGGGGACATGCGTTGTGGTAGAGTGAGGAAGATGACAGGCGTAGGTCGCTGTCCCGTCTGCAAGCGAGCCATCCCTCCTGAATCGGCCAGCGCGTCCTACCGGCCTTTTTGCTCGCAGCGTTGCAAGCTGGCGGATCTGGGGAGTTGGCTGGACGGCGCCTACCGCATCAGCCGGCCGATCTCCGAGGAGGATCTGGACCAAGGTGTGGAGCAAAATGAAAGCGGGACGGACGAACCACACTGACCGCTGCGGTCGTTTTCTCGTGGCGACTCCGGCTGGTCGTGCTAATTTTCGCCGCCTTGGCGCGGGGGAGTTGGCTGGGTGTCCGCCCGGTCAGCTTCCCGGTCGAACGAAAACACAATCGGGGCGTGGCGCAGTCTGGTAGCGCGTTCGGTTCGGGACCGAAAGGCCGGAGGTTCAAATCCTCTCGCCCCGACAACCTCATTGTTTCGCTCCTAGCTGGGCGCGCTTCTCAAGCGTGTACCAACGGGGATCGGATGACCGGCGAGTACTGCGGCGGCTGGCAAGCGCTTCCGGCCGGGCATCTGCAGTTCGGCAAAAGCGACGGCGCCTCCCCCACACGCGACGGCCAACCCCTGCGGCACCAGCCCTTGGACCTCGCCGGGGGCACCCTGCCCCTCTATCACGCGTGCGCCGAAGACCTTCACCGGCTGGTCGACCAGAAAGACCGTTGCGCCCGGCCATGGGTCCACACCGCGCGCCTGCGCTGACACGGCCCGTGCGGGGGCGCCAAGGTCGAGGTAGCCGTCCTCCTTTTTCATCAGTGGCGCAAGCGTGGCGCCTGTCTCGTCCTGCACTTGCAGCGTGACGCTGCCGTCAGCGATGCGGGGCAGGGTTTCGACAAGCAATTTGCTCCCCAGCAACGCCAGCCGCTCAGCCAGCGTCCCCGCGGTGTCGTCGTCGCGAATCGGCTCTTCCTCCCAGGCCGCCACCGGCCCGGTATCTAGGCCTTCTTCCATGCGCATCACGGATACGCCCGTCTTGGTCTCGCCACGGATCACCGCCCACTGAATGGGCGCGGCGCCTCGGTACCTGGGCAACAGCGAGGCATGCACGTTCCACGCGCCCAACTTCGGCACGGCCAGAAGATCTGGTGGCAGGATACGGCCGTAGGCCACCAC
>Ga0181518_10001288_pt1 | contig 25880 bp, 24 predicted proteins | sample PEATcosm2014_Bin_28_FD_119751 | JGI IMG/M metagenome (GOLD analysis project Ga0181518, IMG submission 119751) | Peatland microbial communities from MTU Mesocosm Facility, Houghton, MI, USA - PEATcosm2014_Bin01_60_metaG | ecosystem: Environmental > Terrestrial > Soil > Wetlands > Peat | place...
AAGCTGTCGGTGGCGACGACTGCGGGCGACCCAGAGACGGTGATTTTTTCATTGGCCGTGGCGACTTGCAATAGAAAGTGGACAACCGGCACGCTCCCTGAAATCACGGTGACATCCTGTGAAACCTGCGCGAAGCCCTCACTGGCGATGCTGACCGAGTATTCCCCGAGCGGCACGGCGTTGAGCTGGAATTCACCGTTGGCATCGGTGTTGACACTCTTCGTCCACTCCGACGATTTCGCTTTGAGCATCACCATGGCGTCTTGAATGGGACGATGCTCCGGGTCGTGTACAACTCCGCGGATGGCGCCGTAAACGTTGGCGAAGGCTGCAGGAGGCATCAACAATAGGACAGCGAATGCCAGCAGCTTGAGGCGAGTCATATTTTATCCTTATCTCTTTGCCGGTTTTTCCCAGGCGGAAAACTTCATGCCACAGGTCTCGGGCAAACTACGAGTGTTCGCTCGCAGCCCGAGGTTCGCACCTCGTAGTAGAGTTGCATTTTTCTGGGTTCAGGAAGAGGACTTAGCGGCGAGGAGGGGCGCGTGTGGAATACTGCCGCGAGACATCGTTGAACAACAGGATCGCGTTGTGTGACGAGCGAGCAGGTTCGACCGCGAGACTTACAAACGAGAACGGACGGCAGGCCGGCTGCGCCCACTCGGAGATGGTCGAGCCGCAACAGCAGTGGTGGTTCGCGCAGCAGTCATCGTTGGCTTGCAACGACGCTCCAGACGATTCGGCCTGCGGCGGATTCGACTGTGCCATCGCATGATGGCACTGCATCCCAGGCGGCATCGACTGCGGAGGCTCCGCATGACCAGGCATGGATTGGTGCATGCAGTGCATCGCTTGCGGCAGGGCACAACAAGGCATCGCCATCGGCCCGAAGATCGGAGCGAGCATGACCGGCAGCAGTACGCTTGCAGCCCAGCGAGAGTTTCCCCACATTTGCGGCAAGCATAGCATGTTTTCAGCCGTCATTACTTGCTCGCCACCAAACACGGCTACGGCATACTGGTTCCTGGGCCCGACAACTGCTTTTCTGCTGTAACATTTCTCCGTGCACGTGCTAGCCGAACGGCTGCTGGGTTCAATTCGGAAACACGATTCGATTCGCGCCGGAGACCGCCTCGCGGTGGCCGTTTCCGGTGGCGCGGATTCCGTGGCCTTGCTTTGCCTGCTGCTGGAGTTGCGGGCGGAATTGGGCATCGTGCTCTCGGTTGCGCACGTCAATCACAAGTTGCGCGGAGATGAGTCGGACGAGGACGAACGGTTTGTCGCAGAACTGGCCCGTCAGCACGGGCTCGAATTCCATGTAAAGGAAGCGCCAGTTGAGGGGAAGAACGGTTCCGGCATAGAAGCCGCCGCGCGCGATTTGCGTTACGGTTTTTTTCGCCAGCTCGCTCGCGAGGGTCGCATCACGAAGATTGCCACGGCCCACACTCTCGACGATCAGGCGGAGACAGTCTTGCTGCGCATTTTTCGCGGTACCGGAATTCGGGGACTTGCGGGCATTCATCCCAAGATCGTATTCGAGGAGCAGGGGCGCGCGTTTGGCGAACTGGTGCGGCCATTGCTGCGCTTTCGCCGCCCCGCATTGCAGGATTTTCTGCGCGAACGGGGCCAGACCTGGCGTGAGGATTCGTCCAATCAAGACCTCGCCTTCCTTCGCAATCGCGTGCGCCAGCGCTTGCTGCCGATCATCGCAGAGGAATTTGCCGAGCCCGCGATCGAACACATCGCCGAACTCGCCGAGATCGCGCGCGCCGAGGAGGACCATTGGGAGCAGTGGTCAGTGGCCGGTGGTCAGTGGCCAGCGAGTTTCCAGGATTTTGCACCCAGTACACGGCGATCCGCTGCCGAGGCTGCGGTACCGCCCTCCGCGGCGGCTGACCGGATTGCGAAAGACATCGGCTTCGTATCAGGGTATCGCTTTAGCGATACCGCAAGTTCCTCGGAATCCGACGCCCCTTTAGGGGCTGCGGTGCAGCCTGAGACGCGGCCCGCTGCGTCTCTACCGTTAAGCCCGTTGCTGGCGCTTCCCCTAGCGGCCCAGCGCCGCCTGGTGCGCGCATGGATGGAATTGAATGCGCCAGATTTGAGTGTCTCCTTCCGCCTGATCGAAGACGCGCTGGAATTGGCCATCGGACCAGCAGGCGGAAAAGTGGAAATGCCGTCCGCATGGCATCTGCGCCGGGGACGACATGAGCTTCTCCTGGAACCGGAAGCCAGCAGCACCAGCAATGGAATCGCGCATTATCAGTACATTTTGCCGGTGCCCGGCGTGGTCGAGGTCCCGGAACTAGGCGCTTCGATCGAAGCCCGCGTTGTAAATGCGTCGGCCGTTCCGGAGAATGACCGCGGTCAGTTGCTGGATGCTGCGCTCATCCCGCAAAAACTTCTGCTCCGCAACTGGCGGGCGGGAGATCGTTTCTGGCCGGCGCATACCGCGGCGCCAAAAAAAGTGAAGGACCTGCTGAGTGACCGGCACGCGACGGGAGCCAAGAAGAAGCTCTGGCCGGTTGCGTTCGCCGAAGGCTGCGGGCTGGTCTGGATGCGCGGGTTTGCCGCCCCCGCAGCCTTTCAGGCGCCCGCCGGGGCTCGGAAAGCGATTTGGATTCGAGAGATTGCGGGCATGATGTAACATTGCCGTTAGCTATCAGCCGTCAGCCGTCAGCGATGTATGATTTTACTGAGAGCTGAGAGCTGAGAGCTGAAAGCTGAAAGCTGAAAGCTGCCACGCCGGAGGCCTCACTTCCGCTATGAATGTTTCACCGAATTCCGGGTTGCGCCAGGTGATCTCGGCCGACCAGATTCAGAAGAGAGTCCGCGAACTGGGACGCCATATTTCCGACGACTATCGCGGCGAAACCGTGGTTGTTCTGGGGATTCTCGAAAACAGCTTCCTCTTCATGGCCGACCTGGTGCGGGCCGTCGACGTCCCCGTCATCTGCGCCTTCATCAAGCCGGCCTACAAGCAGAGCCAGCAAGGCGACGCCGCCGTGTTGGAAATCCTCTTCAGCCACGCCCTCGCGATCGAAGGTAAACACGTGCTGCTCGTCGAGGGATTGGTCCACTCGGGAGTGACCACCGAGTTTCTGATGAACGACCTGCGGGGACGGGGCGCGGCATCGGTGAAGCTCGTCACCCTCCTCGATCGCCAGGCAGCTCGCCGCGTGCCGCTACAGCCCGACTATTTCGGATTTCTGGTGGACGAGGCTTTTCTTTGCGGCTATGGACTAGGCAATCCGGAGCAGACGGGGCGAAACCTGCCATACCTGGCGGTAACGGCGTAAAACGTAAATGGAGTCAGTATGAATAGTGTCGTGAGAACCGTCGCTTTCTGGTTTGCAATTTTGCTGTGCGCATTCCTCTTTTGGCAGGCGGTGAAAACCGTAGGCAATGCCCAGAAGGAAAAAGAAATCACTCTTTCAGAGTTTATGTCGGACGTGGATCAGGGTAATGTCCACGACGTGACGTTCGTCGGCCAAGAAGCGAAGGGGAAGCTCAAGAATGGCACGGCATTCCATACGGTTGTACCGCCGAACTATCCGGATGTGTACAAGAAACTGCGGGAGAAGGGTGTTACGCTCATCATCAAAGACATCAGTAATGACCCCTGGCCGACCTGGATTGCGACGGCAGCCCCGCTGTTCCTGCTGGGCGTCGGCGCGTTCTGGCTTTTCATAATCGCCGCCTTGGGGTTTTGTCTGATCCGCCAGATGCGGAGTCGGCGTTCGGGTGGGGATGGACCGTCGAGTTCCACGCCCTCGCAGGACTCCAGGCCGCACTTCGGCTCGTGACTTCTGTTACTTCCTTCCGTTCCCCCCGTTTTCTTTGGAAAAGGTCTAAAATCGAGGAGCGGTCTTTTCCCCGTCGAATTTCCGGCTCCGGCATCTAATAAGGTCAGATGAAGAAGCGGCAATCTTCTTTGGAATGAACGAGGCTGCACTTAGAGGAGTTTTAGGTGAATTCAACCATCAAGACGGTATTTGTCTGGGCGGCCATACTGGTCTCCGGCCTCCTGCTCTACTCAGCGCTGAGGACCGGCAGCAACGCCCCGAAGGAAAAGGAAATCACTTTTTCCCAGTTTATGTCGGACGTGGACCAGGGCTCGGTCCAGAAGGTCAAGGTCATCGGCCAGGAAATCCGCGGCGAGTTGAAAGATGGATCTACCTTCCACGGCATTATTCCGCCTCCGCTGGGCGATACCGAAATGTACAAGACGCTGCGCCAGAAGGGCGTCGATATCGAGATCAAAGACATCAGCAATGGAACCTGGCCGACTTGGATCGCGACCGCAGCCCCGCTGATTCTGTTCGGCGCGCTCTGGTTCTTCATGATCCGCCAGATGCAAACCGGTGGAAACAAGGCGCTGTCGTTCGGCAAGAGCCGCGCGCGCCTGCTCTCCATGCAGCAGAAGAAGATCACCTTCAAAGATGTGGCCGGCGTGGATGAGGCGAAGGAAGAACTTCGCGAGATCATCGAATTCCTGCGCGAGGCCCAGAAATTCCAGAAACTTGGCGGACGCATTCCCAAAGGCGTACTCCTGGTCGGCCCTCCCGGAACCGGCAAGACTTTGCTTGCGCGCGCCGTTGCGGGCGAAGCCAATGTTCCATTCTTCTCCATTTCCGGCTCCGACTTTGTCGAAATGTTCGTAGGCGTGGGCGCGAGCCGCGTGCGCGACCTGTTCGAACAGGGCAAGAAGAACGCTCCCTGCATCATCTTCATTGACGAAATCGACGCCGTCGGGCGTCATCGCGGCGCCGGCCTCGGCGGCGGACACGATGAGCGTGAGCAGACTTTGAACCAGTTACTCGTCGAAATGGACGGCTTCGAATCGAACGAAGGCGTGATCCTGATGGCGGCGACCAACCGTCCCGATGTGCTCGATCCCGCGCTGCTCCGCCCCGGACGTTTCGACCGTCGCGTAGTTGTCAATCGCCCCGATGTTCGCGGACGCGAAGAAATTCTGCGCGTCCACACCCGCAAGATTCCTCTGGCCGACGATGTGGATTTGTCCGTGCTCGCTCGCGGCACGCCGGGATTCTCCGGCGCCGACCTGGCCAACATGGTGAACGAAGCGGCCTTGGCGGCGGCCCGGCAAAATCGCAAGGCCGTGCTCATGTACGACTTCGAAGTCGCCAAAGACAAAGTGCTGATGGGCGTCGAACGCAAGTCCCTTCTGCTCTCCGATGAAGAGAAGAAGAACACCGCCTACCACGAAGCCGGACACGCGCTGGTCGCGGCCAAACTGCCACACTCCGACCCCGTGCACAAGGTCACCATCATTCCGCGCGGCATGGCGCTCGGTTTGACCATGCAATTGCCGACCGACGATCGCCACAACCTGTACAAGAATTATCTTGAAACGGAGATCGCCATCTTCATGGGTGGCCGGATTGCGGAAGAGCTTTTCCTGAACCAGATGTCAACCGGCGCGGGCAACGACATCGAGCGGGCCACGGAACTGGCGCGCAAAATGGTTTGCGAGTGGGGCATGAGCGACCTGGGGCCGCTGACCTTCGGCAAGAAAGAAGAGCAGATTTTCCTGGGACGCGAAATCGCGCAGCATCGCGATTACAGCGAATCTACGGCCATCCAGATTGATGAAGAAGTGAAAAAGATAGTCAGCATAGGGTACGCGACGGCGAAGAAGATCCTCTCCGAAAATCGCGAAACCCTGGTTCTCATCGCCAAGGCGCTCATCGAACGCGAAGTGCTCGACGCATCCGAGATCAAGATGCTGGTCGATGGCCAAGACCTGCCCCCAATCAAGCCGCTCCCCGCGAAGACCGACGACGGCGTGCAGCAGGTAATCAAGCCCGACCGGGTCCCAGCGAAAACCGGCGAGCGCCCAGCGACAGCGTAGGGGCAGCCGTCAGTCATCAGTTTTCAGCTATCAGTTCTTAAAATGGCGGCCCACTGGCCGCCTTTCTTTTTGGCGTGTCTTCCGTGCGATACTACAACTTCCTGCATGAACGGTCCTGGGGCTTGGTTGGACAGGAGAAACGCATGAAACTTACCTGGATTCACTTCTTCGCATTCGCCATTTTGGTTCCCGCATTTGTTTGGGCACAACAACCCAGCAATGGCTCATCGCCTACGTTGGCGTACGAACATGGCAGCATCACAAACCATGTTTACACGAACGAATGTTTCGGCATTTCGCTCGCCATTCCCGACGGTTCGCTGCTGGGGATGAATATTCAGCTCGTCGGCGCCGACGGAAAACCCAGGCAAATGCCCGGAGGGGAGATTACCCTGCTGAAGATGGACCAACACAAGCAAGGGTCTTTCGGAAACAGGATAGCCCTCACCGCCCACGATGCGAACGGCTCCGTTTTAAGCGTTCAAGATTTTGTTTCCAATGCTGCTCACGGACAAGTCAATCTCGACCCAGAACACAGGGAAATTCTGAGGGATACTTATTCCGTTGATTACGGGGGGAAGCACTTTTCTAGGGCGGACTACAAGCAGTCCCTGCCCAACGGCGGCGCGCTGTACCAGTCTTTCGTCTATACGAAGTTCCGAGGGTACTTCATCGGTGAAACCCTTGTAGCTGAATCGCCAGAGGAGCTGGAGCAAGCCGCGAACTCGCTTCAGCATATCGCTTTCCGGGAAGATGAGCAGAATCGCAATTGCGTGAGGCGAGGGGAGGATAACCCCAGTCCAGGGGGGCAGCCCACCTCGGGACCGCCCCAGCGTGTGAGCCTCCCGCAAGAGGCCTCGAAAGGCTTGCTGATCAAAAAAGTACCGGCGCAATATCCTCCACTTGCGCAACAAGCCCAGATTCAAGGACGGGTCGCTCTGGATGTTGTGATCAACAAAGAAGGGCATGTCCAGGACATCATGCTCATCTCTGGCCATCCGATGCTCGCCCCGGCAGCCATTAATGCGGTCAAGCAGTGGGAATACAAGCCCTATTTGGTCAATGGTCAACCCGTGGAAGTTGAGACGCAGGTCGTTGTGATATTCGATTTGAAGTAGCAATTCAATAGCCGGAGCATCAGATCCTACGATCGGATACCGCCGGACCGATCCTGAGCGAAGCAGAGGGAGGGTAGCCGGCCCTCTGTGCATGCTGGTGCGGCTAGTAATGGTGCAGCTAAAATCAGCTAGATCGCTTCTAATAACTATGTCTATGTTGTCCATGCCCCGCTTCTCCGCCATTCTGCTGCTCTGCGGCTTGGCCGTTGCCCAAACCGCTCCCGCTCCGCCCGCCGTCAACCAGCCTGCCATAAATCTGAACGACTCCGACAGCGCCCGCCACGCGCGCGCGCTTCTCGATCAGACTATCGAGGCCATGGGCGGCCAACCCTACCTCACCTACGTGAACCGCGTTGAGGTAGGCCGCTACTATCCTCTCTATCACGGGCGCACCGCGAGCACCGGCCTTCCCTACCGATACTATGTCGAGTATCCCGACAAGGACCGCTTCGAAATCCTCCGCTTGAAAGACATTCATATCATCCCAGGGGAAATCGACATTGGCGGCGTCAAGTCAACCGTGGTCGATATTGCCCTCATACACAACGGCGACAAGGGATACGAGACGACGTACAAGGGAACGTCGGCGCAGGAGCCGGAGGATTTGCAGAACTTTCTTCGCCGCCGCCAGCATTCGCTCGAATGGGTGTTTCGCAAGTGGATCCGCGATCCGAATGTCGCGCTCTTCTACGACGGTCCGTCGGTCGTCGACGGAAAGGTCACCGAAGGCGTTACCCTCGTCAACAGCCAGGACGACTCGGTGAGCGTTTTCCTCGACCAGGATACCCACTATCCCATCAAGATCAGCTATTCGTGGCGCGATCCGAAAGACAAGCAGAAAAATGTGGAAGATGAGATTTACGACCATTACAAGCTGGTGCAGGGAATCTGGACCGCCCACTCCATTACCCGTTATTTCAACGGAGAAACTTCGCAACAGCGTTTCATCAACAGCGCAAGCTACAACTTGAAGCTGCCCGATTCGATGTTCGAAGCGGCAGTCACCTACGATCCGAAGGTGCCCCTGAAGCGTCACTAAGACTGCATCCCTTGGTAGGGCCACCAGAAAACAAGCAGGGTCTCCCTTGGGTACACCCCAATCATCTACCACTGGCGGAACAACTTAGCGGCTATTGCGGTGGAACGAGCCACGGACTGTGGTCATTTTGCCACAGACGGAATTCGATCCATCGCAGTAAACTGATACACAGCAAAACACTTAGTCCGTCCCCCGTTGATACACGAGCAGACAATTCGTGCCGCCGTGACCTGCAAAGGAGTGGGGCTGCACAGCGGCGCTCCGGTCAACTTGCGCATTCTTCCCGCGCCCGCGGGAACCGGAATCGTCCTTCATCGCACCGACCTCGACGGCTTCGCCATCGAAGCCAGCGGATCGAATGTCGCCCGCGTCAGTTACGCCACCAGCTTAATGAAGAAGGGCGTGCTCATCTCCACCACCGAGCACCTGCTCTCGGCGTTTATCGGCGCCGGCATCGACAACGCCATCGTCGAACTCGACAATCTCGAATTGCCCATTCTCGATGGCAGTGCCCGTCCCTTTGTCGAGATGATTCAAAAGGCCGGGATTCGGCGCCAGCGCAAAGCCCGCACCTATCTACGGATCGTGCGCGAGATCGAGTTGCGCGAAGGCGACAAATTCATTGCCGTCTATCCATCTGACATTTATTCCGTTGCCTATTCCATTAACTTTCCTCATCCCCTCATTGGCAAGCAAAGCTTCTGCGTGCGGCTGACGAATGGCAGTTATCTCAACCAGATTGCCCCGGCGCGGACTTTCGGCTTTCTCCATGAAGCCGAGGCCATGCGCCAGCAGGGACTGATTCGCGGCGCTTCCACCGACAATGCCATCGTGCTGAGCCGCGACGAAGTACTCAACCCGCCCTTGCGCTTCCCCGACGAGTTCGTGCGCCACAAAGTTCTCGACTTGATCGGCGACCTCGCCCTGATCGGCAAACAGATCCTGGGATCGGTGGTCGCCGACCGCGCCGGCCACGCCATGCATACCGCCCTGGTGTCCCGCATTTTGCGCGACAAGTCGTATTGGGAAGAAACTACTCTGGAAGAGGAAACCTCGGCGCCGATGCTCGCGGCTGCGGCGAGTCTTAGCCTGTAGCGGGAAAATCGAAAACTTCTTTAGCGCGGTTCCGCCTTTGCTCTACCACACTCGTGTAGAGACGGGGCTTGCCCCGTCCCCGACGGACGTAATTCAGCTCAGCGGACGATGGAGCAAGCTCGAAGCTCGCGGCTCGTAGCATTCTACGCAGATGCATTTCACTTAGGAGAGCTCCACGTAGCCTTGCAGTTGTTCTGGCATTTCGCTGCGCAGTCGGTCGGTCAGCCACTTGTCGAGCTGATACTGCGCGCTCTGCGGAACCTCGAAGAAGCGGATGCCGGCGTGGCCCGTCCCGTCCGCCCAAGCGACTCGGCCTTTCAGTTCGAGAGAAATGTTGGCCATGGGAAGCGTGAAGCGGAATTGCGCTTGCGCATCCTTGGCCAGCTTGCCGACCACGCGGATGGCCATTCCTCCCTCGCTCAGGTTGGTCGCCGTGGCCGTCATTTCGCAGTTGGGAGGCAGCCCGATTCGCAAAGGCATTTCCACCGGATGGCGGTAATACCGCCGCCGTTCCCGCACCATGAAATTGAGGGCCGCATTAAAGCAGCGCGAGGCGTGCAGCGGCGCGAGCGGCTTCTGCAGCACGAAATTCGCGCCCGACTGGAATGCCCCTTGCGTGGTCGTGATTCCATTCACCACCGCAAACGATACAGACAGCGCATTGCTTTGCGTCTGGCGGAGTATCTTCAGAAGTTCAAAGCCGTTCTTCAGATCGTCGCAGTCAATGATGACTGCGTCGAACTTGTGCTTCACCAGCAGATCGTTGCCCGATTGAAATTCTGGGCAAACCTGGACATCGACCGAAACCTTCGCCAGCGCTGGCCGCACCACCTCGAGCAGAGCGGCGTCCTGGCTGATCACAAGCGAGTCCAGATTCATGCCATTGCCATAGTAGCGGCCCCGGAAAAGTTAACAAAGTGACGTAGGTACCGGGTGCCGACGTTCCTCGGTCACTGTGGAAAATCTACAGCGTCGTTTGCCGCAGTTCGTTGTCCCGGTCGATTACAACTCACGCGCGCGGCCCTGCGGAGAGCAGCGAACCAAGAATAATCACATTCCCGCCAGATTTCTCTGGCTTCTCGCGCCGTTCCCCGCGACACTGACTCCATGCCTGAAACCGCTTATCTGTCGTTGGGATCGAACCTGGGAGATCGCGCGGCCAACCTGCGCGAGGCGGTCAAACAATTGGAAGCGGCAGGACGGCTGCTGGCGCTTTCCGCATTGTACGAAACCCAGCCGGTGGACGTTCCCGACCAGCCCTGGTTTCTAAACTGCGTGGCGGCAATCGAAACCGAGAAGACGCCGGGAGAATTGCTCAAGCTTGCATTGCAGGTGGAAGCAACCATGGGACGCCTCCGCATGCGCGAGAAAGGCCCGCGCAAGATTGATATCGACGTGGTGCTGTTCGGGGACCGCATCGTCGATGAGCCCGACCTGAAGATTCCCCATCCCGCCATGCATCAGCGCAGGTTTGTTCTGGAACCGCTGGCCGAGATCGCTCCCCAGGCGTCCCATCCCGCACTAGGGAAAACGGCGCGCGAACTTCTGGCCGCGCTGCCCGCCGGCCAGAGGGTCCGGCGCCTCTGAACCCGGACCCGATCGCGACCTCACGATGGCAAACGCTTTCCCCTGTGAACCCCTGTGACCTCTGTGGTAGTGACTTTCTTCAACCACAGAGGTCACAGGGGAAAGTCCTACGGAATCACGATCCGGCTGCCGCCATCCTCTGCCCCGGCGAGGGCCGAGTTTTGTTCGGGGAATTGCGCCAAAAGAAAGTCGACGAACGCCCGCGATTTCGGCCTGCCCGACGTGCGCCCCAACCCCATGCGCAACAAAAATACCAGCGCCTTCAGCAAGTCTGAATCCCGAAGTCGCATGTGCCCCGGTATTTCGCCGATGTGTTTCTGCTCGGCCTCGCGAAACTCCCGAATCATGGTCTCGACTTCGCGTGCGATCTCCTGATGCGCCACGTTAGCGGTCGGCGGCTCATAGATGAGGCTGGAGTTCGCCAGCGTTTGATACTTTTTGGCGAGCGATCCGAGGGCCGCGATCAGGTCGCGGTCCGTCAGCGACCGATCCCCGAGCGATCGATCCCCGAGTAAACGACTGGCGCGACTGCTCTTCGCCAGCGCAAAACTGAGTCCCACAATCAGTTCCTCGCGTTCGTAGAGAAACTGCTCGTTAATCTCAACCTCGGGGATCTCAATCTCGGCAGGTAGAGTCTGCCGACCCTGGTTGCCCGAGTGCTCGCGCGCCTGCTGTCGTGACTGTTGTCGTGACTGTAAAAGATAAGGACATTCGCTGGGGCAGTCTATCGTCACCTCGCGCTGCTCGCCGCAGCACTGCGGACAGATTTTCCCGTGCAGAGCCGGGCAAAATCGCTTTTCTCTTCGCTCTGCACAAATCGCGCAACTCAAGTGCCGTTCCTCAGATTTTATTATTTCATGGAACCGGGAAGTCCCACCGCCGAGCCGCCGAGATCGCGGAGAAAGAAATTCTTGATGAGCCTTCTAGATCGGAACGGCCGCGATGCAGTTTGGGGCGGGCGCGATAAAATTCGAAACAGCTTTTCTCCGCGATCTCGCCGTCTCGGCGGTGAACCTGTTTCTCGCCATCCACGCCGAATTGCACCGTTTCCGATGCAAATTCATCCGGCCAGACACGATAAGCGCCCCCTAATCGTTGCTATAACCGATTTCTATTTGTCTGCTTGCCTCTGACACGATAGCCTATTCAGTCACCCCACTATCCAATTTGATTCACGGGCTGCGCCCGAACAAGGAGAAGCATGTCAACTGAACTGCGAAACTTTCTAGCCATTCCCTACGACGAACTGGAAGAGATGAATCTCAAGGCCAAGAAGCAGCGCCTGGACCGCGTCGACCCTAAAAAAATCCAGGAGGAGCGGCTGAAGTATCTGACCGACGAGGCGCGCATCAAGGCCGTGACCGTAATGTTCAGCGACCTCGAAGGCCGGCTGCACATGCTCGATTACGACAAGAAGTTCCTGCTCAAGAACTACGAAAACCTGACCTTTGACGGCTCCTCGATTCGCGGCTTTACCGCGCAGCGCGAAAGCGACTTGCGCCTGGGCATCGATTGGCCCGCTTTTTATTGGGGCCCGGCCGATGTGTTCGGCCCCGGCAAGGTGCTGGTATTCGGCGAAGTCATTGACAAGGGCGGAGAGCCCTACGTCGGCGACATGCGCGGCGTCCTCAAGACTTTCGCGGACGGCATGCACAAGAAGCACGGCTACACGTTGAACGCCGCCAATGAAATCGAAGGCTTCCTGTTCGCCGGACCCGATGCCGAGCGCCGCTACCACGAGACCGGCAAATTCGATTACGTCAATACGGGCGGCTATTATCACTCGTTGCCCGGCGATCCACTGCGCACCTTTATCGATACCACCGCCGAAGTCCAGCGCGCCATGGGCTTCCAGAACGAGAAGGACCATCCCGAAGTCGCGCCCTCGCAGTTTGAAATCAACTACAACTACGCCGAAACCGTGGCCGCCGCCGACCATATTCAGCTCTATAAGCTGATCTGCCGCCAGGTCGCGCGCAACATGGGCTTGACCGCCTCGTTCATGCCCAAGCCGGTGGTGGGCGTCAACGGCAGCGGCATGCACACCAACGTCTCCGTCAGCCAGGAAGGCAAGAACCTTTTCTGGGATCCCAAGGGCGCAGAGATGCTCAGCAAGCTTGGATATCAGTTCCTCGACCGCATCCTCACCCACGGGCTCGACCTCTGCCTGGTGTTCAACTCCAGCGTCAACGCCTACCGCCGCCTCGACCCCCACTACGAGGCGCCCAATCAACTTCGGGCATCGGCCGTGGATCGCGGCGCCATGGTCCGCATCCCCATCGGCAACCATCGCAGCATGCGCCTCGAGGTGCGCGCCGTCGCTCCCGACGCCAATCCCTACCTGGTGATGTATTCCATTTTCAAGACCGGATTGCAAGGCGAGACGTCCAAGATCAAGAACCTCCGCGAGGCCGAGCGCTACCTGCCCGACAACATCTACACCGCAATCGACGACTTCCGCAAAGCAGATTGGACCACCAAACTGCTCGGCGAAGACGTGAAAGGCCGCTACGCCGACCTCAAGCAGGCATCGGCCGACCGCTGCCCGCGCTTGCTGGGCACGATTGTCAAGGCAGCCGAAGTGCAATTCCACCACGAGGTGTACAACCAGTTCCTGTGGAACATGTTCTAGAAGTGCTCTAATGCTCGCGTGGGACGGGGCTATGCCCCGTCCTTGTAGGGCGGACACTCTTGTCCGCCCGCCGAGCCCCGCTCGACTTCGTTTTAAGCGTCGTATCAGGGCATCGCTTTAGCGATGCCGCAAGCTCTTCGTTTTCAGATGCCCCTTTAGGGGCTGGGCCGCCCAGGTTGGCTTCAGCCTTACTCCCATAGGAACAGTCCCCGTATGACCCTTTCGGGACTATGACCCTAGGCTGCTACTTGCGATAATTGTCCTATCCGATGGAAATTACTTTTTTCGATGAACGCTGGCTTCCCAAATCAATTCTCTGCCTGCGCAACTACAGCCTCAATAAATTCCTGCACGACCTCGTAGCCGGAATCACCGTGGGACTGGTGGCTCTTCCATTGGCCATGGCGTTTGCCATCGCCTCGGGACTCACGCCGCAAACCGGCATTTACTGCGCCGTGGTCACGGGCTTTCTCATCTCCGCCCTCGGCGGATCTTCCACCCAGATTGGTGGCCCAACCGGGGCCTTTGTCGTCGTCATAGCAGGCATTGTGTCCGCGCATGGCGTCGACGGCCTGTTTATGTGTACGGTGATGGCCGGAGTCATTCTCGTCATCATGGGGCTCGCCGGCATGGGCGCCGCCGTGAAATATATTCCGCGGCCGATCGTCATCGGTTTCACCAATGGCATTGCCATCCTGATCGCCAGCACCCAGGTAAAAGATTTCTTCGGCCTCAAGCTCGAAAAAGTTCCCGGCGTGTTCTGGTTGCGCATGGAAGCGCTGGCCCGGAATTTTCACACCTTTTCTCTCCCAGCCACGCTGTTGGCCGCCGGCACCATCGTCATCATTCTGGCTTGCCGGGCGGTTTCAAGCCGCATTCCCGGCGCGATTCTGGCCCTTGCGCTGGGCACCTTGGCGGTGTGGATTTTCAAACTTCCGGTCGAAACCATCGGCTCCCGTTTCAACGGGATTCCCAGCGGCCTGCCCCATCTGCACATTCCCGCGTTCCGCACCGACTTGATTCACACCCTTCTCGGCCCGGCATTGACCATTGCCATGCTGGGCGCGATCGAGTCGTTGATGTCGGCGGTCGTGGCCGATCGTATGACTTCGGAGCGCAGTAGTAACGACCGGCACAATCCGAATGTGGAGCTCGTGGCGCAGGGCGTCGCCAACGTGGTTTCGCCGATGTTTGGCGGTCTGCCGGCAACCGGCGCCATCGCACGCACCGCGACCAGCATTCGCGCCGGAGCCAGGACCCCGGTCGCGGGCATGATTCACGCCCTCACCCTGCTCGCGATTCTGCTCTTCGCATCGAAGCTGGTGAGCTACATGCCCATGGCCGTTCTGGCGGGAATCCTGATGGTGGTCAGCTACAACATGGGAGAATGGCGCGAGATCCCGCCGCTCCTCAGCTTCACTCTGACCGATGTCAGCGTCTGGCTGGTCACGTTCGCGCTCACCGTATTCGCCGATTTGACGGTTGCCGTGCAGGCGGGCATGATTCTCGCTGCCCTCTTGTTTATCAGTCGCGTGGCCGCCACCACCACGGTTTCACAGGTCACCGACGACTACGTCGAAGATGGACGCGTGCACATTCTGCAAGATAAAGACATCCCGTATTACGCCACCATCTTTCGCATCCACGGGCCTTTTCTCTTCGGAGCGACCGACAAGATCGACGTGGTCACCGAGCATCTTCACCGGCTTCCGCCAGTCGTGATTCTCCGCCTGCGAAATATGACCGCGCTCGATGCCACCGGCCTCTTCGCTCTCGAACAGGTGGCGCGCACCCTGAAAAAGAGCGGACGCGCGTTGATTCTCTGCGGCGCCCGCGAGCAGCCGCTAAAGCTGATTCAGGAGACGGATTTTGAGGAATTGGTCGGCCCCGAAAATATCTGCGACAACGTGCAAGACGCCCTGCGCCAGGCCGAAGAGGCTTTCAAGCGCGTGCGGCCAAAGGGAAAAGCGGCGGCAAAGAAGTAGACCTTGTATCGCGTCGCTGGAACCGTGTAGCGCGGACACTCTTGTCCGCCCCCGCCGAACCTCGTCATCTGCTGGGAGGTACAGCAATTTTGGATTTGCTCTTTAAGCCGAAAGCCATTCTTGCTCTGCTTGCTCCGCGTGCCCTCCGCGTACTTTGCGTCAAAGATCTATCTTGTCATCCCGGGCGCACCGCGGGATCTGCAGTTTGCCGCGAACTCGCCATCGCAACTGCCGCCTACTGCTGTTCGACTTCCTTCAGCCGCGCCGCCTTGCCCTTGAGCTCGCGCAAATAATACAGCTTGGCGCGGCGCACTTTCGCGGAACGCACCACGTCAATCTTGTCGATCACCTTCGCGTCGATGGGGAAAATGCGCTCCACGCCCTGGCCGAAGCTGATCTTGCGCACCGTAAAGCTCGGCTGCGCGCCGCGCTTCCGGGAAATGACGATGCCTTCGAACGCCTGCAGCCGCTCTTTTTCGCCCTCCCTGATCTTGACCTGCACTTTGATCGTATCGCCAGGGCCAAACTTCGGGATGTCGGTGCGGCGCGATTTCGCCAGCAGTTTTTCAATAATCGGATTGCGCATAACGTGTCCTTCCTGAATTCTATTCGTCAACCTTCTGTAGATCGCCAACCTTCCGTAGAGACGGGGCTTGCCCCGTCTCCGTCTGTGAGTCACGATCCTGCTTAATAGGATCCAGCTTGATCTGATCCAACAATTCCTCGTCTTCCGCCGTCAACGCCGCCCGCTCCAGCAAATCGGGACGGTTGCGCAGCGTTTTCGCCAAAGCCGTCTTGCGCCGCCAACTGCGAATCTGCTCGTGATTGCCGTTCACCAGCACTTCCGGCACCACCATGCCGCGAAAATCCGCGGGCCGCGTGTAATGCGGATAATCGAGCAATCCGCCCGAACCGCACGTCGAACTCGGCCCGTTGCCCAGTGTGGCGCGGACGCCCGGTGTGGCGCGGGCGCCCTCGCCCGCGTCTTCGTCGGCCGATTCGCCGGCAAACTCCGTGAACGACTCCTGCCGCGTCGAATTCTGGTTGCCTACCGCGCCCGGAATCAGCCGCGTGACTGCATCCAAAATTACCGCCGCGCCCAGCTCGCCGCCGCTCAGCACATAATCGCCAATCGAAATTTCGCGGTCCGCCAGATGCTCGCTGATGCGTTCGTCCACGCCCTCGTAGCGTCCGCAAATCAGCACCATCCGGTCAAGCGTGGAAAGTTCCGCCGCCAGCGCCTGATCGAACCTGCGACCCTGCGCCGAAAGCAAAATCACCGACTGCTTCGCGTCCGGACTCAAGCGCGCCTCGCGCGAGGCCACATCGCCAAACGACTCCAAACATTCAAAGATCGGTTCCGGCTTTAGGACCATGCCCTCGCCGCCGCCAAACGGGCGGTCATCCACCGTGCGGTGCTTGTCTTTCGTAAACCCCCGCAGATCGTGGATGCCAATTTCCACCAGGCCCGTTTCCCGCGCCCGGCGCACAATTCCGTAATCCAGCGGTCCGCGAAAAAAATCGGGAAAGATCGTGAGAATGTCGATCTTCATAAACCAGTTGCCGGTTGCCAGTTGCCGGTGGCCAGTAAAACCGCTTGTTCATGAACGCCAGTCTTCCGTTTTTTCTGGCAACTGGCAACTGGCTACTGGCCACTGTTCTTCGCATTCACTTCCAGCAAGCCTTCCGGCAACTTCATCCGGACTTGCTTCCGCTCCAAATCCAGCTTCTCCAAATACGCCTCGGCGAAGGGAATCTCATACGGCAGCCCCGCTGCTTGATCCTTGTTTCTCACCACCAGCAGCGGCGCTTCTCCCGCGCCGAACTGCACATCCTCAATCTCGCCGACTTCGCGCTGCCCGTCGAATACCGTGCAACCGATCAAGTCGCTCAGGTACGTCCAGCCCGGCTCCAATTCGGCGCGCTCGCTGCGCGGAAGCTGAAGTTCGGCTCCGACCAGCGGCTCCGCATCGGAAATCGTCTCGATGCCCTGAAACTTCAATACCAGAAAACTTTTATGCGGCCACAAATCCTCGACCGTCACTTCGCGGCGCTGCCCGTCTTTCTGCAGCGCCCACAACCGCATGTCTTGCCGGAAGCGGTCCGGAACATCGCTGTGCAGCTCGACCGCAACTTCTCCGCGGCGCCCCTGCGTCTTGATGACGACCGCCAGGGTGATCCATTCGCCGCTTCGCTCCGCTGCCGCCATTCGGGATCTTCTACCTGACGACCTTCTACTCAATGATCTCTAACGCGTAGCGCTTGTCCAGCTTCGAACCCGCCGCGCTCAACACGTTGCGCAAGGCGCGCGCCACGCGCCCCGAGCGTCCAATAATTTTGCCCAGGTCGGCCTCCGCCACTTCGAGCTCGATGACGGTCTCATCTCCGTCAACGTACTCGTCGGTAAAAACCTCGCCCTTGGCGTCGACAATCGCCTTGGCGATGTGCTCAATCATGGCGCGCGGACTGGCGTTCGGCTCGATCATTGACTTTGCTCCTGAATTGTCGAGTGCTGTGTGGCGCCGGCGCCCAGTGTGGCGCGGGCGCCCTCGCCCGCCTGCCAGCAGCCCGCAGAAAAACTCGCGTTCCGTATCAGGGTATCGTTTCGAATCAGGGCATCGCTCTAGCGATACCGTAAGTTCTCCGAAATCAATGCCCCTTTAGGGGTTGCGCATCCACGCCCGCAGCCTTACTAGGCGACCGGAGTGACCGGAGCGGCCGCAGCCGGCGCCGGGGCAGCCAGCAGTTTTCTGACGCGGTCCGAGAGTTGCGCGCCTTTTCCGACCCAGTACTCAATGCGCTCCCGCTTCAGGTCGAACGTGGCCGGATTGGTGCGCGGATTGTATGTCCCCACCACTTCCACCGGGCGGCCATTGCGGGCCCGCTCCTTCTCAATCACCACCACTCGGTAATACGGTTGTTTTCTCGCGCCAAAGCGCGCCAGTCGGATCATTAACACAGACTTCGGTATCCTTTTCCCGGAAGAGTCCGGCCACCTAAAGACAATCTATTATTATGCCGGAGCCTGGCCCTTTTCGCAAATACGGATAGTCGATGGTAGAACCTGAAGGCGCTGCCTGGCTAGCCTGCGGAAGAATGACGCTGCTATATACTCGCAAGGAAACTCCTACAACGCCTCAATCGTAGAGGAGATTATGAGAAACCACCCGACGGCTTTCTTCTTGATGTTTTTCTGCGCTTGTTTTTTCATGCTGGCATCCCCATCTCTCCTCTTCGCTACCCGTCATGAAACGGGCTTCCTCAATCGCACTATAACGGTAAACGGCGTCCTCTATCGCTATCAGGTTTTTGTCCCGGAAAACTGGGACCAGCGCAAGCCGTGGCCCGTAATTCTGTTTCTTCATGGCGCGGGCGAACGCGGAGACGATGGTTTCGCGCAAACGGCTTTCGGATTGCCTCAGGCCATTCGCCTGCATGCTGCAGATTTTCCTTTTGTGGTCGTCATGCCGCAATGTCGCAAAGACAAACGTTGGCCCGACCCCGACATGGAGGCGCAGGTTTTCGCCGCCCTCGATCGCACCATGAAGGAGTTTCATGGCGATCCGGACCGCGTCTATCTTACAGGCTTGTCCATGGGAGGTTTTGGCGCGCTGGCTTTTGGCGCCTTCCATCCGGGAAAATTCGCGGCCGTCGTCCCGGTCTGCGGCGGAATTAAGCCAATCGAGCAGTGGCCACCACTGTGGCGTCAGGCTGCCCTGGATGCCAACGCCACCGACCCCTACGCCGAGACGGCGCGCCGCCTGGGGAAAACGCCGATTTGGCTGTTTCATGGCGATGCCGATCCCAGGGTGCCAGTCGAACAGTCGCGCAAGATGCATGCGGCGCTTCAGGATGCGGGCGGCAACGTCAAGTACACCGAATACCCCGGAGTGGACCACAATTCCTGGGACAAAGCCTACGCCGAGCCCGATCTGGTTCCCTGGCTCCTCGCGCATCACCTGAAACCCTAGCCGGGTTCAGCCCTATGTTCCGTTGCCTCTGCCTTAAATTCAATTTGTACTCGCAAAAGGCGGTTGGGACTAAGAGCGCCTCGGTGTATGATTCATACCACCCGCCCGTCCGAAATGGGGATTCTGATTGAACAAGGAGTAGACCCATAGTGAAAATACGACCAGCGTTATATCTGCTTTGTGGTTGTCTCGTCTTTTCACATGCCTTCGCGCAAGAAGCCAAACCCCTCGAACCGGAGATGATGCGGCTTGTGTATTTCCTGGACTCCACCGACCAGATTCTGAAACCGCTGCCCAGGGAAACAGCAAAAATAGTTGCCGCAAGGGGCGCTTTCAGCAACACGGCAAAAGGCTCTGCTCAAATACCGGGCCCCGCCTCGACCTTCCGTCTTAAGGGCGGGAAAGACTTTGAATTCGTCGTCCAATGCACGAACCCCGAGCATTATGAACTGCATGCCTTCAAGAAAAAAGGGAACAATCGCGAGGCTGTCCTCGCCACCACGAAAATCGGGTGGAACCAAAAAGAGACAGTGCAGCGCGAGGGTGCGATCGCCTTTGACATGGCCAAATACGGCCAATCGTCCTACCGGTTTGTCGTCAAAGGGCTAGCGCCCGGCGAGTACGCCTTTCTGGACGGTGCGAACTCTTTTGATTTCGCTGTAGATGCCCCATAGGCAAAACTCCACAGACGCTTGGCAGAAAATTCTGTGGGCTGTGGTTTTTGACTTGCGTCACGCGGACTCGGCAGACTCGATCGCCCGCGTGACACAATCCTTCTACGCGGGCGCGCTCACTCCATATTTCACCTGCGGATACACCCGGTCAAACACGATCCATAGCGCCACAATCACCGCGAATACCAGGCAGCTTCCCTCCGGCCCCACCGATCCGCCTGTCAGCCAAACAGGCCCGTGAAAGTTCGAGCGGAGCAGGTGCCCGGGCAGCAGCGCTCCGCTGTCGGGAACGGAATACAAATAGCTCTCGCCCCAATCCCACGCCATATGGAAGCCCACGGCCCACCACAAATCGCCCGTCCGCCGCAGCGTCAGGCAGAAGAAGAACCCGATCAATCCCGCCGCCACCAGGCCGGTCTTCGCTTCGCCGGGATTGGCGCCGTGGATGGCGCCAAATGAAATAGAAAGCAGGGCCGCCGCTGGCCAGAAATTCATTCCCTTGGCCAGCACCCACTGCGAATATCCGCGCAACAGAAACTCTTCACAAAATCCCACCAGCAGGAAAAACGCCCCGTAATAGATCGCGAACTTGACGATCCGAGCGCCGTGCAGATTCAGTGGGCCGAAAGTAAAAGCCCCGGCGGCGCACAACCCGAGCATCAGCACCGTGAGCGACCCGATTCCCCACAGCGTCCCCACCCAGAAGTTGCGGCCAAACGCCCCGCGCGCCGGAAGCCCAAACTCGCCGAACCGGCAGCCTTCAATCTTCGCCATGACCAAGCCCGGCAAGATCGCGGCCAGCGCCAATTCGGCCCTCTCCGCCAAGCCCCACGCCACCGCTCCACCCGCGTGGGGATGGACGAAGTGCATGATCACGCCTTCGATGACAAGCACGATACCTGCCATGACCAGATAAATCAGCCAGCGCGTCCCCGCATACATGCCGCCGGGGCCAACGAAAACTTCACGAAACGGCGACTCTCGTCGAGGCTCTGCCCTCGACGGCGGTGCGGGGGACGCGAGCGGCTCCGAGTCCGCAGTGGCTTGTAAGGTTGACGGTTCGGCAGCCGGAGGGAGAGGATTGCTATCCATTGGCGTCCCGAACATGGTAAAACACTCGGTCTGGCCTTGATACGAAAATTTTTTCATCCCGACGCTTTCCGCGCGCCGCAATTCATTGCGGCCGCGTTCCTGCTCGCCTATCTTTTGCAGTGCGTCTGGCTGGTTCGCGCGCAGTCGTTGCATAACGCCGTGCCGGATTCCAGCCAGGCCCTGCGCATCCATCAAGGCCTTGAAGAGTGGAACGGCGGCGCCATCGCGGGCACTCCCGTATCTTCATTCTCATCTTTGCGCCCGAATGCCGCCGCGGGCGCGCTTTCAAGCGGGGCGGTTTCAGAAGCTTGGGACGGCCGTCTTCGCCCGCGGGACGCTTACGATCAGGACCGTTCGCCTCTCTACTACCTCGTCGCCGCTGCGCCGCTTCTGGTGCGCCCCGCCGCTTGGCTCCCACCAGCCTTCGTGCCCTTGGTGGTTGTGGCCCCATATCTCTTCTTCGGCGGAATGCTGGGAGCTTCTCTCTGGTACGTCGCCCGCCGTCTCTACGGCAATACTGGCGGATACATCGCGCTCGCCCTCTACTGCTTTTCTCCGGCCATGATTGTGAACGTGGCCGGAACCCAGAGTCTCGCCGAGATGGGCGCCGTCTGGGGAGCGTTCGGAACCGTCTTCACCGCCATCGCCGTCGCCCACACTCTCTACGCTCCGCGCGAAGTCGTGTTCTGGAACTGGCGTCGCATCCTGCTTCTGGGTTTGTCCATAACGCTGGCGGCGGGCAACCAGTTTTCCCTGGGAGTGCTCGCGCTGGTGATTCTGCCGCTCATGCTCTGGGTCGCTCCCGTCCGGCCCCGCGCAGTGCTTGCCATCTGGATCACCGCCATCGCCGCCGCCAAGCTGCTGTTGTTTGCCGCCTATTTCTTCCATCCTGCGCTGTTCTTGCAAGGAATGCTCCACGCCCGCTGGATCAACTTCAACCCCGTTGCCTTTGGAATGTCCGTCTCCTACCGCAACGCTGCGCAAACACTCGTAGCCGGAAGTCCGCCGCTGATGCTCGCCCTCCCCGTGGCGCTCGTCGGCTACTTCGCCTGGAGGCGCGCCCGTTATTTCGGCAACACCGCGCCCCTCCTCATCGCACTCCTCATACTCATCCTCGCCCTCGGCGCTCCCAGTTTCCCTGGACAGGGATTCCATCTCACCCTGCTCGTGTTCCTCTTCGTCTTCGTCAGCGGAGTCTTAGCCGATCTATTGGAGACCCCGCATCGCCCGCTCATCGCCGCGGCCCTCTGGGGACTCCTGACCGCCTCCGCCATCTGGAATCTCGTTCAGTTGTCGCGCGTATAATCTCCCGTAGAGACGCGGCTTGCCGCGTCTCCCGCCGCGGACAAACGCGCCAAGCCCCGTCCCTACAGGTTAGAATGTCTGCTGACAACCTTTGCTGGAACCGGCTAAAAACACCATGACCACCCCAATCCCAACTCCTGCATCGAAGACCATTTATGTAACCCGCACCGGCCTGCCGCTCAGTTTCACTTTCGAATGGCCCTTCCGCCACGCCACCTCCGGCGCCGACTTTGACGTCCTCCACGCCGCCATCACGCTCGAAGATTCCAGCGGCCTCCGCGCCCTCGTGGCCGTCAACCTTTCCGCTACCCTGCGTGAAGTCTTGCCCTCGCTGGAGCCGCAACACACTGAAGCTCCCGTCATCAACGCTCTGCGCAAAGAGGTCGACCACAAGCAGTTGGACTTCGTGAAATCCGGCAAGCTGGTGCCGCTGCTCCTCTCCAGCCGCCACTACAGTTTCAAGCTCAAGCAGTGGGTCTTCGGCATGGCCAGCGAAGAAGAGATCTCCCGCATGATCGAGCGCAAGGTCTACTGGCAGACGCGCTTGGTCGGCGGAGACGTCTGGCTCGGCGACCCCATCGAGGCCCTCTACGTAGATACCAGCGCCGATCGCATCGCCGAAATCGCCGCCGCTCTCGCCAAGCAGGGACTCTTCACCCTGGCCCGCCGCAACGCCACCGCGCTTCCTCCCCTCCTCGATCAAAAAGCCCGCTTCGATTCCGAGCTCGCCGCCGCCCGCCGCCACTTGGAAGAAAAGCACGCCTTCGAGCGCGGTTAGTAGCGTAGAGACGGGGCTTGCCCCGTCTCCGTCGGGCGTAATTCATCATTCGCAATCCCTGGCGGGCGGCGCGCCTAAGAAATCCCAAGAAGGTCGCGTGCTTCACTCGCTCATCCGTGATGTGAATCATTCGCTAGGACTGTCATGATCACCCCGAACCAATACCCTCGGGCCCTTGAAAACGTGACGTGACAGCGTATCCCCTTGACACGGTTTTCCGGTTATGGCATTCTTCCGCCACAATTGGGCGTGGGGCCCAATGAAACTCGATACTGCCCAGAACTGGGCGCCAGAAAAAACTCCGGAGTTAGGTTGCTCAACAATAAGTGTCACCCGCTTCCCCAGGTGACTGGCATCCTTCCCGTTAGTGGCCGAGCGCAGCAGGACCGTATCGAGTAGGCAAGCTATAAAGACCTGGGAATAGCTGCCTGTGTTGACGGTCAACCAGGGAATCTCGAAAAATCCACTTAGGAGGGAACACGTGAAAACACTCTGGACGTTGTGTGCTTTGTTGTTAGTTGCAATCGGTCCCGCTTGGGCCACAACCTATACCATGGGTTATCCGCCGCCGGGAGGGGTAACCTTCACTCCATCGGGAGCGGGCGATGGCGCCGCCAACGGAGAAACCTTCTCTTATATGGGATTCAATTCCTCGCAGTATAACCAGTTGTACTGGGGCCTCAACTTCGTCGCCAACGTGAACGAAGGCACGCCCAATGGAAATATGCAGTTCCAGAGCTACAACCCAGCTACCGGAATCGCCGTCTGGACCTCGACGTCGAACTGGGTTTTCACCGACGGTGCCAATCCCGGGGGCTGCTGCAACATTGCGACGCAGTTGCTGGTCCAGTTGCAGCCCTTCACCGGCGCCAACGCAGGCTTCCTGAACTCGGGATTCCTCGCCCCCACCACGACCAAAGGAGCGCTCGGTATCGCCGGCAATCCCAGCGAACCCTTGTATCAGGTCGTCGGCAACGCCAGCTATCAGGCAACCTTCGAACTCATGACCTGGGACGGCATTCCGGCCGACGCCGGCAATATGGCCCTCGCGCAGGACATTTTTGATTACAACAGCAGTAACAACGGCGGCCCGGGCGTCACATCCGCCGAAGATTTTGAATTCTGGTGGAGCTACAACACCACCCACGCCAAAACCGTCCAGGTGGGAACCTGCGTCACCGGCCTTCAGAGCTATCCCTCGATTTCCGCCGCCGTGAGCGTCGTCACTGCCGGCGCCACCGTCGACGTTTGTCCCGGTACATATTCCGAACAGGTCACCATTACCACGCCGCTCACCCTTGTTGGCGTCGTCAATGGAAATTCCTCTGCCGCGATCATCACCGTGCCCGAATCCGGCCTGATCCAGAATGGTATCGGCCCCAACACCGGCAATCACGCATCTCAGATCGTGGTCCAGGACGTGGGTCCGGTCTCCATCAAGGACCTGGTAGTGGATGGTTCCAGCGCAAGTTGTCCGTCTACCGCGTTTGTTGACGGCATCGCCTTCCTCAGCAACACGGGAACGGCTTACGGCAAAGTCACAGGCGCCTCCGTCCGCAATACCAACAGCGCCTCTTGCCCGGATGTGAACGGCACCGGCATCTTTGCCGAAGCCGGTTCTTCGAATCCGCTGACCGTCCAATCCAACATCGTGCACGGCTTCGTCGGCAATGGAGTGATTTTTGCCTTCGGCCAGACCGGCTCCATCATGGGCAATACGCTCGCCGCCGGCGGCGCTCCCAATACCAGCGGAGTTGTCCTGTACAACCCAGGAGCCGCCGTGAAAGTCACCACCAACGCCATCAGCGGCGTCAATAACGGCATCAGCCTCTCGTCCGCCAGCAGCGCCGTTGTGCAGACGAACACCATAACCGGGTCCGCCAGCACCGCCCTGACCCTCAACGAAAGCGGCGGCGGAGGCTCCAACAACGTCACCAAAAACACGGTGAACGACGCCAACTGCGGTATCTCCAAAAGCCAGGCTGCGGGCTCTGACGTTTACCTGCCCAATACTGTGACCAACGCAGTTTCCAACCAGTGTCCATAGAACAAATGGCCGGCCCTAAGCCGGCCGAACCGCCGACGCCCCATCCTTGCGCGTTCTTCGCGCAAGGGTGGGCGCGGAGATCTGACCGCACCATAGGCCTCGCCCTTCACGTCGGCGCGTGGTCCGCTCAGACTTCCTTTGCTTGAGCGGGCCAGTTCCAACGTCAGCCCCAAAACGCCATGCCGCAAGAAAACACCCCCCTCTCCCGGCCCCGCTTTTGTCAAGCTTGACTTTTTGCTCGGGATGAAATGGGGGTCCAGCGCCCTCAGGAAGCAAAACCGCCCATCCCCCGAACCCAAAGGAGCAGCGGAAGCTAACCTAACCCCAAGGCAATCAATACTTTGCCTCTAAGTCATTTATCTTCAATACTTTGCTAGAAAAATCCCGCCAAAGTCTTGATTCCAATAGACCGCGCGGGGGAGGGGGTATCCCCAACTGCCAACCAGCAAACACCCCACGAAGCCAGAAAACCCCAAAAAACCGTTCCCGCCAACCCACCATCAAAATATTTATTTTCAGGCGAACAAACGGAGAAGTAAGAACTGATTCAACTTGACCTTTATCAAGGTGACGTAACGTTGATTGTGTAAAAGGCGGGAGGGTGTAAGTTGGCTTTGGCCTCACAAGCTAAAGCCATTCCGAAAAGGAGACCTACACCCCATGGCGAAGATAATCCCTATCA